>Ga0302277_1000343_pt1 | contig 36837 bp, 27 predicted proteins | sample III_Bog_N3_1_FD_198759 | JGI IMG/M metagenome (GOLD analysis project Ga0302277, IMG submission 198759) | Peat permafrost microbial communities from Stordalen Mire near Abisko, Sweden - III_Bog_N3_1 | ecosystem: Environmental > Terrestrial > Soil > Wetlands > Peat | place: Sweden: Abisko... | reverse complement strand
ATCATATTTCTTCTCGTTATTATTTGAGTGATCGGTCCATTTAGCGCGGTCGCGTTCAAGGTAGGGATAATAGCCCCAACTGTAAGGACCATACCAATACGTCGGCCAGCCATAATAGCCGTAGTAATCGGATTCGAATTGTTGGGAAACCGGTTTGTCACTGTCCAGCGAGGGACTATCCTCGATTTGCTTCTTGGTCAGATCAGCCACGATATTTTCGTGATCGGCATTCACCGCCATAAGCGCATAGGGCGAGAGCAACACCTTTCGACCGGTGAGCCATTTCCCGGTGTTGGCGACCAGATAACGGACGGTCCAATACCGGTCATCAAAATAAATATCTTTGACCTTGCCAATGGTTTCGTCGTTGGTGTTCTGGATGGAATATCCGTTCAGTGTTTTAACTTTGGTTAACATAATTGTCCTTTGTGTTGTTTGTTTTTAAGAAATTGGTCGTCATATTGGCTTTGGTGCCAAGCTTCATATTGCGCCTCACAGGTTTGCTTTGCCATGGGGTATAACCCTAACGCGAGTTCAAGGCTGCCGTGAAAAAAGGCAACACCCCATTATGGCTACAAGGCGCATATGACGGCGGCCAACGTGCATGACAGCCAGAAATTTGAAAAACGCCAAGGTCAACCCGGTGTTTGGCACGTCCACTTACAACTGTACGGGCTCGGCAAACACACCGGTAGCTGTGATGTTGACCGGCCAGAGCACGGTGGCGAGCTTCACCTTTGCCGCTCTGACTCCGCGTGTGCCTTACACCATCACAGGCAATGCGTTGGCGCGGCCGGGCCGCGCAACTGGAGTCGCCCCGTCAGCCAGATCGCCGTCTAAACCAATTATCATGGAACTTTCAACATTACCACCGTCGCAACCAGAAATTCGTTCCGGAGGTCTTGGTTGCGCCGCGTCACAGAACTGTCGCTTACGGAAACATTGACCAGCGGAAAAAGTTTTGTTAACGTCCCGGCCAGTCGCGCAATGAAATCCGCACTGAACCAGCACGTTTTGGTTTTGAACCGGCTTTGGCAGGCGGTCAATGTCTGCACCGCCCGCCGCGCGCTGACCCTGCTCTTTCAAGGTCAGGCGCAGGTGGTGATGAACAATCCCGACGGTTCGTTCCGCACGTTCAATTTTCAGGAATGGCGCGATGTCTCCGCCGACGCGCCGCAGGATGATTCCATCCACGCGATCTCCTTCCGCATCCGCGTGCCGAAAATCATCCTGCTCTTCATGTATGACCGGATGCCGAAGAAGGAAGTGAAGTTCACCCGGCACAACATCTTTGAGCGCGACAAGGACACCTGCCAGTATTGCGGCCAGGTTTTTGACCGGAAAGATTTGAACCTCGACCACGTCATACCGCGCGACCGCGGCGGGCCGACAACGTGGGAAAACATCGTCTGCTCCTGCATCGCATGCAACACGCGCAAGTCCAACCGCACGCCGCATGAGGCCGGGCTGAATCTCGTGCGTAAACCCAAGCGTCCGAAATGGCGGCCGTTCGTTCAGATCAACTTCACGCTGCACAAGCACGACAGTTGGCGGCATTTTGTGGATCTCGCCTACTGGAACGTGGAACTCGGCGAAGATGTCGCGCCGTAGAAATGAACACAAATGTAATCCCACCCAATGGCGTGGATTATGCGGGTGGAACAGTTATACATCTGCATTGGCCGGCGATTTGGATTGTGGCTTTGGTGGTGGTTGGATTTGTGGCTTACGAGATTTTCAGGAAATGAATTTCAAGTTAAGGCAAATTAAGGCGACTACCCAATTTTCATTCTTGCTCGTTTTGCTTGCCGTTGCTGGATGCACTACGATGGACAGGGCAACGAAAGCACGAGGAACCGGAGATAAAATCACCTATCAGGCTTCTTTCGATCAGGTCTGGTCGGCCATGCCAGATGTGATAAAGGCAGTGGGACTCCAATACTTGAGCGCGGATCGCGATGAACATATGTTCCTTGCCAAGCGTGGAATTACGTTTTCGAGTTGGGGAGAGAATGTCGCCATTTTTGTGGAAAAAGTTTCTGATTCAGAAACCTGCGTCGAGGTGATTTCAAAGAAAGTGGTGGTAACAAACATTGCCGCCCGAAATTGGGAATGGCCGATTTTTGCAGAACTCAATAAAAAATTTATATGGCGTATTCAGTCGTGGAGCCAAACTGATTTCAATGTTGCGCACTAACCACCGTAGCCGCGCATTGACTTCGACGCTTCGGCGGCTAAAATTTCTGTCCTTGGCGTGCTCGTCTATCGGCTAGGACAACGGATTCTCAATTCGTGAAGACGGGTTCGATTCCCGTGCGCGCTACCAATTTGTTTTTTCAGTGTCCAAAAAATTTCCGCCACATCTCCGGGCCGTTCTGCCAAAAGATAATCGCCACGCCCATCAGCGCACCGCCGGCCATCACGCCAGACGCGACGGGAAAAAGAAGTTCCTCAGACTTGGCCGGGGATTTTTTCTGCCACCACCAGCCGATGACTGCGCCCATGAAAAACAGCACGCCGTAATACCACTGGAAAATCCACGCCAGCCCGAAGCCGGACGCGGACGGCAGATACTTTTCCTGCTTCGGATAAATCACCGGCAAGATAGCGAACAGAATTCCGACCGCACCGCCGATGGCGATGCTCCAAACTTTCGCGGGCGCGAGCGCTTCAAAACCTTTGCTCAAGGCCTGCGCAACGGCTGCCCACGTCTGCGCGGCGGGCGATGGGAATTGATCCGAGCCGATGACTTCCGGCTTGTCCGCGATAAGCGTGAACGCAAACACACTGACGACCGTGCCGATGAAAATTCCCGCGAACTGCGCGAGAAATTGTTTGCGCGGATTTGCGCCGAGCAGATAGCCGCTCTTCAAATCGGTCAGCAGATCGGCGGAGGAACCGGCGGCACCGGCGGTGATGTTCGCAGCCATCAAATTCACGTTCATGTTGCCGGGACTAAACGCGCCGAATGTGAGTTGCGTAACTTTACCGAGCGGACCGATGGGCGTGGTGTCGGTCTCGCCGGTGATACGGCACGCGACGAGCGCGAGCGCAAAAGACAGCACGACGGCCAAGGCGCTTTGCCAATAAGGCATCCCAAACGACGCGTGTGCCAGCAGCGCCAGCGCGACGAGCGAAACAAATTGTCCGGCGGCAAACCACGACATCGGCGTTTCGATGGCTTCCATTTCCGTCGGGAATTTTGATTGGCGCGAAAAGATTTTTCCGAGGTCAAGAAATGCGCGGACGGAAATACGCCATTGCAAAATAAAATTCAGCAGGCTGGCGAACACCATGCACGACACGCCCGGCCACAAAGTCCATTGCACACATTCGCGGAAACCGCCGGTGGCCTTGATAAGGCCGGCGTTTTGCAGCGCGGGCACATACATCATCCAGCACGCGAAGCTGCCGGCGAGGATGCTTAAGCAGACGCGCATCCCCATGATCGCACCGGACGCGATGAAGATAGGTTCCCAACTGAACATCACGGTGCGGCCAACCCACGTCGGCCCGAAAAAAAATTCGTTAAATCTCGTGCAGAGCGTGTCGCTGGAAAACGCGGCGAGTTTGGGGATGACGGCAAAACCGTCGTGGATGAAATTATCAATGGCCGCAATCAGTCCGGCGATACCGAGTGCTTTCGCGGCGCGCATTCCTTTTTGTCCGTGCGAATGCAAAGCGCGCAACGTTTCCGCCGCCGCGACGCCGCTGGGAAAACGCAGTTGCTCGATGTTGATCATCTGTTTCTTCATCGGGATGGCCATCGTCACGCCTAGAATGGCCAGAAAGAAAACCCACGCGAAGGTGAGCGGCAACGGCAGCGCGTGGCCGTTGAGCAGAATGAATGCCGCGAACGCCGAGACGAGCGTACCGCCGGTCGAGTAACCCGCCGAACTGGCGCAGGACTGCATGCAATTGTTTTCGAGGATGGTCATCGGCACTTTCGCGAGGCCGATTTTCACAAACGAAGTCCAGATGGCGTAAGATAAAATGCACGCGGTAATCGCGACGCCCATGCCCCAGCCGGATTTCAAGCCGATATAAAGATTGGTGAGCGATAGAATCGCGCCGAGCACGGAACCCATCAGCACCGCGCGCCAAGTAAGCTGCTTCATCGAATCACCGCGCCCGCGATAAACCTGTTCGAACCATTGGCGTTCGATTTCTTCCGGCGTGCCGGTGAAGCCGGCGAGTGGCAATTCAATTTCCGCGTCCGTTTTTTTTGCAGGAGTTTTTGAAACCGGATTCATGCGCACGTCGAAAATCGGCGGGCCATGTCAGGGCTTGGTGAAGATTTTCGTGTCCCAGGAAATTTCCAGCGGATTCGCGCAGACGGCTTCCGCCAGATTCACGAACGGAATCTGGGCGCCGAGCCAGCGGGTGTTTTTGGCGATGGTGTCCATGGATTCGCGTGTGTTGTTGCAGATGAGATATAGGCCGGGGCCGAGCACGAGGAACGCCTCGTGGCTGGTGCCGATGCCGTGGCGGGCGAATTCAAAATCGCCCGCGCCATATTTGCCGTCGAGCAGCGCGGTGCGGAGCGCGCCAAGGTCGGTCACGAAATTTTTGAGGAACTCGTCGTTGCGCGGGCCGGCGTAGTGCAGGATGCGTGCGCGGTTGCGTTCGAGGGAGACCACAACCCATTCGTCGAACACCACGCCGCCATAGCGGGAATTCATTTCCTCGGCGCAGCCCTTGATTTTTTCGCGGATTTCGTCAAGCGTCATGCTGCGAGCAGAGCAAATCCCGTGCCCGCGCTCAAGGCAATTCCGGCGGCAAAGATTTTTTTACGGCGGTGATGGTCAACGTCGCACCGCGCCCCAGCAGCGCGAGCAGCAGCGTGGTCGGCACGCTGATAACGCCCAGCACGGGCGCGAGCAGCACGGTGGCGATGGCGGACCCGTAGGATTTTCTTTCGCCAATGACCTTCGCGCTCTGGCCGCGCAACCAGTTGTAAAGCCAGTTTGGCCGCGCACCGAGCCAGTTCAACAGCGATTGTACGAAGCTGAAATTATCATATTCCGGTGCCAGCGCGCTGATCCATTTTGGCGACAAGCCGGCTTCGTCCAAAATCCGAGACAGCGATTCGCGCGTGTGGTGCGACAGGTGGCGCGGGCAGTCCAAATGAAACCAGCCGGCCTTCGTCAGCCGCGCCTCCGGGCTGCCGAAGTTCGGGACAGCGACCAGAAAAATTCCGCCGGGACGCAAGATGCGCGCAACTTCGGTGATCGTCGGTCGCGGGTCGGAAACGTGTTCGAGGACGTGCCACATGACCACGACGTCGAAAGAATTGTCGGGAAAATTGATTTGCTCCAGCAAACCGACGTGTACGGGCAGTTGCAAAACTTCCCGCGCGAAGCCGCATGCGCCTTCGGAAAATTCCGTACCCGTCACGTCGCAGCCGTTTTGTTGAAAAGCCCGCAGCAGCAAGCCGCGTCCGCAGCCGATGTCCAGCACCTTTGCATTTTTCCGTTTCAACCGGCGCAAGACCTGCCCTGAACGCCACGCGTAAAGTTTTTCCTGCAACCATTCCATCACCGCCGGAAAACGCCGGCCTTTTTTGTCGCCGTAATAGCCGGCGGGATAATAGCGCCCGATGTCCGCCGGCACCGGCAGCGTGACCGCCTGCGCGCACTCGCGACAGCGCGCCACTTGAAACGTCTCGCCACTGATGTAGTCGAACGCGTGAAAAAGTTTTTCTACTTCGGCGGCGGGATGTAAGCAACTCTGCATCGGAAAAATTAGGCCGCAAACCGTCACTCAAACAAGTCGAAACGGCAAAACAAAAAATTTAGGCTTTGCGAACGCAAAAAAAAACTTATCGTTCGTCAACACGTCATGCAACCAACCATCGGGTCGGTAACGTCCGGCAAACCGGTTTTCAAAAAAAACTGGATTCCGCCACTTTTTCTCACGCTCACGCTGGTCGCGGCGGCGGCCACGTTATCCGATCCAGTCGGCGCGACCAGCAATCTTGACGCAGCATTATTGCTGCTGGCGACGGCCAGTTCCATCGCCATCCTCGCCTCCAATCTGCCTTTGCAAAGCGTGCTATTCGCCGCGTTCATTACCGCGCTCATCGGCGGCGCGGCGCACGGCTTGAGCGCGCGCACGGGCCTGCCCTTCGGCCCGCTGTCGTTCGGCGCGACGAGCGGACCGCAATTGTTCAACACCGTGCCGTGGACCGTGCCGTTGCTATGGGTCGTCGCCATTTTTAATTCGCGCGGCGTCGCGCGGCTCATCCTGCGTCCGTGGCGGCGGGTGAAAAATTACGGTTTTCTGCTGATGGGTCTGACCGCAACGCTCGCGCTGGCATTCGAGGTGGCGCTGGAACCATTTGCCCGCGTCAAACATCTCTGGTTGTGGCAGCCGACGAAAATTCCCGTGACGTGGCACGGCGCATCGCCATTGAGCTTTGTGGGCTGGGCGTTTGTCTCGCTGATTATCCTCGCGATCATCATGCCGTATCTCATCCGCAAACAGCCGGGCAATCCGAGCGCACCGGACTTCGCGCCGCTGGCCTTGTGGCTCGGCGCGATTTTCCTGTTTGCCTTTAACTCCGCCGAAGCCGGACTCTGGTCAGCGGTGATTGTGAACGCAACGCTCGCGGCCGGTGCAACTGTATTCTCCTGGCGCGGCGCGAAGTGGTAATCAATTTTTCCGCGACACTTTTAGTTTGGCCACGCGCGGGCCGTCCATCGCCTCGACGCGTAATTCAAAATCACCAACGTTCACAAAATCGCCGGGTTTCGGAAAACCGCCGAGTTTTTCCGTCACCCAGCCGCTTGCGGTCGTCGTGTTTTCGTCATGCGGCACGATGCCGATGATTTTTTCCAGTTCATGCAACGCCAGCGTGCCGGCCGCTTCCCAGACATTTCCGCCGAGACGCGCCAGTTCGGATTTCTCCGTGTCAAACTCGTCCTGGATCTGCCCGACAAGTGCCTCGATGGTGTTTTCCAAAGTCACGACGCCAACCGTCCCACCGAACTCGTCCACGACGACGGCAAAGTGCGATTTACGGTCGAGAAAACGCCGCAGCAATTTATCCAACGACGCAGTTTCGGGGATGTAAAATAATTTCCGCGCCAGCGGCAGCAGTTCCGCCGCCGTCTTCGCACGCGCACGCACGGCATACAAATCTTTGATGTGAACGACGCCCAGCGTCTTGTCCAAATCGCCGTCTTCGCAGATGGGAAAACGCGAGTAGCGCGTTTTTTCCGCGAGGGCCACGCAGTCGGCCAGCGACGCCGACGTGTCAAACGCCGCAATTTCATTGCGCGGGCGCATGACCTCGCGCGCCGTGCGCTGCCGCAAATCGAGCGCGTTCAAAATCAGATCGCGCCGGTCGCCCGTGCCTTGCGCCGCCGCCAGCACCACGCGCAATTCATCTTCCGAATGGCGGTCGTGCAGTTCGCCGCCGGCAAAACCGAGCCAGCGCAGAACAATTTGCGACGAACGGTGCAGCACCCAGATGAACGGATACGAGATGCGGTAAAACCAATTCAGCGGCGACGCAACCCACAGGGAAGTTTGCAGCGTGCGGCGGATGGCGATGGCCTTCGGCACGAGTTCGCCTGCGATGATGAGCAGGTAACAGTTCACAAAAAAACCAATGCCGATGGCAATCGTGCTTTCCGTGTGCTCGTTGGAAATGTTGAGTAACGGAAAAACCGGGTCGAGCAGTGAACGAAAAACCGGTTCCACCAAAACGCCGAGCGCCATGCTTGCCAGCGTGATGCCGAGCTGCGTTGCGCTAATATAGGAGTCAATGTGCGCGACGATGTGCCGCGCGGTGCGGGCGCGGCGGTTGCCCTTTTCCGCGAGCGGCGCGAGCTGCGTGTCGCGGATGCGGACGAGCGCCAGTTCTGCCGCGACAAAAAAGGCGTTGAACAACACCAGCGCCGCCACCGCGAGCAACTTGAATCCGTCCTGAATGACGTCGTTCCAACTCATAATTTCACCTCGCCGAACATGAGTTTCAAAATGTCTTCCAGCGACACAACGCCGGCCTCGCCGCCGCCGCGCGCGAGCACGATCGCCAGCCGTTGACCCGCACGCTGCATCCGGCGCAGCGCGATTTCCAGCCGCGTGCGGTCGTCCAAAAACAGCGCGGGCGACATGAATTCACCGGCGGTTTTTTTCACATCCAATTTTTCCACGAACAGCAAGGCACTGACATCTAGCATTCCGGCGATACGTCGGCCGCCGTCGCGCGTTTCCCAAATCGGCAGGCGCGAAAAATTTTTCCCCTGCGCAAGTTTCAAGGCGTCGCGCAATGGCGACGACACCTCGAGCGAAATAGTTTTTGCCAGCGGTGTCGTGATCTGACCGACGGTAAAATGTTGCAGGTCCAGAACGCGGTTGACCATCGCGTGTTCCTCACCCGTGAGCGCCTGCGCGGCCTCGGCCATCACGGCGCGCATTTCCTCGCGATTGCCGAACAGCCGGCCGGTGAACGTCCGCGACCCGTGTCGGCGCAGGAAAAATTGCGAGATGGCTTCGACCAAAAAAACCACCGGCGCGAGCGCCAGTGACACGAGGCGGAAAACATTTGCCGCCGCAAGGCACAGCCGGTTTGGATATGCGCGGAACAGCATCTTCGGCAGCAGGTCCGAAAATGAGTAGAACACGAATACGATGACCGCGAACAGCACGACGACCACGACCGGATGACCGGCGAACCATTCGTGGAGCTTCGCGAGCACCCAGCCGAGGATAAAAAAATTCACCAGCGTGTTGCCGACGAGGATAGTCCACAAAAATTTCTCCGGTTTTTCGAGGAAGCCGTGGAGCAACTGCGCCTGCGCGTTGCCCGCGCGCGCCAGCCGCCGCACGCGCAGCCGGTTCAGCGCGAACACGCCCGCCTCCATGCCCGACAGCAAAAACGACAGCAGCAGGCACAGCCCAAGGCCGAAAAACGTCGGCAGAAATGTTGTCAATACACTCATCTGTTTCGTTGCACCAGCAGTTCGCGCACGCACCGCTCATCCGCAACGTGTGCGATGAGTTTTAATCCGGCGAACGTCGCGGATTCACCCGCCGCCGGCACGACGCCAAGTAGGTGTGTGAGCAAACCGCCCATCGTTTCCACCTCGCTCACGTCGGGCAGCGACGGAAATTCGCGGCGGAAATCCTCCAGCCGCATCGCGCCATTCACGCGCCAATGACCAGCCGAAATTTTTTCCAGCACAAAACCCTGCGTCTCTCTGGCTACGCGGATTTTTCCAACGATGCCGCCGAGGATGTCCTCCATCGTCACCAGCCCGGCGGCGCTGCCGAATTCGTCAAGCACGATGGCGAGGCCGCGCTGCTGTTTTTGCAGCGCGCGGAACAACAGCAAAAGATTCATGGACTCCGGCACGAACGATGGAAATTCAATCACCTCCGCCAGATCAATTTTTGGATCTAGCAACAACGCGCGTGTGTTCAAAATGCCGACGATCGTGTCCGGCGTCTCGTCGTAGATCGGTATCCGGCGATGTTTGTATTTCCGCGCCGCCGCCAACATTTCGTCCACCGTCGCGTCGTCGGAAATCGCCGTCATGCCCGCGCGCGGACGCATCACATCGCGCGCCGTGCGCCGGTCGAGGCTGATGATCTGCAAAATGATTTCGCGCTCCGATTCCTCAAGCGTGCCCTGCTGCCATGCGAGTTCGAGCAGTTCCTGGTATTCCGCCTCCGTCACGGCAGCGGGCGGCGTGACCGTGGCGGCGGCCTGTTTGAGAATCGCCGCGTTCGTCCATTGCGCGGCGCGGTAAAACGGCTTGGCCACGCGGCGAAAAAGCAGCAGCGGCCACGCGACGCGCAAGGCCCAGTATTCCGGCTGCCGCACCGCGAGCGTCTTGGGCAGCACCTCCCCGACGATCAAAACCACCGCCGCGAGCGCGAGCATCGTCAGGCCGAAACCCCACTGCGCGTCAAACACCATGCGGAGCGCGGCGGCAAGAATGGCGGCGTTGGCGAAGGTGTTGCCCAGCGCGAGCACGGCCTGCAAATCCTGGGGACGTTCGAGCAGTTGCGAAACAATTTTACCCGCGCCGGAATTTTTTTCGGCAAGCTGCGCCACCTGCCATTTGTTGAGGGAAAATAACGCCGTCTCCGCCAGCGCAAAGAAGCAACTTGCGCCCGCGAACACCAGGACCGCCAGAACCATCGCCGTTTCCACGCGCACAGCTTAAGCGCAAATGGTACAACGGAAAAGGCGAATTGCGCCCCGGCAAGCCGCCCTGAAGACTCAAAAAGCCAAAAGTTCTCAAACCACGCTCGTTTTTACAACACGCGCCGGACTTGATGAACTGGCAGCGGGAACTGTTGAGTTAAAGTGTGGTAGGGCGCTGTTGCTGCACCGCCGCAGCGATGCGCCCACTAAATTGAAATCAGGAAGCTGCAGCATCGGTGAGCTTGACAAATCGTAAAATCAAACAGAAAGTGGCCGAAACCCTGCGACCAAACTAAATAAAAATAGGCCGCAGAATTTTAAGACAATAGATGTTAGGCCAAAATAGTTGCCGTTAAGAATACATTGCAGTGACATACAATTATGAACATTAAGTATTTTAATATCATCACTGTGTTGATGCTTCTAACAGTAACGGTCAAGGCAGCATCACCGGAAGAGGAGGCTAGTTTTCTAAAGGTTATTGACGACGCATTCACAAAACAGAATGTTGACGCTATTGCGACAAATATTTGTTGGGACAACACCTACGCCGCGTGGAAAAATGACAAGGCTTCGCTGAGAAATTACTTCTCTTTAGATGATAACAACAGTTTACCATGTAGCGCAATGTATGTTGACGCAATTGCAGTTCCTCCTATAATTACCAATCGGGTCTACAATCTTCCGGCTATTAAATATATTCAAATAATGGATGGGTCTAAAGAGGCTATGTTAGACGGTCAAATAAGTTATCAATATCTGGCGGTTGGTGAGAAAGACGGGAAGCTGATGATCGCCATGCGATTCAAACAGCATGAATAGGTATTTTTGACTATGCTAAACCAATGGTTTAGTTTTACATTTGTAGTGCAACCAAAGCGCTGATGGCAACCAACATCCTTGATACCGGTTACGGCTGGCGGGATTTGTCGGCAGCCTGACAGCCGAGACGAAAAACTTCTTCGGGACTCCACAGGATGTCGTCAGCGGGAAATTTCGTCTGCTTGGTGACCAGTGCGTCCAGAATCCCCAGCGTCAGCACCGCCGCGCCGTGCGGGGTGGGATGCAACTGGTCGGCTTGGAGCAGCGCGCGGGTTTTGCCGGCGGGCAGCGTCAGGCCGTGCGCGTGGATGGCGGCGTTGGCCATCGTGTCGCGCATGAATTTCGCCAGCGGCACGACGACCACTTGCGGCTGCGTCGCCGCCCATTGCCGGAGCCGCCGGTTGGCCGCTTTCCGCGCGGTTTCGCTCGGAACCATGTCCACGCTGATGATGCCGGTGTTGGTCGCGTAGGAGGCGTCGGGAATGTCGCCGATGACGAGGGGCGCATGGATTTGTTCCAGCAGTTTCAAGCCTTGTTCCAACCGCGCGGCGCGGGCGGCGTCGGAGCGGCCATCGCCGTAGCAAAACCAGAACAGAAAATCCACGCCGACGACGAGCGTGGGCCGGTCATTTGTGGCGGCAGCGATTTGCAGCGGCGCGAGGGCTTCGGGATTCAGGAACAGCAGCGCGCTGGCGAGATTTTTTACCGGCGCGTGCGGCGCGGTGATGGCGGCGTCGAGATAATAATTCAGTTTGCACCGGGTGGTGGCCGGCCCGCCCAGCGGCTCGGTCAAAACAAATCCCGCCGAAGCGCTCGCGCCAATGACGACCACGCACGACCACGGGGAATCGGCGGCAACTGCGGCGAAGTGAAATGCGGCGATGAAAATAAAAACTGTGCGGAACAAAAGTTTCATCTGAATATGCTATCAGCAAATCCTAAAAAACAAAGTTGCTAGACAAAACGACACTGGCAGTTTTAGAGTTAATCTTTAATAAAAAAAATTTGAATTATGAAAAAACATCACATCTTTTTGTTTATTGTAATTCTGACTGGTTTATTGAGTTTGATGGTCTGGCGTTCAAAAGCGCAAACTGCCAAAACAGAATCAAATGAACCATTGGACAGATACACCAGTTTGATTTTGTCTTTGCAAAAGAGCGGGCAAACAAATACCGCCAATGAAGTCGCGGGCGTCATTTCTGCGATGGATTTGAGCAAGAATGAAGCCGATGCGGGAATTTTAGTTGCAGTTTTACATCAACTACGTTCAGGCCATACAAACGAAGCAATCAACTTGTTGGAAACTCAACTTAATGGAGCATTGATTGGAATGGCTTATTCCGAGCCCAAAGATCGAAGCGCTTCGTTCCAAGACATTTTGCGAATGGCGAATGATTATCGCAAAAAATATCCGCGTGACGAAAAGAATCCTGACGTTAAAGCCGGAATTCAACACGCATTCAGTCAGTTGCAAAAATAATTTTCACTGGACTTTTTCAAACGCAAAACCTTTCAGGTATTCCGTTTCAGGAATCATCGGGATGATGGGATGGTCGGGCGATTGCGCGTAGGTCGCCACGCGGCGCAGGATGTGGCGCGTGTCATACGCCGCCGAGAGGAGCGAGTCCTGAAACAGTTCGGTGCTGACGTGGTGCGAACAGCAGAAGGTCGCCAGCGTGCCGCCGGGTTTCAACAGCTTGAGCGCCCGCAGGTGAATCTCCTTGTAGCCGCGCAGCGCGTCGTTCACCGAAGCGCGGTTGCGCGTGAACGACGGCGGGTCGAGGATGATCAGGTCGAAGCGCGGGATGACGCGTTCGTGCGGCTTGACGGCGGTGTTCAGCTTGAGCCAGTCAAAAACATTGACGGTTTCGAAGGAGCATATTTTTTCCAAGCCGTTGGTTTTCGCGTTGCGTTCGGAAGCGGCAATCGCCTCGGCGCTTTGATCAAGCAAATGAACGTGCGCCGCCCCTGCCCTCGCCGCGTGCAAACCGAAGCCGCCGAGAAAACTGAAACAGTCCAGCACTTGTCCGCCTTTCGCGAACTGCGAGACGGCCTGATAATTCGACTGCTGGTCGAGATACATTCCCGTTTTGTGACCGGCGACCAGATCAGTTTCAAACTTGAGGCCGTTCAAGTTCACGGAAACCGGGCCGTTTTGTTCGCCAAACAAAATGCCGTTGGATTCGGTAAGTCCTTCAAATTTGCGCGAGGCGATGTCGCTGCGCTCGGCGATGACGCGCGGCGAAAAGATTTTTTGTAGCGCGGCGACGATGTGCGCCTTGCGCAGTTCCATGCCGAGCGCAGAAATTTGCACGACCAAAACATCCTCGTATTTGTCCACAATGAGGCCGCTCAAGAAATCGCTCTCGGCATTCACGACGCGAAAGGAAGTGGCTTTGGGCAAATGCCGTTGGCGCACGGCCAGCGCGGCACGGATGCGTTCCTCAAAAAAACTTTCGTTCGGAATGATGCGGTTGGGCGCGAGCAGGCGGACGTTGATCTTGGATTTGGAATTATAAAAACCCGTGCCGAGCAAACGCTGGCGGTGGTCTTTGACTTGCACGAGGTCGCCGTCTGTAGCGGGAGAACTCAAGCGCAGGACTTCGTTGCCATAAACCCATGGATGGCCGGCGACAATGCGGTCGGCTTCGCCGGGGCGCAACAGCACAGTGGGCAGCGTATCAATGATTGTAGACATAGCCGCCAGTCTCGCAGCGACGAGCGGGCCGGGGAAGAAAATTTATTTCTTATGAAATGAATTATTTTCTTGAATTATCGCCCGAACCGGCCGATAAGTTTTAAAAGCCTATGAAAATCGCCTTCCCCATCAGCTCGCTTTTGCACGAAAAAACCTCCGCTCTCTGGAGCGTCACACCCGAAACCACCGTCTTCGACGCCATCCGGTTGATGGCGGAAAAAAATGTCGGCGCGCTGCCGGTGCTGGCCGCCGGGCGGTTGGCGGGAATTTTTACGGAACGCGATTACACGCGCAAAGTGGCGTTGGCGGGCAAGACTTCGAAGGACACGCGCGTCCGCGAAGTCATCGCGCGCGAAATCGTGACTGTGACGCCAGATGACTCGGTGGAGGATTGCATGAGGTTGATGACGGACAAGCGCGTGCGCCACCTGCCGGTAGTCGAGGGTATGAACGTCGTGGGCATCGTCTCGATCGGCGATTTGGTAAACTGGATCATCTCCACGCAAAACGCGGCCATCGAGCAGTTGGAACAATATATTGCGGGCAGTCTGACGGCATAAGGCAAAAGCGGGCGGCGTCAATTGCCGGCGGCGGCTTCCACTTCTTTTTCGTAATTCAAGGCGCCTTGGCGCAACGGAGAATCATTGTTGGTTTGAACCGTGGCGGCCACATGGCTGATTTTTTGCGCGGCAACCGAATTGATTTCATTCCAGTGCCAGAAAATCAACGTCACCACCGCCGCCGCCATCAAGAAAATCGAGAAGCCGCGTATGCCGCAAAAAATCCGCTGGAGCAAACGCGTCCGCCTTTGCGCGCGGCAAGCTCGATCCAACTTGTCATGGCTCTGTTGCTGGCGTTGACTTTCGTCGTCGCCAATCAACGGGCTCATGTCCATGGCCATTCTCACGCCTGAAATGCTGCAAATTGCGTGCCAGCACCACTGGCAGCTTGTGAAACGGAAAAACTGGCCGGATTTGAGACACGTCGAACAATTTTTGGACAGACAGAGAAAAATTTTTGCCCCGGTTTGCCGAGGTAACGACTTTTTATTTAAGCATTGAACCGGCTTTTATTCCTGCGGGTAAACCAGAATCCGGTCGTGGACGAGAACGATGAGGTCATTCTTGCCATCGCCCGTCACGTCGGCCACGGCGCATTCGCGCGGCTCGGGCAACGCGTTCTGGTCATTGCGAAACGTGTGCTGCTCAAACACCTGCCAGCGGTCGCCCGGCACCAACTTGCCCGCCGCGCTGAAATTCACGAGATCGAGGTAATTTTTCTCCGTCTCCATGAAGACGAGTTGCTTGCGCCCGCTGCCGGTTAGGTCGCCGGCGACGACGTCGTTCAGATACCCGTCCTTGATGGGCGTATCGTAATCATCCAGCCGCGTGAGCTGCCAGACCTCGCCCGCGAGCGGCAGCCACGCCACGGAATCCTGCCCGGTGAACGCCACCGCCGCGCCGCCCAGATTAATCGATTTGATGGAGCTGAAAGTCGTCACCGGCAAATCCAGATTCTTCACCACCTGCCATACACCAGCGGCGTCGCGCTCGCACAACGTCAACTGCTTGTGCTCCGCATCGAACAGAAACAGCGACGGCACGGCGTTGGTGCCGTTGACGACTGCCGCCGCGCCGACGATGCGCGAGTCGCTGTCCGAGCCGTTGATCTGATCCTTCACGCGGAACGTCCAGTTCGGCGGATTGGTGGAACCGGCAATTTTCGCCCCTTGTTCGAGCACGACGGCGCGGAGAAAATTTTTCTGCGGCAGCAGCAATTCCGGTTTGCCATCGCCGTCCACATCGGCAGCGGCGAGCCACGGTTGCTCCATAGCGCCGCCCGGCGGGTCAACGTCGAGCTCGTCAAACTTGCCGTTTTTCTTTTGCAGCAGCACCTTAATTTTTTCATAAGGAATCAGGATCACCAAATCGGCGAGGCCATCCTGGTTAACATCTTGGATCGCCATTGTCGTCGGATTGGAGGTGAAGCTGGCGCTCAATTTCTGCGTCGCCATCTTGCCGTCGGCGGTATAGGTGACGAGCGAACGCTGGCCGTCCTTGTCCACAAGAACGGCCAGCGTCGGCTTCGCGCCGGGCTTGAGCGCGCCCACGGCCATCAGCAGCGGCTTGCCGTCGAGCGGCAGCGGCGTGGGAAACGGCAGCCGGCCATTTTTATCGAACTGCGTCATGGCCACGGAATTTTCATCCTGACTCAAAAGAAAAATTTCCGGATGACCATCCTGGTTCCAGTCCGAAACGACGATCTGCGAAACGCCCGCGAGGCTGGGAAATGTTTTCGGTGCCGCGAGCGTGCCGTCGGCCTGCTGAAGATAAACCGAAAGCTGGCCACTTTCCGGTTCCGCCACGATCAAATCCGCGCGACCGTCGCCATCCACGTCCGCCCACAACACGCCGCGCTGGCTGGCGTCGGTTTTGTTGAGCGGTAAAATCTGCATTTGCCCCTGCTTGAAATCGCCAGAGAACGTCTCCGCCGGCTGGCGCGTGAACTGCGAGACTTCCGCGCGTCCCGTGGCCTGCACGATGTCCACGAGATAATTCGTCGGGCCGCCCGCGAGCGTGTCCAGGCAGAACGAGCGGATGGGCTGCGTCTTGAAATAAATTTCCGGCCCGAGCTGCCCGGCGGCGTTTTGCAGCCGCACGCGGAACGGCGTAGAACTGTCAAAATCCACGAACACCAGGTCATTTCTCCCGTCGCCACGCAAGTCGGCCATCTGGATGGCCTTGGGCGTGCCGGAATAGGGGATTTTCACCGGCTCGGCCAGCGTGTGATCCGGCTGCTGCGCGAGAAAATAGACCGCGCCGTTGTCGCCGAGCAAGGCGATGTCGTTGAGGCCGTCGCCGTTCAAATCGCCGACGGCGAGCGAGTTCGGATCCATCCGGCCATCCTCGAAATGCCAGATTTTCGGCTCGCTCCAGCCGTTCGTGCCGAGATTGTAGCGGACGATCAAATCCTTCGTGTCGCCAAAATAAATAAGATCCGGCCGGCCGTCGCCGTTCACATCCGCGACGGCGAGCGCGGCGATGCGCTCCTCGGTCGGGATCGAATCAATGCGGAAGCGCGCGTCGGGCGGCAGATCGTTGATCTCCGGCTTTTCTTCCGGCGTCGCGTCCGCCCGGTTTGCCTTGCCGGTAAGGTTGTAAAGCAAATTGATTTTGGAGCGCAGATTGTTGACGACGATGATGTCATTCAAGCCGTCGCCATCCAGATCGGCGACGTGCAGGTTGCTGATCTGCTGGTCAATGGGGTAAATCTCCGTGCCGGTAAAACCAAACAGATTGGTGACGCTGGCCGCGCGGACGGAAAAGCCTAATGCGCCGACTGCCGCCAGCCCGATGAAAAAAAAATTCAGACAACGATTCATGCGCCGCAACCTGCCATCGCCAGCGGAAATTGGCGAGATTATTCGCCGCGCGACCATCCGGAAAAAACAGTCGCGAACGGATTTGGTTTGTGAATTTCAATTGTCCCCGCCTTGCGAAAAGCGGCGCGGTCGTCTAATTTCGGCACATGAAAAAAGCCGGACGACTCATCATTCCGCGCAAGACGATTTATCGGCTTTCGATTTATCTGCGCTGCCTCGCGCGGCTGCGCGAGAACGGCATCGGCACCGTTTCCAGCGAGGCGCTCGCCAAGGCCGCCGGCGTCAAGCCGACGCAGTTGCGCAAAGACCTCGCCTATTTCGGCACGTTCGGCACGCGCGGCCTCGGTTACGATGTGAATGAACTGTCCTTGAAAATTTCCGACGAACTCGGCACGTCCAGCCTGCAGCCTGTGATCCTTGTCGGCGTCGGCAACCTCGGCCTGGCGTTGCTCTCGTATCGCGGTTTTGAAAAAGAAGGCTTCGAGATCATCGCCGCGTTTGACGCCGTGCCGGGACGCAAACGTGACAAGGAAATCAAACAGCCCATTCTCGGCATGGAACAGATGGCTGGATTCATCCGAGAACAGGGCGTGAAGATGGGCATTCTTTCCGTGCCCGCCGCCGCCGCGCAGACCGTTGCGAACCGGCTCATCGAATCCGGCGTGATGGGCATCTTGAACTTCTCCCCGATCGTGCTCGCCGTGCCGGAAGACGTGATTGTCAACAACGTCAACCTCGCCATCGAACTGGAAAACTTGAGCTACTTCATTCAAGGCTGAACCGGCGGCTCGGTTCGGAATCGTGCTGGATTTTCCTGAAAGCTGGCTTTAACAGCTTCGGCCTGAAAATTGCTTTTATTCACGTTTTAGTGAATTATGAAAAAACGGATCGCCGCCTCCTTTCTCAACCGGATCAAATCCTGGCAGCTCATTGGCTTAGGCATCAGTGGCTGGGTGACGCTTTATAGCGTGGCGATTTTGTCTTGCGATGCCGGTAGTTTCGTCGTCGGCAACGCGCAGGGCGGCTGCTTCGCCGTCACCATGACGCTTGCCAGTCTCGAAGCGAGACGCCTGAAACAGGACAGCGCCGCGCCGGTTGATCCCCTGCAATTGATTCGTGGCGTCACCACGCAACAACTCAACCAAACGATCGCGCTGTTTATGCAGCGGCAGGAATTCATCATCGAACCGACCAAGCCGGGCGCCGCGCAGATGGGTTTTGGCGTGCGCGCGGTCAACTCCGGTCGCACGCTCGTGTTTGAAACCGGCCGGTGGCATGAACCTTTCATTGATTTGCCACACGCCCAGACCACCGAGGAAAATCGCAAAGCAGTTCATGCAGATCTCGCCATCATCGTCAGTGCGGGCATGCCATTGGAAGATGTCCATGCGTTCGCGGATACGCACGCCGTCCAGCTTTTTATCGGCGAGGAATTCAAAAAATTGGCGGTCGCCGCCCAATCGCAAAATCAAGCGACATGAAAAACCACCTGAATTTCCGCCGCCCCGAAATGCCCGGCCATCTGCGGCACGCCACCGACGGGCACCCGTCCATCGGCACCGAAACTCCGCGCCACGCCAACCATGAACGGCGACGCGGCGAATTTTTTATTTTCAGAACCTGGCGCGTGTGGCGGCGCGGCAGTTCAACGGCGGTGGAATGAAAATCTGACGAGAAAAACGCCCGCAGTTTCAACACACTCGCGCCACTTCCACGCCCAGAAGTTTGCCGAGCTTATCAATTTTGTCTGCGATATGACCGACGCCGACCGCACAGTGATGCGCCGGGCCGTGCGCGTTCCAGTCGTTCACAAATTTCCGTGCGCCAATGGAAAATTTGTAACGCGAGTTCGTGTTGCCAATTTCCAAAATCGGGCCGGCAACGGATTTGCCCTCAGCCACGAGCAGTTTTAATTTACCATCGGCGGTTTCCACGACTGAAAGCAACGTGATCGCGCCGTGTTTCACAGACATTTCCACTGACAAACCGCGTCCGACTTTGCCATGATACACTTTCAGCGGACGCACTTTCGTTTTGCCTTCCGCGATTTTGATGTGACCGGGACCGTCGTGGCCCATCAAGACCACGTCATCCGTAAAATCCATTGCGTAGTATTCCGTAAATGAACCGCCGACGCCGAAGCTATCCATAATTTTCATGGCCTGCGCATTCTTCACTTCGTATTCGCCAGCGACGGGAATGCCACGCGCGGTCAAAAGTGAGTTGCCCAAAATAATCGAACTGATGGCGTCTTCATTTTCCACGCTGCCCGTGCCCATATAATAATAGGCGAGCGAACCGAGAGCGTGCTCTTTGACGAGTCGGTCGAGGGCCACGGAAGTTTTTGCGGCGCGTTCTAGTTCCACCTGTGAACAATCCGGTTGCACGGCAAAAACTTTTTGAAAATGCGCGACGCGGTCTCTGATCTGTTTTGGGGAAACTTCGCGGCGCAACGCGGCGAGTTCATCCACTTCGAGAATTTCCAAATGGCCGCCGAACGTGGCGCATTGCAGCGTCGTGTCAGAATAAATGTCCAGCATTCCGCCGTAATAATGGCCCATCAAACCGAGTCGATTGTGAAACATCGTGTGTGCGACGCGCGCGGCTTCAATCCAGGCGTCCACTTCGTTCCAGCAAACCGGATCCTCGTGCAACATGCCGGTGACTTGATGAAAATCAATTTTGGCGCGGCTGAAAACATTCGCGATTTCCGGCACAGGACACGCGGCACAAAAGGCGAGCCAGTCACCGGTCATCGCCGTGCGGTCGCCCATTTTATTAAATTTTTCGTAATCAATCGCCGCAGCCGGCGCGAGATTCAAAATAATGACGGGAACTTTCGCGCGTTGCACGACCGGTAAAACCGTGGACGACAGCGCGTACGTCGTGACGTGCAAAAAAATCACGTCTACGTCGGCCTCGCGAAATTGGTGTCCAGCTTCGAGCGCCTTTTTGGGATTGTCAATCAGCCCGAGATTCACGACTTCGACGCCGGGGCGCTCCAGTTTTTTTTGAACGACGCGGACATAGCTTTCGAGACGCGGCTTGAGTCCCTTGAATTGCGGCCAATAAGTATCGAGGCCGATGCCGAAAAGTCCGACGCGGAGCTTGCGTTTCATTTGAAAAATTTAGAGTTCAAACCGCGAACCACGCGAAATACACGAACAAATTCAATTTTGATTTCGCATATTTTGTGTATTTCACGGTAAATTTTTTACTTCAGCCCGAAATCAGAATCGTGTTCGCGTATTGCGTCGTGTCGCCGGTGCGGATGAGGCCGATGGCATACGGCACGCGCTTTTTGAATTCAACGTGCGGCTCAAAGGTGGTCGGCACGCCTTTCAGCGCGGCGGCGAATTTCTGGCGCGTGGCCGGCGAATTGTTTTTTAAAAATTCTTCGGCTTGGAACGCCTGCGTGAAATTATGGTTCGCGCGGACGGCGGCGATGAGTTGCAGCACCGTCGGCAGATTGTCCACGACCGAGATGTCCACCGTCTCGATCATCGGCCAGAATGGAAAACCGCGGTCGGAAATCACGAGCGCGTTCGTGTGCCGCACGCGAGCAAGCAGCGAGAGGATTTGCGGATTTAGAATGCCAGTGTTGATCATAAAAAAATTCTAGCGGCGCAGCAGCGACTCGCCAAGCTTCAAGTCGGCGAGGGCAGGATCGTTGTCGTGCGCGATTTTTCGCATCTTGGTGATGGCGGATTTCAAGTTGCGCGCGCCGAACAGACTGGTTCCCGCCACAAACGTGTCGGCGCCGGCGCGCGCGCATTCGGCGACGGTGGCGTTGTTGATGCCGCCGTCCACTTCGAGGCGGTAATTTAATTTTTGTTCGCGCCGCCACGCGTCGGCCTGCTGGATTTTCGGCAGACATTCGTGAATGAAACTTTGCCCGCCGAAACCGGGGTTGACAGTCATCACGAGCAGCAGGTCAATCTTGTCGAGATACGGCTGGGCTTTGGCAATGGCCGTGGGCGGGTTGACGGCGAGGCCGACTTTTTTGCCGAGCGATTTTATTTTCCAGATAAGCGGCAACACCTGTTCGCCAAGTTCAACGTGAATGATCATTTCGTCCGCGCCAGCCTTGGCGAACGGTTCCAAAAGAATTTCCGGCTGGCCGCACATGAGATGCACATCGAAAAAAAGTTTTTTGGCGTGCGGGCGCACGGCGGCGACGACGGCGGGGCCGAAGGAAATGTTCGGCACGAACTGGCCGTCCATGATGTCGAGGTGCAGCCAGTCGGCACCGGCGCGCTCGGCGCGCTCGGCTTCCTTGCCTAAACGGGTGAAGTCGGCGGCGAGCAGCGAGGGGGCGATGATCATGGGCGATGGTTTTTAATTTTAAGCCGGGAGAATTAAAGCCAAAAATTCAAAACTTAAAACTAAAAATTAATTTTGTTTTGCATCAAGGCAGTTACGGATGGTCTTGGCGAGCGTTTGCGGCAGATAGGGTTTCTGAAGATACTGGATGCCGGGGTCGAGCTTAAAATCCTTGCCGAGCATATCCGCGCCGTAACCACTGGAAAAAATCACCTTCATCTTCGGGTTGTCGAGCCAGATTTTTTCCGCCATCTCACGGCCGTTCATGCCGCCGGTCATGATGACGTCGGTGAAGACAAGGTTGATTTGATTTTTGTATTCGTCCCAAATCCGGAGCGCGCTGGGGCCGTCCACCGCCTCAAAAATACGGTAGCCGTGGCGGCGCAGCTCGCGGGACACAAAGTCGCGCAAGTCGCGCTCGTCCTCGACCACGAGAATGGTCTCGGCACCGCCGCGCTGGCGAAATTGCGTCTCGACATTTTCCGGTTCGGCCACGGGAAGTCCCGTTGCGGGCAAGAAGATGTGAAAGGTCGTGCCCTTGTCCAGTTCACTCTCGACTTGAACCCATCCGTGATGCTGCTTGACGATGCCGAAAACGGTGGCGAGGCCGAGGCCGGTGCCTTTACCGAGTTCCTTCGTGGTGAAAAACGGTTCGAAGATACGCGTCAGATTTTCCGGCGGAATGCCGCAGCCGGTGTCGGTGTGGCTCAAGCAGACGAAGCGGCCGGGTCGCGCATCCAGCGTCTGGCTGGCGTAATTCGCATCAATCTCGCGCTGGCTGACGCGGATGCCGAGCTGGCCGCCCCGCGGCATTGCATCGCGAGAATTGACGGAGAGATTCAACACGACCTGTTCCATCATGCCGGGATCGGCCTCCACGATGGCGGGTTCGCCGCTGAAATTGATTTGGAGTGAAATGTCCTCGCCGAGCAGCCGGCCAATCATCTCGGACATGCCGCTGACCAATTGGTTCAGGTCAATTGGCCGCGGGCTGGCCACCTGCTTGCGCCCGAACGCAAGCAGTTGCCGCGTGAGGCTGGCGGCGCGCTCCGACGCCTGCTTGATCTGCTGCGCGGAAACCAGCGCCTTGGGCTCCAACTGCTGCATGGTGAGCAGCGTCGCGTGGCCGAGGATGACGGTGAGAATGTTGTTGAAGTCATGCGCGATGCCGCCGGCGAGCTGGCCGATGGCCTCCATTTTCTGGGACTGGCGCAACTGCTCCTCCAATTTTTTCTGCTGGGTGATGTCGCGAAAGAGGCTCAACAGCAGGCGCGGTTTGCCGCCCAGCTCAACATAATAATCCGTGATCTCAAAAACCATCGGCCGGCCGTCATGCAAAACGAGTTCATCCGTGTGCTTGCCGGCCAGATTGCTGGACTTGAAATTTTCCCGGTGCGACTTGAGCAATTTTTCCCAGTCCGTCCGCCCATCGTAAATGACGGTGAACAGTTTGCCGTCCAGTTGCCGGCTGGGCAAACCGACGAGCAAACAGAACGCCTCGTTCACGGCGACGATGACGCCGTTCTCATCCGTCAACCGCATACCATCCACGGAATTTTCCCAGACGGAACGGAACAAGGTTTCCGAACTGCGCCGGGCCACCTCCCCCGCGAGTCGCTCCGTGATGTCGCGAACGTGGAACAGCAAGGCTGGCTGGCTATCAAATTCCACGCGCACGACGCGGATTTCCACCGACACCATGCGCCCGTCCACGCGACGAATCTCGCTTTCAATCCAGGAAATCTGGCCGGTGGCGAACCTTTGAAATCTTTCCCGCGCCTGTTCGCGCCGTTCGGGCGGCACCAGCTCATCAATGGCGTTCTTACCGACGAGCCAGTCTCGGTCCACCCCATGCAACTGGCAGGCGCTGCGGTTCGCATCCAGCACATTGCCCTGCAAATCTTCCACGAAAATCGCGTCGGGCGAATTCTCAAACAATTCCCGGAACCGGCGCTGGCTGTGCCGCAACTCATCCTCCGCGCGGATGCGTTCCAGTGCGCCGCTGCATTGATCTGCGAGCGTCTGGAGCATATGTAAATCGGCTTCGGAATAACTGCCCGACAAGCGGCTTTGGATGAACAGCACCCCGATGACATTTTCGCCCTTGCGGATGGGCGCGATCATCGTAGTGCCATTCTTGTCGCCGGTTTCGTCGGCGGAAATCAGTTCCGGGCCGCGCGCGATAACGCGCTGCACCAGCGCGTTCGCCGTCTTGGGCTGCGGCGAGGCGGGTATTTCCACGCGTTGTCCCTCGATGGTCGTGATCGTCAGCAGCGAAACCACCTGATCCTTTTCCACCGCATACAAATCCAGCGAAAAGTCGTCCCAATTAAATAATTCATCCGCCGCCTCGCAAATGAACATCGCCGCCGTGGACGGGATGGAGACCGCGCTCAACTGATGGCTCAACTTGCCGAACACCGCGTTGTGATGCGCCGCTCGGCGGCGCTCCGTGACGTCCGTCGCCATCGTCAGCGCACACAGCCGACCTTGGAAGGCAAGCGGCGTCCAGACAACTTCCATGTCCATCGCGCCGCCGTTTTTGTGCCGGTGCCGCCAGATGATGACCCGGCTCTCGGCGTCCCAGACCGAATTGTTGTCATGCCGATCACGCCCCGAAACCCGGAGATCCGCCAGCGTCATCCCCAAAAATTCCTGCTGGCTGAAACCGTAATGGTTAATGGCCGCCTCGTTGACCTCCAGGATGGCCAGTGTTTCTAAATCAAAAACCCACATCGGATGCGGGTTGCCCTGAAACAGCAGGCGGTAATGTTTTTCGCTCTGGCGCAGGTCGGCTTCCGCCGCCTCGCGCCGCGCGCGTTCCGCCGCCTCGGCCACGGCCCGGCGGATGGACGAAGGCAGCCGCTCGCGGTTTTGCTTGAGAACGTAATCGGTCGCGCCCGCCTTGAGGCTCTCGATGGCGGCTAGTTCGCCGATGGTGCCGGACAACAGAATGAACGGCAGTGCCGGAAATTTTTCCCGCACCAGCTTGAGCGCGTCGAGACCGGTGCAATCCGGCAGCCGGAAATCCGCGAGGATCAAATCCCACTTTCCGTTCTCCAGCGCGGTGGTAAAATCGCGGCGGTTGGTGGTCAAAGTGACCTCCGCCACCAACCCGTCATGCGCCAGCTCGTCGCGCACCAATTCTGAGTCAGCCGGATTATCTTCCAGATGCAAAATGCGGAGCGGTTGGTTCATGTGCGGTTCAACGGACGACTTCTGATTAATTACCCGCACAAACAACCAGCCCGCCGCCCAAAAGTAAAGCGGGATGACGCGCGCGCATTGAAAATCTTTTCGCCGTTGACATTCTAGCGCGTTGCTTTAGGATCCCCGGCTCTTTAACAAACCGATTTAATAGATTTATTAATTATGCCGAACACGAAGTCAGCCGAACGCCGGATGCGTAACAGCCAGCGCAAGAACCTCCAGAACAGCCGCGTCAAATCCAAGCTGCGCCGCGCGGAAAAAGAGTTCCGCGCCGCCGTCGTCGCCGGCAAGACGGAAGAAGCCGTCAAGCTCCTGCCCGGCGTCCACTCTGCGTTCGACAAGGCCGTCAAGGTCGGCGCCATCGCCCGCCCCACCGCCAACCGCAAAAAATCCCGCCTCGCCATTTCCATCCGGGCCGTCAAGCCCGTCGCTAAGTCGTAAGCGGCGGACACACCCGGCGGTTTGGAATCCGCCTTGGCCGACACGCTCCGCTTGGTTTACCGGTCAAGTTCAATTCGCGCCAACGGCAGTTGGTGTCTCATTGCTTTTGGGGCGGCAAAGAATCTCGAAATGGCTTGTCTAGCTCGGAAAGATTACCGTATAAAATCTGCTCCGACATCTCTTTTGGGTTGGAGTTGAAAATCATGTAAATCATCGGTACATATCTATAACGGAGATACGCCCTGTCGCCTAGCTGGCCGAGATATGTGTAATCAGTCACTGACCCGACGCCAATCTTGTAGTCTGACTCAAACTCACTCGCTGAAATGCGTGAAGGCTTCCCGCGCCCACACACGCAGCCAGTCAAAAAAACTGACTGCAACAATCGGAATGATGATTAGCTTTTTCATAGTGGTCTGGTCGCCTGTCCGCCGCGTTGCATCATGCCAAACACAATCGTCTTATTCGCCGCGCCGCGTCCACGGACGCCGTGAGTGCGTCGCCCACCTTCAACACAAAGCAGAGCGCGGTGATCGGGCCGACGCCGGCGATCTGCTGGAGGCGTTGCGTGGCGGTTTTTACTACGTTGGCGTCTGGCAGGGCGCGGCGCAGGGCCGCTTTGAGCTTGGCTCCGGCGACATGGACGTAAGCGTTGGCGGCGTGCCACCGGGCGTAAAACTCACCCGATCAATCCAAGCAGTGCTTTGAAAAGCAAATGGAAAAACGTTACGCAAGTAATTCCAAGTCAGGGTCTGCTGCCCAGATCCAAGATAAATGGTTTGCGGCTGTCTAAAGACAGCCCACTGTGGTAAATAACTTCAAATGGAGGGCTCATTACAACATTTTTATATTTTCTTCTTGTAATTAGCTGTGGCTTTGATAACTTCAACCTCGTTCCACCGCTCTCAAAACTAACGTATGAGCATCGTTGTATCTATTCAGCCATTATAGTATTCCCTAGTCCCCAAATACCTAATCAGCTCCTCCACCCTCTTGTATGAAAATGAAAGCCTCCTCCCTGATCCTTGTTCTGGCCCTGCTGTTCGCCCTCGTCAGCAGCGGTTTCAGCCAGGTGACCAACACCATCACCATCACCAACTATTCCTTCGAGAACCCTGTGGTGAGCGATGGGAATTATGAGACCGCAAGCCTGCCGAACTGGAATTCATCCATTTCGGGTTCAGCCGTCTATGCCGTGATCAATCCCGGCGGCAGCGGCACCTCGGAACCGTGGCCTTCGACCAGCCCGGCCGGGATGAATGGCACCAATTTTTGTCAATTGTTCGCGTATGGTGCCGGTGGTGGCTGCACGATTTATCAGGACACGGGCGTCAAATATGTGGCCGGGGTGGCTTACCAGTTGACGGCAGCGTTCGGGTTGCAAACCAATAACCAGTTTTTCGCCACCAACAGCACGATGGTTTTCTATAACTCGTCACTCGCCGTCATCGCCTCCAGCACGATCAGCTACGCGAATCTCATCAAAGGCGCGTTCACGAACCACTCCCTGGCCTACACCGGAACGGGCAGTGAAGGCGGCAACGGTGACGTGGTTGTGGGTTTCTCGATGCCAGCCTCTCCGGCGCAGTCTTACTTTGACTTTGACAATGTGCAGTTGATCGCCATCACGAACCGTCCGGCAATCACCACCGAACCCTCGTCTCAAACGGTCAATCAAGGTGCCAACGCCTTCTTCAGTGTGGTCGCTTCGGGCACGGGTCCGTTGACTTATCAATGGCAGACCAACAATGTCAACGTGAGCAATGGTGGCATCGTTTCGGGCGCAACCACCAGCACCCTGACCCTGACTGGTGTCACCCCCAGTTGGGCGCTTAACTACCGCGTCATTGTTTCCAACGCGGCCGGCTCGGTCACGAGCAGTCCGGCGGCCACCTTGACGGTGATTGTGCCTCCTGCCATCACCACGCAGCCAACTTCCCAATCGGCCTATCCGGGGCTAAATGCCTCGTTCAGCGTGGTCGCCACCGGCACGGCGCCTTTGATGTATCAATGGCAGGCTGGCAGTGGAACCTACACCAACTTGAGCAATGGCGGCCAGATTTCCGGCGCCACGAGCAGCAGCCTTACAATCACCGGTGTCACCACCAACTTGGCGGCCAACTACCGGGTGATCGTTTCCAACGCTGGTGGCTCCGTCACGAGCAGTCCGGCCACGCTGACGATTTCCTCGGTGAACAGCACCTTGGTGGATGTTCAATTCAATGGCGCATATAATTTTGCCACTTCCACGGCCGTTGCCGGTCCGATTCAAAGCGGCGCGGCGGTTTTGGGAACGGCGGGCGACCAATGGAACATTGAGTCGTTCCCATATTATTCCAGCCCGACGACCGTATTTAACGCGGCAGCTTTGAACACCAGCACTGGTACTGTTAGCAGCTTGACGCTGACCGTCACCCAGCCCGGCAATCCGGTTTATACCGGCACTTATCCGGGTTCAAGCTATGGGGCGGTGGATGCAGGCACTTCTAATCTGATGTCCAGCGTATTGGAGACTTTCAATTATTACACTTATCCGGGCTACATCAACTTTTCCATCGGCGGTCTCTCTGGCTATACCAATTACGCTTTCAACCTCGTAGTTTATGCCGGCGAGCAGATTCCCCAAACCGAAACCATCACTGTTACGGGCGGGGCAACCGGTGGCAACACCGGCAATGGCTTGCTCACGACTTCCATCTCGCGGCAGATCTCCGCCGGCTCCGGCGTGGCTTACAATGTCTACGCCGGAACCCTGACGGGTGGCAACCTGAACTTTCAAGTTGCCGGGGCCGGTCAAAATGGCCATCTGGGCGTGAACGGCTTTCAGTTGCTGCTGGCTCCCGTCCTGCCGCCGATCATCACCGCCAACCCCGTGGCGCAATCAGTTTATCCGGGCCAAAACGTGACGATCAACGCGACGGCGTTGGGAGCAACGAGCTATCAATGGCAGGCCGGGCCGGTGGGCGGACCTTACACCAACCTGGTGAATGGCGGCCAGATTTCCGGTGCGACCACCAGTAGCCTGACCATTGCCAATGTATCGAGCAACTGGGCGCTGGCTTATCAGTTGGTGGCATATAACAGCGTTGGCTCGGTGGCCAGTGCTCCGGCCACCCTGACCGTGCTGCCGCCTTTGTATTCCTGGGGCAGCCTGGTGGCGTTCAATGGTCTGACTGCCGGCCAAATCCTCACGAATCCGCCCGGCACCGTGGTCGGCGCGGTGGCCTTTGGCAACGCGGCTCCGACCATTGTCTATCCGGGCGGCAATTATGCGCCCGTCGTATTTGATATGTTCGCCGACCCGACCGTGGCGAGCGTGACGAGCCCCAGCGGAATTCTCTATGGCACCGGGGCCTATCCCGCCGGCACTGGCAATACCACCGGCGACACCAATTTGAACAGCGTTCTTAACAACTTTGCCTACAACGGCAGTCCGTTGACGATCAAACTTATAAATCTGGTTCCGGGCGCGACCTATTCACTCCAACTGTTCGCGGTGGATGATCGCAGCAGTGGTGCCAGCGAACTGGTCAACTTCCAAAATTCCAGCAGCACCTTCGCGGAGAACACCAACGTCTATGTGCTGGCCAACTTCACCGCGCCGGCGAACACCAATACGGTGACGCTGCAAGAAAACCTGCCCAATGGCCTCGGCACCATCAACGCCTTGGTTGTCCGAGCAACGTCGTTCACTCCGGCCATCAACTTCACCTTGCAGCCGACGAACGTCAGTCCGGATCTGGGTGACACGGTCACGTTCAGCGCGCTGGCGACGGGACCGGCTCCACTCGTGCCGCACTGGCAATCGGGACCGGCCGGTGGGCCTTACACCAACTTGGTGGACAACGGTCACATCACCGGTAGCGGAACCTATAAACTGACAATCACCAACGTCACGGCGGCGGATGCTTCGTTCCAGTATGTGCTGAATCTGACCAGCGGCACCAATTCGGTCAACAGCTCGGCCGCCAGCATTAGTGCGTTCGGCATCAGCGGGGGCACCGTTTATGTTGCCCCGGGTGGCGATGTGAATGGCAACATTTACAATACCTATCTCAGCGGCGGTGGAACGGTGCTACTCGGTGCTGGAACCTATTATGGCAGCATTAATATGTATCCGAATGTCTGCCTGAAGGGCGCGGGCATGGGTGTCACCACTATCATTGGCACCTTGACCCAGGGACAATATGGCTACACCATGAGCATGGAAGACCTGACGGTTGAAGGCGGTATCTCGGCCAGTTCCTATTCGCAAGGGGGTTATCCGAGCGCATGCATCTTCTTCGGTGCCTACAGCCCATACAACAGCGGCGTCTTGAGCTGGAAGAACGTCGAGGCCAAAGGCGGGAACATTGCCATGCAGATCGTCAACGCCTCCACGGTCACGCTCACCGGCTGCAACTTTCATGACAATGGCCTTGGGTTCTCCCACAGCATCTATTTTACCGGCGACTACGGAGTCAGCATGAACAACTGCGTTTCCTCCTGGTCTTACACGGGCGATGGCGCACATTTGGATTTTTCCCAGAGCATCGGGGTTCCCAATACGTTCACGCAATGTGAATTTAACGGAGAAACCGGCCTTGGTATTTTGAATCAGAATTATAACGGTGCCGGGAATGACATTCACATCTATGGTTGCAAGTTCCAATTTGACGGACAATCTGGCGGGGATGGCGATGGCATTGACACTGATTTGAACGGTTACATCGAAGCCTCGCGTCTGGAGTATGACCATGGCTATGGTGCCACCATTCGTGATAATGTCGGTTTGTTCTACGATGTCTTAAATTACAATACGAGCGGCTTGTATTACTCATATGGTCCCGTGGCCTATATCGTGTCCGGCACTACGCCCTACAGCTATGATGCTGCCCAAGCCGACGGCATCTGCGGCCCGAACAATACGGGTGATTGGGTGACGGGCATCGGCGGTGAAACCGAGGGGGTCGTGGCCTTCACCAGCGGCAACCATCCGGTGAATGGCAGCATCACTTGGTCCACCGTCAGTGCACCATCCTCTGGCAGCTACTTCCTCGCAGTAACCTACTCCAACGGCTCGACCAATACGTTGGCCATGCCGATGACCGTGAACGGCGCCTATGCCGGCACCATGGTGTTCCCGCCCACCGGCGGTTCGACCACATACAGCGTCACCGGCCAATATGCCAACCTGACCAGTTCCAACAATGCAGTGACTTTAAATGTATTGAGCCCCGGATTGGGCAGCCCGACCTTGGCCAACTTGTCCATCTACACCCCGAGCGGTCAGACGCCGACGATCCCCGCGGCACCGGCCGCTCCAACGGGTCTGACGTGGTATGCTAACACAAATGCTCCGCGCCTCGATATGACCACTTGGATCACCTTGAACTGGAATCCGGTTGCTGGCGCGACTTATTACAACATCTATCGCAACGGCCTGCCCATTGCGAGAAATATTACCGTCACCACCTTCACGGACAAACATATCCTGGGATGCAACGCGTCCGAATCCTATGCAGTCACAGCGGCAAATGCGGGCGGTGAAGGCTCGTCTGCCAGCGTCAGCGCGGTTTCCCTCGCGGCCTATCCGCTCTCATTGACGGCCACGGCCAGCACAAACTCGGTGATTTTGTCTTGTTCGGCATCGCCGGATGCCACGTTCTACAACGTGTATCGCGGAACCACCAGTGGTGGACCCTACACCGAGATTGCTGCCGGCGTCACCAATACCTATACGGACACCGCTGTGGTGGTCGGGACAACGTATTACTACGTCATGACGGCGGATAATGGCACGAGCGAAAGCCTTTATTCGCCGGAAGCCAACGCCAAACCGTATACCCCGTATGCCGGCGGTCCGGTGCTGATCAATGTGGACTTTGGTTCGGGTGCGACGCAAACCGGCGCAGCGGTTTTGGGTTCCACCGGTGACACTTGGAACGCGGTCACCGGCAACACCAGCACCATCGTCAACTCCGGCGGCAGCACCGTAAGCGGCGTCGGACTTAACTTGAGCGCTTATGGCCTCTATACCGACACCGGCGGCACGGCAATGGATGCCGCCACCACGCCGTTGATGGAAGACTATGCGTTTGGCTATAGCGGCACACCCACCGTCACCGTGAGTGTCACCGGGTTGACGGCCTATGCGGGTGCAAATCTGACCTTGGTCATCTATGCGGCGGGGGACGACAGCGGCCAGGGAGCCACTCTCAACTTGAGTGGCGCGTCGGGTGGCAACACGGGCAGCGCCCTGACCACCAGCGCCACTTCGCGGCAGGTGTCGGCCGGATCTGGCGTGGCTTACAATACCTTCACGGGCACGGTTAGCGGTAGTGGCACGCTCACGTTCACGGCAAATATCCTGTCCGGCCAGAGCTTCACCGACGTGAACGGCTTCCAGCTCTATTTGACCGCACCTTGAGTCGGCTGAACCGGATCATTGATCAAACAGGCTGAATTAACATCCGTCCGGCGAGTTACCTCGCCGGGCGGTGTGCCGTCTTCACATGATCAACTCCACGCGCACTCCGTCGGGCAAATGCAGCACCCAAAACAAGGCCCTCCGGCGGCGGCTGTATCACCGCCTCTAGCCACTGCACCGACTCCAGTGCCAAATACTGAAAAATCTTATACTGACATGCAACCGCAGCGGCCACAGACAAACATTTAAATTCACCGATGTGGCGAGCCGGACATCGCAGCGGCAAGTCACTACCTTTCGTGAAACGGCCGCCGTGGGTAATACCCTTTTTTACCTGAATGATTCGGGGGGGTCTGATCCACCTTTTACCTGTAACATTTTTTTGGATTTCTTTAATATCAAGGTGCATGGCGGCAACCTCACCCGGCACCTCATCCTCGACCCGACCACAGCCTGCGTTCGTCGCCACGCGCTGGTCGGTCGTGCTGGCCGCCGGTGGTGGCGACACCACCCATGCCCGCGATGCCATCGCCCATATTTGCCAGACCTATTGGTATCCGCTTTACGCCTATGCCCGCCGCCGCGGTTGTTCACCTCATGATGCTCAGGATTTGACGCAGGAATTTTTCGCCCGCCTGCTTGAGGGCAACTGGGTGGCCCAAGCCGACCAGTCACGCGGGCGCTTCCGCACTTTTCTGCTCACCGCCATGAAACATTTCATGACCAACGAATGGAACAAAGCCCATGCCGCGAAGCGCGGAGGGTGTCAACCAGTGCTTTCGCTCGACGAGGATTCTGCTGAACAACGCTATCGGCTCGAACCCGTGGAGCAGATGACGCCGGAAATTCTTTTTGAACGCGGTTGGGCGCTCGCCTTGCTCAACGACATTCTGTTGCGCCTGGAGCAGGAATACGCCCGCGAAGGAAAAAAGGCATGGATGGATGCCCTGCGCCCCGCCCTGACGGCGGATCGGGAATCAATCAACTACCGCCACATTGCCAACCAACTGGATGTCACTGAAACCGCCGCCCGGGTGGCCGTGCATCGTCTGCGCCAGCGCTATCGCCGGTTGATTCAGACCGAAGTGGCCCACACCGTGACTTCGCCCGACCAAGTGGCGGCGGAAATGCGCTATCTGTTTCAGGTTCTCGCTGCCCGATGAAAATATTGTGTAACAACCGCCAGCGTATCTTTCAGTAATGGGTAGGAACACACAATGGATACCCAAAAACTATGTCAGAATTGCGGGGCACCGCTGGCTCCGGATGCGCCCCAGGGCCTCTGCCCCGCCTGTTTGATGAAAGTGGCTCTGGCCACCGGCACCGAACCCGGCCGCAAAACGCCTTGCTTCACTCCGCCCACCGTCGCGGAGCTGGCCCCCAAATTTCCCCAGCTTGAAGTCCTCGAATTCATCGGTCAGGGCGGCATGGGCGCGGTCTATAAAGCGCGGCAAAAGCAACTGGATCGCATCGTCGCCCTAAAAATCCTCCCGCCCCACATCGGGCAGGATGCGGCGTTTGCGGAACGGTTCACCCGCGAAGCCAAGGCCCTCGCCAAGCTGAACCATTCCGGCATCGTCACTATTTACGACTTCGGCCGCGCCGAGGGCCTTTATTTTTTCCTCATGGAATTCGTGGACGGCGTCAACCTCCGCCAGTTGCTGGCTACCAGCCGCGTCTCCACGCGCGAAGCGCTGGCCATCGTGCCACAAATTTGCGATGCGCTGCAATTCGCACACGATCAGGGTATCGTTCATCGCGACATCAAGCCGGAAAATATTTTGCTCGACCGCCGGGGCCGTGTGAAAGTCGCGGATTTTGGTTTGGCAAAAATCATAGGCAACCAAAACGAAGAAAAAACGACTGGTGGCGATAGCGCAATTGCTTCCACCGCATTGACCGATGCCAGCAAGGTGATGGGCACGCCGCAATACATGTCGCCGGAACAGATCCAGGCACCGGGCGCGGTGGATCACCGCGCGGACATCTACGCATTGGGCGTGGTGTTTTACCAGATGCTTACCGGCGAACTGCCGGGTAAGAAACTCGAAGCGCCGTCCACAAAAGTTCAAATAGACGTGCGGCTTGATGAAGTGGTGCTGCGGGCATTGGAAAAGAAGCCCGAACTGCGCTACCAACAGGTCAGCGAAGTGAAGACCATGGTGGAAACCATCACTGGCTCACCCGAACCAATCGAACCTACAGCGCCTCGCTGGTGCTTTAGTTACATTTCCTCGTTGCAACATTTACGGAGTTTTTATGGCACGTTTTGGTATATCTATGAGGGCAAGGGGAGCTTGCAGCTTGATGCCAGTGAACTCACATACGCCGATCATAAAGATTCGTTGTGCATCCCTCTTTGCACCATTCGGGAAATACGCATTGGCCAATACTCGCGATTTGCTAAACCGCTCGGATTGGACTACATCTCGATAACTTACGCAGATGGAAAAATCATAAGAACCCGTTTGTTCACGCCCTGCACTTCACCTTTTGCTGCAACCTGGAACACAAACCGGCTCGTGGCCGAATGGTTTTACGCAATTCAGGCCGCCATCCGCAAGGTGCAAGCAGACAATATAGCGGCAACTCCGCCGTCCAGTGTCCGGCGTGAGGAGGCACAAACTGAAAAGCCCGACAACGACAAAAGTCAGAGTCTCTTCACGTCATCTTATAACAATAAAGCGCCGCGATGCTCGCGCACGGCCATTGTGAGTTTGTGCTGTCTGGCGTTGGCGTTGGGTTTGGTCTTCCTTGGGGTATATGCCATAACCCAGCTCGATCGCTTTAAAGCAGCGAACCAAATGTTCAAAATGGTCTCTGAGCAGCTAGCTGAACTACGAGCTAAAGGCCAACCTAGCCACTTCCACTCATCGGGGATGCCATCGGTGCCAAACGTGTCGGCCTGGGTGGAAATGGTTTATGTCAGTTTTCCTTTTTTGGAAATCGCCCTGCTACTCGCCGCTATCATTCTCGGCTGGGTGGCCGTCGCGCAAATCCGCCGCTCGGCGGGAAGACTATTCGGCATGGGATTGGCGGTGTTCGACGGATTGTTCATTCCGCTGCTGGCGCTGGACTGGCTTTTTGCGCGCATCGTATTCTCCGCGCCAAATACTTCCTCCATGCTCCAGCCGTGGGCAATTTTGCTAACCGTGTTGGTGATCGGGATCGCGGACTGGTTCATCATCCGCACCGTCTGGCGGGCGGTGAATGAAACTCCAGCGACTGGACGACCGGCAGGGACAAACCAGAAAAAATCCAATTGGCTGCTGGTGATACTTATGGTTCCTTTGGTTCTGCCCACCCTGATTTTAGTGGAAAAAAAAGCCGTTTCATCGAAACAATTAGACGAATTGCGCGCGGCTCAGCGGACCAGCGCCGATTTTCATTATCGGGTATTCGAGGCGGATGCGGCGTTGGTGGATAAGTTGATTCCCGCCGATCAAAGAATGAACGGCGTCTCGCCCACAGCCAAATTTCTGTCGCAGGGAGTCGGCGACGGCAGAGACTTCCAGAGTGTGGGAAATTTTTCCGTGGCCACGCACGGTTATGCCTTCACCGATTCACAAGTGGCGGAAATCAGCCCGGACACGCTCCAACTTTTGCTGGCGGGCATCGCTGATAAGCCGGGGATGCTGGCCGATCAAACGGATACAATCTCTGGCGTGTGGTGGCCGGATGGAACCGCAGGAAATTGGAATTACATCCGGCAGGATGGGGTGGCATTATTAGAAGGGGATGGCTTAATTGCTTTGGCATATCGTCATAGCAATGCGCAGGACGAAATCCGCATCGAAGGAGCCGTTAATGAAGACAGTAATCTGATGCAGGGAGGCGGGAACCCGGGGGTTCACGCAAAGTTTCTTTACGAGGGAAATGTCCCGCAGAATGACGCGCTGGCTTTTTTGGTGCCGTTTTTCCGGAAGGACAATTCCGCGCACTACCTCGTGGTCGTTTACGAGATCGGTAATCTGGTGAACATGGCTAATGCACCTGCCGCCTCAACTAATCTTTCGTTCGGCCCGGTGATGGAACGGGTGGTGATGGACTTTGACGAGAATCCGTCTCAAGCTTGTTTGAATCTCGGCAGTGGTGAATTTTATTTGCCACCCTCCGCTCTGGCCGACCGCATCCGGCTGATTGCCAACAAGCAAGGTGGAGAACCGTTCACGGATTTCGGTGCCCGCGGTGATGAAAGTTATGACTGGTTAAAAACAAGCGGCGTGGATTTGATTGGTAGCCGGGCAGCGGATGGCAGTTTGCGGTTCAAATACATTGGGCAGCCGCCGCATTATAATAACGGCTGGAAAGGTTTTGACACGGTTACTCCCAACGAGGTCATCCAGACATTGCAATCGTCTCTCTTTTTTGCCGGCGATAAACCGAATCTACCGGATGTTTATATAAACTCCATGGATCCGAACGACGAGGCGACCAGGAAAGCCAGTTATATCGTCTTCCGCACCCACGACGGCGATGTGGGCGTGATGAAAGTCCTTGGCACGAGCGAAAACCCGTCCGGCGTGAAGATTCGCTACAAACTTTTGCAAAACAATGTAACGACCACCACCTCCGTCAGCCTGCCGCCCGCCGCCGCACAAAATCTTTCCTTCGGCCAGATGGCCATGCGGACAATTCAGGCCAGCGAAACCGAAACCAACCTGTTCCTCAATCTGGATACCGGCGAATTGCTCACGCCGCCGGAGGACATTCGTGCGTTGTTCAACGAGTCTTATGCCACACGCATTTCTTGGGAGTGGCATGACGATCCTCGCGCCTTGAAAATGCGTGAATGGCTGCGAAGCTCGGGGGCGAATCTCATGGTGGGTGATGGCGGGCGGGGTTCGGAACAACTAGAAATCCGCGAAGCAGCGGCCTTTCCGCCTAATGTCATTTCAAACGGTGTGGTCGTTCCTTTTGGATTTGATCAGGCCGATGCCAATTATCTCGCGACCCGCCTCCAACGGATGCTGGATGGTTTGTTAAAACAAATCCAGAGCAACAAAATCATTTGGAAGCTGCAACCGGGATTTGATCCGCGATTGAATGAGCGCCAAGACACGTTCTGTTTCAAAACTTCCAAAGGCGCGGTCGGCATCCTTCAAATTGTCGATGCTGAGGACAATCCGGCTGGCGTGCGAGTCCGCTACAAGCTGGTGCAACAATAAAGCAGCGGTTTTGAACAATTAGTTGGGAGGAGACGGCAAATTGTTGTTTGGCGGCGTCTCGGTCGGAGAGGTGTAGACTGGCTCAGTATGATTATCACCGCGCCAAGCTGATTGGGAACTTGGCGGAGAGTGGTCGAGTTGTGACGAAAACGGACCACTGGTGCATCCATTGACGCTGGTGACAATGACTCCCATTAAAAGCATCAAGCCAAAGCCTGT
>Ga0302277_1000324_pt1 | contig 37767 bp, 41 predicted proteins | sample III_Bog_N3_1_FD_198759 | JGI IMG/M metagenome (GOLD analysis project Ga0302277, IMG submission 198759) | Peat permafrost microbial communities from Stordalen Mire near Abisko, Sweden - III_Bog_N3_1 | ecosystem: Environmental > Terrestrial > Soil > Wetlands > Peat | place: Sweden: Abisko... | reverse complement strand
AGCGCCGCCGTCGTGGAGAGCGACCCGGTCGGCGGCTTGAAGCCGGGTATGACGGTGCACAGGCTCGCCGTCGCAACAAAGAGGAAGAGCGTCCCCAGGAACGCCAGGTATCTCTCGGGGCGGTCCAGGCCCACCTCCTTGATCTGTCCTTCGATCCCAGTGACCACGATCTCGAGGGAGCCCTGCCAGCGCGATATCGCCCCCTCGGTGACTAGCTTCCGGGTGACAAGCTTCGCCCCGACCGCCATTACGGCCATCATGACCCAGGTCGTGGCGACGGTGCCGTTCAGCTTGACCCACCCGTGTTGCCAGAGGATCTGCTGGTCGCTGGTGAGGTTCACAGTCCGCCCTCCTTCATGAGCCTGCTACTGCTATCAGCGGGTGGGCGGGTGGCCCGGAGCACGACCATGCGCGCAAGGGCGAATCCCACCAGGCAGGCCAGGAGCCTGCGCCAGTCGCCGCGAGAGACCAGGTAGAAGCCTCCCAGGGCGATCAATGTCCTCAGGAGAAGGCTCCCGAAGAACCAGGCGGCCGGCCGCTTGGACGCGACAGCACGGATGATCGTCCACCAAAGGCCTGCGAAGAAGACCGCGCCGAGGCCGGCGCCCGCGACAAGGGCCAGGATGACCTGCGGCGCCTCACTCATCCTTGGCCTCCGGTTCATCATTCATGGCCTTGTTCTGTTGTGCCAGCCAGTGCCAGGCGTTGAGGCAGCCGATCGCCAGGCCGATGACGAGCAGCGCCAGCGTCCAGGAATGGCCCCCTGGATGATGGCGATCCAGCCAGAGGCCGACGAGCGCGCCAGCCAGCGTTGGCACCGCCACCGACCAGCCGATCAGGCCCGACATGCCTAGGCCGAACCAGACGCCCTGCGGCCCGTTGCGCTGCGCCTTGAGCTTTCGGGCGGTCTTCTCCGCGACCGCCTCAAGGAGGCCCGTCTCCTTCCTCGGGGGTTGACTGGGGTGATTATCGCTCATGGTTGAATTCCTGGAGGTTGTGCATGAAGCTTCCCTCCATCTTTGCGACCGCCGTGCGGGCGTCCTTCTCGTGCTCGTCGAGTGTCAGGTATTCCCGCTTCACGGCCTCATGGAGCTGACCGAGATCCGTGCCGGCAATGGCCTGGCGTACGGAGACAAGGACGTCCGCGCCGGCCTTGACCAGAACACCTTCGTCTACTGCAAGATACACCATCCCGTCCCCACTGGTCTCGTAGGCGAGGATCCCCGGAGCGAGGGCGGCAACACAGTCGAGCCGGTGGGGCAGGATTCCGAATGATCCGTCGCGGGTCTCGGCCACGATTCGCGACACGTTGGTCTTATCCGCGAAGACCTGGAAAGGAAGCAGGACCTTGAGATTCATGCGGCTTTGGCGGGATCGGTCTTGGAAGGCTCGACCTTGGAGGGTTCAGGTTTGGAGGGGCCGGCCTTTGCGGGCGTGGGCTCTGCGGGTTTCGCCTTAGGCGCCCCGGCCTTTTCCGGCTCGGCCTTTGCGGGCTCAGGCTTTGCCTGCGGAGCCGGCTTCTTCGCCTCGCCTATGGCCCCAATCATGTAGAGCGCGCTCTCAGGAACGTCCTTGAACTCGTCGCGCAGGATGCGCTCGCAGCCGTCGAGCGTGTCCTTGAGGCTCACAGTCTTGCCCTTGATTCCGCTGAACTGCTCGGTTGTGAAGAACGGTTGGGTGAGGAAGCGCTCGAGCCGCCGGGCCCGCCCGGCCGCCATGCGATCCTCCGGCGACAACTGCTCCATGCCGAGCATCGAGATGATGTCCTTAAGGTCCTCGTACCGCGCGAGTGTCTTGCGGACCTCCTGGGTCAGGTTGTAATGGCGTTCGCCGACGATTGCGGCCGACGCCATCTTTGAGCTGGACTGGAGCAGCTCGATCGCAGGGTAGAGCCCCTCGCTCGCCCGCTTGCGCGAGAGGACAATCGAGGCCGAGAGGTGCGAGAAGACATGCACCGCCGCCGGGTCGGTCAGGTCGTCCGCGGGCACGTAAACCGCCTGGATTGAAGTGATCGCGCCCGTGCGGGTGTTGGCGATGCGTTCCTCCAGCCCGGACAGCTCCGTGCCCATCGTCGGCTGATACCCAAGTCGGGACGGCATCTGGCCCATCAAGCCGGACACCTCCATGCCAGCTTGGATGAAACGAAAGATATTGTCGATCAGCAGCAGGACATCGCGGTGCTCGTCGTCGCGGAAATACTCGGCCATCGTCAGCGCCGTGTCCCCCACCCGGAACCGGCTGCCAGGGGGCTCGTTCATCTGGCCGTAGACCATCACCATGTTCTTCAGCACCCCAGCTTGCTTCATTCCGCTGTAGAGTTCTTCGCCTTCGCGGCAGCGCTCCCCGATGCCGCAGAAGATGCTGATCCCCTTCTCGTGCCCGATCATGTTGTGTATCATCTCCGTGAGCAGCACCGTCTTGCCCACGCCCGCGCCGCCGAACATGCCCGCCTTGCCGCCGCGTTCCAACGGAACCAGCATGTCAATCGCCTTGATGCCCGTCTCGAAAACCTCGGACTTGGTTGATCGCTCAGAGAGCAGCGGCGGGTTGCGGTGGATGCTCCTCCACTGGACGTCCGCCGGCGCGGGCATGCGGTCGATGGCGTTGCCGAAGACATCGAACATCCGGGAGATTATCGCCTTGCCGACCGGCACCTTCATGGGTCCGCCCGTGTCCTCCACCGGCATTCCCCGCGCCAGTCCCTGCGTCGGAGTGAGGGCTATGCCCCGCACGCGGCGGGCATCGAGCTGGGTCAATACCTCTATGCGGATCTGCCCTTGCCTCCCCGCGCGCAGCACCGAATTGATCGGCGGCAGGCGCTCACCAAACCGCACATCAACGACGCTGCCACGCACCGAGACAACCGTCCCAGGATTGGAGGGTGTGGCTATGCCGCTCATCATGGGTTAATGGATTTGCGTTTCTTGGATTTGTTATCGCGCCCTGGAAGTGGACTTGCCCTTGGTAGCGGAGGCCCAATTCGCGACCGATTCCCATCCGCTTGCGGGTGAAGGAAAGGCGGTTGCATGAATTGCATCCATCACCGGCTCGGCATACGGACTCGGCTTGGTCGGCTATAACTCTACCCTAGCGCGGCGAAAGACGGGATGGGGTAAAACCCGCACACGTTCATTGCGGGCCAGGCTTCGACACCGGGCCCATGCCGCCGAGAACAGCGGGATGGGGGAGGAGCAGCAGTTAAGTTTCCCCTGACGCGAACTTCCCGCCTAGATTATGCACTCCGGCAGGTATTGCTGCACCGTGGTGAGTTCAGGCCAGATATCACTAGTGTCCGGAATTAAGACGCCTTAGAACAAGGAGTTAGGGATATTGAATGACTTCGAGCTTGTATCGTCACTATATGAATATTGCGCAAATAGCTCGGGGACAGGCACTTTCTCGAACGACGTGACGCTGAGAACTTGAAGGATTTCATGCAGGCTTGGCTCCAATTTCAGCGTCTTCTTGAGGATCGCAACCAGGAGGTAAGTGCTCAGTGCAGTCCAAATCTGGATACGCACGGCGTTCTCGCTTGTGCCGACAAATGCGCGGATGCGCAGGTGTCCCTTGATCCACGTGGATAAGGAGGTCGTCTTGTGACGACCTCCTCCCCTTGGAACCGGACATGATGGTTTCCCGATCATCCGGCTCGAGCCGACACAAAGTCTTGCCGAAGCAAGACCGGCAATCATGACGGTTTTCTGAGCAGCTTACGTTCGTCGAAGTATGGACGCCAACTTAGCTTACGGAACTTTCCCACGAAACGGCCGGCAATCATGCCTCGTTTTCGTTTTGGACTACCCTGAGCACGATTTTACCGCGGGTATGGCCTCGCTCACTCAATTCTTGCGCCCGGGTTGCATCGGAAAGGGGCATGACCGTCTCGACGATTGCTTTCAGCTTCTCTGAGTCGACCAATTTGGAGATTTGGTCCAGTTGGGGAGCGTTGGGCTTTGTGAAAACAAAAGCCTCGCGAAATCCTCCTGTAGCCGCCTTCTCTTTCGATGGCGGGCTCGCTATCGAAACAAGGATGCCGCCGGGTTTCAGCACCTTCCATGAACGCTCCTGGGTATCGCCCCCTAGCGTGTCGAGGACCACGTCTACAGGCTCGACGGCCTCCTCGAAGCGTTCCCTCTCATAGTCGACAACCTGATCGACTCCTAGCTTGCGCAGAAAGTCGTGGTTTCGCTCGGACGCGGTGCCTATCACACAGGCGCCTTTCCATTTGGCCAATTGGACGGCAACGCTTCCGACGCCGCCTGCCGCTGCGTGGATCAGAACCCGCTGTCCGCTCGAAAGACCTGCGGCATCGAAGAGCGTCTGCCATGCCGTCAGCCCGGCGAGCGGCAAGCCGGCTGCATGAATGTGGTCGATCGACCGCGGCTTAAGGGCCACATCGGACTCCTTAATGACGATGTACTCGGCATAGGCCCCATCTCGAGCTATGTCGGGAAGACTGAAAACCTCGTCACCCACCTTGAGTCGCACAAGGTTCGAGCCTAGCGATTCGACTACGCCCGAGACGTCCCATCCGAGAATGAGCGGTAGGGTATGGTGGAGCATCGCCTCAAGGTGTCCTTCCCTAATCTTCCAATCCACAGGGTTGATCCCCGCCGCATGAACTCTCACCAACACCTCGCCATCGGCGGGATGCGGGCAGGGTGCGTCCTCGTACACCAGCTTTTCAGGGCCGCCAAAGGCATATATGCAGACTGCCTTCATCGCCTTCATACCGGTGCGGGCTCAATGCTAGCGTAGAACTCCCGGGCTCTTTGCAGGAGCTGTCCCTCGGAGAGGTGCTGCTCATCAACGGTGATCGCGCCGAGCACCCGCTCGGAGATATCAGGATGATGCGTTTTGAGCCACGAGGTGAATTGCGCCATTTCGCTGCTTTCTCCGGTGCCGGAGCCGAAGATGACGATTGGCCCAGCGGCCTTTAGGGCATCTGCAACGGGTGCAAAGAAGGTGTTGGGATCGGGCTTTTCCTTGCCTCGTGAGAAATCCCTCGATTCGTGCGCATGACGGAAATATTCGGTAGGTTCGTAAGGCAGGATTTCCTGTGGAATTGAGCCACTCATTTCGGAGCGGAAGAGCCGGGCCTTGTGGTGGTCGATCACAACGAGCCAATGGGTCCCTGGACTCTCAGTGGCGGAGGGCTTGGCTTCTGTGAGTTCGAGGAAGTGACGGAGGGCTATGACTTCCTCCATTTCAGCCACATCCTTGGAATGATGGGGCCTTAGCACAGTGAACTGACCGTTGCGGGTCACTTTCATGTTCCCGTTCGGTTCGACCTCCACGGTCCCAAGCTGTCTGAACATGCCGAGCACGTCATGCCAGCCCAGGTTGTGTGAAATCGGATGCTGGAAGATACGCTCGTAGGTGCGCAGTTGCGATCCGCTTAAGGGCCCGGGCGATTTCATTGTAATTTGGAGTCCAGAAGGGTGTGCCAGATGAGCTTGGGCTCACCTTGATTGGGGCGTCATCAGGCTCCCGTGCAGTATCAGGCCTGCACGCATTTTGGGCTATGGGGTGTAACCCTAGGGGCACCTACACAGTCCTGCGGCTTCACCCCTTTTCGAACTCCTTTTTGGGTGTCCCCTTTCGGATTTGCGGGGCTGCCGGGGGCATCCCTTGTGCAGGTCCAATTGTCTTGGGGTTTGGGATTAACTCTTATTCGGACTTGATCCGGTCTTAGATCGGCACCGGCGGACTTCGTCCTTAAACGCCACACCTTGGTGCCTGCCAATCCACGGGTGCGCAGATCGCATTGCTGAGCGAAATATTTGTTTGGCAGATTTCGGCCCGTTCCAAGATCCAGTAGTAGTCTGCTCAATGGAACGCTTACGGGGATAATTCGTAGGGAAATGCCTGATGAGAGGTGCCCTTATACTGAGGTCTGGTTACTCCTAGGTTAAAGCAGAGTTTTGCTATCGCTCGCGGGTACTTCACCCCATTTTGAGTTTCATATTGCAGGGCCACTATCTCGGGCCATGGAAAATCCAGCGATGCGCGCCATGGTTTTTGACGGACCCGGGAAGGCCCTTCGGTTGGCCTCGGTTCCTCGTCCGACGCCGGGTATTGGGCAGGTCTTGATCCGCGTAGCGGCATGCGGCGTGTGCCGAACCGATCTCCATGTCATCGATGGCGAGCTCGCGGGACCAAAGCTCCCGCTAATCCTCGGCCACGAAGTGGTGGGCCATGTCGCCCTGAGTGGACCGGCGTCGGGGCGTTTCAAGGTCGGCGACCGGGTTGGCGTTCCCTGGCTGGGATGGACGTGTGGAGAATGCCGCTATTGCCGGTCCGGCCACGAGAATCTCTGCGAGCACTCCCGGTTCACGGGCTACACTCTTGACGGCGGGTTTGCCGATTTTATGGTCGCAGACGAGCGGTTCTGTTTTCTACTGCCCGCGGCCAATTCGGATGCCGCGGTGGCGCCCCTGATGTGTGCAGGGCTCATTGGCTACCGGTGTTTGCGTAAAGCTGGTGTCGCGAAGAACCTCGGCATCTATGGATTCGGGGGCGCCGCCGACATTATCGCGCAGGTTGCGCGCTACCAAGGCAGACGAATTTTCGCGTTTACCCGGGACGGAGACCTTACGACGCAGAAATTTGCGCTCGACCAAGGGGCTGTTTGGGCCGGCGACTCTAGCGCGATGCCGTCGGAGCTTCTGGATGCGGCGATAATATTCGCACCCGTGGGCGCCTTGGTGCCTCGCGCCCTCCGGGCGACTGTGAGGGGTGGATGCGTGGTATGCGGGGGCATCCACATGAGCGATATCCCCGCGTTCCCCTACGAGATTCTTTGGCAGGAGCGCACGGTTTGCTCGGTTGCCAATCTTACCCGCAAAGACGGAGAGGAATTCCTTGCCATGGCGCAGGATGTGCCCGTGAAGACGGAGGTCCGCATCTTTCCGTTGGCCGAGGCGAACGAAGCGCTTTCTCAGCTCCGAGCAGGTGCATTCCACGGTTCGGCTGTCCTGGTGATGGATTAAGCTGCGAAGTAGGTTGCCATAGACCCACTGGAGTCGTGGACGTGGCGTGCCGGGGTTTACACCCCATGGCCAACGCGGGACCGAAGTGGCACTGTCCACACACGTTACCACCCTGGATTTAACCCGGGGTAAGGGGACGATGACAGGCTCTCATACGGGGTTCGAACCGTACAACACACATCACAACGAAGAAGGCACTACCATGCTATACACTGCTAAAACGCTAAAGGGCTACGCCCTCCATTGTCGGGACGGCGAGATCGGCTCAGCTCGTGAATTCTATTTTGACGATAAATTCTGGACAGTCCGTTACCTCGTCGCCGAGACCGGCAACTGGCTCATCGGTCGCAAGGTGCTCCTTTCGCCATTTTCGCTACTATCCGTCGATTCAAAGACGAAACAGATCCGCGTAGGCCTGACGAAGAAACAGATCGAGAACAGTCCAGGCCTCGATAGCGACAAGCCCGTGTCCCGCCAGTTCGAGGACAGCTACCACGGATATTACGGGTGGCCAACCTATTGGGGAGGCCCGTACAGCTGGGGCCCATACTCATATGTCACGCGCGACAGCGAGCGATGGGAGGAGTTTAGCCGCCGCGAGGAATCATGGGATTCTCACCTCAGGAGCACGCACGCCGTAGACGGTTACCTTGTCGACGCCTCAGACGGCAATGTGGGCCACGTCGAGGATTTCATCATAGACGACGAGACCTGGGCAATCCGCTACCTTGTTGTCAACACGCGCAATTGGATACCGGGCAAGAAGGTCCTAGTTTCGCCACAATGGATCGAGAATATCAGTTGGGGCGAGTCTAAGGTCTTTGTCAGCCTTTCTCGCGAGTCGATCAAGAGTGCCCCGGAGCTGTCGGATGATCTGCTCCTGACCCGTAGCTACGAGACCGACCTTTACGGCCACTACAATCGCGATGGCTACTGGACCGAAGAGCTCGCCAAGTTTTAAAATAGCACGGCGTCCCAAGCGCGCCTTCCATCGAATCTAGTTGCGGTGCCGGCTGCCAGTCCCCTTTGGGATGGAGTCGCGCACCGCTGGTTCGCTACCCCCGGGGCCCTCTGCTGCCGATCCGAAGTATCCGTGCAGATTACGTGGGTAGTTTCGTTTTCGGGAGACGTTCCAGATTAGAGCTAGACATACCGATGCCTGGGGCACGCATGCTATGCGGCGTGTGCCCGATATTCACTCTTCTCAAATTAGGACGTCGCGGCCACGCATCCTACCGAATAGGATGGGTTAATCGGGTCTAGAGTACCCCGCGACCAACTGCTCGCCGTCTTGCCTTAACGGATGCCAAGTTCGCGGGCGGTGCTATTGCGTTTCCCGTGGGCCTGCTCGGAGACGCGCCGGTGTTTGGCGGCCTTTTTTGTTTGCATAGAAGGTTAATGCATAGGACGCGAAACCGAGAGACTGGAGTACTAAACGACGGCGCCCGGTGACCGAGGGATTATTCAATCCCCGGAGTGGCTGGAATCCAACCGTTTTGTAACTAGAGTGCCACAAGAAGGCCAAGAATTTTCGGGGATTTCGATCCAGGCGGTCCGAAGAATCAAAATGAAAGGATGCATAGGGGGAACACCCCGTATCCTTTGAATTACATTTTCCTTAGTGTTACTGAATGACGGACATGGCGCCAAAGGAAGCAAGGTCGGCCATGAAGGCGGCTATTAAAATGAAAGCTGGTGGGGCAGAAAGGCACCGGAGCGGACGGGCAGGGTGGTTGCGTGCTGCGGTGCTCGGGTCAGACGACGCGATTGTGTCCACCGCTAGTCTTATGATCGGTGTGGCCGCAGCATCGGCTTCCAAAAAAGGGATCCTGGTGGCTGGAGTGGCCGGTCTCGTTGCGGGCGCCATGTCAATGGCTGCCGGAGAATTCGTTTCGGTAAGTTCCCAACGTGACGCCGAGCAAGCGGACGTAGAGCTTGAGAAATCGGAATTGGAGAAACAGCCGGAGGCCGAAATGCAGGAGCTTGCGCTGATTTACGTGAAGCGAGGACTTACAGAGGATCTCGCATCTAAAGTCGCCCTGCAGCTCAGCACTCACGATCGACTCGGTGCCCACTTGCAGGACGAGCTTGGTATCACGGCTGCTTCACTAGCTCGACCCATGCAGGCGGCTTGGATATCGGCGGCAAGCTTTGGGTTCTTTGCAACCGTCCCAATCTTAGGTCTTCTTGTCGCGCCTCCAGCATGGCGTATCGTAGGCATCGCAACATTTTCCCTAAGTAGCCTTGCGGCTCTCGGCGCATTTGGAGGGTATCTTGGAGGGGCTCCGGTCTATCGCGCTTCGCTTCGGGTAATTTTTGGAGGGGTTCTTGCGATGGCGGTGACCGCTGGAATAGGCCGGCTCCTTGGAGCTTCGATGGGCTAACCCAAGAGAAGGGAAGGAACCCCACCGATCCGTTCGGAATGATCGCTGCGGAATGCCTTCACGTCTGGGACCGAATGGTATCCTCACTAGGGTGTCGGGAGCTCAGAATGGTTATCCAAGCATGGTTGGTGCTGGGCTGAATCGCTCTCGTGATCAACGAAAAGTCGCCGGGCTTTGGGTTCCTGAACTCAAGACCCATGATCGCTATCGGAGCGTTGTCATACTCCATCTACGTTTGGCATTTCTTGTTCTTAAGTTCCTATATGGATTACCACTTTGCCATGTGGCCCACTCATGACTGGAAGTTGTGGCTTATTCCCACCATGGCATTATCTACGGTTTCATACTATTTTTTGGAACTGCCGTTCATGAACCTTCGCCGTAAACTCCATTATTAATCCGGCTGCCGCCAAATATTCATGAAGCTGTCGCTGGTTGTCCTTCCTACGGGGAGGTAAGGCCTGGCCCGGGGAGCCTTTCCTGAGACGGCGGTGGATTTGGACGGGCCGCTAACCAGCATTTTTTGCGAAGAACACCCAAAAAATGCCAGCGGCGGAATGAAAGCCGTGCGAAAGCGGCGGTCTGAAATCCGTTGTTCTTCGGCTGGATCTTGTTCCCGATTCTGAAAGAGAAGAGTCTTCTTCGGCTTGGGTGGATGTTCTTCCCCCCGTGAAATGAGTGGGCCTGGGTTTGTGGATCGGGCCGACCTAGAAATGCCAGGTGACGGAGCCGGCCGCATTGATCGGCGCTCCGGGCATCACGGTCTGTCCGGTGTAATCGGTTCCCTCCCCCGCGGTGATGAGATAACGGTGATTGAGGACGTTGTTAAGGTTTAGGCGCGCCTCCCAGTTACTGTGACGGTAGTATGCCACGGCGTTTACAACCGTGAATGCGGGAAGTGTCACGGAGTCGTCGTTTGAAGTGAAACGGCCTCCCATAGAAACGGTCCCACCGCCGATGCCAAAGCCATGGCCGACGTCAAAGGTCGTGTAGAAGCTGGCGCTGTTTCTTGGGACGAGCGACGGGATCTTTCCGTCCAGCAGAATTCCCCCGCTGTCCAAGCCTCCGTTAACGATGACGGGGTCGAGGAGTTCGTAACTTGCCGACACGGACCATCGGGCGGTAATGCGGCCGGCTAGAACAAGATCGACGCCGCGGCTGCGCTGCTGGCCGGCGGTAGTCGTCAGGTTGGTCGCCGCGCTCGTCTCGGTAATGTCGCGGGTGAGCTGAAACACAGCAACGGTGGCGCTCAGCGAATCGCCGAGAAGGGATTCCTTGACGCCGACTTCGAAATTCGTCGCCTTAAGTGGCGCGAGTGCGGCCGTCGTGGCGGCCGTGGAAATGCCGTCCCCGGCGGCGGGTGAGAAGGACTGACTCACGGTTCCGTAGAACGATAGATACCGGTCGGGTTCGTACACGATGCCAACGCGGGGACTGACCGTCCGGTTGAGGCTCTCAATCTGATTGAATGGCGATACCTTGTTCTGCTGGGACACTTCGTAATAGTCGGCCCGGATCCCGGCCAAGGCCTTCCAGTGCCGGGAAATGGTGATCCGGTCTTGGAGATAAAGGCCCGCTGTGTCCGCCCGAGCCGCCGCGGCGGTTACAGAGGCCGGTGCTGTGCCTGCCGTGACATAGGTCAATACCGGATCGACGAGGGCGACTGCCGGAGCGTTGAGCTGCTTCGAGTTCGAATCCGCGCTTTGGCGTCCAACCTCCAGGCCAAGGAGAACATTATGGTCCATCCCGGCCGATCGAAATTTCCACGACAGCTCAAGCTGGTTGAAGAGATCGTTCTCGAAGCGCAGAATATGCCTTTGCGACCGCTTAACCCAGACGCTGTCCAGGTCACCCGTGTAGGTGCCCCCAGAGGGAAGGTACACCCCGGTGGGAAGCATGTTGTTACGATCGAGCGTGTAATGCTCGCTTCGGAAAACCTCGTGCAGATCAACGTCGGGGCTGAATTCATGGTCGAGGGTCATCGTCACGGTGTCGACCGCGGCGCGCACATAATCTTTGTCGAACGAATCGGGCGACCCGTAGTAGGAACCGATAGGAACATCGGGGGCGATGCCGGGAAACCCCGAGCCTGGAGGGCCGACCAAAGCGGGAATGCCTAGGTCATCGAGACGGAGGTCGTTAAGATAGTCGATTTGCACAAGCACCTTCGTGTCAGGCGTCGCGTTCCAGGCAACCGACGGGGACAGGTGGTAGCGCTGAAGGAAGTACTGGTCGCAAAATCCGCCGGAGTCCTCACACGCGGCGTCGAAGCGGTAAGTGAAGGATGGCGAGCCGAGAGGGCCCGCGGAATCAAGTTCGGTGCGGCGCTCGTCCCAGCTCCCGTAGGCCACGTCCACGGCCCCGATCGGAGTTGCCGTGGGAAGGCGGGAAATGCGGTCCACGATTCCCCCTGCCGATCCGTGGCCATAAAGTACCGCCGATGGACCCTCGAGCACTTCAACACGGTCAATGTTGGAGAGATCGCGAAAGTACATCGCTTCATCCCTCACGCCATCCAGGTATTGGTCATACTGCGCGCTGAAGCCTCGGATGTAGACTTGGTCGCGCTGGCCGTCCCCAACCGACGGGCTGACGCCGGCCACATTCAAAAGCACATCCTCTATTGAACGGGCCCCCTGGAGCACGAATAGATCTCGGGGCACCACATTGATCGTTTGGGGAAGATCGAGAAGGGCGATATCGCTCTTTGTCGCCGAACTGGCGGCTGGCGTGAAGAAGGGGTCGTCCTTTTCCCCGTGGACCACGAGCGGGTTCAAGAACACGTCGGCGCCGTAGGAGCCCAGCGGCTGCGGCGATGACGCTGTCTGAGCGTATATGGAAGGAAGAGCTGTGATAACCGCGTAGAGAGTCGCGGCCTTCAGCATTGGTGTTTGAGCACGCATCGGCAGAGGGTGATAGGGCGGTGCGACTGATTCTCAAGATTAATATGAGATAGAGTCTCGTTTGCAACAACACATCAATACAATCTCTTTCAGGCGAGAGGGTTAGGAACCGAAAGGGCTGACGAAATGGCCAAATTGATGCATATCGAAGGGAGGCCAGAGAAGGCCAATGCTTTTGGTGTCAGGGGTCACCCCATAATGCCGAGCTCGGCATTATGCTTAGTGGTGTATCCGCCGTGGCCGTGGTTCAACGCACACGAATTCGTCTGAGCGTGGTGTCCATGACGGATACACCACTAAGCAAAACACTGAACTCAACATAGGTCGGACGGTCGCATCCTTACTCAAGTTCTGCTCGGGCTCATCGCCGATGAAAGAGGCGGCGGGTATCATCGCGGTTGACCGAGGACAAGTGCCACGAGGTGGGCAAGGCATTGGGGTGTTCAGTCTGATGTAGGTGATCTTCTCTCCGACAACGGGCGCCAAACCGCATTCCCCAAGTTGGCATGGTGGCCCAAGCTATGCATTGGTTGGCTCGTTGGGTTCCAGAGGCAGCTATCGCCGTGGGATCTAAGCCATGCATGGGTTGGCTCGTAGGGACCTATGATGCGGGCCACGGACGCCGTGCCTGTCGAATCCATGTAACTTTTTCCTCCCGCCGGGGTTCTCCTGTTGGAATGCCACAGGATCACTTTGCCTTTATGTGGGACAACCACATGAAAGCTTTGCCATGAACGACGACAAACTCGACCTGCTGCAGGGAACCCTGGACCTCATGGTCCTCAAGACTCTTGCCTCAATGGGCCCGCTCCATGGCTACGGCATCGCGCGCCGGATCGAGCTGGTGAGCGGCGACGAGGTCCTCCTCAACCAGGGCACGATTTACGCGTCCCTGGTGCGGCTGCAGCAGCGCGGGTGGATCGCCGCGGAATGGGGAGCCTCCGACAACAACCGAAGGGCGAAGTTCTATTCGATCACGAAGCCGGGCCGAGCGAGGATGCTCGTGGACGAGGCGCACTGGCAGAGGCTTTCGGGGGTCATGGGGCGCGTGCTCTCGCTGGAAGCGGCGAAGGGAAACGTATGATTTCCGGCCTTAGACGGGGCTTGGCCCGGGTTCGCGCCCTTTTTGGAAAGGCGGCGATGGATTCGGAGATGAATGACGAGCTCGCGGGCCACGTCGAATTCGCGACCGCGGACAATGCTAGGAGGGGAATGAGCCCCGACGAGGCGCGGCGGGCGGCCCTGGTCGCCCTCGGCGGGATGGAGCAGGCGAGGGAGCTCCACAGGGATACGCGCGGGCTGCCCCTCGTCGAGGACCTTCTCCAGGACCTGCGGATTGCGGTTAGGGCGCTCGCAAGGGAGCGCGGCTTCGCGTCGGTCGCGATCCTCATCCTGGCGCTCGGCATCGGCGCCAACATCGCGGTATTCAGTGTCGTGAACACCCTTCTTCTTCGGCCGCTGCCCTTCAGGGACGCAGGCCGCCTGGCGTGGTTCGCGAGCAACCACGGTTTGGGCGGCCTCTCCGACCAGACCTACACCGTGAGCGCTTTTGAGGAGTTCCGCCGCCACAATACCGCCTTCGAGGACGTGACGAGCTATCAAACGTTCTTCAACTCCCTCTCGTACAAGATGACGGGCCGAAGAGAGCCGCTTCCCCTCGTGGGCATTGAGGTCGCCGAGAACTTCTTTCCCCTCCTCGGCGTCCGGCCCGCCCTGGGGCGCAATTTTTCCGCCGTGGAATGCCAGAAGGGAGGGCCGAGCGCCGTCATCCTTGGCAACGCGTTCTGGAGGCGCCAATTCATGGCCGACCCGGCGATCATCGGCCAGTCCGTCTCCATTAACGGGGCGCCCGTCACTGTGGTGGGAGTTCTACCTTCCTCGTATGATTTCGGCTCCGTATTCTCGCCGGGAATGAACGTGGACATCTACATGCCCGCGGTCATGGATTTTTGGCGAACGTGGGGCAACACGCTTGCGATCGTGGGGCGCCTTAAGCCAGGGATGACAGTCGAACAGGCCCAAGCCGAGGCCAAGGTGTTGTTCCCCCATCTCCGGTCGCTCCACTCCGACTGGTGGGAGGACTATGACACGGTGGTCAGCACGCTCGCCAACCATGTGAGCGGCCAGTTGAGGCGCTCGCTCATAGCGCTATGGTTCGCGGTCGGGGTGATCATGGCGATTGTGTGCGTGAACCTGTCCAACCTCCTGCTGGCTAGGACGGCTGTCCGGGCCAAGGAATTCGCCCTCCGAGGCGCACTTGGCGCAGGAAAGGGCAGGCTGGTGAGGCAAATGCTGACCGAAAGCCTTCTCCTTGCGGCGCTGGGTGCCGCTTTCGGCCTCTGCATTGCCTATGGCGTCACGGGGTACCTCGCCCACCAGGGCTCGATTGCGCTTCCGATGCTGAACAGCGTGCGGGTGGATGCGGCCGCATTGGCCTGGACTTTGATAATCACCTTACTTGTCGGGATCCTGTTCGGCCTCGCGCCGGCCCTGCGCGTCTCCGGCGTGAACCTCCAGGAGGCGCTCAAGGATTCAGGGGCGGGCCTGAGCCGTGGAAGGAGGCATGAGGTCGTGCGCAAGGGGCTAGTCGTTTCCCAGATTGCCCTCGCGTGCATGCTCCTTTTCGGCGCGGGCCTCCTCCTGCGTAGCTTTCTCAAAGTCCTCGACGTTGACCTCGGCTTTCGCCCCGAAAGGACCGCGGCCCTCAAGATTGACCTGACGGACAACGGCGACCACGCCAAGAGGAACCCCGAGTTGAGGGCGATACTGGACAAGGTGACGGTGGTCCCCGGGGTCGAGTCGGCGGCGATCTGCGACATGCTGCCCCTAGACAGAAACCGCAGCTGGGGAATGCAGGTGAAAGGAAGCATCGAGAAGAACGGTCGCTACCTGAATCCCTTCGTCTACGTGGTCAGCCCGGGGTACCTGGGGACCATGGGCATGAGGCTCACGAGCGGTCGAGACTTGAGCTGGCGGGCGGGGCCAGGCGCAGAAAACGAAATCGTGATCAACGAGGCGGCCGCCCGGGAGGGATGGCAGGGAAAGGATGCTGTCGGCCGCCTCGTGAGCGGCCTCGCCGAAAAGGAGTCGCGGGTCGTCGGTGTCATTGCGGACGTCCACGAGATCAGCCCCGAGACCCCGTCAAGCCCGGAGGTTTACCTGCCGATGGCCCAGTCCGACCCAGAGGGCGCAGAGCTTGTCATCAAGACCCGGCTGCCGATCGAGGCCGTGGCACCCTCCGTCATGGCGGCCGTGCGCTCTCTCAATCCGGACCAGCCCGCGACCCAGTTTCGCCAGATTGGCGAGATCGTCGAGCATTCCGTTTCACCGCGGAGGTTTTTTGCCGAGCTGGTTTCCGTCTTGGCTGTCTTCGGCCTGGTCCTCGCATCCCTGGGAATCTATGGCGTCGTCTCCTACACCGTCGCGCAACGGACGCAAGACATCGGCATCCGCATGGCGCTGGGTGCCTCTCCCTCCCGCGTGATCTCGGAGGTGGTCGGCTCCTCACTGGGCACCACCTTTGTCGGGATCTCAGTGGGCACGGCCTTGTCCCTCGTCATGGGACGGCTGATGGCATCGCTCCTCTTCGCAACTCCCGCCATGGACCCGGTGACTTTCGCCACCACTATCTGCGTGCTCGGCCTTGTCGCCCTTGCCGCCGCATTCCTGCCCGCCCGCCAGGCATCCCGAATCAATCCGATCATCGCCATCCGTGGCAAGTGACTGCGCACCGTGGTGCCAGGGGGGAGGATTGGACCGGCATGGCCGCCTTGCGCCGCCATGTATCCGCCCGTTCACGCTGGAGACGAGCCTAGAACCCGACGCGAGAGGAGGAGGCCCCTCCCGTCACACCGATACAGAGTGGCGCTGCCTAGCGTCGTTGAATTACTAAGCTATTGAGTTCAAATGGCTGCCCGGGCTGGGATCGAACCTAGGGGCCGCATTCATTACCAATGACTTAACTCCAGTAGTTGGGTCTTTCAATGCCGATTGTTTGACGAATTCTATGCACAGCCGCCCTCAGGCATTCTAAGCGCCCGACGGGTCATCCAAATCTTGCGGGCGTAGCTGACGCACACGAAGATTATTTGCCGGGCAACAGGATCTCCGGATCCATCTTGTACGCATCGGCGTTTAGCTGCGCTTGGAACAGATCGGCATGGGAGAACTCAGGGCGAGCGGAGAGCGAATTCCTTACGTCACTGCCAACCCATGGGCCTTTAGCGTCCGGGAAAGCCTCCGCGATTCCGTGGCACTGAAAGGTGTTCCCCTCTTGAGCTTCGTCGCCAGTGTCTGGCCTGGAATTCCGGCGAGCTCAGCCAGTCGGGACACCTTTACCAGATCCGAAAGTTCCGAGAGCTTCTCCACGGAGATCGAGCCTGAAAGAGAAGGGGAGGGTATCGCCAAACCCTCCTCGACATAGGCTTCCTTCAGTACCGCAAAGGTCTCTTCAAGGTTCGCAAGCGCCTCGGCCTGAGTCTTCCCATCCGCCGCGCAGGTGAGGATTTCCGGGATCTCGGCCACAAAATAACCGGCCCGATCGTCCCAAGTGACCTGGACGGCATAATCTTTAATCGTGTTCATTTCGGGTTTAGGAGGTTAATGAGTTTCTATCCGTAAACACTTGGCGCCTAGAGATTGAACCGCTCAAGCGCCTGACGCACCTGTCGAATCTGATAGCCTTTCGCTTTGCCGTCCTTCTCGGGTTGCAGGTTTAAGAGAATTGGAATGCCGCTTCGTGTGAATATGTGATGGCCTCCCTTGATCCGATGCTTCCATCCTGTCGCCTCCAGGAAGCCGATCACATCGGTTAAACGGTGACCATAGTCCTTGGCGGGATCCTTAAGGGCAGACCTCGTTTTTGCCGGGTCGGGCATGTGCCAAGGGAAAGCGACAGCGATTATTCAGTCAAGGGGAATGAGTAAATATTTATGCACGCTGGCCTGCGGCGCCATCTCCGGCGAAAGATATTCAAATAGACCCGCAACCCTTTGCTAAATAGACCAAGAACCTCGTCCGTCTACGAACCCTGTCCCCACTTCATGGTGGAGAGCCCAGAAACCGGACAGACGTTTTTTTGGGCGAAGAGCACCGCTCTGTAAGTATCTGATTTAAAATGGCTGCCCAAGGAGGGATCCGAGACAAAATTCTGCGGGTCTCGATGCCATTCGAAAAGGGCAGGAATTCGACGGCAAAATCGAGGGTGGTCCTACCTCAGAAACGCTTGTTGCTTGGGAACCTCTCCGATCCGTGGGCAGTAGTTATCAGGGTTCATTCGTGGGCCAAACAATTGAGAGAGGGTAGGGTGCAGTCCCGTTCAGAAGTGGCTAAAAGGGAGGGAATTACACGGGCTCGAGTCTCGCAGCTTTGGCCGTTGAGTCGAATTGCCAAGGAGCAGGCAGAGCTGTCTCTGAGGGATAGCTCGAGAAGAGAGATTAGTCTTCGGGCGCTAATCAGATTCGCTCAGAACACCGACGTGAAATCGGCGGGTCTGAGGGACGAAATACGGCCAGACAGTAACTAATTGGCTGCTGTCGACCAACACCGATTGAGCCACTATGACACGTCCTATTTAGTTTCTTTTAGTTACCCCCCCTGGAATCAACTGCCTCGGGACACAAGATAGCTGGATGAATTCCCGAGGGCCACAAATGCAAAGACCAGGATCAGTCCATATCCGACGAGGACCAGCGCGAACTTGAACACCGTTTTTACTCGGCCTTGTTGGTATACCACTCGGAAGGCGCGGTAGATCAGCAAGAACATTCCCAACAGAAGAATGAGTCCGACCATGCTCTCAAAATCCTTGCTGACAATGGATGCCAGCGATCCACCCGCCTTGATAAGAATGAATGAAAGGAATGCGAGCGCCTGAATGTGAATGGCAAAAATAATGTGCTCAAGATACGGCTTGCCCGTTTTGATGTAGACAAGTTTGAGCACCAGAGCGAGGAAGGGCAGGCATAGAATGAGCATCGCCGGCAGGAGGTGGCAGATCTCATCTGCAAGATCCCGTTGGCTCACCTTGTCATTTGGATCGACGGTGATGCGAAGCGGGTCATCGAGCCAACTTCGAGTAGCGTGATCTACCGGGGGAGCAAGATTTACGTTAACCTTGGGCATGAAGCCCGTGCTACCGACTTCTTTCGACTTGGGGAGAGTCGCTCCATTTGCAACTGTTGAAGGATTTGCCATCTTAGCCGAATCGGACTTCAAGCCGTGGCTCGCCAGTACGCTGAACGCAAAAAAGAGGAAGCTGGCAAAGATATACAATCGGACGGGATGCATGTAACGCACTCGTCTACCTGCAACGAACTCCGTCGTTAGAAACCCTGGGCGAGTGAATATGTACCGGGCGCTCTTGAAGAATTTTCCGTCAAAATGCAGCGCTCCCTCAAGCGCGTCCTCAATGATGTGAAAAAACGAGCCACTGTAGTCGACGTCATGCTGCCCGCACTTTGAGCAGTAGGGTCCGTTGAGCGGAGAACCGCAGTTCAAGCAGTGGGATTTCGAGGAAAGTTTGGGCTGGGACATATGAAAAAAAATACGGCAACTTAGAATATCCGAGCAACCCCTCCCTTCGTTGCTTGTGGGACTACCGGAGTCGCAGGCGCGAATCAAACAACACAAATGATGATCATCCGAGTCCTCATTCTCACCGCAATCACACTCCTGGCTAGATTCGACACAACGAATACGGAAAGTTTAACCACAACCTATGGGCACCGTAACAATGATCCCGACGTTTTCCCTTTGACGCGAGGCAAGCTGATCGAGTGGACCGAGGGATAGCCATCCGTCGAGTATTTGAGGCACCAAGCCGTAAAACCCGTTGAGAGTGTTAGGGTTTTGTAGTTATCTCATTTGATACCAAATACCTGGACGACGAGGGGCGTGTCGGTAATCACATGGGGAGCGAATGCATGGTAGCTAAGCGCGTGAACCCATGCATTCCCCGTCCGCAATGTCAGCACACCCTTCATCAACCCGGGCCCAACATAGGTAAGCAGCACGAAGAGTAGTGAAAGCGCAGTATCCTGCGGCGAATCAAAAGCCGACCATCCTTCGACGATGTGCATTGCCGCATATGAAAGACCTCCGAGAAGCACGGTGCTGATCGCCGATCCGGTCAGCTTTAGAAACCGGGGAAGCAGGATTGCGTAGATAAGGATCATGGTCGGTAGCACCGTCCCGAGAAGATAGATCAAAAAGGTGAGGGGAGCGCCAAGGAGAGCCTGATGCGGCCTTAGGCCGAATATCGTCTTGTCGAATACGCAAAGCTCGAATGCCGATTCGAGCGCCAGAATGACGAAGATCAATGCACCGTCATTCCGGCGGTTGCTTGAACATAGGTTGAGCGCAACATTTGGGTAGCGTCTCCGAAAGTAAAGATAAGGCGCCACAGCGAAGACGAGGAAGTTGTAGATCGCCCACACCCACACCTCAGCAGGCTCCAAAGGGGTCGTCGTGCAGCCAAAGACGGAGCCAGCAAGGTGGAAGCTAAAGGCGCGAAATCCTAGTGCCGGACCCACTATCCAGCCTCCGGCTTGGCCAAGTGCCGCATAGGCGAGAACAATGATTGTCTCGCGCATGGCGATGCGACGTTCGGGTGCTCGGGCAGCCATGTCGGGAACGACACGCTTGCGGGTAATGATGAAAGCCAGTGCCATTAGCACGAAGATCTGCAGCATCCCAATGGTTGGGGCGGCCAATTGCACAGCAAACGGCCTCTGGGCCACAGCCGGACGATCGAATGGGAGCGATCCATGTGCCAGTAGGAGAACTGCGACGTAGCAGACGACCCACAAGACTAGGGAGAGTTGGACTCCGCGATGCCTAACAATGTCCCGCAGTGTCACACGCAGCGACGGCATAGCCGCGGCGGGTGATTGAGGCGGTTGATCGTCGATGCCAATTGGCACGTTCATTCTTCAATGGAATCTTGAAGCGGACATATGTGCGAAAATGAGTACAATTGGAAGGACCGCCCCAAAAACCTCTTAACGCGAGCGCCTTTTCGTTGACCGTCTCGGCGACGGCGATGAAACCAGGTCTCTATTCGCCCGACCGGATTGCCGGTAGGCCCGAGGCGCCATCCCAGTCCATCGCTTGAAGCCGCGGTAAAAGCCACTGTTGTCCAGAAATCCGCAGGCGAGCGCGATCTCCTCAAGCGAGATATCTGGGGCGGCCATCAATCGCATGGAACGCTCAAAGCGCGCCTTATCTAGAAGCTTAAGGTAAGTTGCGCCCTCGAGTGCCAGGCGCCGATGGAGCGTGCGTTCACTTAGATTGAGCGCCTCGGCAGCGTCCCTTACTGAAATCACTCCGCGATCCAAGAGAATCGGCAGCGTAATCCACAGTTTCGCGGTCGTGACACTCTTTTCCTCTATGAGGGCTTTGTGTGCCGTCTCGATCTCTCGCGAAAGTAACGAGTGAAGCGAGGAGTGGCGGTTTCGCATCCGCAGATCCAAGTGCGACCGCGGGAAAACGAGCCGGCTGCTCTCGGCTCCGAAACGGCAAAGAACGCCGAAGAATCTCCTGTATGAAGCGGCGTGAGGCGGCTGGGGATAATCAAGCTCGACGCCCGAAAGGGAAAACTGGCCGATAGTCTCGCCTTTCGCGACGGTCAGTATGCTGGCGAAAATCCGTTCCACTACGGTAGGCCAGATCGCCGGGTTTGGATCGTCCGCGTTAAATATTAGATGCGCTTCGCCTCGTGTCTCCCTAAGCTCAATCAAATCCCCTCCGGAGAGTAGCATTTGGTATCGGCAGAGCACCTTTAGCGCGCCGCCGAGAGTTTCGGAGTGCGAAATAAGGTGACCCAGGATTCCATGTGAATTGCTCGAATAGTCGGCACCCACGGCGAGGCCCAGCGCCGGGTCCCCTGTCAATTCAAGCGCGGCCTTCCAACTTCGCACCATTGTTTCGATGGGCACTCTCGCGTCCGGATCTCTGGGCACTTCGGCACTGACCCCGGAAAGGCGGCTGAACTCCTGGATCGAGTATCCGCTGCGTTCCAGATAACGAACCAGAGCCGAAAACACGACGACATGCACGCTGTTGCGGTATTCTGAGGTCACGGTCCGCCAGATGGTCTCCGCAAGTGGCAGTATCGGCAATGTTATTGGCGCCCTGCGCCAGTGCGCGCCTCGCGGGGTTCGGTTACCTTGGGGAAGTCCAATACACATATGAACTCAATCCAGACATCCGCCCCGTCGGCCACCGTCAGCTCATGCCTCCCGGCAGGCCCAAACGTGAAGGTTCACGCAATACGCACCGGATTTGTGCAGGTGCGCAAGTCCCAGCAACAGTCAAAGGGAACCGGCCTCACCCGCGCCGCAAACATGCTGTTCGATCCGGAGTGGACCGATTGGCTGCCTATCTACGCGTGGGCGATCGAGCACGATGAAGGGGTGATCGTTGTGGATACGGGCGAAACTTCGCGGGTTCACCAGCAGGGATATTTCCCAAGCTGGCATCCGTTTTACCGGCGCGCCGCCCATTTCTCAGTACACCCTGACGAGGAAATCGGGGCTCAACTTCGCCGGCTGGGAATTAGCCCGAGGGACGTGAGCCAAGTCGTGCTGACGCATCTCCACACCGACCATGCGGGCGGCCTGACCGACCTCACAAATGCCCGTTTCTGGGTGTCCGAGCAGGAATACAAGAGGGCCTCCGGTATCGGAGGAAGGATCCAGGGCTACCTTCCCCATCGTTGGCCGAGATGGTGGGAGCCGAATTTCATTCGATTCGATCATGGCCCGCTCGGTCCATTCGATAGCAGCATGTCCCTGACGAGGTCGGGCGACGTCCTGATCGTCCCTACTCCCGGCCACACCCCTCACCATGTGTCTGTTGTCGTCCGTGGTTCGCCCTCCTTGTTCATAGCTGGCGACACAAGTTACAACCAGCAGATGCTTCTCGACGGAAAGGTCGACGGCGTCAGCCCCAGCGTCGGCATTGCCAGGGCGACCCATGCCAAGATCACGGCGCTAGCGAAGGAACAGCCCCTCGTCTACCTGCCCTCGCACGACCCCGAAAGCCCGGAGAGGCTCACGAATCGTTCTGTCCTGACTGTCGAATGAGGGTCCATGCCCTAGTGGCGGTAACGGCATTGTTATTGGCGCTTAGCGCCACTGCGCAACTCCCACCGGCGTGATAACCTAAGCAACTGAGCAAAATGCTCACGAAGCTGACCAAGACAACCCATCAACAATATGATCATTCCATCCCTCATTCTCGCAGCAATCACACTCCTCGTCGGATTTGACACATCGAACCAGGCGGGTTGATCCGCAACCGGTGGCTTTTGAAGGTAGCCAGACCCTCGGGCGACAGCTATTTATGAGTCGCGCCGACCCCAATCATGAACACAAACATCGGCCAAGCTTTCCAAAACGATGACATTTCCACTTCCCGTTTGAGGAGGTTCTTCCGTCATCCCCTTGTCAGGGTAGTCCTGGCATTACTGTGGGTCACGATTCCGTTCATTATCATGCAGCGGCTGGTACCGCTACTTCCGCTAGGCAAGACAAGCATGGGCGTCGTGAAGGCACTGGCCTGCGCGCTCGTCTCATGCGGTGCCTACATTGCATATGTACGCACGGTCGAGCGACGCCGGGCCGACGAGTTTGCTCCCAGGACGGCGGCAAAAGAGCTTATCGTAGGAATTGTGATCGGCGCCCTGCTTTTTGGGGCGACGATTACCATCCTGGCGTCGCTGGGTGTTTATCGCCTAGCCGGAACAGGAGAATGGCCGAAGGCTGTCTTGCCGCTGGCTGTTGCCGTGGTCATCGGCACGTTTGAGGAAATCGTATTCAGGGGGATCCTGTTCCGGATTGCGGAGGAGTCGCTCGGCACATGGATCGCATTGCTGATTTCGGCGGGAATCTTTGGCGTGCTTCATTTCATTGGTCCCAATGGAACCCTTGTAGGAGCGTTGGCGATCGTCGTCGGAGCAAGTGTTCTCCTGACGGGCGCCTTCAAGTTGACCGGGCGTCTTTGGCTCCCCATCGGCATCCATGTCGCATGGAACTTCACTCAGGGGGGAATCTTCGGAGTCACCGTATCTGGGCATCCTGGGGAGGGCCTGTTTCAGGGTACTCTTACAGGTCCGGATTGGCTATCCGGCGGCGCGTTTGGTGCCGAGGCCTCGGTCGTTGCGATCGTGCTTTGCTTTTGCGCGGGCTTGATCTTCTTTGCCATTGCTGATCACCAGGGGAGAATTGTGCAGCCAACTTGGAGGGAAAAAAAATGAGACTCACCGGACCAGGGATATTGCTTCGCTTGGAAGGACTCGCCGTGCTGAGCGCGGCATGCATCATGTACGGGGAAGAAGGCTACCATTGGGGTAAATTCCTTCTGCTTTTCCTTCTCCCGGATCTCCTGATGGTCGGCTATCTTTTGGGAACCAGAGTCGGGGCGATCGCCTACAATTCAGGTCACACATATGCGTCTCCATTCACGTTGTGGCTTCTGGCGTACTTCGGGCATATGCCATCTCTTGTCCCATTAGCTCTAATTTGGACGGCACATATCGGATTCGATCGGCTTCTCGGCTATGGCCTGAAGTACGGCTCGGCATTTAAGGACACTCATCTAGGACGGGTGTAGCCGGATACCGCATTCTTCCCAACTGGAGGATGCCGCCGAAATCCTTCACTGGACGCAAGAAGATCACGGCTAGTCGTCGTCCACCAAATTAGCCAATCATGAAAAACGAACGCATCTTCATTTCCCACAAGGGCGACCCCTCGGTCCTGAAGCTGATTTCCGACGAGGTGACCCCGCCACGTCCGGATGAAATCCTAATCCGGGTCAGGGCCGCAGGTGTCTCATTTGCCGATGTCATGGTAAGGGAAGGCGTTTACCCAGGAGTAAAGCTGCCCGTCACACCGGGCTACGACGTCGTGGGAGAGGTCGAGTCCGTTGGGGATGAAGTTCGGAATTTTAGAAAAGGCGACCGGGTGGCCGCAATGACCGTCGTGGGAGGATACAGTCGTTTTATTTCCGTGCCCTCAAAGCACGCCGTTCTTGTGCCTTTGGACCTGGAAAGCGGGGCTGCGGTAAGCATGGTTCTCAACTACCTGACAGCCTTCCAGATGATCAGGCGCTGCACTCATGCGGCCGCGGGGGATGCGATTCTCGTTCACGGGGCCGCGGGTGGGGTGGGAACGGCTCTTCTCCAGTTGGCGTCAATCGAAGGGTTGAAGGCCTTTGGGACAGCCTCCGGAGGAAAGCTCCATATGGTGGAGCAGCTCGGCGGCGTGCCAATAGACTATATGAAGGAGGATTTCGTCACGCGGATCGGCCGGGATACCAAGGACGGTGTCGCGGCGGCCTTCGATTTTGTCGCTGGGTCCCATGCGAAGCGTTCGTACCAGGCGCTTCGATCAACGGGGACCCTCGTTTGCTACGGCGCATTCGGGGTGACCACGAACGGCCACGTTCAGCCGCTGAAGGCTTTGATGACCCTTCTTCGAGACCCTTCCTTCAAGCCGATTGGTCTTCTGGGGGACAACAAGGGATGCGTGGGCTACAACACACGAATGTGGAGGGATTCACGCCCAGAAATGTACGCGGCTGATCTCGGAACTTTGTTTGCATTACTCAAGGAGGGCCGAATAGCCCCAATTGTTGGTGCGCGCTTCCCGCTTCAAAATGCCGCGGACGCACATCTTCTGCTGAACCGGCGTGGAGTTACAGGTAAGATCGTACTCGACTGTTGAGCACTTGGGCCTGTCGACGTAGGTGAAGAACTAAATGGTTCGATCCCAGCTTGGGTCATCCGACCCAACTCGGGTCGAGAGACAAAAAGGGACGACTTACCTCTACTTGGCAGGTGCTCAAGTCGTTGTTCTCCAAAGGGCCAAAATCAGCGCTAGATTTTTGTCTTTCATCCCTCCTTGGGTATCGAAATGGCTGCCCGGGCTGGGATCGAACCAGCGACCAAGTGATTAACAGTTATTTGCTTTACCTGTACTATCCTGTCCTTCAATGTCCGCTTGTGGCTTCACGAATTTAGGTCACTTCATAGTAAGAAACTCGCTTAAGATAGCGAAATAACCAGACACATGCAGACAAATCAGGACTCCGAAAGTGGCCAAGAAGTGGCCAAGCAAAGTGGCCAAGCATCGAAAACCCGGTTTCACGTCGATTACTGGAAAGAACGGCTCTACCGGAAGACCTTCACTCGCGACGGCAAGCGGCACGAGGTGCCGGAGTGGTCTGTCCGATTGCAGCATTTGGGCAGGCGCGAGGCATTCGCTCTCGGCTCGGCTAATGCCAGCGGGGCTGCCTCCAAGGCCAAAGAAATTGCAATGTATCTCGAAGCCAATGGCTGGGAGGCGACCTTGGCCAAGCATAAGCCCGACCCATTCAAGAGGGCGGAGATTGCCACCGTGGGTGAGTTTCTTGCCGACATCAGGGAGCGCAGCCACCTCAAGCCCATGACCATTCGGCGGTATGCGGTGAAACTGAGAAAGATGGTTGCAGACCTCGCCAAGATTGGGGTCGGTGAAAAGATCGAAGCTAAGCGAAAAAAATATGATTACGTGAACGGAGGCCGTGCGGCATGGCTGGCCAAGATTGATTCCCAGCGACTTGATATCCTAACTAGCGAATCCGTGAACGAATGGCGTAACGCTTACGTGTCCAAAGCGGGCACGGACCCCGTAGTGCGAAAGTCAGCGGAGCGGTCCGCTGCATCTTATCTTCGCGGCGTGCGCGCCCTGTTTACCGAAGATGTCACTGGTGTATTGAAAGTGAAGCTACCGGCGAATCCCTTTGCTGGCGTGAAGCTGAAAGACCCTGGAGCCCAGCGTTACCGTTCGGACATAGATCCAGTTTGGCTATTAGCCTGTGCCGAACGGGATCTCCGCGACAAGAAGCGGCCCCAAGAATTCCTTGCCTTAAGCCTGTGCCTTTGGGGCGGACTTCGCCGAAAGGAGGCCGATCTCTTGACGTGGGCTCAAATTGACTTGGAAGCGGGGCAGATACACATCCGTCGGACACCTTACTTCGAGCCCAAGACTGAGGAGAGTCAACGAGACATCGATCTCCCCCAGGAAGCCCTTGATGTTATCCGATCATTCAAATCAGGGAGTCATTCGGAATTTGTCCTAGAAGGCTCAGATGCTCGTCCATCGGCTACCTACGATTTTTATCGCGCTGACGGCACATGGCGAAAGCTAAACAAATGGCTTCGCGGAAAGGGTGTGAACGAGAAGAAGGCGATTCACATGCTCCGAAAGGAAAGCGGTTCTCTCATGGCGTCGCAATTTGGAATCGAAGCCGCGCGCCAGCATCTTGGCCACCGGGACATCAGAACAACTTCCTCGCACTACGTCAGCAAGAAGGCGCGCCGGGAGGTGAGCCTGACGGCAGGGGAATCCGCAGGACAGCTAAAGTCGGTGGAGGGCAAAGCATGAGTGCATTGTTCCTTCGCCGTGTACCGCCCCCTGTGGTGGTATGCCCAACTACAGGAATGCTACGGCAGCTGCAGAGTCAGGCGCAAAAGACTATGTCCAAGCGGCTCTGACGACAGTGGGTCAAAAACAAGAATAGGCTTCTAGCGCATTAATCTTTCATATGGCAATCCTCCATAAATTGGCACCGGAAGAGCTCCGGAATGTGCGTCTGAAACCTCCCGAGTCGCCGTTTTCGATCGTACTATCCGATTGCTATGAAAGGGCGCTAAAAGGCGACAATGCTGCACTCGAACGCATTCGTATGATGCAACGGATGTGCGAAGCAGTTCTTTTCAGTATACCGCCTGATTTGAGAGTAAAAAAGGCTTCGGAGCACACACCCATCAACAAGCTCGCTACGCTGTTGTTCATAAAACTCGTCAGCATCCGCAAAGGGCGGACAAGATGTTCTGACAGCATGCTTCTTAAAAGGATTAAGGACCTGCGTCGGTATTCAAAAAAGACGCATTCAGAATGGTGGAAACGCGCTTGGGATTTCGCAAAAGCTACTACAGACGTAGAAATTTTAGAACTGATTAGGGTTATTGGTGAGAAAAGGATGAACAGCTTTACGGAGGAGAATTTGGAAGAGTTTAAGGAGGCCCTTTTAATCGCAGCCAATCTGAGCTCCTCCAGTACCGTCATTATTAGTCATCCTGACGTCTGCAAATGGATCGAGAAACGGGAACGAGCGGGGGTGGACTATGCCCGTAGGCAGGCGAAAAAGGCTGCAGCTTTGAGATGGCCTCCACGTAGGCGGTATGGGCCAAATTAGGTTTTTGATTTTGGCCCTACTAAGCCGAAACGAGAAAAGACTTTTTGGGATTTACGGGATGAAATCATCCCGTGAACACGAATCCTCCTCATGATTTGGCTACTGCTTCTGGAAACGGCAATGGCCCCCTTTTCTCCAAAGGCAAGCCACTGGCCGCTCGGATCGGCATTCATCAAAAGACGCTAGCTCGGTGGGCCAACGCTGGGCTGATCCACAGACATAGAATAAATTCGAGAATAATTCTCTACAAAATCGAGGAGGTTCTCGCGTTCGTTGGAGAGGCGAAAGTCTAATCCCATGAACGTCGCGACTGAACTGAAACAGCAAGCCACGACGGGTGCCCCAGGCAGTCGGATGGTTGTACGGCCAGACAACGAGCTGCTTCTCGTGTCAGCATGCATGGGTGATATGGATGGGTTTCATTTCAGCCATGCGAAGCACCTGCCAGCTACGGCCTTTAAGGACGCGAATTTACGCTCGGTCTGGAGGGCGCTGGGTCAGGGGCTTATATTCGCCAAGGATGAAGCTGCGTTCGCCAAGGCCACCGGATTAAGCGAAACTCAGCTTCTAAGGATAGAGACTGCGGCAGGGCTTGGCGCAGGGTTCTCGGAGTATCTTAGAATCTTCGAGCAATCGTGGCGCGCCTCTGAGATCCAAAGAATCGCTGGCGACATGGTGAAGTCCGACGGCGCCGACCCAGAACCCTTCATCAAGCAGATGGAGGCATTGCGCGCACAGCGCCTCACGGGAAGCCAGCCTAAGGCAATCGATGACTTCCGGCTGCCGCCGGATGACGACCCTTCGGTGCTCTTGGGAAACCGCTACCTAAACAGGGGTGACGGCATGGTCCTCGTTTCCACGTCTGGCATGGGTAAGTCCTCGATGGACGTCCAGATGGCAGTGCGCTTTGCGCTTGGGCTCGACTTCATGGGGGTGAAGTCCAACGGAAAACTAAAGTCGCTCATCATCCAGTCCGAGGACTCCGACGGTGACGTCGCCGAGATATGGGAGTCGATCCGGTACAAGATGGCACTCACGGATGAGCAAGTTGCGGAGGCCCACAGGATGGTCCTGATTCAGACAGAGCGGGTAAATAGAGGGCAGGCATTTATCGACCAACTCCGGCGCCTCGTGGCGAAGCACCAGCCAGATCTTGTGCATATCAACCCCTTGCAGGCATTCATCATGGGCGATGTCACTGAGGCGCGAGATTTGGGTGATTTTTTAAGGGGAGGGCTGAACAGCCTGAACGAGCCCGCAACATTTGGTTACATTATTGTTCACCACACCGTAAAGCCGCCCAGGGGCAGGGATAAGGTGATTCTCGCTTGGCAAGAGGTTATGTACGATATGGCTGGGGGAGCTGAGATCATCAACTGGGCACGCGCTATAATGAGCCTCCGCGCTGCGAAGGAGCCGGGTGAGTTCAATTTAGTGCTGGCCAAGCGCGGCATACGGGCGGGAGTCACGCGCCAAGTCGAGCAGGGTGCAGGCTTCCGCGAGGAGATTGTTACCACGATCCCGCTCAAGCATTCGACCGATCTCATCGATATCCCCGGCAGGGCCAAGAAACTGCGCTGCATCTACTGGGAGGCACGCACACCGACAGCTGACGATTCCTCTCAGGTCGAGCCCAAGGGGAGCGAATCGTCCAAAAAATACCGATTCGAGGACTTCCTTCGCATTTTTCCCGCTACACGGCAATCCGCGCTTGGCTTCCGCAGTCTGCACCGTGCGTGCGTGAACATGAGCACAATTAGTATCGGTACGTTTCATCGTCTTGTAAAAGCTGCAGCTAAGGACGGACACATTCAGGAAGACGCCTCTGATCCCAAAACACCGAAATATTGGCTAAAAACATGAAAACCATGCACTTCAGGGTAGGGGGAGGGAGATTCACCCTAACGGCGATGGACGATGCGTCCCAGAAAGTGGTGGTGGAGTTGTGCAACTTGAGCCCAATGCCTGAGACCCCCAACAACCTTCTCAAGCTGCGCTCCATCGTCCTCGATTTTCTTTGGGCCTACGACAAGGACCCCAGGAACATCGAGTTCATCAACAGGCACCGGGCGATGAAGTCGCTGTGTGTCCTAAGGTCTGGCAGCGATTCCGTTGTCATCGCTCAAACCATCCCGACAAATGCCAACTGACCGCCGCAAATTGAAGCAGTGTTCAGTCGTTCAATCGATACCTTCATTGAACAGCCGAACAGACTGTTCAGGTGATGGTGTTCACATACCCCATGTAATACATGGGGGTATGTGAACACAGAACACCCATCGCCCTGAACACCCCGTCCTGTGGCGTCCATGAACACTGAACAACGGAACCCTTTTTTGAGATATGCCGGCACACACGGGCCATTCACTAATGAAACCTATCAATCAACTCATCCGCGTTGGCCATTTGCTCATCAGATTACATCGGCTAGGAAGTGCCGACGAAAAGGTGGCGCTCCTCGATGCGGAATGTTTGGCCAGTCCTGAGCGCGGGGACGATGCCCTTCTGGCTCTTCTTGCCCTCCTCGGCGGTAAGGACGCCCCAATCAGCTGTCGGATCAGTGTTAGGACGCGCCGTCGTCTCTAAACCAATAATGGGCTCCGAACTTGCCAGCCAACCCCAGATGCCCAAACAACTGCAGCACCTAAACGAGGTGCGAGCGGCTGAAAGGGAGAGTCGCCGTTCGAAGGCGTGGGCCATGCGTCTTGAAGGGAACACCGTCCGCCAGATTGCTGAGAAATTGAACATCAGTGTGGGGGGTGTTGCCTTATACCTGCAGGAAACGATGGCCGAGTTACGGGCGGACTCGCTGGAATCCGCAACCGCATGGCGGCAGATTCAACTCGACCGGCTGGATGCTATGATAGGAGCCTGGCATCCGGTATCCCAGACGCCATCAGACCCCGAGGCGGCACGGGGCGCGGCAATTGTCATAAGGGCCATCGAGGCGCAATCCCGGTTGCTAGGGCTTTTTGAACCTGCCGGGGCTGAATCTCCCGCTGACTCTGAGGCCGAGAAGGAACCCGAAGTAGCCTATGAGGAGCAATTGGCGCGGTCTCCTGCTCTACGCTCCCGTTTAAAGAAGCAACTGGAGAACGCCGAGAACGGCACAGGGCAGCCAATCCCGATGCCGGCCTAGCCCTCGGTATGACTCAGAGGCTCGGCGGGCCTCCTGGATGCCTTCTCGTGGCTGCGTCGAGGTACTCACAGTCGGGTGGCACACGGCCAATTTGAGTTCGGGATGGGTATCCCAACTCTAACACGTACTACCGGGGCGTTTTGAACAAAAGTGTGATTGCCTAGTCAATCTCGACAGGAGCGACGCCGCTGGGCACAATGCCTGTATCCCCAATCGCGATTTGTAGGGAAAGCGCAATGTCGGTGTCGTTAACCTTATGAAAACCTCCAATCTCGTTTCGTTTTTAGCCGGAGTTGTTGTCGGCGGCATATTCCTCTCTTCAGCATATGCTGCGGGTCTAGTTCCGGCTTGGAGACCAGCCAATGTAACACCCGTGGTATTCGTGTCGTATGATTCGATTTACGGCTTCCGCCCCATAGGCAGCTCTTCGCCGATAGTCCCCAGTTGGACCAAGGAGCAAGTAGTTCCCGTTTCGGAGACTACCTACAGTTCCATTTATGGATTCTCTCCAAGGGAAAGTAACATGCCACAAGGGATTGCACCGCACTGGTCGGCTCAAGAAGTTCGGCCTTGGACTGAGGTGGTTTACAACTCCGTTGGTCAGTTCGTTACTAAGAACAGCGATTGATGCGGAGCTCCAAATCGGCACCTTAACGTCGACGATCGGGCTTCTGTTTCTGTTTGTTGTCGTCGCAATAGTCCTCGAACGCAAATAGCCTGAGACCTCAACTCGCGGACGATTATCGGCGGTTGCCCTTAACCCATGAATGCGACCTTCGACCTTAAAGAGAGTCTCAAGCTCTTGCGGTTGCTAAAGACAGGACGCGGACCGGGCACCCAGTGGCTTCGGGTGACGGCAATCGAGGAATTTCTCATATTTGAGGCGGGGCAGGGATTGGTATGGGTTCCTGCGCTGGTCCTCGAACCGGGTGCTTTCACAACCCGACGCACACCGTTTAACAAGGTTCTAGCCTCGTTCACGGGCTCCAAGACCCTGACCCTACAGGCCGATGCTGGCCGTTTTCGGATAAACTCATTCTCGGGCCAGATTCTCGACTACGATTCCAAACCAAAGCGCCCAAAGGGATTCGAGCCTATCGCAGACGAATCGGAGCCTACCCCCCCGGGGGATAATTCAGCGGACGCTACGGTAATTGCGAAGAATGATAGTGTGGCGCAGCCATCAGCGCAGAAACCATCCCCGACCGAAGCGGAGGTGAAGAGATCCGCCGAATTCAATGGTCTAGATTGGGAAGCCTACAATGAGGCGCTGGAGGCAGCCGCGCAGACGCTCGAGAAGGGCGGTACTTTTGAACAGGCGATTGCCAACGCCATTGAGCAAATGAAGGTCGTGCAGGATGGCGCCACAATAGAGCATGAGACCGCGATGGAGAATTTGATCCGCAGCGTATTTGCTAAGGGCGTTGAGCCTGCCGCTCGGGCCAAACCCTATTCCACCCCAAAGGACGTGCCGAAGACGATCGTCCATGCTGTCCCGGATGTCGCCGAAGAGGTGCACAGCCCACCCCCACGCGCCGAGACGGAGCATAAATCCGATGAAGAAATTTCCAATCAGGCAACAACTGCAGTTAAAGAGGATACCTTCGCTAACGCGCCCCCAAAGGCCCAAGAAATTGATGACACCGCTGGGCCTAAAGAACGGGTTAAGTCAGAGCCTCAGATCGAGAGAAAAGATTCGAGCATTGTTCCAACTGTGAGCGCAAAGATTTTGCGAGCCCTCCCTGCGATTGCAGCCGCTGCGCTTCTGCTGTACGGGTTCTACAAAACTTCAATAGTGCCTCACGAGATGCACCTTGTGCGCCGTCGTTACGTGCCAGATGAGTCCTTGCCATACGTCTTTTTTCAAGTGCTGCGGCTAGCTGTGTGTGGAGCTGCGTGTTTTGGCGCCTTTACCCTAAGACACCGTCAAGGATGGCTGTGGACGTTTGTCATCTTAGCGGTGCTGTTCAATCCACTCGCGCCAATTCGGCTCGACCGTAGCATCTGGCAGATTATCGACCTGATTGCAGGGATCACATTCTTGGTTTCTACAGTATTTTTTTGGAACCTTAGCCGCCCTAAACAATGACAACGTTTTGGTCTAAAGTGAAACGACGGAATGGCCTGTCATTGTGCTTTATGGGAGCCGTGCTCGCGCTCTGGCTGGGCGCTTATGGCGTTTGGGAGGGCGCGCCCCACAAAGGCAAAGGGATGATTCTGGTTGGCGGCCCTGGGCCCGACTACGCTGGCCACGAGACGGAGGAACATTGGGATCCTGTTTCAGAGCGCGTCTATAGACGCGATTGCTATCTGAGGGGCACCATTTTTCTATCAATTTGCTGCATGTTAATCTGGCACGCCGCGGGTAATTGGAGAGAAAGGGATGGTAGGGAAAAACATTGGGACAGCTTGCTTTCCGATCCAGAAAAGAGGGGCGACATGGAGAAGCACCCCGAACGTTATCGGGACGACTTGATAGAATATCTCAAACAAACCCGATCAGATAAACCGCCGCCCCCAAGCCACACTGGATAGGCTAGTCGCATAAATTCAAACGCATGCCGATTTTTTTATCGCCTCCATTTACGGGTACTCATGTAGGAAGGTTGAGGGCTAGAGGTTACGAAGAACGCACCCGTGCCGACGAAGGCCTCATAAAGTCCTTGGTCTGCGTACAAAGAACCTTGTGCAAATCTGTCCTGGATCGCATCGGTTGCAAAAAACACACCCAACCGAAAAGCAACACACACGAGACCAAACACGGTCCAATTGTACCTTCCAAAGAAGTAGGCGCAGATGAGTGCACCTATAAGAAAGACACTAACGGCCTGAACTTGCTGCATCGTGTTTTTGAGAAACAAGTGAACGCTTTTACCAAAGAGCCAAGGGAGTAAGACCCCACTCAGATACAATGTACTATGGGTCACATACCACGCCCAAAGCGATGCAACGACAGGACCGCATAGGTAAAGAAAAACTCCGAAATTAAAAACGCCCTTTCTCCACCCTCTGAAAAGCCTGTAGGGTTGGATCAACGGGAATCGAGCAACCAAAGTCTTGTCATCCACTCCTTCCCTAAATTTCTCATACGTGTACTCCCCGTTGGAATGGATAATGAAGGCCCTGAATTCATCGGCAAATCCCGGCCCTTGGTACAGGAGGTGCGCCGCATCGAAATGGTGGACCGGCTCATAACAGTATTGGCAACTTGGACAGGTCGTCTCTACTAAAAATTCCGCAAAAGAAACCGAAGCTTTTTTTGAACATATCGGGCATTCAATTACCACGTCCATAGATATTCCTTTAGATTCTTATCGGCGAGCGTGATACATTCGTTTTTGAGCGGATCCTCTTCCCAGAATCACCGGTTGAATATGTAGGGCCACAACCTATACGCTAGTTTGCGCTGCGCTTCTGCTCCTCACGCACCTTATCTTCCATTACTTGCGATGCGACAGCATAAGCTTCCTCGGCCGCCGCTCTCTCATTGAGGTATTTGAGTTTCAATGGGAGAGCCCAATCAGGAAATTCCTTACACGAATTTAGCCTCGCCACCGCTTCCTTGTCAGAAGGCTCAATATCGTGCCAATCGCGGGCAAGGAGCGTAAATACAATTTCCAGATTCGATATCAATTTCGTATATCTAGCCACCAACGCCGGGTCTGTTATCGATTTGAGCCCATCCTCGCAATATGCAACATTCCATTTCACGGCATACATCGCCTTCTGTTTCGGGTACGGAAGCAAACTGGAATCGCCGATGTGAACGTTATGGGTATCTAGAAACGCGTCAACTTCACCTACGATATTAAAGTAATTGTCGCGTTCCATTGTTTCCTCGAGCCTGTTGGTATTGGAATGCCCGTTGGGGTCGCCGTTCTTCGCAGCTTTCCTATACCAAAAAATCGCTCGATCCTCGCTTTTCGCGACGCCGGAGCCTAATTCATACAAAGTTCCCAAGTTATTTTGGCTGGCAGCATATTCCTGATCCGCTGCCATACTATAAAACCTGATCGCTTCAGCGTAGTCCTGTGGTCCGCCTTGTCCATTTTCATACATTAAAGCCAGGGCGTGCTGTGCCATTGCCAATCCCTTCCCGGCGGCGATGGCAAAGCATTCACGTGCTGCCCTTTCATCCTTCTCACAGTCGTCACCGTTCGAGTACGCCAACCCAAACCCATATATCGTTTCAGGATTCTCGAGAAGCTCCAGGTCGCGCTCCGCGCTAACAATCTGTTTTCTAAGAAGTTTTTCTTTGTCTTGATCGACAACGGAATGACCACTGTCGCTTTCTGTACGAGCCGCGCTCGCTGAAGGTGAAGCAGCATAAAACGCTTCTGTATAATACTTCTGAAATCTCTTTTCGAAATCGTCCCAAAAGTCGGCGCGGGATTTCCTAGAGATCGGGGAAAGTAAAATCGATAAGGTTCCAAGATTCAGACTTAGATTCAAGGCTGCATTGGCGTACAACTCATCGGCTGTCTTGGGGAAAATGAAGCCGACCAAGAATAGACCTATTCCAAGAGCCAAAACCCATTTTAGAGGCGTTACTAGGATCGGGACAATTACGCCAATTTTTATCTGTTTCTTGAATAACAAGAGAACGGCGCGTGGGAGTGCTAAAATCAGCGGTAGAAAAATCTGAGCGGCAGCGAATAGCGCGACGACATATCCAATGGGAACCCATAATAGCGCCGACCATCCTTGGTGCCAAATCGAATAGCCGAGCAAGTAACAAAAGGCCAAACCGCTCAGAGTTGTGATGATGATGCTCGAACTATGTTTTTGGGGCGGTGGCCTAGTATCATCCTTTTTGGTTGATTCGATATGACTAGCTTCTTTCGTCTTTTCGGTTCGAAGGAGATCAGCCAGCTCATGATCCATCTTCTTAATAAGGTCGAGCGCCTCTGAGGCATCTTTCGAATTTTCAAGAGAAGCGTTTTCTGCCTGCAAGGAAAGCGCCTGTTCCTCAACAACTCGGTCGTTGTAGGCTGCAGGATTCGATTCCTTCAACAACTCCAGTTCACGAGATTTGATTTGTCGACTTAGATCGGCCATCCTCGAGCTTACGTCTCTTAGCTTTTCTCTCTTAGCGGGAGGTGGAGGGCCCTTAGTCTCTATCTGGAGCCTATAGAGTCCTGCTTCGTACGAATATTCGTCGTCTCGCAGAGCTAATTTACCCTTTAGAATCGCTAGGTGCATTCTCTGAGCCTGCAGCTCCGCTGTCTCTTTGAGCAGATATCGAACGCGTTCGATGGAAGGTGCTCCAATGAGCGAGATTGTTTTCTGATATTCCTCTACAGCGTTCCTAACGTCGGAGTCGCACAACGGATCAGTCAATCTCGTTGCAACACGGATCGCAGTGTACGCCCGCGCTAGAGTGGCTACGTCCGGCTTCTCCTCTGGTACAAGCGCATGGAGGACATCCGCAAATGGAGCTCCTTGGTCTGAGTAGATGCATTCGAGCGCATGGGATATTAGCTTTTCCATCGTCCGAACGGTTAGTCGCATTTCCGAAGAACCACTCATGGGCGATGATCGCTAGGCTTCATCAGGTATGCAGTCTAGACAGCATTTGAATTTCCACCATGAGAATGCGCGACCGGACTACTGTCTGTGTTAATTGACGGAGGAGGCAACTAAAATGGCCTCTTGGAAATCACTAAGGCCTTCTCCATTGTGCTGCACCGCATCCGAAAGGAGAAGGGGCTGACTCACGAGAAATGGACCGAGTTAGCCGGGCTGCATCCAACAACGCTCTCTGAGGTGGCCCCCAGAAACTGGACAGGGCGGATCGTTAAGTCCAAACCAGAAACACGATCCCGAGAATGTCCACGAAACGACGTCAGCATAACCCTGAGTTCAAAGCGAAAGTTGCTCTTGAGGCCCTGAAGGGCATCGAGCCAGTACACGCCATTGCGGCAAAGTACCAGGTCCACCCGGTGCAGGTGAGCCAGTGGAAGAAGGACCTGTTGGAGCGCCTCCCCGAGGTGTTTGCGACCAAGCCGCCGCCAAGTGCGGCGGAGGCGGCGGCGAAGGAGGACCGCCTGTATCAGAAAATCGGCCAGCTCGAGGTAGAACTCGACTGGCTTAAAAAAAAATCTGCGGAGCTCAACGGCTGAGAAGCGCAAGATGATCGATCCGGAGCATCCGAGGATCTCGAGGGCCCGGCAGTGCCGACTGCTGGGCCTACCGCGCTCGACGTCCTATCACCGGCCGAAGCCGCGGTCGGCGACGGACCTTCGGCTCATGCGGGTGATCGATGAGCTGTACCTGCTCTATCCGTATTACGGATCACGGCAGATGCTGCGCACCCTGCGCAAACAGGGCTATACGATCAACCGCAAGCGGGTACGGCGCCTGATGCTGGAAATGGGCCTGGAGGCCATCTATCAGAAGCCAAACCTGTCACGGGCGAACGTGCAGCACCGGATCTACCCGTACCTGCTGCGCAATTTAAGAGTGACCCGACCGAATCAAGTCTTCGCTACCGATGTGACCTACGTTCCGATCCAGGGCGGGCACATCTATCTGTGCGCGGTGATCGACTGGTACAGCCGGGCAGTCCTCGCCTGGGAGCTGTCAAACACGCTGGACGCGACCTTCTGTGCGAACGCAATGCAGCGGGCGATCGCTGAGCACGGGGTCCCGGACATCGTCAACACAGACCAGGGCTGCCAGTTTACCTCGGAGGAGTTTACCGGGCCGCTGCTCAAGCTCGGCATCAGGCTCTCGATGGATGGCAAGGGCCGTTGCCTCGACAACGTCTTCGTCGAACGCCTCTGGCGGACGGTCAAATACGAGGAGATTTACCTGAAGAGCTACCGTTCCCAGATCGAAGCCTACGCCAACCTGGAAACCTACTTCCAGTTCTACAATGAGGACCGGCCACACAGCGCCTTCGGCGACGCAAAACCCTTGACCCCGATGGAGGTCTACCGGGGGGCCGAGCTGATCGCCGTCAACCAATGAGTCGCTCCGAGTCCATCGCGGATTGGTCGCCGTCTGCGGCAAGCTCAGTCGCTCCTGTCCTCGACGGCGACCAATCCGCTTGCTCTCCCCGCGAATGTCTTAATCAGTTTACTCGGTCCACCTGTCCAACCAAC
>Ga0302277_1000323_pt1 | contig 37801 bp, 30 predicted proteins | sample III_Bog_N3_1_FD_198759 | JGI IMG/M metagenome (GOLD analysis project Ga0302277, IMG submission 198759) | Peat permafrost microbial communities from Stordalen Mire near Abisko, Sweden - III_Bog_N3_1 | ecosystem: Environmental > Terrestrial > Soil > Wetlands > Peat | place: Sweden: Abisko... | reverse complement strand
ATCGAAAGTCACCCGCAGAGCCGGTTTTTTGCCTGCACCCGTTGAATTTTCCGTTATTTGGTGGTCGGACATAGATGAAAGCCTTTGTTTATGCGGCTTTATTGTATGTCAATAACTTCAGCTTGCAAAGTTAATCTGGGAAATCCGAGTTAAGGTGCGGGAACTGTGGGAAGAGAGCCGGCGGCAAGGATTGCGGGGCGAGAGGCGTAAAGAATGGGTGGTCGAGCAAATGAAATGGCATCCAGATAGTGATTTCAGTAAAGCTCGAAGGTTATTGAAGCTGGCTCGAGAATTCACGACAGGAAGCTAAAGTATCTCGAAAGAAGATTAACTGAGGCGGTTGTAGTTGTAATCGGTGAGCTTGTGCAAGCGTGCTATTCTAGTACGAAAGTTGCGCTATACTTTGCCCTCGTAACGGCCACATAAAACTTGGAACGGTCACCGGCTTTTTCTACATCATTCGTTTTCAAATAGATGAGCATGGGTTTCGTCGGGAAGATTAGCACCCTGTCGTAGGTTCGGCCCTTAGATGCGCCGAAATTGATCGCAGGCAACTGCATGGTGTCGGCGCTTTTATTCCAGCGAAGAACGGTGGGCTTGCGCTTGCTGACATATTCATGCACTTCATCGGGCTTCACGGTGAAAATTCCGTCATGGCCAGTTACTTCACTGTTTAACGATTTTGTTTTAGTGAACTCAGGGAACAGACTGTCGGCGAAATCACAAATCTTCTGATTACACCGGTAGCAAACATTTTTTTCGGTAACCTCAATTAACCCGGTCTTTTGTAGTTGGACAATCCAGTCAATCATTCCAGTTTTTTTATACTTCCTGTTCTTTGCTGAGTTGTTCGTGCTGAATGTGCCTTGGCGCGGGTCCCCCACGACCGTTACAGCGATAGATGATCTGAAAAGCTTTTCCAGTAGGATCAGGTCATAGCCGGCCATGTCTTGAACTTCATCAATGAATATTGCGTCGTACACCATTTCCAACCGCCTTATAACATGTCCCACTGACGCATCGTCACAATTACAGACCAAGTCTGAGACGCGATCACGATAAACGTCATTGCTTTTGGTCAGATAATAAGTGTCGGCTTTCGCACGTGCGACGAACCGTTGCCAGTCTTTGAGCTCTTCAAAAAGAATGGAATTTGCTCGCCGGTTCTCTGAAGTCACGAATGTTTGGTAAGGGCGCACACCATCCTGCAATAAAAAACCATACCATGAAAGCAACGTAATGTGTGAAGGAATACACCCGCATCGGGCTGTCAGGAAGTCCCTGATTTGGTCCAAATTCTCATTTGTGTAGGTCGTTAGCAATATGCGCTTCCCGTTAAGCTTTATTGCTTCTTCGACGATCTGAGTCGTCTTCCGTGAGCCCGCACTGGCGATCACCACCTGATTCTTAATTGATTGCTGCTTGGACATATGCGGGGAAGACAATCTTTTCAACGGTCTCAAAAATCGCAAGAGCGCATTCGGTCTTGTTGGCGACCATGTAATCAGCGGCGTCTTCAGCTATTTTGAAATCTGTTCCCAAGACTTTATTCAAGACCTTCAAATCATTTACCGCTACGATTTGCGGCTCCAAAGTCTTGAGTTTGTCGTTCTTGTCGGCATAAATCTTTATCGTGCCTATTCCCGAGTAGTGCAGATACTTTTTCTCGATATTATTTTTAAAGTCGCCGTCGTTGTCCGTTACCACCGCTACCTCGTTCTTTAACTCCTTCGCAATATCAAGGAAACGGGCGAATGAAAGACCGCGCACGTTGATGACATCCACCCCGGCCTCAATGGGCAATTTGCCGTGTTTAACCTTGAACGCCTTCTGAACCACCAGTTCGTCGGACGGACCTTCGACCAATATCACCTTCTTTGCCAGAATGACCCGCAGAGTATCGTATCCAGACAAGCGCTTGAAATATGACTGCGTGTCTGCGGGCAGACTCTTCAGCGACGAATGCTTGGCGTCATGTAGGAAAAACACTTTCTCGATGCCGAGTTTGTTCAGGACATAGGCGCTGTGCGTCACGATGACGATCTGTTTGCCGGCGCATTTTTCGCGAATCTTGTTAATCAACACGTTCATCGAGGTAAACGAAAGATGATTCTCGGGTTCCTCAATCAGGATGATATTCGCGTCTTTTGCCTGGCGCTCAGCTACGCGGATGCCGCGCGGATCGCCTCCCGGTAGAAAAATCTGTATGGTTTTCGGTGTTGTGGTCATGAGGCTTCCTTTTTTGAAAATTGGCGGACATCAATCTGGCCGGTGACGGCGGCGGAAATTACGGCGGTGCGGCGTTCTTGCAGCAGGTCAATGGCGCGCTGGGCTTCGGCGGTGAGCGTGTCAAAGCGGACGCTTTCGCGGTCGAGGAAGCTCGCAATCTCCAACTGCTCAGACAAAGGAGGAAATGCGAAGCGATAACGCCTCAATGCTTCGGCGGGCAAATGGGCTATCGTGGATTTTCCACCCGTGCCTGCAAATACTCCGGTCGCAGCCGCTGCCTGGAATATGAAATACAAGAATTTAGCTGAATCGCGATTAGCATCCCTTGGTCGGATTCGGTGCAGGGCTTTTTGATAGAAACAATTTTCAAGTTCACCATTCCATATTGCCGCTCTACCGACTTCGCCCCCCTCACATACGAGTAAATCACCAACTCTCAATCCGTATCGGTTCAGGTCAGCACCCGTAAAATCCATCTGTGGCAAGCCTTCCACATTTATGCGCCCCCACTGAACATCGGTATTGCGCAAGTATGGCGCGAGGTGATTCCCGGTGATTCTTTTTTCATCGAGCATTTTACCAAGCTCCACTTCGTATCTATAATTGAACGCAGGCACCGCCCAATGCGCTGGGACATCGCCGAGCCATTCGATGCCGGAGGATTTCATGGCGGCTTTTGGATTCAAGCCTTTGGTGACGGCGTGGGAGATGACGGCCTGGCGCTTTTCTTTCAGCAATTCCATCAGCCGCTCTTGTTCCGCCACCAACGCATCAATCTTCGCCGTCTCCCGATCCAGAAATGCTGCAATGCGGATTTGCTCATGGACAGGCGGAAATGCAGTAGCGAAGTTCCGAACGAAAGCATCAGGCACGCGCTTCTGGCCACCTGCTCCATACATGTGTGATTCGCCGATGCTACGAAAGTCTGGCGATATGAAAAGGTAATGTAGATAGGTTCCGGTAATTTCATCGAGCTTGGGACGCGCAACAATCAACTCGGTTGTTCCGAAACCAATCCCATTTACCAATCCACGCATCAGCGCCCCTTTGCCGTTTTCATAGCATGGCGTGATTTTCGCGACGGTGACATCGCCATCTCGAAAGTAAGTATATCCGCTTTCCACCTCGCTGATCGCCTTCTCCTGATCCAATCGTAACGTGCCGGCATCGCCAATGGCATCCATCGGCAAGAAAGAAATAGAGGTATCTCTGCTCAGATTATTTACTTCCGACTTGGACGGGTTTAATTCTGCAACGAAGCGGAGTCGCTTCACGTCCCAATGCTCCGGCACCTGGCCGAGCCATTCCACGCCGCTGTCTTTGTATTTGGGATAGCGCGGAAAGCTCATTGTTTTTTCCCCTCGATGCGTTTGATCTCCCGGTCAAAATCGGAGATGTATTCAGCGTCCTGCCGCTGGCGGTAAATCTCGTATTCTCCTTCGGCTTTGAGTTTGGCTTTGAGGGCGCTCACCTTGCCCTGGTCTTTAAGAATCGGGTAATTTGAGAGTTCCAAAAAGCGGTGCAAAAATTCAACCCAGTCCGTCATCTTGGTGTGGATGCCGCGTTTGGCGCGGTTCTCCGCGAGATCAAGGTAAGCGGAAACGATGCGGTTTAACTCCTGCACATGGGCTTCGTTCAAATAGTTTTTAGCCACGGTCACGTCTGACTTCAGAATCTTGCCACGCGGTGCTTGTTTCCACGTCGTCAGCCCCATGTAAATCTTGGTTGCGTCCGCAGCGCTGTAAATGAGTTCCGCCGCTGTTTGGCCGGTGATGGCCCAATGCAATTTGTTCTGCACGCTGGCGAAGAAATCTTTCGTCACGGGAGCATCCGAGTTGTAATCCACGGAGAGCGCGTAAATGTCGGTGAGCTTCTGGTAAAAACGGCGTTCGCTGGCGCGGATTTCCCGGATGCGTTCCAGCAGTTCTTCAAAATAATCCTGGCCGAAGACGTTTTTCCCCCGCTTGAGCCGTTCGTCATCCATGACGAAGCCTTTGGTGATGAATTCGCGGAGCGTCTGGGTGGCCCAGATGCGGAACTGGGTGGCCTGATAGCTGTTGACGCGGTAGCCAACGGCGATAATGGCATCGAGGTTGTAAAACTCAACTTCGCGCGCGACCTGGCGGCTGCCTTCGGCGCGAACTATTTCCATTTTGGAAACAGTTGCCGCCGCCGTCAATTCGCCGGAATCAAAGATGTTTTTCAGATGCTTGTTGATGGCCGGCACCTTGACAGCGAACAACTCCGCCAACGCCTTCTGCGTGAGCCAGACGTTTTCGTTTTTGAAATACACGTCCACTTTCACCGCCCCGTTCGGCGCGGTGTAGAGCAGGAATTGGCTGGGTTCGCTCATTTGGTCAGCCCTCCAATCATGGTCAGGATGCGGTCGGTGACGCCTTTCAGCTCTGCGTCAATTTCGCTCAATGGGCGCGGCGGTTGAAAAACATAGAAATGACGGTTAAAAGGAATTTCGTAGCCGACTTGGGTTTTTTCGTGGTCAATCCACGCATCCGGCGCGTGCGGCAACACCTCGCGTTTGAAATACGTTTCCACGTCCTCGCTCAAGGGAACATTCTCGGTATCTCGCAAACTGGAATCCGGCATCGGCTTGTCTTTGGCTTTGCCCTTGGTGCCAAGAACGATTTTTCCCTTGGCGTCACGCTCCGGCCGCTCGACGGTGATAGTGCGGTAGCCGAAATCTTCGTTCTTGAAAATGCGACTGGTGGGCACGCCGTCCTTCTTTACGTTTTTGAAATTGCCAAATAGCTTGGTGATTTCATCGATGTGTTCGGGACTGAGTTCCTTGCGTTTGCTACCGAGATTTTTCCGCATCTTCTGCCAGAAGCCACTGGCATCAATGAGCTGCACCTTGCCCTTGCGTGCATCGGGCTTTCGGTTGCTGACAATCCAGACATAGGTGCTGATGCCGGTGTTGTAAAACATATCGGTGGGCAATCCGATGATGGCTTCAACCAAATCGTTTTCCAAAACAGAGCGGCGAATCTCGCTTTCGCCGGAACCAGCGCCGCCGGTAAAAAGCGGCGAGCCGTTGAGCACGATACCAAACCGGCTACCGCCGTCCTTGGTCGGACGCATCTTGGAAATCAGATGAAGTAGGAACAACAGCGAGCCATCGCTGACGCGGGGTAGGCCAGGGCCGAACCGTCCGTTGTGACCTTGATCCTCGGCTTCCTTACGGATTTCCTTTTCGATCTTTTTCCATTCCACGCCAAACGGTGGATTTGAAAGCATGTAATCAAAAACTTTTCCATGCTGGCCGTCAGACGAAAGCGTGTTGCCAAAAATGATGTTGGCGATGTCCTGCCCTTTGATGAGCATGTCGGCTTTGCAAATGGCGTAGGATTCGGGATTCAACTCTTGACCATACATGACGAGCCGGGCATCGGGGTTGTGACTGGCAAGGTGTTCACCGGCCACACTCAACATACCGCCGGTGCCGGCGGTCGGATCGTAAATGGAACGCACGACGCCGGGTTTTGTTAGGGCATCGTCGTCCTCATTGAAAAGGAGATTTACCATGAGCCGGATGACTTCGCGCGGCGTGAAGTGTTCGCCGGCCGTCTCGTTGGAAATTTCCGCAAACTTGCGGATGAGTTCTTCAAAAACCGCCCCCATTTGGGCATTACTGACGACGTCAGGATGAAGATCAATATTTGCGAACTTCTCTGTGACGAGGTAAAGCAAACCAGCTTTGGCGAGCTTGTCGATCTGGGTGTGAAACTCAAAACTCTCAAAAATATCCCTCACGGCGGGCGAGAACGCTTGCATGTATGCCCGCAAGTTTTCGCCGATGTGATCCTGGTCGCCCATGAGTTTATTCAGATCAAGCGGCGAGGTGTTGTAAAAGAGCGTGCCGCTCTTGCGCAATAAAAACGGTTCGGGGTTCACCTTGGCAGCGATCCGCTTGGTCAGTTCGGCGAGCACGGCGGGCTTGCTTTCATCCAGCACGCAATCGAGCCGGCGCAATACGGTGAATGGCAGGATGACCTTGCCATATTCCGACTGTTTGTAATCACCGCGTAACAAGTCGGCAACAGACCAGATGAAGGAGGAAAGATTGGGATCGGCCATTTTATTATTTGCGTATGAGATTCAATGATGATTTTTCTGTTGGGATAACCCAATGCGTATTGATTTTCAATCGTAGGCCAAACGCTGACAGAGGCAAACCAAAAGACTATTCAAGTCCGAAGTCCGGCCAATTTCAGCCTCTTGGAAATCCAGGAGTTTTCTTGACCACCCAGCGAAAGTATGGCAGTGTAAGCTTACACATGCAACAATCTCTTGGAGAAAAAGTCAAAGAAGCACGCAATAAGCTAGATCTGTCTTTGCGGGAGCTTGCAAGACGAACCGGGATAACGGCACCTTTTCTTTCAGACATTGAGCTTGGGCGGCGTTTTCCATCCGAGGAGGTTTTACAGGTCCTGTCAAAAGAACTCGGTGTGCCCACGGAAGAACTTGCCAAGCTGGATGCTAGATCGCCGCTCTCCGACTTAAAACGAATGGCGCAGAACAATCCCTCGTGGGCGTTGGCCTTTCGTAAAATGGCGGAACAAGGCAAAGACGGTAAATTGACACCGGAAGAAATGATTAAAAGGCTTATGAACAAAAAGGGATAAAATGAGGACGCGGAGAAATACAAACTCACCATTTGGGATGGTGCTTTATTTGACTAGGGATGAAATTGATAAAATGTGCGAGGATGCCCTTCGCGAGGCAAAGTTCCTGCCGGATAAGCCGGCCACCATAAAAATCGACCAATTCATAGAGTCGTATTTTAAATGCAATCTGGATTTTGGGACGGATTTAGGTGCGGATGTGATGGGGTTCACTTTTTTTTCACCAAAAGGAGCGCCGGTTATCGTGGGGGTGTCACCAACCCTTTGCGATGGCACCCAGGTAAATGATCGCCGGGTTCGCACTACCCTCGCCCATGAAGCTGGGCACTGCCTGATTCATCCCATTCTTTTCATGCCCGATATTGACACTAGCAGCCTTTTTGGAACGAATGTGGACGTCAAAAATCGGCGCATACTATGCCGAAAACAGGATTTTGAGGGCGGACAGCGTTATGACGGGCGCTGGTGGGAATTTCAAGCCAACTGTGCCATTGGCGGTTTTTTACTTCCCACACAACTTTTCAGGACTGCCTGTGAGAAGTTCCTTGTCCCCGTGGGGAGTCTTGGAATGAAAGAGATTCCTCTTGGTATGCGGGAAACCGCAGCTCGCGAGTTGTCTGGTGTATTTGACGTGAACCCCAAAGTCGTCACGATCCGCATGAATAACCTCTTCCCCGCCAGCCGCCAGCAGGAGCTATAATTTTTTTGCTTGCAATGTAAGCTTCGTTAGCTTACGCTGTCTGTAATGTCAAATACATCTAAACAACTATCGGAAAATAACGGTCGGCTATTCCTGCAAAAGGCCTTTGCCAGCGAACAACTGTGTCTAGTTTCCAAGCTGGCATCTTCAAACCGCATCACGCACGACGGCGACAAGGGCGAGGTCAATGAACAACATTTTATTGATGCACTCACAGCATACCTGCCGGATCGTTATACGGTAGCCAAGGCAATTATATTGGACAGTTATGGGCAAACAACAGACTCCATCGATGTGGTGGTTTTTGACCGGCAATACACGCCTACGCTCCTTGATAACGAAAAACATCGGTATGTGCCTGCCGAGGCAGTTTATGCGGTTTTTGAGTGCAAGCCGACCATTCACAAGGAATATCTCGAATATGCCGGCGACAAGGCTGCAAGCGTCAGGCGGCTTTTCAGGAGTTCCGTTCCAGTGCCGCATTCCGATGGGGTTAAACCCCCAAAACCACTCTTCCCTATTCTGTGCGGCATCTTGGCAACCGACATTGAGTGGGCCGAGGGCTTCGGAGAAACATTCAGAAAGAATCACGCTTCGTTGACGGGTGCGCGGAAAATTGACTGTGGTCTTGCCGTGTCAGGTGCTTCATTCGACATTTTTGAAGGTGATGGGATTTACACGACTGGCCCGAAGGACAACGCGCTAGTCTTTTTCCTCTTCAGGTTACTACAAAAACTCCAGTCGCTCGGAACGGTGCCGGCAATCTGCTGGAACGCATACGCCAAACAACTCTCAACCCCAAAATAGACTTATGTATAATTACGACTCTCAAATCAAAAAATTTCGCGACGAAAAAGTGACGCTGCCGAGTGATATGCGGGCCATGCTACTCGCGCATCGGAAGGCAAATGCCGACCGAATAATTGCGCGGCTCCCGGAGTTTCACGACAAGGTCAGAGTGGGTGAAACAAATTTCAAGAGCCAGGGATCGTTTGCAATGGATACGGTCATTCAGACCCGGTTCACCGATGAAGAGTATGACATCGATTACGGGCTCGTGATTCGGAAATCGCAGCTTGTCAAGCAGGACGGGCTGGAAATGACCCCAGATGAGGTCAAGGAATTGATTCGGGACGTTTTGAAGGATGATCGGTTCAGCCGGCAGCCGCGGATTATGAACAACTGTGTCCGCGTGTTCTACGCGGATGATGACGATTACAAACACCATGTTGATTTTCCTATTTATCGGGAATTTGAGGATGAAACGGAAAATACAATTCGTGAAATTGCTGGCGAGACAGGTTGGAGCAAATCCAAACCGTCACGGGTGAATGAATGGCTTGAAGATCTGGTTGCACAAAAAAACGCCGAAAAGCAGGGCGCGGGGACCCAAATGCGCCGGATGGTGAAGCTGTTAAAACGGTTCTGCCGCAGCAGGAGTGATTGGGATATGCCGAATGGAATGAAGCTCACCATGCTTGTTGCGGAGTGTTTCCAATACTTCGAGCGCGAGGACGAGGCATTTTATCAGTTGTTGATAAATCTCAAAAACCGGCTGTTTTGGAACCTGGTTGTCTTAAATCTGGCCGATGAAAATCTTCCCAAAGCAAAACTGACAAAAACCAGCCAGGACCAGAACATGATTGATCTGCGTGAAAGAGCGAATGAGGCGATCAACGAATTGGCAATTTTGTTCAAGTCCGATTGTAAAAAGGAAGATGCCCGTAGGGCTTGGGATTGGATATTCCAATCCGATGGATTTTTTAAGGAACTTGAAGAAAAAGAAAAAAACGAAGCCAAGCGCCAAGAGCTGCTTGCGAAAGCCTCCTTAATTAACACTGGTAGCGCCGCCACGACAGCCGCCGGCAGAATTGTTTCCGTTGGTGGTGCGCAGGTGGCAAATGCCGCTCATTCATTTTATGGGGAGCATTTTTAATTATCAAAACAAGCGTGCGCAGGAGAGCCGGCATTTCATCGCCCAAAAGATGCTGGTGGAGCAGTATTACGAAAATTTCAACTGTTCGTTACGTCGTGGTGTTCTGGAGTGTGTCGGCAGGATACGGCCAACCGACGATTCCACAAAATATCGAATCCGAATCCGTTACAAACAATATGGCATTCCTTCTGTTCGGATTTTGGAACCAAATATTGAACCGAGTCCGAAAATTCATATGTATTCAAATGGGGATCTTTGAGGCGGACCCCATCTTTTAGACCACTGAGCGCAGAAAATAAGATGGATTCTCGTGGTCTGCTGTCATGGTTGCTTTTGTTTGTCTCTCGTTCACTCTGCGCTCTAAATTCATTTGGAAAAGAGAGAACGAGCCGTGCTTGGCACTACCCGTCCTCCCTCTCCCGTTTAATGGGGTTTCAATACTTACCACCATCGGTGGTCTGACTTCAAGTTTTTCTGGGGCGACTGGAGCCTTGGGGTTGCATGGCTTCCCAATTCGCTGGCTGGGCGCCGTGGGCACCGGGGTCAAAGTACACTTCGGCCGGCGTCGCGTATCCCAGCGCCTGGTGCGGACGCTCCTGGTTATAGCCGTCAAACCACCGGCCCAACCCGCGGCCAGCCGCCAGTCCGTCGCCGTAATCCTGCAAATAGATGTCCTCATATTTGGCGCTCCGCCACAGCCGTTCGATAAACCGGTTGTCGATCCACCGGCCCCGACCATCCATGCTGACGTCCACGCCCGCCGATTCCACCGCGTCGATAAACATGGGCGAGGTGAACTGCGAGCCTTGATCGGTGTTGGAAATCAGCGGGGCCTGCCGTCCCACCCGCAGGGCCGCCTCCCAGGCGTCCACACAAAATGCCGCCTCCAGCGTGTTGCTCAACCGCCAGCCCAACACATAACGACTCCACCAGTCCATCACCGCCACCAAATACATGAAGCCCGTGGCCATTGGCACATAGGTGATGTCCGAACACCAGACTTGATCCGGCCCCGTCACCTCCAAATCGCGCAACAGATACGGATAAATTTGGTGGCCAGGTTCCGGCAGGCTCGTCCGCGGTTTGGCGTAAATGGCCTCGATCCCCATCAACCGCAGCAGCCGTACCACGCGCTTGCGATTGACCACCAAACCCTCCTGGCCCAAAAGCACCCTCAGCTTGCGGCTGCCATAAACCGGATGCGCCAGGTGCAACTCGTCCAACCGCCGCATCAGCGCCAGATTCTCCGCCGTCTCCGGCGCACACTGGTAATAGTAGCTGCTGCGGCACAGCTCCAGCAGTTCGCACTGATGCCGCACGCTGACTTTCGGATCCGGGCTGACCAGTTCGCGCAGGCATGTTACAACCCCAGTTGTCTGGACTTTTTTTTAAGCCAGTCCAGGTCCACCGTCAGTTGACCAATCTTCTGATGCAACTGCGCGATCAACTGCTCCTGATCTTCCGTCCCCGGTTGCCCGGGCTCGAACAACTCGGGCATGTGATCCCGAATCGTCGCCCGCCATTGCGTCACCTGGGTCGGATGCACCACATACTCTCTCGCCAGTTGCGAGACCGTCTTGAGCCCAACCAGGGCTTCGAATCCCACCTTGGCCTTGAAGGCCGCACTATGCCGTTTCCGTTTTGCTTTCATAGTCTGCTTTCTTTTCTCCAGCAGACCACCGAAAGTCCATCTTAACTTGTGGTCCAGTTCTTGGGGTCCACCTCACTTTGCCTTTTCCACCCGCCCACACAGCCTTGGTCGGGAGACAATGATCTTCATAAAACAATTATTCCGTGGACCGCTGAATGGCTGGTCTTTTATGAACTGTATCAATCAGAGGGGCGCTGGCTCGGCCCGGAAGTTCAACATGGCACGGATTTGGCAATGCCCCCAAGGGGCATGTGAAACCAGATCGTGTTGACCTTCATCGTAACCTCAGAATAGTATTTCGAAACAAAAACGTATCTGTTTTTGTTTCATTATGGCGAACAAAGACAATCCGAAATCAACTGATTCTGCTGTATTAAGTCGTATTTACAGCAGTGGCAAGGGCGGCGTGTTTACTTCAGGTGATTTTTATGACTTAGGAAGCCCCACCGCAGTCCGGCTGGCTTTGATGCGGCATACGCGTAAGGGCATCATTCGCAACTTGGCGCGCGGTATTTACGATTATCCGAAAAGCGACCGGCAGCTTGGAGTTTTATCCCCCTCCATTGATGCCGTAGTGCGGGCGTTGTCATCGCGTCACGCCATCCGTTTGCAACCCTCTGGCGGCTATGCAGCCAATCTGCTTGGCCTTTCGGATCAAGTGCCGATGAAAGTTGTGTTCCTGACGGACGGGATCACCCGTCGCGTTCAGATCGGGAAGCTTCAAATCATTCTGAAGCGGACCATGCCCCGCAATATGGCCTCCGCCGGCAAAACCAGTGGCTTGGTCATTCAAGCGCTCCGGCACCTCGGTCAACGCAACATTGACGAAAAAATAATTAAAAAGCTTAAACAGCGGCTTTCCACGAAGGACAAGAAACAACTCCTAACGGATCTCCGCCATGCTCCGGCGTGGGTGGCAACGCTCATGCGCGAAATCGCGACTCCATCAAAGAGCTAACCTTAATTCAGAAATCTTGATCGGCAGACGCACTAGACGAGTGTCCAGAATGCCCTTTTTCTCCATTGCACCCCGTATTGCACCCCGCGCGCGTAAAAACAGGTCAAAAACGGTCAAAATGAGTCCAAATTGAAATTTTGAGTGTCGAGGCTAGTCCGTTGATTTGCAACGAAGTCCAGAGAAGTCCACGTATTGATTTGAGATTTCGAGTCAGATGCCTTTAACCACTCAGCCACCCTTCCAACCGCCAGCTTCGTTTGTATGCAGCGGCGTATGTTTCGCATGAATCCACTTTTGGGGCAAGCTGATTCGACGCTGAATCACGCCCGTTGCATTGCCAAATTTTGAGTGGTTTAACCTTTTATAATCGTCGCCCCAGCCGCCGGGCGGGAACTGAAGATGATGGCTTCGATGCCGGTCTTCAAATGATAATCGGTGGCCATTCGCTTCGTGATAGCCTCCACGGCCTCAGTCTTCACCAACGCCACGGCGCAGCCGCCGAAACCGCCTCCGGTCATACGGCAGCCGTAGACGCCGCCCTTGTAGCCGATGTGTTCGGCAATCTCCACGACCACGTCGAGTTCCTGGCAGCTCACTTCATAGTCATCGCGCAGCGAGGCGTGGCTGGCATACATTAGGTTGCCAACGCCCGGCCAGTTGGAGGCGCGGATACCGGCGGCGGCGTGAATGGTGCGCTCGATTTCGCCGATGACGTGGCGAGCGCGGCGATAAACCACCTCGCTCATCTTGTTTTTCGCCTTTTCAAGCTGGTCGGGAGTGGCATCGCGCAGGGAGGCAACGCCGAGAATTTTCGCAGCCTGCTCGCATTCGGCTCGGCGCTTGGCGTATTCGCCGGAACCCAGCTCGTGCTTCACGTTGGTGTTGACAATGAGCAGCGCGACGGATGGGTCGTTCATCGGCACCAGTTCGGTCTGGCGCGTCCGGCAGTCGAGCAGCAGCAAATGACCTTCGCGCCCGAGCGCGGAAATGAATTGATCCATGATGCCGCAGGGAACGCCGGCAAAATCATGTTCTGCTTTCTGCGCCAGCAAAGCCTTCTCAATCGGGTCAATCGCCTTGCCGGTGGCGGCCTCGATCAGCGTGGCGGTGCAGACTTCCAGCGCGGCGCTGCTGCTCAAACCGCCGCCCAGCGGAACAGTGGACAGGAAGGCGACGTCCAGCGCGGGCAGCTGCACGCCCCGCTGCTGGAAACCGGCGAGCACGCCGCGAAGGTAGTTGGACCACTTTGGCTGGCCCTTGGTCACCGGGGCGGAAATGTCAATCTTCGCGCTTTCTTTGAACTGTGTGTCGTAAATGGAAATTTTTCCCGGAGCCGCTGCGACGTCGGCGGCCATGACGGCGTAGCGTTCAATCGCCATTGGCAGGACGAAGCCGTTGTTGTAATCGGTGTGCTCGCCAATGACGTTGACCCGGCCGGGCGCGGCGACGATCCAGCGGGGCAGCCGCCCGTAATGAATTTCAAAGGCGTTGGCCAGGTCGGCAGCCAGATTTTTGAGCGTCATAAATTAAAACAAGCAAATAGCGCCGGAGAAAATAATCCCCGGCGCGGTAAAAGCAATCCACCTATTTAGGCGGAAGGTGGATTTTTTTTGCCGCTGATGGCTCCGAGTAACATCAGCACGCCAAACACCAGCAGGATGACGCCCCAGACGAGGTTGATGTTGATGTCGAGCGCCATGGAATCGGATTTTTTGACGGCGCCGAACGCGGTCAGCAGTGCGCCGATGAGCGTGAACATGAGGCCAATCGGCCAGCGGATGTCGAGTCCCATAGTATTATTCTTTCAGTGGAGGTTGATTTGGTTCACCAGAAAATAAAGTTAAGTATGATGCAGACAATCAGCAGCACGATGCCGACCACGGCAGGCTTTTGATAAATCGGGATGTTGTGGTCCACGATTTTTGGCGTGAGCGAATAAACCAGGCCTTTCAAATCCGTGTCGGACTTGGTGCGGCTGGTTGCCAGCGAAATCACCAGCGTGAGCGTGAAGCACGCGATGAAAGCAAACGCCGCCAGCCAGAAATTCTGCGCCATTTCGCTAGGGAACACCTGCACGACGTGGAGGTAGCCGCCCTTGATGCCGGGTGTGTTGCCCTGCGCAATCGTCAGCGCGTGAAACAGGGCGGAACTGCCAATGCCGCCGAACAGGCCGATGAACGCGGCCGTGCCGGTGGTGCGCGCCCAGAACATACCCAGCAGGAACGTCGCAAACAGCGGTGCGTTCACGAAGCCGAACACCAGTTGGATGATGTCCATGCAGTTGTTATACATGGAGGCAAAATACGCCGCGCCGATGCTCAATAAAATCCCCACCACGGTGATGACCTTGCCGGTCAGGAAATAATGGCGGTCGGTCTTGCCGGGCGCGAAGTAGGCCTGATACAAATCGTAGGTGAAGACGGTGTTGAACGCTGTGACGTTGCCCGCCATGCCGGACATGAATGACGCCAGCAACGCCGTCAGCGCCAGCCCGAGCAAACCGGGCGGACAGTATTTTTTCACCAGTGACAGGATGACGCCATCGTAATCGTTTTCCGCGATGCTGTTGTAAATCCCGAGCTTGATCTGGTCGTCGGACAATTTGCTGGCCGCGTTGGCCGCTACCAGCGAGGCAATCTTGTCGCCGTCAATTTTTTTACCGAGCGCATCACCCACGGATTTAACCGCGGCGGGCGCATCCGCCGGATTGGCCGCTTTCACTGCATTGATCGCCTTCGTGTAGATTGCCTCCGAAAGCGGCGGCGGCGGGATGCGGTATCCCTTGTCCGGAATCGTGCAGAGGGCGGCGGCGATCATGCCCGGCACGATCACCAGGAACGGGAAAAACATTTTCGGCACAGCGGCCACCAGCGGCGTGTTTCGCGCGGCGGTCATGTTTTTCGCCGCCATGGCGCGCTGGACCACTAGGAAGTTGGTGCACCAGTAGCCGAAGCTCAACACAAAGCCGAGGCCGAACACCATCGCAAAAATATCCACGCCCATTGGGTTGTGCGCCGGGCCGGCCACTAGCGGCTGCCATGCGCTCGTCCAGGCGTTGGGCGCGAAGGTCGTGCCCGGATCCTTGAGATACAGCGCGGCCGGATTCGTGGCTACCGTTTGCAGCGACGTGTTCATCGCATGCCAGCCGCCCACGTCTTTCAAGCCGAGATAAACCACCGGCGCGAAGCCGAGCACGATCATGAAGAACTGCAGCACTTCCGTGTAAATCGCCGAGGTGAGGCCGCCCTTCAAAACGTAGAGCAGCACCACGCCGGAACTGACCCACAGCGCCACGTTGTAATCCCAGCCGAGCAGCGAATGAAGCAGCTTCGCTAGCGCGTTCATCGAAATGCCGGAGGCAAAAATCGTCATCACCGCGAAGGCCACGGAGTTCAGCGCGCGGACACGTTCGTCAAAGCGCATCTTCAAATACTCCGGCACCGAGCGCGCCTTGGAACCATAGTAAAATGGCATCATGAACACCGCCAGGAATATCATCGCCGGGATCGCGCCTACCCAGTAGAAGTGTGCGGTGGAGATGCCGTATTTCGCGCCGCTTGCCGCCATGCCCACGAGTTCCAGCGCGCCAAGGTTGGCGGAAATAAATGCCAGCCCGGTCACCCACGTTGGGATCGAGCGCGCGGACGTGAGGAAGTCCGACGACGTTTTCATGTAGCGCGCCAGCGTCCAGCCGATGCCGATGACAAAGGCGACGTAAGCGACAAGGATGGTGTAATCAATCCACTGAAGTTGGATGGCTTGCATAAAGTGTGGGCAAGGATTTACCGATTTTGTTAAGCCGTGTCAATGCCATTGCCGCCGCCGGACAATTATTTTTGGGTTGATTTTATGCCCGGCCCAGCCGATGCCGCCAATGGCATTTCCGCCCTAAACTTATTTTGTTTGCTTTTTATCCCGCCGGGGTCGGAAAAATCTTGTCTATTTAAAGCCGGCAAAACGCTTTTAATAGCAAAAGGAAAAATAGTTATGCATCTCAACCGAGTTACTGCTTCCCCTTGACTAGCGCATCCACCACGCCGGGGTCGGCGAGTGTGGTGATGTCGCCGATCTGGTCGGTCTGGTTCTCGGCGATTTTGCGGAGGATGCGGCGCATGATTTTGCCGGAGCGCGTCTTGGGCAGGCCCGGCGCGAATTGGATTTTATCCGGCACGGCAATCGCGCCTATTTCTTTGCGGACGTGGGCGGCCAGTTCCTTTTTCAAATCTTCGTTCTCGGCGATGCCGTCTTTGAGCGTCACGAAGGCATAGAGCGCCTGGCCTTTGATGTCGTGCGGCATGGGCGCGACAGCGGCTTCGGCTACTTTCGCGTGGCTCACAAGCGCGCTCTCGACTTCCGCCGTGCCGATGCGATGGCCCGAGACGTTCACCACGTCGTCCACGCGGCCGAGCAGCCAGTAATCGCCGTCGGCATCCACGCGGCAGCCGTCGCCGGTAAAATACATATCCTTGAACGTTGAGAAATAAGTGTTCACGAACCGGTCGTGATCGCCCCATGTCGTGCGCATGATGCCGGGCCACGGTTTTTTGATGCAGAGCTTGCCGCCTTCGTTGGGCTTGCACTCGGTGCCGTCGTCGCGCAGCACAACTGGCTCGACGCCAAAGAAAGGCTTGCTGGCGCTGCCGGGCTTGAGCGTGTGGGCACCGGGCAGGGGAGTGATCAGATGTCCGCCGGTTTCGGTCTGCCACCAAGTGTCCACAATGGGGCAGCGTTCGCCGCCGATGTGTTTGTGATACCACATCCACGCTTCAGGATTAATTGGCTCGCCGACGGAGCCGAGGACGCGGAGCGAAGACAGGTTGTGCTTGGCCGGCCATTCGTCGCCGAGGCGGATGAGCGCGCGGATGGCGGTGGGCGCGGTGTAAAAGGAATTCACCTTGAACTTCTCGACAATTTTCCAGAGCCGTCCGGCGTCAGGATATGTCGGCACGCCCTCGAACATCACCGTGGTGCTGCCATTGCAAAGCGGACCATAAACCACGTAGGTGTGGCCGGTGACCCAGCCGATGTCGGCGGTGCAGAAATAAACATCACCGTCGTGAACATCAAAAACGTATTTTTGCGTGAGCGCGCTCCATAGGAGATAACCGGCGGTGCTGTGGACCACGCCTTTCGGTTTGCCGGTGGAGCCGGAGGTATAGAGGATGAACAGGTAATCTTCGGCGTTTAATTTTTCCGGCGCGCAAACGGGCGAAGCCTTGGCCATCAAATCGTGGTACCAAACGTCGCGTCCCGCAGCGATATTGCACGGTTCGTCGTTGCGTTTAACCACGATGACCTTCTGGATGCTCGGCGTGTGTTGCAACGCTTCGTCGGCCAGTTTTTTAAGCGCCAGCGATTTGCCGGCGCGCAGCGAGACGTTGGCGGTGACAAGCAATTTGCATTCGGAATCGTTGATGCGGCCTGCGAGCGAGTCCGAACTGAACCCGCCGAAGACCACCGAATGAATCGCGCCGATGCGCGCGCAACCAAGCATGGCCACGGCGGCTTCGGGAATCATCGGCATGTAAATCGCCACGCGGTCCCCCTTTTTGATGCCCAGCAATTTCAGCCCATTGGCAAACTTGCAAACCTCCGCGTGCAATTCTGCGTAAGTGATATGTTTGATATCCTCCTCCGGTTCGCCCTGCCAGATGATGGCGGTCTTGTGGCCGATGGTTTTAAGATGGCGGTCGAGACAGTTGACGGTGAGGTTGAGCTGGCCGTCCTCGAACCAAGTGTGCTCAATCTTCCGCGCGGCGGTGTTCCAGTCAAACTTGCGCGCGACGGTCGGCGCTTTGAACCACTCCAGCGTCTGCGCCTGCTCCAGCCAGAATTTTTCCGGCTCGCGGATGGATTGCTCATACAGGGCGTTGAATTGCGCGCAATTGAGGTGCGCGTGTTTGACGACTTCCGGTGATGGCGGGAACGTGCGGCCCTGCTGTTGCAATGATTCGGTGGAAATGGTTGGATGGCTCATCTGATGTAATTGTTGGATTTTGCTTATTTCTGCAAAAATGTTTGCGCGTGTCAATTCGCAGGGGAAAATAATATCAACGCAGGCAGGCGGGATAAGAAAAAGCAGGAAACGAGCGTTTGCTCGATTCCTGCTTTTAAGGGCTTGATCTTTTTAATCCGCCGGGCCGCTCTTACCGTGTGGCGTAATACTTGGTCGTGTATTCCTTGACCATGCGGTCGGTGGTGAACTGGGGCACGAGCGTGGCCATGCTGCGGCGGATGCGCTTGAGCCATTCGCGCGGAATGCCGTTCGCATCGCGGTTGAAGAACATCGGCACGACCTGCTCGGTGAGCGTCTGGTAAAGGTTCGCGCTGTCCACCCGATCCTGTTCCTCCACGTTGTCCGGGTGCGAATCGGGGCCGATGGCAAAACCGTTGGTGCCGTCGTAGCCTTCGCGCCACCAGCCGTCCATGATGCTGAAGCCCATGCAGCCGTGGCAGCTCGCCTTCATGCCGCTGGTGCCGGAGGCTTCGAGCGGTCGGCGCGGGTTGTTCAGCCAGATGTCGCAGCCGGCCACCATCTGCCGCGCGACGTGGATGTCATAGTTTTCCAGGAACACCAGATGGCCGGCGAGTTCGCTGTGCTTGCTCAAATGAATGATCTGCTGGATGAACCGTTTGCCGGCGTCGTCGCGCGGATGGGCCTTGCCGGCGTAAATGAACTGCACCGGCCGCTGCTTGTCGTTGACCAGCTTCACGATGTTTTCAAACTGCTGGAAAATCAGCGGTGCGCGCTTGTAGGTGGCGAAGCGGCGCGCGAAGCCAATGGTCAGCGCATCGGGACTCAGCAGCTTGTCGAAGCGGACGTAGTCGCCCTGTGTGACGCGCTGGCTTTGTTCGAGCAACCGGCGGCGGGCGTATTCAATCAGCTCGCGGCGCAGCTTGTAGCGCAACGCCCAGAGTTCTTCGTCGGAAACGAAGCTCGGGTCCGTCATCTTTTCCCAAAACTCGGCGTGGTTGACGGCGGAGGCCCAGTCTTCGCCGAAACGCTCGCGGAAAAATTTCGCCTCACCGTCCGCGTTTTCCGTGAGCTTCTTGCGCCAGAACTGGCGGGCGGAACCTTTCATCCAGCCGAGCAGGTGAATGCCGTTGGTGATGTGGCCGATGGGGACATCCGCTTCCTTTTTGCCCGGATAAAGGATCTGCCACATATGGCGGCTGACCTGCCCGTGCAATTCGCTGACGGCGTTGGCCGCGCGCGAAAGTTTCAGCGCCAGCACCGTCATGCAGAACGGCTCGTGTTCGTCCTCCGGCTTGACGCGGCCCAGGCCGAGCAGTTCCTTGAACGGCACCGCGAGCGTGGTGCTGAAGCGTTGCAGCGCATAATTCATCAGCTCCGGCGTGAAGCGGTCGTGGCCCGCCTCCACCGGCGTATGCGTGGTGAAAATACATTCCGGCACGGTGAGCTTTTGCGCCTCGGCGTAACTCTTGCCGGCGGCCATTTTCTCGCGCACCAGCTCCAGCGTCAGAAACGCCGCGTGACCCTCGTTCATGTGGAAGGTGGACGGCTCAATGCCCAGCGTGCGCAGCAGGCGCACGCCGCCGATGCCCAGCAGAATTTCCTGCATGATGCGCGTGGTGCTGTCACCGCCATAGACGCGGGTCGTCAGGTCGCGGAAATGCTGTTCGTTGGCCGGCAGGTTCGTGTCCAGCAAGAGCACCGGGACGCGGCCGACATTCACGCGCCAGACCTGAAATTCCACTGTGTTCAAGCCGATTTCCACGCTGCACACCAGCCGGTCGCCGTTCGCGTCCAGCACCGGTTCCAGCGGCACGTTGTGCGGGTCCACGGGATTGTAATACTCCGTCTGCCAGTTGTTGGAATCAATCGCCTGCTGGAAATAACCTTCGCGGTAGAACAGCCCGATGCCGACGAAGCCGAGGCCCAGGTCGCTGGCGGATTTGGCGTGGTCGCCGGCGAGGATGCCCAGGCCGCCGGCGGAAATCGGCAGCGACTCGTGGAAGCCGAACTCCGCCGAGAAATACGCCACCGGATTCTTGTGCAGCTTCGGCGCGTTCAAGTGGCACCAGGTCTTGGTGTCGGTGAGGTAGTTGTGGAAATCGCGCAGCACGCTGCGGACGCGGTCGGCAAAGCCCGGCTCTTGCAAATGCACGCGCAGTTCGTATTCGGAAACCTCGCGGAGGACGGCCACCGGGTTGTGCCAGAGATTCTGCCAGCCACGCGGCGAGAGCCGCTGAAACAAATCCTGCGCCTCCTGGTTCCAGCACCACCAGAGGTTGCGGGAAAGTTTGTTGAGGTCGGCAATCAAGCTGTTCAGTTCGGCTCCAGTCAAAGGCTTCTTCATAAGTTGGGTGAAAGGTTTCCTTATTTTATGCCGGCTCCTTGCCAGCGCTGGCACGACACTAATAATTTACCCGCGTCACCGCAAACAAAATTTTTGTGAAGCGGCCTTGCCTCGATTTGGCGGGCAGTGTTGGGGTGACATATTAACCAGAGCGCAGAGGGAAATTTCAAAGCCGGGAATATAAAATCACTCCCAGCCGGATATGGAATCGTAACGGAAGGTCATTTCGTCCGCGTTGTAGCCCTTATACCATTTCACATGGCCGTCGGCAAAAAGGATGTTCTGTCCCAAGCTGTGAACCTGCCAGAGTTCAAACGGCGTGCCATTCTCTGATCCGCCCACGCAGTTTTGTGAATAGTCATCCTTGTCGGCGTCGTCCGGATCAAAATTCCCGCCCCCCTCACCGCTGGTCACATTGGGAATGCCGCAGGTGTCGCCGGACAAAACAAAGGCGGCCGGAAATGATATGGTCGTGCCTTTCACCGCCGCAAATCCACCCGCCGTCACATAAGCCGCGCGGCAGCCGTTGAAGTAATTGAACGGGCCGCGCATATCCGCGGGCAGTTGGACATTGCCGGGGCAGTTGTAGGCATTCGTATTTCCCACATAGGAAACCACCTGCTGCATCCAACTGTTGGTGGCCGCATTGGGGTTTGTGAGATTCCAATGAATATCCGCGCCGGATTCGGGATAAAGCTCGCCGTTTTCATCCGCAAACATCCGCATCGCCAGGCCGATCTGGTGCAGGTTGGAATTGCAACTGGTGGTCCAGGCCTTCTGCTTGGCCGCCGACAAGGCCGGCAGCAGCAGCGCCGCGAGAATGGCGATGATGGCAATGACCACGAGCAGTTCGATCAAGGTAAAGGCACGGCGTGGTTTCACGATTGTAGATTTAACGCCAAGAAACCAGGAACGCAAAGGCGAAACTATCGATTCACAAATCCGGTTGGGAATTCAACGGGTCATTCCCAAATTCTGGCGTTACCGGCTGCACGTGGCCATCGGCGAAAGTCACATCCGCCTTGCCGCCATGGCGGATGGTCAGGGGCAACGGCTGGCCGGGTATCCAGCGTCCGTCGTTGACGACCTTGTCGCTGATGAGATTGTCATTTTGATTTGTCGAACCTGGTTCTTCTGCCAGCATGATTTTCTGCGCCGGATTATTCACGCCGCCTTCCTTGAACAGATATTTATTACCGTTGCGGTCAACGACGGACGACATGCCGACGTTCTTTTTATTCTGGTCCAAGCCGTAACCGGTGAAACTGTAACTGAATAAATACGGCCCGTAATCGTCCGGGTAGTGCACCGCCAGCCGGTCGCCATTGCCGATGTCCAGCGGGCAGCGGAGTGAAGGTTTTTGCAGGCCGGGAACCGAAGTGAGAATCGGGCTCTTTTCATACGAAGGATACAGCGCGGAGTTCGTCCGCCAATAAATCCAGTCCTCGGGATGAAAGCCGTATGTTCGTGAGGCGATGCCGGGAAAAGCGTCGCGGTTATCATCCACATACATTTTCATGCCCAGGCCAAGTTGCCTTAAGTTGTTCATGCATTGAGCCTGGGCGGCTTTCTTTTTGGCGCTGGACAGCGCTGATAACAACATCGCCGTTAAAATTGCGATGATGGCAATGACCACGAGCAGTTCGATCAAGGTGAACGCCCGCCGGTTTTTCATCAGTGGATTAAACGCCTAAGCCGGCCGGAACGCAAAGCGCAAATTTGGCCGCCGCCAACAAAACCTGAAAAACTGCGCGCGACCAATTGCTTTACGGCGGAAAACCGATGGCCAGTTTCACGGCGGAATATTCGGGGTGAATTTTCCCATCGCGCGCGCGGATGACCAAGTCCGGCTCCGTCCACGTCTGACCGCGAAACCATTGCGGCAAATCGTCGGCGCGCATCATCCCGAACAGCGCCACGAGCGGCGGATCGCCCTCGCGAAAGACCACCGGGCGCTTCCGGACGATGACCAAACTGGAATCGTTGGCGGCGGCGGTCACGCGCGCGAGTTGCGCCGGCTCGTGCGGAAACACGCACGCGAACAATCCGCCGGGCGCGAGGTGTTTGGCCGCCGTCGCGCAATAATCTGCGATGGTGCCCCGCAGTTCGAAGCGGCAGGCCAGCTTTTGCGGATGCCCGCTTTCGATGCCGGCCCCGAGCGGAAAATACGGCGGGCTGCCGGTGACGAGGTCAAACTTTTCCGCGGCGCGCAGAATTTCCGGCGCGCGAAAATCACCGGCGCGGATTTCGTAGCGGCTTTCAAGGCCGTTATAACGCGCCGATTTATGGGCGAGCGCCACGCTGTCGCTTTGCGCCTCGACGGTGACAAATTTCGCGCCGGGCAGCCGCCACGCGCAAATCATGCCCACCGTGCCGATGCCGCTGCCAAGGTCGAGCGCGGTGCGCGCCGTCGGGCACCAGGTCGTGCCATACCAGGCCGTCAAAATATCGTCGGTGGAAAACCGGTGGCCGTCGCGGAGTTGAAACAGCCGGAAATGGCCGCTGATGGCATCGAGCGTTTCGTGCGGCTCAACCGTCACGCCGGCGGCCAGTCCGGGCGGCACCGGTCCCGGCTTGGCCCAGCCTTTGAAATGCGTTTCGGCTTCCACGGCATTCATTTGGTTGCCGCCTTGAGCGGCTCGATGTGGATCAGCACATCGCGGACCGACGGGATTTGCGCGCGCACTTTGTTTTTCACCTCATGGCCGATGCGATGGGAATTTTCCACCGTCATCTGCGGGTCCACCTCGACGTGCATGTCCACGAAAAACTGGTAGCCCATTTTGCGCACGAAACATTTTTCCACACCGTCCACGCCGGGGATGGTCCGTGCGGCGGCGCGGATTTGCTCAATGAGTTTGCGATCAGGCGAGCGGTCCATCAATTCATTGAATGCCGGGTTGAGCAGCCGCCAGCCATTCCAGGCGATGACGCACGCCGCCGCCAGCGCCGCCCAATTATCCGCTGCCTCGTAGCCTTTGCCGCCCACGAGGGAAACGCTGATGCCGATGAAGGCCGCGGCCGAGGTGATGGCGTCGCTGCGATGATGCCATGCATCCGTTTCCACGGCGGAACTCGACACCGTTTCCGATTCGCGCAGCACGAAGCGGAACAGGGTTTCTTTCACCGCGATGACCACGACAAGAATAATCAAGGTCCAAGCCGACGGCGCGACGCGCGGCGCAATGATGCCCGACAACGAATGAAACGCGATCAGGCCCGCCGCCAGCAGCAGCATCGCGGCGACGATGGCCGCGGCGAGCGGCTCCGCCTTGCCATGCCCGTATGGGTGGTCGTCGTCGGCCGGCGTCTCGGCTACGACGAGGCCGCGCCAGACAATGACGGAACTGAAAATGTCCGCGAGCGACTCCACCGCATCCGCGATGAGCGCCTGCGAATGGCCGAAGAAGCCGGCGAGAAATTTGGCGATGGTCAGCACGACGTTCGCGGCGAGGCCGAGGAACGTGGCGCGGAGACTGCGTTGCAGGCGGGCGGTTGACACGGGGAATTATTAACCACGAAATCCACGAAACACACGAAACAAATTATCGATGCCGGTCACGGTTCGAGCAGCGAACGGAAAGGTGCGGACGGATGCGCCGGGTGCTTCCGGAGGATTTTTCCCAGCCGCTGCTGTGCCACCCAGGCCTCGATTTCGTCCCACGTAAAAATGCGAACGCCGTTGGCATCGGGCTTGGATGAATTGTATGACGCCACGCGGAATTGCCATTTGTCCAAGTCCTTCACGCGGTCGAGCGCGCCGAGGATGCGTAGCGATTCAAACGCGCAGATGGTGTCGCGGGCGCTCCCGTCAATGTGGTATTCGTTGTAGCCGCCGGAATCGGGCGAGGTGAAAAACCCTTTGCCGGCGTGACGTTTCAAAATTCCCTCGATGCACGCCGCGCGGTCAATCTTGTCCAGTCCGCCGAGAATTTCCAGCGCGGCGAGCGAATTGTAAGTGTCCTGCAACGCGGGAAAACAGGGGGTAAAAAACAGACCGCGTACGTCGTGCCAGTCATGAATTGGTGGATTGCCCGGAGGATTTGCGGAAAGTGTCTGCACCGAGGCGATTTGTTGGATGAGTTTTTCACGGTCAACCAGATCGAGAGAATTTATTTCACTCAAAAAACGCAAGTCCCAGACGCCCCAATTTTGAATCCGCATCACGTCGTAATGTTGTGACTTGACCCACGACCACGCCGCGCAACGCGACAGAAAAAGATTCCAATTCGATCCCAACCCCAGTAACGCTCCCGCGTAAATTGAAGAACGATTTGTGTGCAAAAATGCTTTGCAATCGGCGGGTTGCAAGTTCAAGTCCGACCAACTTAACCAGCGTTCGTGAATCACACGATGAAACTGGCTGTTCATAAATAATTGCAGGCGCTTGGGATTTTGTCGCCAAGCATCAAGATCGCTTGTGCCAAGAATTGTTGAATGAATTGCGTCTAGTCCGCGCGGTGTGAATAAATTGGTTTCCGGCAATACAAAACAAGCAAAACCAAGCAAGGCATTGCGAGGATCGAATGCAAATCCGTCTTGCGTGTAAGCACCATCGCCTGTCTTTATCATCGGATTTGGGTTCGTGCTGACCAAACTCATAAACTCACGCACTTGCGCCTCGGTAAGATTGACAGGTTTCATGCCGGAAAGCCTTTCTGGAAACAGCCAGCCTGCCGCCAGAAGAACCGAGGCCACCGCCATGAAGCCGCCCACCACGATTCGCCGCCAACGGTTCGCGCGGGTTCGTCCGGGCGGCACGACAAAAATGTCCGCGTCGGAAACCTGTCCGATTGCCCGTTCGGCACCGGCAGTGTTTTGGTCGCGAAAATCCAGCCACGCCTGGGCGACGGCCAGCGCCACTTGATTTTCAAATTGGGCCGGGACTGAAATGGAATTGCTCCGCAAAGCTTCCAGTCCCGCCGCGTCAATTTTCCCGCACCGTGCCGCCACCGAGCCATTCCAGCCGAGCATGAGGCTGGAATTATTCCTGACTGTTGGAAAGATCCGGTTCCACGTCGTTGTCAATGGCGATTTCACGGCGGGCAGATAAAGTGTCAGGCCGTCTGCTCCCCAACGGAAATTATTGGCAAGCTGGCGTTCGCCCAGAAACCGGGCGAAGGCGCGGAGCGCGGTGCGGTCAAAACGGGTTGAAGATTCCTTCTGCGCAGTCGCATCGGCCGGCGGAAACATTCCCTGCGCGGCGCGGAGAAAAAGATTGTAATCCATCCGCAGCGGACGCAAACGGTTCGGATTCGCAAAAATTGTGAAAAGCGTGGAAACCATGATTGCCGGAAACACGGCGGCAATCGGAAGCCGGCCCAGGCCGATGCAAAAGTAAAAGCCAGACATGACCAGGTTGCAGAACAGGAATCCAATTTGAAACCGGCTGCAATTTATTTCGAGTTGCCGCACTCCAAAACCCGCCGCGACAAGCGTGAGCAATCCGATGACGAGAAACAGGTCTCTATTTTCAAAACCGAAAAGATGGGTCCCCATCGCGACAAAGATAAAAGTCATGCCGATGAGAAACACAAAAAACACCAGATAGCTTTGATCAAACTGCCGGTGAAGGCTGGCTCGGAAACCAGTTTGATCGCGATAATTCCGCCGCTCATCACGCATCTGCCAACGCTGGAAAAACAGCGCCGGCAGAATCGTCACCACCGGCAGCAGCAGCGGAATAAAAGCAAAGAAAGCAAAAAGCCATTTGAACGGCGTGAACTTCGCCAGCGTTCCCAAAATCGTCGCGCCAATGCCCCCAGCCGTCGCCGCTTTGGCGGACGACGAAGCCAGCACGCCGGCCATGATTGCCGAAACCAGCGTTTTTGTAGGACGCAAATTCGCCAGCGAGCCTTCGAGTTTCTCCTCCAGCCGTTCGCGCAGCATGGCGCGGGCGCGGTGCAGGCGCACGCGTAGCGCGGCCTCGGAAATACCCAGCGCCGCCGCCGCTTCGGCACCGCTCTTGCCTTCGAGATAAAATAGCACCAGACATTCGCGATGCGCGGCGGGCAGTTCTGCGAGCGTCTGCCGCAAGGTTTCCGGCGGATGCAGTAGGTCGGTTTCGGCGGCGGGATTTTCTGCGGTGACGCCGGTTAAATTTTCCAGCGCCCAGCGTTCGCGCTTGTTGAGTTCGCGCCGGTGGTGCAAACCAAAGTTGATGGCAACGCGTCGGGCAATGGTGTTGACCCAGCCGGAAAATTTCGCGCCGTCGCCGAGCAACCACAACCGCTGATACGCGCGGATAAAGGCCTCTTGCGTGGCTTCCTCCGCCAGTGCGGCGTCGCCGAGCCGGCTCCACGCGACGGCATAGACGCGGCGTTCATGGCGTTCAACCAGCTCGCGGTAGCGTTCCGCATCACCGCTGCGGACGGCGGCCACGGCGGTTTCGTCCTGTTGCGCGCTGGTCATTTCGGGTGGCATCATTTAAAAGCAAGACACCCACGAAGGGAAATTGTTACCGCGCAGAACGATTAACCGCAAATCCCGCGAAATGATACGAAAGAAATTGCGATTGGATTTGCGCGCCGCCATCGAAATAGCCGCGGCCTCGTAAATCGCCTATCGCAAATCCAAATCAGATCATGTGGCAGAACATCGCATCGCGGAGCTTTGGCTCGAACCAGGTGCTTTTCGGCGGCATGATGCCGCCGGCGTCGGCGATGCTCATCAAATCCTCGATGCTTGTCGGGAACATCGAAAACGCGCAGGCGTATTCGCCGCTGTCCACGAGTTTTTCCAGTTCCGCCGTGCCGCGAATGCCGCCGACGAAATTGATTTTTTTGCTCGTGCGCGGATCGTCTATGCCGAAAATCGGCGCGAGAATCTGCTTTTGCAAAATGGTCACATCGAGGTTTTCAATGGGATCTTTGCTCGCCGTGAACTTCGGTTTGACGGTCAGCCGCCACCACCGGCCGTCAATATACCAGGCCAGCGCGTGCTTGTGCTTCGGCACGGCCTCTCCGCCGCGAATCGGGTCAAAAACTTTTTCCAGTTTCAGCGTCAGATCTTGCGAGGTCAGGCCGTTCAAATCTTTCAACACGCGGTTGTAGGGCAGAATCTGCATCTGGTTGTGCGGAAAAATCACCGCGAGAAATTGTCCACTGTGGCCCGCGCCGGCGCGGGATTGAAAAACGCGCGCCGCCGCCGCGCTGCGATGATGGCCGTCGGCAATATAAAGAAACGGAATTTGCGCAAACTGATTCTCAACGAAATTGATTTCGTCGGCGCTGGCAATCGTCCACGAGGTGTGGCGCACGCCGTCTTTGGCCGTGAAATCTACGGCGGGCGTCCCGGCAATTTTCCGGGCCACAAATTCATCAAATGCCGCCACGGCGCGATACGTCAGAAACACCGGGCCGGTCTGCGAGTTCAGCGTTTCGATGTGGCGCACGCGGTCGTCTTCCTTGTCCGGCCGGGTAAACTCATGTTTTTTGATGATGTTCGCCAGATATTCCTCGCAGCTCGCGGCGGCGACCAGGCCGACTTGCGCGTGCCGGCCCATGACCTGCCGATACAAATAAAAACCCGGCTGCGCGTCCCGCTGGAGCGCGCCTTGGGCGATGAGCCGGGAAAAATTCTCTTTGCCCTGGGCATAAACGGCGGCGGAATACAGATCCGTGCCGGCGGGCAGATCAATTTCCGGCTTGCTGACGTGCAGGAAGCTCAATGGATTTCCGGCGGCCATCGCGCGCGCCTCGTCGGAGGACATCACGTCGTAAGGCAGTTCGCAGATTTGGGCGGCGAGTTCGGGTTTGGGTCGCAGGGCGGCAAAAGGTTTTAGTGTGGCCATAAAAATCGCGCCGTGAAGATACGTTTGGCGGGCGGCAAAGGCACGCAGAATTTGCTGCCGGCGGCGGTTGGGTAAAAAGAATTGTCGCGCGCAGGATGCGAAGAGAAATGCGAAGGAAAATTTTCTTTCCTTCGCCGCCTTCGCGCGAAATTGTTCTTGCAGAAATTCCCCGAAAAAGAGCTTGTCACCGCGAAATTCACTGGTAGGCTTTGCGGCTCTTTAACGAAAGAAAATTTATATGGCACGCATTTGTGAATTGACCGGCAAACGCCCGATGAAGGGCAGCATTATTTGGCGCTCCGGTAAAGCCAAGAAATCCGGCGGCATCGGCACGCACATCACCGCGATCACCAAGCGCAAATTCCATGTGAATTTGCAGCGCGTGAAGGCGTTGCTGCCGAGCGGCGAAGTCCGCTACGTCCGCGTCTCCGCCGCCGCGCTTAAGAAAGGCCTCGTCACCAAGGCCCCCCGGCGCACTTGGAAAAAAGGCGACGAAGCCAAGAAGGCGTAGGCTCGTTAAATTGTTGCTGGGTTGAATCGTTAAATCGTTTTCGGGCGCTGCCCGATTCACGGTTTAACGATTCAACATTTTTACGCTTACCGGCCCTTCGTCCACTTCATCTGCGCGCGTTTTAATTCGCGGTCGGAATCGCGCTGTTTGATGTCATCCCGCTTGTCGAAGGTCTGCTTGCCCTTGCCGACGCCGATGGAAACTTTCACCTTGCCGTTCTTCCAGTAAAACGCCAGCGGGAACAGCGCGTTGCCCTTCACCGCCGCGAGGCCAAACAGCTTGCGGATCTCCGATTTGTGCAGCAGCAGCTTGCGCGGCGCCTTGAGCGCGTGGTTGTAAACATTGCCGTGCGAATACTCGTCAATGTGCGCGTTGTACAGCCAGACCTCGTCTTTTTCCACCCGGGCGAAGGCGTCGGCGATCTGCCCTTTGCCCGCGCGCAGCGACTTGACCTCCGTGCCGTGCAGCACGATGCCCGCCTCGAACGTTTCGAGGATATGATAATCCCGCCGGGCTTTGTGGTTGGTCACGATGTCGGCCATGGGCTAAAGGTAGAACGAAAAATGAAGAATGAAGAAACAAAAATGCTTCATCCAAATCAATGAATGAAGCAGAAAAATCAGTCAGTCCGGCAGAACGAACGTTTCTTCATTCGTCATTCTGCCTTCTGCATTTGCTTTAGTGCTTCTTGCGCTTCTTGGCCACCGGGCGGACGGCTGCGACTTCTTCCGGCACTTCCCAGCCCATTTTGTCTTCGAGAATTTCCGTCAGCGCGATGTCCGCCAAGCCCATGCTGGCCGGCACATCCACCAGCGGACGGCCCAAACCGCCGCCGCCCTGGTTCAGTTGGCGCACGCGGCGCGAGATGAGGTTCACCAGCACATTGGGGTTGCCCACTTTTTCCACGGCACGTTTGCAAAGTTCAGCGTTCATTATAATTATTCCAAATTCGAGTTGGTAAATATACCGGATAAAAGCTCCGGCGCAATAATAAAACATCCAATAATTGCCGCCCGTCGCCCCGCCGAGAAGGGCCGGGCCACAACCGGGGCGAGGGATTTTCCGGGCTCGGCTTTCCGGGGGATTTTTCTGGCCATGAGTTGCGCGGAATGCCACGCCGGACGGATACAGCTTGAGATGGAATTTTACCGCCTCGGCCAGCGCGGAATTGTTCTGGCTGGTGGCCAGCTGCCGGGCGCGCTGGGCGCTGGTGACAGCGGAAATCATGGATTGATTTTTTATCATTCGGCCCCGGTTCCAGCCAGCGTCAATAAGCCAGTGCGGCGGCAAAGTAAAACCCGGCGACAAATCTTTTCCGCTCCGTCACCCGCGCGATGGATTTAACCCCCAGAGATGATTTTCAGTCAGAACGAGGTGTGGACGAGCGGATAATGCTGCGGCGTGGCTGCGGGATTGATGGTGATGGTTTTGCCGTAGCTCTATTTCATTTTCCACCGCCGGCTGAAGAACTTTCTTTGGCTTGCGCGCGTTGTTCGTGTGCACTAACCACCGCTGCCAGCACCTGGTCCACTTGGATGGATTGCATGCACACGTTATTGCGGCAGGGCGACTGGCGGTTGTTGTAGGCGTTCACGCACGGACTGCAGAGCGGGTTGCCCCAAAGCACCGAGTTGCGGGGCGTGCGCGCCGCAAACAGCACCGGCGTTTCCGGGCCGAACAGCGTGACGACGTTAACCGGCGTCAGGGTGGCGAAATGTGCCGGCCCGCTGTCGTTGGTCACCAGCACTTCGGACAGGGTGTAAAGCACCAGCAATTCCCGAAGTGTGGTTTTGCCCGCTAGCGAAAGGCAGTGGCTGATGGCAACCTGCCGAACTAAATCCGCCGCCGCCGGCGCTTCATCTGGCGCGCCGACAAAGGCCACGAACATTTCCGGATATTTTTCCAGCAGCCGTCGCGCCAGTTCCACATAGCGCACCGCCGGCCAGCGCCGCAGCGGCAGCAAATCACTGCTATTCGCGTTGAGCAAAACCAGCGGCGGGTGGCCGCCGGTTTCACGGCGTAGCATTTCCCTGACTTTGGCCAGTTCTTCCGCCGCCGGCACAAAGGGGGGCGGCTCAAATGCCGCCGGCGTTGGAAAAATATCCAACGTCGGCAGGCTTGCCGGGCTGCTCGCAACCGCTTCCACCAGCATCAGGAACGACTGGCTGGTGTGCAGGTGAGGGTTGTAGAGCAGCCGGTGTGTCATCAGATTTCCGCGATACGGCCCGGCGCTGAAAAATGCGTGAAAGCCGGCGCGCCGTTTTGCCCCGCTCAAAAAAGTAAGGGCGGCGGAACCGCGCGAAAAAAATTCCATGTCCACGGCGGCGTCGAGTTTCAGTTGCCGGAGCCGCCGGAGGGCAGCCATCATGCTGCCTAGAAAAGTCGGAAAACTTTTCACCGACACCGTGATGACGTTCGCTTCCGGGATGATGCCCAAGGTGTCGAGGATGAAGCGGTTGTCTTCAAACGCAATGAAATAGACGTTTTCCGGGCCGACGATTTCGCCCGCGCGCCGCAACGCCTGATAAGCCAGCACGGTGGAACCTTGTTCGGCCAGTTTAACCACCAGCAGGCTGCGCAGCGGCCGGGAGCAATCGGGAACCCTCCGGCCGAAAATGGGGCGGAAGGCGGTCAAAACGAAGCAGAGCGGGATGCCCACCCAGCGGTCGGATCGTTGCAGCAGTTTGACATTCATGGCTTCGCGGCGTTGGGCTCGCGGTGCAGGACGGCCGCGATTAATTGGTCTTTCGTCGCAACGGCGACGCCGAGGTTGTTGCGGGCGTCGGCGTAATCCGGCTTGAGGCGGATGGCTTCCTGAAACTCGCGGATGGCCTCGTCCGTCCGGCCCGTCCTGACGTGGGCGATGCCGAGGCGGTTGTGGATCAGGGGTTGAACGGCGGTTCGCGGGTTCATGGTTGCGCCATGCTAACCGCGCCTTCCCGCCGTTTCAATTGCCGAATGGGTGGCATGGCCGCAAAACGAGGGATGGGGTGAACCGCGAACTACAAGAGGCAAAACGGGGAGCCAGGCAAATAACTTTCAACGCAAGGACACAAAGGTGCGAAGAAGCCATAAACCACGGATCAACACGGATGGCGGGCAAGGGGGAAACGACACCTGATTTTTAACCGCGAACCACGCGAAACACGCGAAAGGGGGAACCAAGCAAAAGACTTTCAACGCAAAGACGCAAAGGTGCGAAGGCGCAAATAAGGTAGGGCCTTATTCGTGTCATCTGCCGTATTTCCGTTTCAGCTTGCAGCATTTCAGTTTTCCGCTTTTGTCTTCCCAACCCTCAACCTTTAACCATTTCATTTATTTTTCAATGCCAATGTCTTCGCCAGGTTGTGCTGGGCATCGGCGTAATCCGGCTGGAGTTGGAGGGCTGCCTGAAACGCGCGGATGGCCGCGTCCACCCGGCCCGTTCTGGCGAGGGCGATGCCGAGGCTGTTGTGGATCAGGGCGTCTTCCGGCTTGAAACGGAGGGCGATCTGATATTCGTTGAGGGCTTCGTCGGTCCGGCTTTGCTGGTCGAGGATGAGGCCGAGGTTGTAATGAGCTTCGGCAGAATCCGCTTTGAGGCGGATGGCTTCCTGCAATTGTGCAATCGCCTCGTTGGTTCGCCCCTGCTGGTCGAGGAGGAAGCCGAGGTTGCTGTGAGTGCCGGCGTTATCCGGCTGGAGGCGGATGGCTTCCTGGTATTCGCGGATGGCCTCGTCAGTGTGGCCTTGCTTGGTGAGGACGACGCCGAGGTTCCCGTGGGCCTCGGCGTTATCCGGCTTGAGACGAATGGTTTCCTGAAACTGGCCGGCCGCCTCGTCGGTCTGGCCTTGGTTGAGGAACAGGATGCCAAGGTTGTTGTGGGCGTCGGCATAATCGGGCTTGAGGCGGAGGGCTTCCTGAAACTGGCTAATGGCCTCATCGGTCCGGTCCTTGGTGAGGAGCGCAACTCCGAGGTTGTAGTGAGCCATTCCGCAGCCGGGATTTTTGGCGAGCGTATCCTGCCACAATGTCTTTTCATCCGCGTAGATGCCCGCCTGTTTCCAGGTCAAAGCGCCCAGCGTCAGCAACAATGCGCCGCCCAGCGCCATTCCCAACCGCGGGTTTGATTGACACCGGGATTTCCACGCGACCGTCAGGGCGGCGGCTACGAGGGCGAGGGATCCCGGAATCGCAAAATACTGCCAATGGTCGGCCACCAGCGAGTAGCGCATGAAGTAAATGTTCAGAAATCCCAGCACCGGCAGCAGCATCACCACAAAGTAACCCAGCGCGAACAAGGCGGTCCGTCCCCACCGCCGCCGCTGCCACCAGCACGCCACGAACACGCACGCCAGCAGCAACCCCGGCACAAACGACAGCGGGTTCGTGGCGTCAATGTTCCAGCGCGGATAAACGAATATCAGGTTCAGCGGCCAAAATACCTTGCCCAGATAAAACCAGACCGCCCAGCCCGCGCCCGCCAGCCGCGGCCAAAAGCTGTCCGTCCGCACGATGTCGGTGCCAATTGCCTGATGATATTGAAACCAGACCGTGACCAGCCCCAGCACGAACGCGGCGGCAAAGAATGGAAGGGTGCGCCGAAAGTCAGCCCAGGTCACGCGCCCGCGCCGCCACCACGCGAGGCCCAGCAGCACAAACGGCAGCGGCACCACCGCTGTCTTGCTCAACAAAGCCAGGGCAAACGCCCCCAGGGACAGCCAGTAACATCGCCGACGGCCCGCGTCGTCAAATTTCAAATACCACAACAGCGACAGGGCGAAGAAAAAGAACGACAGCGTGTTCTTCAGTTCGGAAATCCACGCGACCGTGGCCACGTTGACCGGGTGCAGGGCGAAGATGGCGGCAGCCAGCCAGGCCCCCGGAATTTTCAGCCGCGCCAGCAGGTGCCATAGCAGGAGCGCATTGGCCGCGTGCAGCAGGACGTTGACGACGTGGTAGCCCACGGCGTTCATGCCCCACAGCCGCCATTCGACCCAGAACACCGACGACATCAGCGGGAGGTAATCCGGCGTCTGGGTCGTGAACCAAAATTGATGCCAGCCATGCGGCGACTTGATGAGCGAATTGGCCGTCAATAGCACACTGTCATCCCAGACGAACCCCGCGTGCCACACCGGCAGGTAGGCGAGAATCGTTGCCAGCGCCAGCAAAGCCCCCAACCGCCACGCGGGCAACGTTGCAGGTTGCCGGTTGAAGGCTGAAGGTTTTTTGGCTATCGGCGGAGATGAAGCTCGCAAGTCAGCCCGTTTTTTGCCCGGGTTTTTGTTCCGCCGTTTCATGGTCGCGCCATGCTAGCCCCGCCTTGCCGCCGTTTCAATTGCCAATGTATTGCATTGCCGCAAAACGAGGGATGAGATGAACCGCGAAATACACGAAACGGGGGAACCAGGCCAAAGACTTTCAACGCAAAGACGCAAAGGTGCGAAGGCACAAATATGGTGGGGCGTGTCACTCCGTGCGCGCCGTCGAGTGGATTGGGCGCGGCGCGCACGGGGTGACGCGCCCTACCTCTCAAGCCTGTGCCTTTTTCGTGTGATTCGTGTATTTCGTGGTCACCCTCTGATTTCCGCTTTCAGCATTTCAGCATTTCAGTTTTTCAGCTTTTGTCTTCCCATCCCTCAACTTTCAACAAGCACTTTCCAGCTTTACGGGGTTGTGCCGGTGTCGCGGTAGGGTAAACCGGCTTGGTAGAATTTGAGTTGCACCTTCAGCGCGGCGGTCAGCGCGGCGTTGTTTTCGCTGGCGGCCAGTTGGAGGGCGCGTTGGGCGGCGGTGACGGCTTCCGGAAACTTTCCCGCTTCGGCATACGCCGCCGCCAGCGTGGCGGCCAGTTCCGGATTCTTCCCGCCGCCCAGCCGGTCGGCGGGCCGGGCCAGTTCGACGGCTTTGGTTCCGTTTCGAATGGACGCATCCGGCGACGTCGCCAGCGCCCAGGCGATGCGGGCCAGATCGTGCCGGGCTTCCAGATTATCCGGCTGAATCGCCAGCGCCTTTTGAAACTGAACGATGGCCTCATCCACCTGTCCCTTTTGCAACAGCGCCGCGCCGAGATTGTTGTGGGCATAGGTGAAGTCAGGTTTCACGGCCAGCGCCTTTTGGAATTGAACGATGGCCGCGTCCACCTGGCCTTTTTGTAGCAAGGCGTTGCCCAGATTGTAGCTGGCCTCGGCATAATCCGGCTTGAGGGCCAAGGTTTTTTGGAACTCAACAATGGCCGCGTCCACCTGGCCTTTTTGGAGCAGGTTATTACCGAGATTGTAGCGGGCTTCGGCATAATCCGGTTTGAGGCGGAGGGCGGTCTCATATTCGCGGATGGCCTCGTCGCGCCGGCCTTGTTGGTCGAAGGCGATGCCCAGATTGTAGTCGGCATCGGCATAATCCGGTTTGATGGCCAGAGTTTTCTGGAACTCAACGATGGCTTCGTCCACCCGCCCCTTTTGATACAGGGCATGGCCGAGATTGTTATGAGCTTCATGGTAGTCCGGTTTGAGGCGGAGGGCGGTTTGATATTCGCGGATGGCGTCGTCCGTCTGGTCTTGTTTGCCAAGGGCGATGCCAAGATTATAGTGGATCATTGCGTCATCCGGCTTGAAATGGAGGGCGGTCGCATATTCGCGGATTGCCGCATCCGCCCGGCCCTGCTTGACGAAGGCGAGGGCGAGATTGTTATGGTATTGGGCGGAGTCGGGCTCGATGGCCAAAGCTTTTTGAAAATGTGCGATCGCCACATCCGTCTGGCCTTTTTGAAGCAGGGTATTGCCCAGATTGTAGTCGGCATCGGCATAATCCGGTTTGATGGCCAGACATTTTTTGAATTCAACGATGGCCTCGTCCAGTCGTCCCTTTTGACACAGGGTATTCCCCAGATTATTATGGGCCATCCAGGCGGCGGGATTTTTGGCGAGGGTATCGCGCCACAAGGTTTCCTGATCTGAATAAATGCCCGCTTGCCGCCAGGTCAGAACCGTCAGTCCCAGCGGCAGCACCGCCGCCAAGAACGGGATTGGCCGGAGGAGTTTTACCAGTCCAACCGCTGCCAGAATAATCAAGCCCACGCTGGCCAGATATTGAAAATGATCCGCTACAAACGAATAGCGCATCGGAAAAATATTGGTGAAACCCAGTGCCGGGAAGAGCGTGCCGGCAAAAAACAACACCGCCGTCAGCGGCCCGCGACCGATGCGCTGGCGCAAGCCCCACAACCCCGCGACCACCGCCAGCGCCGCCGCCGGAAAGAGCCATGGCCACCCAATGCCGGCATTGATTTGCCAGCGCGGATAAATGAACGTGAGTTGCGCCGGCCAGAACAATTTGCCCACATAAAACCACAGCGCGCGACCGGCAACCAGACAGCGCCCGGAAAAGCCGATGGCCCATTCAGGCCCCTGCGCGCCAACATGGGTTCGCTCTAGCCATGAGGTCGTCAGCCCCAGCGCCATTCCCGCCGCCAAAAACGGCAGCAACGGCCAGACATCGCGACCGGCGATGCGTCCGCGTTGCCACCAGATGACCAGCAGCAGTGTTGCGGGCAAAGAACAGGTAACCGTCTTGCTGAAAAGCGCGGCGATGAACAAGGCCAGTGCCATGAAATACCACGAGTGGGAATCCTGAATTTTTTTTTTGTCGTCTGGCCATGGTTCCCGCCAGCGCCAGTAAGCCAGCGCCGCGGCAAAGTAAAAGACTGCGGCTAGGACATTTTTCCGCTCCGTCACCCACGCGACGGATTCCACCGCCACCGGATGCAGCGCGAAAATGGCCGCCGCGAGCCAGCCTCCGGGAATCTTCAACCGGGCGAGGATCTGCCACAACAGCAGCGCCGCAAGGGTGTGCAGCAGCACGTTGACGATATGGTAGCCCAGCGGGTTCAGCCCCCAAAGGTGATACTCCACCCAGAATGAGGTGTGGACGAGCGGATAATACTGCGGAGTGGCCATGGGATTGCACCAGATTTGCTGCAAGCCGGCCAGAGAGCGCAGTGTCGGATTATTGGTGACATACGCGTCATCGTCCCAGATGAACCCCGCGTGCCATACCGGCAGATAGGCGAGCAACGTGGCGGTGATGATGAATAAGGCAAAAATCAGGCCCTGCTGCTGTGAAGTTGTCAGCGGAGACGCAACCCGCTTTTCAGCCTGCTTCCGGGCCGGCTTTTTGTTCCGCTGGTTCATGGTCGCGCTATGCTAACCGCGCTCTCCCGTCGTTTCAATTGCCGAATGGTAATGCCGCAAAAGAACGCAGAACGCGCAAATTGGAAACGGCATTCGTTTCAACTTTTAGCATTTACCCTTCGCCCTTTGTCCTCCGGTGTCAGACTTCTGGCCTCATGGCTTCACGGCGTTGCGCCCGTGTCGCGGAAGGGCAAGCCAGCCTGATAAAATTTTATCTGGGACTCAAGTGCCGAGACCAGGGCAAAGTTGTTTTGGCCAGTGGCCAGTTGGATGGCGTGTTGGGCGGCGGTAATGGCTTCTGGAAACTGTCCCGCCTCGGCATAGGCCGCCGCCAGCGTGGCGGCCACTTCCGGACTTTTCCCGCCGGCAAGCCGGTCGGTTTGCCGGGCCAGTTCGACGGCTTTGGTTCCGTTCCGAATGGCCGCGTCCGGCGACGTCGCCAGCGCCCAGGCGATGCGGGACAGATCGTGCCGGGCTTCCAGGTTATCAGGCTGGATGGCCAGCACCATTTGGAATTGAACGATGGCCGCATCCAACTGTCCCTTTTGCAACAGCGCCGCGCCGAGATTGTTGTGGGCATAGGCATAATTCGGCTGGATGGCTAGGGTTTTTTGGAACTCAACGATGGCCGCGTCCACCTGCCCCATTTGTAACAGGGCATTGCCGAGATTGTTGTGAGTTTCGTCGTAGTCCGGTTTGAGGCGGAGGGCGGTCTCATATTCACGGATGGCCGCGTCGGTCTGGCCTTGATTGAAGAAAGCGAAGCCGAGATTGTTATGGACTACTGCGTCATCCGGTCTGAAACGGAGGGCGGCCTGATATTCGCGGATGGCCTCATCCGCGTGGCCTTGCTTGGCGAGGGCGGTGCCGAGATTGTTGTGAGCTTCGGCAT
>Ga0302277_1000322_pt1 | contig 37828 bp, 37 predicted proteins | sample III_Bog_N3_1_FD_198759 | JGI IMG/M metagenome (GOLD analysis project Ga0302277, IMG submission 198759) | Peat permafrost microbial communities from Stordalen Mire near Abisko, Sweden - III_Bog_N3_1 | ecosystem: Environmental > Terrestrial > Soil > Wetlands > Peat | place: Sweden: Abisko... | reverse complement strand
ACAGAGGAAGAAAAAGAGCGATCAATGGTTTCTTGGCAGGGACTTTATCCGACGTTGGATTTTCAGTACTTGGAGTGTCATCCGGATTGCATCCCTGAGCAGCCTGACTTTGCTTCCCGGGACATCATGCCAATCCACAGGAAATTCAATCACCCGGCACCCCTTCTTAAGAAGGAGCATAGCCAGCTCAACATCGAAGGCAAAGTCCTTGGTATGCAGATAGGGATGAATTTCACGATAGGCTTCAACAGTCAATATTTTCAGACCGCACTGCGTGTCATAAGCCGGAATCCGACCGAGTTCCGAAACAAGGGTGGCAAAAGCACGCCCCGAAAAATGGCGTACCAGAGAACGCTCCACGGAGCGACCTAGCATCTTGATCCTGCTTGCAAAGAGCGCGTCAGCCATACATTCCTGCGAATGAAAAAAGGATTCGGCACGAAGAACTTCCTTCGCAGATACAGCACCATCCGCATCGCAGAACGCCAGTAAAGAGAACCCTTCCCGGAAATTCCATCCTCGATAAACGGCTCCACCTTTACCGGTATTCTTGGGAATAAAAATCGGATCGAGGAGTTGCGGGTGGGAAAGCGGTGCAGCCGATCGAAATTTTCCTATGAGCGCAGTCAATCTCTCCTGCTCGCTACTTTTTGATCCATCATCTGACACAAGAATTGTGAAGCGGAGAGGGAGTGTTTCCATCAGCTCCTTCAAAAAAGGTTCAAGCCGTTCTGTGTCATTGAAATGGGGAATAACCAGGAGAGTTTTCATAAAATCTGCGGTAGCATGCACCCTGCCAATGAATCAATATTGGATGAAGGCAGGCTGCCGCCCTTGGTTGTTTTGACGCTACTTCCCTTGAAAAATAAAACTGATTCCATCATTTGAGACAGATGACGATTGCATCATTTTCTCTTATCTCTGGCGACACCGATTCTGAAAGATCCAGATCCACTTGTCGCCATCGCGGACACTTGATAACACTGAGGAAAGCCCCTCGGAAACAATCTTGCTAGAAAAGTTCCGCTTCTGAAAATGGCTTACCGGCAAGATCCTTGGCCGAAAGGAAGGGGCTTCCTCCTGCGGCAAGAGGCCAGACAATTCCAAGCTCTTTATCATCCCAGCGAATTGATCGCTCTTTCTCAGGCGTGTAATATTCCGTACATTTGTATTGAAAATCCGCAATTTCGCTCAACACGAGAAATCCGTGCGCCAGTCCCGGTGGAACCCAGAGCCGTTCTTTGTTTTCTTCACTGAGAACATGGCCATCCCATTTTCCGAAGGTCGGCGAGTTCCTGCGTATATCGACAAATACATCAAAAACAGAACCTTGCGTTACCCAGACCAATTTACCCTGTGGTCGATCAATCTGGTAATGGAGCCCTCTGAGGACATTCTTCTGCGAGCGCGAATGGTTGTCCTGAACAAATTCTTGATCAATACCGAGTTTGGAAAAAGTGTTGCGATTCCATGATTCAAGAAAAAAACCCCGCTCGTCACCAAAAACCTTGGGAAGGAGACGATAGGCTCCTTTAATTTTTGTTTCGATTTTTTCCATTATTTACGCGGCTTTATTTATGTCGCTTAAGGACGGATCTTAAATAAGTTCCGTAACTTGATTTCCCAAGATTGGTGATGGATTGCTTAAAAGTCTCCTCGCTCAGGAAGCCCTTCTGCAAGCCTATCTCTTCGAGACAAGCAAGACGGAGGCCCTGACGATTCTGGATGACCTGCACGAATTGTGCGGCATCGAGCAGTGAATCATGAGTTCCGGTATCCAGCCAGGCTGTCCCTCGACCCAATTTTTGAACCCGGAGACGGCCAGCTTCCAGATAGAGTCTGTTCAGATCCGTGATTTCAAGCTCGCCGCGGAGAGAGGGCTTCAACTCCCGTGCGATTTCAACCACATCGGCACTGTAAAAATAGAGACCCGGGACGGCAAAATTGCTCTTAGGCACAAGAGGCTTCTCCTCCAAGGAAATAGCGCGCCCGCTGGCATCAAATTCCACCACACCGTAGGAAGTGGGATCAGCCACCTCATAGCCGAAAACCGTGGCGCAATCCAGTTGCTGATCAGCCTCGGAAAGCATCTCGGTGAAGTCATGCCCGTAGAAAAGATTGTCTCCCAGAACCAAGGCCGCCGGAGAGCCAGCCAAAAACTCTGCCCCGATAATAAACGCCTGCGCGAGCCCATCCGGACTCGGTTGCTCTGCATACTGAAAGTTGACGCCGAATTGTGATCCATCACCAAGAAGACGGCGGAATGCGGGTAGATCATGGGGAGTCGAAATAATGAGGATCTCCCGAATTCCGCTGAGCATGAGAACCGAAATTGGATAATAGATCATCGGCTTGTCATAAACCGGCATTAACTGCTTGCTGACACCCAGAGTCAGGGGATGAAGGCGTGATCCTGAACCTCCGGCGAGAACGATGCCTTTACGGTTTGCAGATGAAATGGACATGGTGATTCTCTGCGTTTTAAGATCGATCTTTACCAATCCACCAAGCCTTCCATCCCTTGGGAGCCCATTTGGAAGGAAGATAGAGCAACGCTGCAAGGCCCACAATCCAACTGATCGTTCCAAGGATCAGGCAGAAGGAATACCAAGCCGGAGCTTTGAATCGAAAAACGACTTCATGGGATCCCGCTGGAACAAAAGTTGAGAGGAGAGCGGCCTCGGCGCGATGCACCTCAACCGGTTTGCCATCGATTGTTACTGTCCAATCAGGATGATATGCCTCGCTCGCAATCAGCCAACCGGAAGCATTTGGAGGCACTTGATAGCTCATCCGCTGGTAGTCATCCATCCGGTTGCCGACAAGGGGCACGCGGGCGAATGGCTGACCAGGTTTCCCCTGAAATTGTGATAAAAGTTCGATTTGATTCGTACTCTTCGCCAATCCCGCGAACCCAGGTGCGGAAGGATCAGGTGCCGCTATTTCCTCCGTTACGATATTCTGGTTTAGCAGTTGGAGGGAGACGGGAGCCATTGCATAACTCTCCTTGGGAAGCACCACAAAATCATGTGCCAGAAAGGCGGGATAAAGCGCCCCGGAATTTTCCAATATGGCAAAGTAGCGGTTCTCGAAAACCACCGGATAGATGGAGCGGAAGAAGTCCTGCATCTGCTTCGGTGAAAAGGGATCATCCTTGTCGAGCAGGATATAGGCCACGCCGGCCACATTCAGGTAGTTTCGAAGAGAATCACCGCTGGCATTACCTGCAATTTCCAAATGTCTCACCCATTTGAGTTGGAAGTGACGAAGCAGTGATTCCGAATCTATAGCCCTCCCGGCTTTCTCCGGCAGGGTTAGGTAAAAATATCGGCCGCTGACAGGGTGGACACGACCTTGGAGAGGAGCGGTTTTCAGAAACTCCGCAGCCTGATTATAATCGGTAAAAAGATGCTGATCCAGTCCACGCGACCAGTAAGCTGAGTGAATTGGATACAACTCTAGCAAAAGGAGGAAACCAACAGTGACTGCGAGTGTCTTTTTCCAGCGATCACTGATAATTTCAGCGAAAAGAATCCAGAAACCAATTCCCACAGCAGCGGAGAGGCAGCAGAATCCACCCACACTCCAAAATGACTCGGGAGCACGGATGTCCTTGAAAAGAGGAAAAAGTTCTGCAATCCGGAAAACAGGGATCGTGAGAACGATCGCAGTGATGATGACTGTGATCAAAACCTCCCCCTTCAGGAGTTGGAGAGCCGTCTGGTAGATCAGCCACCCGATCCAGACAAATGAGAGCCAGAGAATCGGAATCGAGCTATCGGGAAGACCCTGAGCCGTTTTGAGCACATTGATATGTCCCAGCAGGAGGCCATCCGGCCCGGAGGCAAACCATAGTGAAATGAGCCAGCAGGCCGTCAGGATCAGGAACCAGCGTCCGATCCGCGAAACTCTCCACTCTGCAAGTGCCGGAAGTCCAAGTGCCAGGGAAAGCCCAGCAAGAGGAACCAATCCGATTTGAAACATCTGCGCATCTCCCGTGAGATTGCCGTCGCCTCCTGCTGTCAGGAATCCCCAGAGATCTATCCAAAGAAGAGGAGTCTTGAACGCATAGTGATGCTTCCAGCCATCCAGCGGATCGAAAAGAAATCCCGCAGCGAATCCGAACTCCCGCGAGGCTGGGAGCAGGAATACAACTGCGGTAAGTGCTGCAATAAGAATGCTCCATCCGTAGCCGATGAGAACGCTTCGTGATTTCGAGCCATTTTGACGAAGAACCTCCAGCGCAAAGAACAACAACATGGGGGTCATCACCACAGCAATTTTGGTATAACTCAGCGCCAATGCGGCAGCAGAAAGTCCAAGACCAACAATTTCCCGGGGTGACTCTTCTTCAGCCACAGCCACGATCCCACGCAGAATCAACGGCGTAAAAACAAAACAAAGCCCCACCGTCCAGTGTTCGTAAGTCCCGATTGCCACATGAATTGAGGGAAGGATGATATAAAAAAGTGCAACCACTGAAGAGAGAGCGGGATTGCCACCAATCCTCCGAATGAAAAACCACATCGATAAACCACTCAGGGGAATAAAACTGAGGATCAATATTTTTTGGGCAATGAAGGCACCCACCAACCACGCCAGAAGGCCGCTAGCAAGCGATGAAAGAGTCATCGGAATGGCAGAGGCATCATAGACCAATCCGCTATGTCCCAAGAGAAAATTGGGCGACCACCCCCCGGGTGAAATCTTCAAGGAATCCCAGAGCTTGCCGGTATCGCCAAAAAGCTCCTCTTTCGACGGTGTCTGGAAAATCCAACCACAGGCTATCGCCAGCACGAAAAGAGCCCCTGCAATCAGAGGCCAGTGCAGGTTTTTTTCAGGAAGGGTATTTCGAGAATTTGTGGACGCCATAAAATCAAAGAATGGGTGTAATCAGATGAGCATAGGATGGCTAGAGACTTTTACAATTTCTTCAGTTAATCGACCGATCAGAAATTGATCCTCTCTTTCTCAACCACCAGAGGTCGCTTCAACACCTGCGTATGGATGGCTCCGATGTACTCACCGAGAATCCCAATGAAAAATAGCTGAACCGAGGCGAAAAAGAAAATCCCAATAACCATGGGCGCAGTTCCTATGGGAAGGCTATACCAGAAGAGCAACTTATAAACCAGATAACAGAACGCAACGATCAGACACACCAACGCAGAGGCGAATCCGATCATTGTGGCAAGGCGTAGGGGAACCTTCGAGAAGTTGGTGATTCCCAGCATCGCCATATCATACAGCGTATAGAGATTGTTCTTGGTGAAACCCCTTGTCCTTAGTGGCTGGTGGTAGGAAACCCTCTGGACCGGAAGCCCCACCTCGGCAATCAATCCCCGAAAATAGGGATAGGGATCGTTCAACTCACGGCAATATTCGATAATTACACGATCATAGAGGCCAAATCCGGTAAAGTTTTGGATAGTCTTAGTATCTGCCAACCCTTCAACAATTTTATAATAGAGTCGCCTTACAGCAAAGAAGAGCGGAGATTCATCGCTGGAGTCCTTAATGGCAACAACCGCTTTCGCGCCAGTCTCCCAGTACTTTAAAAAATCTGTTATAAGTTCGGGAGGCTCCTGTAAATCGGAGGCAAGGTAGATAACGGCATCACCTGTGCCCTGCATCATTCCGTGATAGGGAGACCGTATGTGACCGAAATTTCGCGCGTTCAAAATCACTTTTAGTCTAGAATTATCAGCGGCCAGTTTTTTGAGTATTTCAGGAGTTCCGTCCGTGGAGGCATTGTCGATGATAATCTGCTCGTAGTCGTACTTAGAAACTGTATCCATGGCCTTTGTAACCCGGGCCACAAGTTCTTCGACATTTCCCGCCTCGTTGAAACAGCCGGAAACGATACTGAGCTTTTTCATAAATAGGAGTATTGATGCTAAAGTCCTCGTTGATAAATTGCTTCCCTGAGTTTTGGATCTGAGGAATATGGCGTGTCAAGATGGTCGATTTTCAATGCTTCATCCTTGCCAATGGCGGCCGTCATTCGATGACCATATTTCCCTAGCATCAACTCACGACAGGAAATCTGCCCTTTCTGTAAAGGAATCGCCATATATATATCCTCTTCGGTCAAGAGATCTCCTTCCCTCAGGTCGCGCTTTGCATAGACCCCCCTGACATACGAATCAAGATAGGCGGTCTCCTTCGCAATCGGGATTTTACGACTCTCGCGGGCTGTGCCGCACATCTCAACCGTCTTGTGAAAGGCTTTGAACCAGACATCCAACTGCTCTGGGAGTGAAGAGTATTTTGCTACTTCGAATCCATCGGAATTGATATCAATATGGCGCTCAAAAGTTCGAGCCCCTTTTGCATAGGCAATACCTATGGAGGTGTGCCAGTCATGATACTCATGGCAGGAATAGCCAATTGTATGACCAGGATAGCGATTCTTGAAAAAATCAATCTGATCCAATTCTGCTTCAGAATCCTCATGAGGGTAAGAGGCAACACAATGATTGATTGCTAAGGGTATGTTTCTATTTTCAAAAAAAGTCACCACATCATCCATGTCCTTGAGAGGAGTTCCCCCAAAAGAAATGATGCATGGCTTCTTTGTTGAAGCGATTTTTTCCAGAAGCATCCAGTCATTGGCATCGGCACTGGCAATTTTTATGATTGGCAAATCGAAATCCACACACCAGTCAACAGATTTTTCGTCAAACGGTGTTGACATGGGAATGCACCCATTCTTGATGATCGCTTTAATGAGAACACCATACTCTTCCTTGGAAAGTCGGGTTCCTAGAACACGATGCACATATTTGATATCGGATCGACCAATGAAATCTTTATGAATAAAGCTGTCGATGTCGCGAAACTGAAGTTTGATTGCCGTGCGGACATTATTGAACCTGGCGACCCTGCTGTGCTCACGAACAATTTGGAGACCACGTTCGAGACTGCCCTGATGATTGTTTGTCACTTCTAGGACAAACAGATTTTCAAAGATATTACGGTTCATGGGATTTATTGTTGAAACTTTTCATGGAACGGGCGGATAAGACCTAATTCTCACATCTTATGCTGTCAATTCAAGTGTGATAAAATCATTAATTGCAGGCTTTATCTCATCCTCGAAATTAACCTTCGTTTTTGCCATTTTTCCAGGGCCGCGAGTCAAAATGCAGTTGATAGAATCCCCCGTATTTTTCTTGTCATGCTTGATGGCCTTAAAAATGATTTCACGATCTGATCGGATGAGCTCCCCTTCATAAGGAGTGAGCCATGGAAAAAGAAGCTTTTTTAGATGCTGATAAGAGGCATGAGACTCTAGATTCAAGCGTGAAGATAAATAGGTCGCGGTAAGAATCCCAAGCACCACTGCGATTCCATGGGGTATGGCATAGTGGGTGGCCGATTCATAGGCATGACCAAAAGTGTGTCCGTAGTTGAGAATGTTGCGGATATTGCGATCATATTCATCAGACTCAATATAAGGTTTTTTAACGGCCATTGACCGGCTCACCCATTTTGAAAGTATTTCTGACTGATTCTCTTTCGATAACCCGTTCAGATCATTGATCAACTCTTCAAAATCCGTCTTTCCTTGAATCAACTGGAGTTTAATGACTTCTCCAAGCCCAGAACGAATCTCATCCCAAGGCAAAGTTGATAAAACTGAAGAGGTAAGAAGAACGCGATGCGGGGGGTAGAATGTCCCAATCTGATTTTTATATGAGGCGATATTAATCGAGCTTTTGCTGCCTATACAGCTATCTGCCTGAGCAAGAAGGGTGGTTGGAATCAGTTCCCATCGAATCCCCCTAAATAAAACTGAGGAAATAAAACATCCAATGTCCTGAAGCACTCCTCCTCCAATCACAACCAACCGTGCATTCCGTTTGATTCCCTGTTTTAACAATTCTAACATGACGGGCTGGAGGCGTTCAAAAGATTTTTCTTCCTCTGACGCATCAATGAGAATAGTGCGGTGACTATCAATCTTATCTTCAAGTATCGATCCGAAGTGATACTGGATCGAACGGTCAATTAAATAAAAAGTTTCATGTTGATGATTTAATGAATCTAATATCGATTGTAAATCGTCGAATTTTTCAACCGTGTAATCATGGATCTGACTTTTAATTTTTAGCATGACCGGAAAATATTAGAGACATGTAAATCCACCATCTGCAACAATTACTTGACCCGTTATATAGGTGTTATTTTCTGAAACTAAAAAAGCTGCAATTTTTGCTAATTCTGATGATTCCGCCATCCGATGCAGAGGGATAGTGGAGATGATTTTTTCGAGATCTTCAGGACTATTATTTTGCTTGGTTAAAACGGTGTTAACATATCCAGGGGCCAAGGAATTAACCAAGATTCCATATTGGCCATATTCAACAGCAGCACTACGAGTAAGGGCATTGAGAGCCGCCTTGGTCATCGAATATGCCGCACGACTTTCTTTGGTCACATGACCGAAAATTGTGCTGACATTAAGAATTCGTCCCCATCCCATTTCACTCATTCTTGGCATCAATGCGCGGCTCAGCCATAATGCTGAACTTAGGTTTGTTTGGAGCATGGCGCTCCATGTTTTCTCATCAATATCACCAATCTTTTGAAGCAAGTTAATTCCTGCATTATTCACAAGAATATCAATCGGTTCACTTTTGAGACCTTGCACATAAGAATCAATTGCTGTGTTTTCGGAAAGATCCAATTCCGAGCGTGAAGGAGTAAGTACCCGGTAACCAGCGGCGCTCAACTCCTCTGCAATGGCAGCTCCGATACCCCGAGAACCCCCAGTGATAAGAACCGTATGATTTGCCATAAAAAGATCAGATTTTTTGGGAGATCATATTGGATTGCAATTCCTCACGGCTCAAAAATGGAGCCATATCCTCCAGTGTTGCAGTCACCATCCGCCCATCCCCTAATTTTTTTGAAGAGAGCTTCGGGGCAAACGGTTGTTTAAGATCAAGCATAATCTCGCACATTGCCGCAGCGGAGGACTCTAATGTCATCTGGATCATTTCCTCTAGATCAGAATGCTGATTGCACCGTTGGAAGGGAAGTCCAAAAGCTTGTGCAATCGCTCCAAAATCAGGAAAGCTGAGACCTGAATCTGTACCGCATCCGACAATATTATCTGGGAAAAAATTGTGCTGCGTCTGTCGGATGGAGTGATAGCCGGTGTTATTCAGGAGGAAGATTTTTACTGGCAATTTCAGTCCGACAATGGTCTGAATCTCTTGCAAATTCATCATGACACTTCCGTCACCGGCAAGACAGATGATCCGGGATTTTTCTGGCAAAGCCACTGCGGCACCGATGGCAGCAGGCAAATCATAACCCATGGATGCACAGCCTGAATTATGAAATAATCTCATGCCGGGACGGATTTTGATTGCCTGAAATGCAGTCACACATGCAGTGCCATCTGCACAGGCAATAACTTCACCATCCTCAAGATGGGACGAAAGCCGAGCCATGAAACAGTATGGATTCACCTTCTCTAAAATCTCCCAATATTCGGGGAGCACAACCGGATAGAGGGAGACTCGGTTTCGGCACCATGCAAGCCACTCTTCGTGACAGGGCTTCCAGTCACGAGTTTTATTCTCTAACAATGGTAGAAAATTACGGAGATCAGCATGAATGGGCTTGTCGATCTTTAGCGTAGGCTTCCTCATCTCATGAGCATCCACATCAACCATCACTTTATAGGCCTTGGGCGCAAAGTGTTCCCAATTATATGAAACCAATCGAATATTCAAACGACAGCCAAGGATGAGTAGAAAATCGCTGTTCTGAACTACGAAATTACCGGCCCGGTCGCCCAGCGAGCCTGGACGGCCTGCATAAGCAGGATGATCGTTAGGCAAGAGATCATTGGAGTTCCAAGCACCAACAATAGGAATGCCCAAACGGTCTGCAATTTTTAGAAAAATACCGTCTTGTCCTGAAAGACGGATGCCGGTGCCGGCGTAGATGACTGGCCGTTGAGCAGCAGACAAGAGATTCACAATCTCTGTCACTTCACCGGATAAATCAGAAGTCTCGAACTTCAAGGCATCCTCGTTCGAGTCGTAAGATCTCAATTGCTCTGGATCAATTTTAGCGGCCTGCACATCAATTGGAACATCCAGCCAGACAGGCCCGGGACGACCGTTTAAGGCAAGATATAACGCCTTCTCAAGTTGGTAGCGAACCATCGTGGGATCATCTACCAAAACCGCATATTTTGTCACTCCCCCCACCATTTTCACAATATCAACTTCCTGATCGCCAAGTTGACGCAAGGGAAGCACCGTACTCCCTACCAATGTCTCACGCTTTGACTGTCCGGAAATAACAATCATCGCCATAGAGTCGACATAAGCCCCATAAACTCCGGTAATTGCATTCGTGGATCCAGGCCCTGCCGTCACATTAACCGCCGCCATCCGGTTGGAAACACGGAAATAACTCTCAGCAGCCATAGAGCAGGTCTGCTCATGATGACAGCAGACCTTCTCGATGCGCTTTTCCCGAGCAAAGGCATCATTGAGGTGCATTGCAGCACCGCCAGTCACCATAAAAACGTGGCGAATACCATGTTTGGCGAGTGTTTGAGCTATGAAATCTGCTATGCGAATTTCCATCGAAATTGTCTAATTATAACCGATTCCATGCAGCTGTGCGACGAATCGCTGCCTCTAGAGATATCCACGCATGCAGATTGAGTTCGGATTCGGCATTCCTAACTGATGGCACATAATAGGAAGGTTTCAACGTGCCTGAAATAGCGGGTTTGGACATCAGGGGAGTTCCGGTTTCACCACCAAAAGTGAAAGATACGCTTTGAGCAGTTTCGGTAATGCTGATTTCCTGATCCGATCCTACATTGTAGGGACGGCATGGCTCTCCCTTCAAGAGTACCGTCCAGAGCCAGATGGCGAGATCGGCTGCGTAGAGATAAGAGCGGTAGGGTGTGCCATCGTTGACCTTGATGGGTACTCCCTTGATCGCATCACGGATGAAGTTCCCAATGGCGAAATGGGCATCCAGCGGCAGATGGGGGCCCACAAAGGCAAAGCACCGGGCAATCGTGGTCTCGAGACCATGCTCTTTATGAGCTATCGAGCATAGAAGTTCACCCACCCGCTTACCCTCACCATAAGCGGAGTCTGGATTCATCGTATCCGGAGCACCCTGATAGGATTCAGGGATATGACTGATCTCAGAAGGTTGCTTTCCATAAACTGCCCCGGAACTGACAAAGAGAAATCTCTTTACCCCTGCGTTCAGCGCAAAGTCAAGAGTCCTTCGCGTTCCCTGAATAATCGTCTCAAGCATCTCGAAAGGAGGAACCGGCGCACTGGAGGTCGTCCCTGCATGAATGACATGGGAAAATTTCCCTTCAGGAAACTCAAAGTCCCGCACATCCCCCTTCTGAAATCTCACGGAGGGGTTTTCGACAATGTGCGGAGCCTTGGCCTTGAATCTTTCGGGGTGCCGGCTCAACCCGACGACTTGAGCCCCGAGCCCGAGCTGCTCATTGGCATAGACAAAGGTTTCCAGAAGCCAGATGCCAAAAAAACCCGTGGCTCCCGTGACAAAGATTCTGGCACCTCTCAACTGCTCCCAGAGCGGTCGCGTGTGCGTAAGCACATGAGCAAGATCTTCTTTTGGAAGAGGGGAATGAGGATTCTTCACTGTGTAAAAAATCTAGAAACTTCTCACAAATGCCCTGATGGTCTCGATCTCATAATCGAGCATCTCTTTGGTAAGTCCCGGATATGTTCCAAGAAAGATCGCCCGATTCATGATTTCGTCGGCTCCAGTCATTTCCCCCACGACACGAAAAGAGGCGGGGCGGTCTTTTTTGAGCTGCACGAAGACTGGCTGACGAAGGAGATTTCCGCCGAAGAACATCCGGTTGCCTATTTTCTTTCCATCAAGATGGCGCGCCAGATCGGTATGATTGAATGGAGCCGAGGGTTTCACACGCAGCATGAAACCGAACCAAGAGCAGTCCGTCCGGTTCTGCGTTGCATCCCACGTGAAGTTTGAAACCTGAGACTTCAAACCTGCATTCTGAGAATTCCATCCCGTGGCATGGGTCGGGAGGCTGAAATCAAAATACTCTTGCAGGTCCGCAAGACCCTCCCGGAGGTATTCCCAATTTTCCTCACGAGCCTCGATAAAGGAAGGAAGTTTGCGAAGTTGCTGACGACCGATCGCAGCCTGTGGATCGAGAGGTTTCAGATTATATCCAAGATGGCTGTAGATGTACTTGTGATCGTATCCTTCGGGAAGCTCCCCCAGATTCCAGTCAAAGCGTTTGTTGCAGGTATTGTCCTTGCCGGAAGGGCACCAGCAGTCACGTCCCCAGTCCCTAAAACTCTCTGCATAAGTCTTGAGCGAAGGACGGGAAATGATGCTCACGGCCCCTCCCTCGCCCATCGTCAAATGATGGGGCGGATAGAATGATTGGGTGGAAAGATCACCCCATGTCCCGGTGTAGCGGATGATATGGGTGCCGTTGGAAGGAATGCCGGGTGAATTTTCCGTGATACCAAGGGCCTTGGCTCGATCGATCGGCATGGAGTATGTGCAGCCGAGGGCATCGCAGTTGTCCTCGATCAGCCAGAGGTCATGAATGCGGCAAAACTCCAGAACGGAAGCAATGTCGAAGGGGTTTCCCAACGCATGAGCAATCATGACGGCCTTGGTCTTCCCCTCCCTGTAAGCTGCTTCCAGCAAATCGGCCCGTATATTTCCTGTTGCAGGATCATTGTCGACAAAGACAGGAACCGCACCTTGCTGAAGAATCGGCGCCACGGTTGTTGGAAATCCTGCAGCAGCCGTAATGACCTCATCCCCCGGTTGAATGCGTTTGTGAGGAGGGAGTTTGTGCGTCGTCAGAGCAGAAAGGGCCACCAGGTTGGCCGAGGAACCGGAGTTCACCAGCAGGGAGTATTTCACTCCAAGGAACGCCGCGAGTTCTTTCTCAAAAGCCTCACCTTCGGGCCCCAGGGTGAGCCAGAAATCGAGGGTGCTGCCAACGGCGGCCTCTACCTCGTCTTCGGTGAATACGCGTCCGGCATAGGGAACCACGGTTTCACCGGCTAAAAATGAAGGTCGCGCGCCATCATTACCCGGACGATTCGCAGCATGGGCACGAAAAGAATATTCCCGGGTCAGACGAAGGATTTGGGCTTTCAGCTCAGGCAGAGTCATAAAATTTTGGCTTCAGAAAGTTTGATATTCGGCGATCTGACGGGTGGTGATTTCAAGAGGCGTTAGGTTCCCGCGATGCACTTGATCATACCACACAACCGTCTTGTTGATCGTCTCCTCGAAGTCCCACTTCGGCTTCCATCCAAGAATTCGATGTGCTTTCTCAATGGATAGATTGAGCAAAGTCGCCTCATGAAGGGCTCCCGTTTCACTGACATCGACCCAGCCTCCTGCACGATGCTTCAGAATTTCCTCCACCAGATCAGCCACCGTGCGGTTGGATGCAGGTTCAGGACCGAAGTTGAATGCTGTGGCACAGGCTGGATCAGACACAAGTCTTCCGGCCAGATGTAGGTAACCCCCCAGCGGCTCGAGAACATGCTGCCATGGGCGAACAGCAAGCGGATTGCGAATGGAGATCGTCTCTTCCTGGCTGAGGGCGCGCATGGCATCGGGGACGATGCGGTCTTCGGCCCAGTCGCCGCCGCCAATCACATTGCCAGCACGGGCGCTCGCAATCCGTACAGGGTGGTTTTGAAAAAATGATTTTCTATAGGCCGCCGTGGCAATCTCCGCCATGGCCTTGCTAGAACTGTAGGGGTCATGGCCTCCCAAAGGATCGTTCTCCTCATACGCTCTGCCCGATTCATGGTTTTCGTAGCATTTGTCCGTCGTGACAATCACGGCTGCACAGCGCTTCTCGAGACGCCGGAGGGCTTCCAATACATGGATCGTCCCGTTCACATTGGTCTCATATGTCACCATAGGAATACCGTAAGAGCGGCGAACAAGGGGCTGGGCGGCCAAATGAAACACGAAATCAGGCTGAAATACGTGAATCGAGTCCTTGACCGATTCAGCATCACGGATGTCGGCAATCTCATGTTCCAGGCGATCAGAGAGAGAGAGATGATTGAATAAGGAGGGAGTGGTATCCGGGTCTAGCGCATACCCGTGGACAACGGCACCAAGTTCCAAAAGCCATTGGGAAAGCCAGGATCCCTTGAACCCAGTATGTCCGGAAACCCAGACGCGCTTTCCTTCAAAAAGATGTCGTCTCATCACCACACTTTCCATGGTGCATCGCCTCTCTGCCAGAGTTCCTCGAGCAGTTGCTTGTCACGCAAGGTATCCATGGGCTGCCAGAAGCCGCGGTGCTGATGGGCATGAAGTTCACCCGACGCAGCCAGTCTCTGGAGAGGTTCCCTCTCCCAGATCATTGTATCGCTCTCAATAAAATCCAACACCGAAGGCTCGAGAATAAAAAATCCTCCGTTAATCCAGGCTCCGTCACCTTCGGGCTTCTCAATGAAGCCCTTCACGGAATCTCCTTCAACATGAAGTGCGCCAAAACGTCCGGGAGGCTGTACCGCCGTGACGGTAGCCTTCTTTCCTGAAGCCTTGTGCTCCATGATGGTGGCTGGAATATCAATATCCCCCACTCCATCCCCATAGGTGAAACAAAAAGTTTCGTTATGCAGATAGTGTGCCACGCGCTTGAGTCTTCCTCCGGTCATGGTCTCATCTCCGGTATCGACCACAGTGACTCTCCATGGCTCGGCATGGCGCTCATGCACCTCCATGCTGTTTTTCTCCATGTCAAACGTGACATCGGACATGTGCAGGAAGTAATTCGCAAAGTACTCCTTGATGACATACCCTTTGTATCCTGCGCAAATGATGAAATCATTGATGCCATGGGAGGAGTAGATCTTCATCACATGCCAGAGGATCGGCTTGCCTCCGATCTCAACCATCGGCTTGGGACGCGACGAGGTCTCTTCGCTGATCCGGGTTCCAAGGCCCCCTGCCAGAATAACGCATTTCATGGTGGGGCTGGAGTATAGACTGAATCAAGGAAAGGGAAGCTCTAAAATTCGTTGCATCGTTCACTTCAGTGAAAGCCGGAAGCCGGATAAATAGCCGCTGTTATTCCCATGATTTCATTCACAAAAAGACCTCGCAGTGAGCATGGGAACTCTGATTCTCATTGATCAAGGCAATCCGTGATTTACAATTCATCCATGCCGAAACAACGCGACGGGATCATGACAGTCCGCATTCCCACGGACGAGAAAACCATACTCCAGGCAATCGCAGATCATTACGATGTCACCCTCAGCGATGTAGTTGTCCGCTCGGTACGAACCTTCATAGAAACCCATTCCGGGGTATTAAAAAAATCGGGCCCCAAGAGAAAAAGTCGCACCCTTGCTTTTTAATGATTTTCACCTCCGCTCACCCGGTGCCGGGTCCATGCCTGAAAATGTTCGGTTCGGCTTGTTGATGATCTCAATGGGCGTGAGAATTTCCGCCCGAACGGGAATGATTCCCGCATCCATCATGTCGATTTTTCGTGCAGCCACGATACTCAGATCGAGAATCCTGCCCTTGGCATAAGGCCCCCGGTTGTTAATCCGCACAATCACACTCTTTCCATTTTTCAGGTTGGTGACCCGAACCATCGTGTTGAAAGGTAATTTTTTGTGCGCCGCCGTACAGTCTCCCCGGTGATAATGCTCTCCATTCGCCGTCAGCCTTCCGATCCATCGCCCCCCATAATAGGAAGCCTTGCCGTATTCCACGGAGCGAGGTTTCGGTTCGTAGAAAGCGACACTCGAACGGGAGGTGTCCAGCGTGGTGCATCCGGGAAAGCCGAGGATGGTGATTATCGAAATCCCGAAAAATATGAAGGGCGCAGGGGAGAAGCGCATGTGCAAATCAAGCCAAGGTAATCACTTCAGGGCAAGCTTTCAAAAGCAGTCGAGGGCATTGGAATTCATCAACCGGAAAAATCAAAGGAAGATGTCCGCACTTGCCCGCCGGCCATCATCACGATTAGCTACCCTCCCCTCTTCATTTCATGACCGAATCGTCCTCTCCTCATCACCCCCATCGACTCAGCGATGCCCTTCATTTTGTTTCCCGGTTTCTGTCGCGCCCCGGTTCGATCGGCTCGATCTGGCCCAGTTCCCGTCAACTGGGAGAGGCAATGCTTGAAGACATTTCCCTGAAACCGGGCGATGTTGTGGTGGAATATGGCCCGGGAACCGGCCCCTTCACCAGCGTTCTTCGCGAACGAATGCCGCATGGCGTGGAGTATCTGGGCATCGAATTTGATAAGGAACTTCACAAAAATCTCGTTCGTCGATTTCCGGGCATGAACTTTCATCACGGCTCTGCGGAACAGACGGCAGAAATCCTGTTCCGGTACGGGTTGGCTCCCGCCAAACTTATCCTTTCAGGACTCCCTTTTGCAAACATGCCGTCGGATCTTCAGGCACGCATTTTGGAATCGACCCGCCTGGCCCTCCATCCCGAGGGAATCTTCCGGACATTCACCTACCTTTTCTCCACGCTGAATCCAAGCACTGCGCACTTCAGGCACCTGATGAAACAACATTTTCTGGAACACCACACGGCGCAGACGGTGCTGAAAAATTTCCCGCCGGCGAGGGTTCTCAGTTACTCAAAACCGGTAAAGCAACCGTCACCCCAAGAATCGGAGGAATAGCTGACAAAGCCACCCAAAAGTGGCTGCCTCGCATGGATTCGAACCATGACAAGCAGATTCAGAGACTGCTGTGCTACCGTTACACCACAAGGCAATTTGAGGCCCGCAACCACATGAACTGGAGGCTATTTCTCATTTTTGCCAAAAACTTGGCACCGAGGAATCGCTCTCCAAGCCGTGCAGAAAGGATGTGGATCATGAACAAGCTGCCGCCATTCGGCAATCTCAATCATGCGACTCGCCTGCGTAGAACGGATCATCACCCTGGGCACCGGCGGAAAATCCATCCTGAAATGGATGACGCGTCATAAAGTGTACGGCAGGGTCAACCCTATTCTGGAAATCCGATTTTCTGCCGGGGTTGTTTTTCCAAATGTTGTTTGATGACCCAGCAAAAAAATGAGAGGCTTGACGTCCGTGGCGATGACGCCTTTACGAATTACTCCCTTGACTGAATCCCACAAACCCAAACATGAATGCGGCGTATTCGCCGTCTATGGAAACAAGGATGCAGCTCTATTGAGCTATTACGGACTCTTTGCTCTCCAGCATCGCGGTCAGGAGAGTGCCGGCATCGCTTCGAGTTCCGGATCGGGACTCCCTTTTTGTCTGCACAAAGGAATGGGATTGGTCTCTCAGATTTTCGATCCCGAACATCTCCAGACCCTTCACGGCAACCGTGCCATCGGCCATGTGCGCTACTCCACCACCGGATCAAGCACCCTGCTCAATTCCCAGCCGTTCGTCTTCGACACAGCACGGGGACAGCTTGCAGTCGCCCATAATGGAAACCTTGTCAATGCCGCGGCATTGCGTGCCGAACTGGAAACGCGCGGCTCGATCTTTCAAACCACTGTTGACAGTGAAATTGTACTGCATCTTCTTGCGCAACCCGACGATACTGCGGGAGGTCCCCTGAGTGCCTTGCGTCGGATGGAAGGAGCGTTCTCCATCACCATCATGGGTGAAAACGAAATCATCGGCGTGCGTGATCCCCACGGCCTCCGTCCTCTTTCCCTCGGAAAGCTCGGCGATGCCTGGATTCTCTCCTCCGAAACCTGTGCCTTTGATCTCATCGGAGCCACCTTTGTGAGGGACATCGAACCGGGTGAGGTCATTATCATCAATGACCAGGGAATAAACTCCCTGTTTCCCTTCACTCAGACCCGTGAGGCATTCTGCATTTTTGAGTACGTCTATTTTGCACGCCCCGACAGTCGTCTGAAAGGGATTACGGTCAGCAAGGCGCGCGTCAATATGGGCAGGGAACTCGCAAGGCTCCATCCCGTCGAGGCGGATGTCGTCATTCCCGTTCCGGATTCCGGCATCTACGCGGCTCTCGGTTTTTCCAGTGAACTCGGCATTCCCTACGACCCGGCATTTGTCCGGAATCACTACATCGGCCGCACGTTCATCCAGCCCACCCAGCTCATTCGTGACTTCAACGTGCGTGTGAAGCTCAACCTCATCGGTGAAGCCGTGGAGGGAAAACGCGTGGTTGTGGTTGATGATTCCGTAGTGCGCGGAACGACGGCCAAAGCCCGGGTTGTCAATCTGCGCGAAGCAGGAGCCAGGGAGGTCCATCTCCGCATCAGCTGCCCCCCGCATCGCCATGCCTGTTATTATGGAATCGACTTCCCTGACCCCGAAAAACTGATCGCCAATCAGCATACTCATCAGGAAATCTGCGATTATTTAGGAGCCGACAGCATTGGGTATCTTGATGTGGAGGGGATGGTGCGCGCGACGGGATTTGAGAAAAATTCTTTCTGTATGGCCTGCTTCACGGGCGAATACCCCATCCCTTTCGATGCCGCATTTGACAAATTTGTCATGGAGCGTCGCAAAGAAAAGGGCCAGTTACTTCCTGATCTGAGCACCCAACCAGCACTCTTCTCAGCCGTTCCCTAAAGACTGGTCTTCTTCCTCCCAAATTTCCCGATGACCACAAAGAAAAAATCTCCTGTCCGCAAACCGGCCTCTGGTTCCGCCAAAGAAAGTTCCTACGCCAAAGCCGGAGTGGATGTGGCCCTTGGCAACCGGGTGAAATCAGGCATCGGCGCCTTGGTACGCCCCACCCACGGTGCTGAGGTTCTCGGGGGTATCGGAGGCTTTGGAGGTCTTTTCCGACCCGACTTCAAAAAAAGGGGCATCAAAGATCCCGTGCTGGTATCCAGCGTCGACGGTGTCGGCACAAAACTGAAGATCGCTTTCGCCACCGACCGTCATGACACGATTGGGGCCGATCTTGTCAATCATTGCGTCAATGACATCGCGGTGACCGGAGCAACGCCCCTCTTCTTTTTGGATTATATTGCCGCAGCAAAACTTGATCCGCGTGTTCTCAAACAGATCATCAGCGGCTTGTCGCGAGCCTGCAAAGCCGCAGGCTGCGCCCTGATTGGCGGAGAAACAGCCCAGATGCCGGGTCTCTACGCCGAGGGAGAGTACGATCTGGCAGGCTCGATCACAGGAATTGTGGATCGCAAAAATCTACTGGATGGCAGCCGGGTAAAGGTCGGCGACGCTTTGGTGGGTCTGCCGTCCAACGGGCTGCATACCAACGGGTACTCCCTCGCCCGCAAAGTCCTCTTTGACCTCCTTGATCTCAAACTCACCGACCGTCCTGCAGGACTTGGCTCCACTCTGGAGGCCGAACTTCTCAAGGTGCATCGCTGCTATCTTCCGGCATTCGAGAAACTATGTGCCCTGAAGGGAAGACCGCTGCACGCTGCAGCTCATATTACCGGCGGCGGACTGATCGACAACCTCCCGCGGATACTTCCCGAACAATGTGATGCCGTGATCAATCCCCTCTCATGGAAGGTGCCAGCAATCTACGGGATCATTGCCAAGGGGGGCCACGTTGATCCACTGGAAATGTATCAGGTTTTCAACATGGGTATCGGCATGGTCCTTGTGGTTCCGGGCACGGAAGGCCGAACGATTGCCAAATCTCTTGGGGGCCGCGTGATCGGAGAAGTCACCAAGGGAAGCGGCATCGTCCGTTTCATTCCGGAACCTGGAGAATAAACACTTCTTGACTCCCCTCATCCAAAACATCCCATGAGTGAGGACACTCCGAATCCCTCCAGCAAACGCAAGGCATTCGGAGTTGGCCTAGGAGCCGGCCTGCTCGGAGCCGTTGCCCTGGCACTTCGCTATGGCTGGCGCAGCACCCTGAGGGGAATCATTCCAGACGCGATTTCCCCCGCCGTTTTTGCAACCCGCGTCGCCGAAACCAGTGTTGGTGAAATTGTCTATCACACCGCCGACTGCGCTTTACCCGGTCCGCCGCTGCTTTTTCTCCACGGGGTCTTCCCCGGAGCCTCCTCGTTCGAGTGGTCAAAAATCTATCCGCGCTTTGCCTCCGCATGGCGGGTTCTCGTGCCAGATATGATCGGTTTTGGGGAGTCACAACGCCCCCATCCCGCACTGACCGCCGAGGAACAAGTCCGCTCGCTGTTTGAATTTCTCGAGGCGACGTCGGTCAATGATCCTCTCATCATTATTGCTTCCGGTCTGAGTGCCAACATCGCACTCCTCTTCGCTTCTCGGTATCCGGAAAAAACAGCACGCCTGATTCTCTGGATGCCGGACGTGGCTCTCGGCAAGGCCAACCCCTCCCGTGGATGGCATCGGCTTGCCTGGTTCCCCAGGATGGCCGGACTGGTCTATCGCTACCAGCTTTCCACCGAATCGTTCCTGCGATCGTGGTTGCTGCGCTCGGGTTACCCCGAGGGGCCGGGTCTGGAGGAATCCCTCTCTGTCATCACTTCGACCGCACAGCAATACGGGGCGGAACACGCCTTCCTCGCCCAATCGTCAAAAGCCTACTGGAGAGGCCTGCGCACAGGGTTGCGCAATCTTTCTTCCTCTGTCTCCGTGTTACTCGCCGTGGGTTCCGACAAAGATTCCTCCGCAGCCATCTCCGATCTGCGACCGCTGGTCGGCCGGTTCTCGATCGTGGAAGTTGCCTCTCAGGGTGCTCTAGCCCCCATTGTCGAATCCGATGTCATCGCTGCCGCCATCGAACAAGAGCTCTCACCAAGCACCTCGGAATCCCCCACCCCGCTCGCTTGAATATCCGCCAGGCGTTTAGAAAAATCCTCAACGACTGTCATATTTTTCTTCAGTCTTTAACCGCCAATCTTCAGCCTCTTCGCCAGTGAATGTTTCCGACCTCAGAGAGATCCTTCAGTATGTCCCCCGATTCCGGGAGAAGATCTTTGTCATTGCCGTGGATGGCATCGTGGCCGCCTCGGACAATTTTCCAAACATCCTTCTTGATATAGCCGTCCTTCGCTCGTTGAGCGTCCGGGTTGTTCTTGTTCATGGAGCAAGTCATCAGATCGGGCTCCTTGCCTCTCAACGCGGTGTCGAGACAACCAACTCCGACGGCACCGGAATCACCGATGAATCCACCCTAGAACTCGCCATTGATGCCAGCATCCGGCTGACCAACCGGATCATGGAGGGACTCTCCGCCGTGGATCTGCGGGCAGCGTATGCCAATGCTATCATCGCCCATCCGGCTGGGATCCTCGGGGGCAAGGATCAACTTCTTACAGGACGTGTTGAGCGCATCGATAACCATGCCCTGGAGCTGCTGCTCAAGGAGGGTATCATCCCGGTGATTCCGCCGCTCGGCTTTGACGGGGAAGGCCGCACCTTCCGCGTGAATTCGGACGGCATCGCACTTGAAGTGGCCGAAACCCTTCATGCAGCGAAAATTATTTTTCTCGGCGCCGATGAAGTGGTGGGAGAAAACCATCCGCTCCCCCATCAACTCTCCATCACGGAATCCGAGGAGTTGATCAAAAAACTCCGTGCATCCAACAGTCCTGCGGGCCTGATTTCCAAGATCGAGTGCGCCGCCCGGGCCTGTCGCGGGGGCGTACCCCGCGCCCATCTTCTCGATGGGCGCATCAACGAGGCATTACTCACGGAAATTTTCAGCCACGAAGGCTCCGGCACCATGGTCTATTCCAATGAATACCAGCAGATCCGGCGTATTTATAAAAAGGATGTCCGTTCCATCATGAGTCTCATCCGGCAGTCGGTGGAGGACGAAGAAATCGCGCGCCGCACACGCGACGACATCCTTGATCGGATCGAGGATTACTGGATTCTGGAAGTGGATCGCACACCGATCGGCTGCGTCGCGCTCCACATCGACCGCGATCATTCCCTCGCCGAGATGGCCTGCCTCTATGTCAACAGGGCTCACGAAAATAAGGGCTTCGGTCGCAAGCTGATGGCCTTTGCCGAAAATCTGGCGAGGGAAAAAGGTGTTGCCCGCATCTATGCACTCTCCACACGCGCCGTGAATTACCTCCAGCAAAAGGGAGGATATGCCGAAGCAAGCACGCAGATTCTTCCGGGTGAACGCCGAGATCGATATGAGGGAAGCAAGAGAAATTCGAAGATTCTCATCAAGGAACTTCACCCGAAAAATTTCTGAAAATTGCCGTGATTCTTCCCGGATACTGGATTGATGGGCTTGTCATTCTTTTTTACTTCATCCTGATCGTGGGGATCGGTCTCAGGGCCGGTCGTGGCAATTCCTCGTTGAAAGAATTCGCTCTCGGAGGCCGTTCCATTCCGTGGTGGGCGGTGCTGGCCTCCATCGTGGCCGCCGAAACAAGTGCCGCAACATTTCTTGGAACTCCTGCGGAAGGTTTCAAAACGCATGCCTATTTCTACGGACAACTGGCCATCGGTACGGTCATTGCACGCGTGGTCATCGCCTTCACCTTCATCGGGCCTTATTACAAGTACGGGGTCGAGAGTATCTACGAGTTCCTCATGGTTCGTTTCGGCCCCTGGACTAAAAATGCTGCCAGCGGCATTTTTCTCTTCACCCGCGTTCTCGGGATCGGAGTAAGGCTTTATCTCGGCGGAGTCATTCTTGTCGAGCTACAGCGGTATTTTGGAGGAACGCCCACCCTGGAAAGCTATTTTTGGGGAATTCTGGTGATCACCCTCATCACCACGGCCTACACCATGGTCGGCGGCATCAAGGCAGTGATTTGGACTGATCTGATGCAAGCTACCCTGATGCTCGGATCCGTGGGATTTCTTCTCTGGTTTCTCCTTCAAAAACTTGGAGGGCTTCATCCATCGATCCAGGCACTGGGAGGCTGGGATCACCTCAGGTGGATTCAGGTGGGATGGGATTCTTCCCTTCCATTCGGAAAAGCACTATCGGAAATGCTTTCCGAACCCTACACGATCTTCGCAGCCGTCATCGGATCGACATTCCTCACCATGGCCACCCATGGAACAGACCAGGACATGGTGCAGCGACTGCTGACTGCACCCGATTCGGGAAAGTCAAAATTCTCGCTTATTCTCAGCGGCCTGGCCGACATTCCCTTAGCCCTGGCATTTCTCTCCGTCGGAATGCTGCTCTATTTGTTTTATCATGGTTCCGGAGACAAGGTTTCCGAAATCCCTGACAACAATATCCTCGCCCATTTCATTGTTTTTAATCTGCCCACGGGATTGAGAGGACTGATCATCGCCGGAGTCCTTGCCACCATGATGGGATCGACTTCGGCAGCGCTCAACGCCCTCGCCACAAGCTTCACCTCCGACTTTTACCTTCCGTATCTGAATCCAGGGGCCTCCGAACGCGCCTTGGTTCTTGCCGCACGCATCTCCACACTGGTTTTCGGGCTCCTCATGGTGATCGTGGGAACTCTTGCCGCCTACTCTGTCCTTCATGATCCCAGACTCACGATTATACCGATGGCAATTGGCATCCTCGGATATACCTATGGATCGCTCCTCGGAGTCTTTCTTTTGGGTATGCTCACCACACGTTTTGGCTCAGACCGACTCAATGTGACAGCCATGACGGGCGGGATTTTTGCCGTCTTTTTTTTGGGACGGGTACACCTGCCCGGGCTGGTGGATTTTGGCTGGTGGATGCCGTCATGGTGGCCGCAAATCGCCTGGCCCTGGTATGTCCTCATCGGATGCAGCGCCACTCTGCTGCTTTCCCTTCTATTTTCAGCTGTTTCAACCCTTTGTCCCAAGGGTCAAGAGATTTCCGTCAAATAAAAAAAATAAAGACCTGCCAAATCAGGATTTCTGCTTGAGCGGAGAAACCATCATTTTTTATTCTCACTCTCCCGTAAAAAAGATTTTTCTCCTCCAACCGCCCCCATCCTGACTTGAACACCTTTCAACCCATCAATTCCGAGACCGAAAAAGTCTTCAGGAGTTCACCTCTTGGGGATAAATCCTGGGAACAAGAGACAGAGCGTCCCTTATTGGAGAATCAGGAAGAAGGCACTCAACCTTTAAAAACCAATCAAACAAACCCGGAACATGCGGCAATCTGGGATCGACTCGCCGCTTTTATTCGCATTCGGGTGAGTAATGATAGTTTTGAACGCTGGTTCAGTGGGGTTTCCGTAACTGCAGTCACTCCCGACTCCCTGACTCTCGGAGTACCGAATCCAATCCATCAATTCTACATTGAAAGCAATTTTTCGAGCATTTTGAATTCGGCGCTGGAGGAGATCTGCGGTTCGCGCCTTACCCTCCATCTGGACTGCTCCGGAGAAGTTCTTCCCTCTTCCGATGAACGGGAAGTTTCCGAGCACAAAGACAATTCACTTGCTCCGAAAAGCACGAAACATACTGCGCCGTCGGTTTCCGCTTCACTCCCGGCCGGAACGAACGCCTCCTACACTTTTGAAAGTTTCATCGTCGGTGCTAACAATCAGTTTGCCCATGCTGCTTCACAAGCCGTCGCCAACTCCCCCGCCCGCACCTACAATCCGCTCTTCATCTACGGGGGACCCGGTCTTGGAAAAACCCATCTCCTCCAGGCCATAGGGCATCATATTTTTGCCTCCAAGAAAAATCCCCGGGTCGTCTATCTCCGTAGCGAGCAATTCACCAACGAGTTCATTGATGCGATTCAGAACAACTCCCTGGTGGCTTTCCGCAAGCGGTACCGCCAGGCCGATATCCTAATGATCGACGATATTCAGTTTTTTGCAGGCAAGGGAGCCACTCAGGAGGAATTTTTTCACACTTTCGGGGCCTTGCATGACGGTCACAAGCAGATCGTTCTTTCCAGCGATCGTCCCCCCAGTGAGATTGCCAATCTCCAACAACGCCTTGTCTCCCGCTTTGAATGGGGAATGACCGCTGAAATCCAGCCGCCTGACATGGAGACCCGCATCGCCATCCTCCAAGGCAAGGCTTCGAGAATGCACATCGAGATAGAACAATGGGTTCTGGAATTCCTTGCCGAAAAAATCCGCAGTGACATCCGCCGTCTTGAAGGTGCCCTCATGCGGGTTGCGGCTTACAAATCACTCAGCGGACAACCTCTCAACTCCGAGTCCCTGGAACACCTGCTACGCGATGTCCTTCAGGAGCAGGCGCGCAAGGCCGTTACCATCGACCAGATTCAAAAGCGGGTTGCCGAACATTTTGATATCCGGCTTGCCGACATGACAAGCAAGCGACGTCAGGCCAGCATTGCCTATCCCCGACAAGTGGCCATGTATCTTTCCCGTGAGTTGACTCCCTCCACCTTGATCGAGATCGGAGATGCCTTTGGGGGCAAGGATCACGGCACGGTCATCCATGCCTGCAAACTCATCAAAAAACGCATGGAAGAGGATCCCAAGGCGCGACATCTGGTGCGCCTCCTCGATCAACAACTCCAGCGGTAGTGACCGGCTTATGATTCTTCCGAGAATCAGTTGACATAGTACTGCATGAATCACTATCCAGAAAGCTAGTTCTGACCAGCACAACCTTCCTTATGAAATTCACAGCCACCAAACAGGCACTGCTGGACGGTCTCCAGCGCATACAGAACGTCGTCTCCAACCGGGTCACGCTCCCTGTACTTTCCAATATTCTTTTGGAAACAACGGAAGCCGGGCTTCAACTCACGGCGACCGATCTTGAAGCCAGCGTGCGCACCGATGTTCCAGCCACGGTGGAACGACCCGGTTCCACGACCCTTCCCGCCCGTCGTCTTCTCTCGATCATCCGCGAACTGCCAGCCGAGGAAATTTCCTTGGAAACCGATGCACGAAACATTACTTCAATTCGCAGCGGCCCGAGTTTCTTCAAAGTATTCGGCCTTCCAAAAGACGAATACCCCGCCTTCCCCTCCCTGGAGGAAAAGCGCGGCTTCTCCATGAAGCAGTCCGAACTCAAAGAAGGTCTTCGCAAAACATCCTACGCCATTTCCCTGGACGAAACCCGTTATGTGCTGAACGGCATCCTCTTCTCCTTCCGCGATGGAAGGCTCACGCTTGTCGCCACGGACGGACGCCGACTGGCCCTTTGCGATGCCGAACTTGGAGAAATCAAATACCCGGCGGGTCATGAACGTGATTTTATCGTCCCGACAAAAGCCATTGCCGAACTCCAGAGACTCCTCACGGATGAAAAGCCGGTTCGACTCCATGTGGGCGATAACCTTGTTGCCTTTGATCTGGGAACGACGGTCCTTGCCACAAAGCTGGTGGATGGCACCTATCCAAATTACAGGCAGGTGATACCGGGCGAGGCAAAGGAGCGCGTCTCCCTGGAACGCGAAACCTTCCTCCAGTCCGCGCGCCGCGTCTCACTCCTGAGTAGCGACAAAAGCGGCTCGGTGCGCCTGAATTTCTCCAAGGGAAATCTGGACATCACCTCCAATACTCCCGAAGTCGGTGAGGCGAAGGAATCGCTGGCTGTTGCCTACAAGGGACGCGATCTCTCCATAGCCTTCAATCCTGAGTTTCTTATCGACCCGCTCAAAAATCTCCCTGATGACACCATCGCACTGGAACTCATCGACGAGATGAGCCCCGGCGTGATCAAGATTAACTCGGCCCAACGCTTTCTCTATGTGTTGATGCCAATGCGCGTCTCGGTATAGAGAATCCCTGATTCATCAAGCCAGGAGACTTCTCTGCCGCATGATCGCGGCACACCTCAGGATTTTCAGATGAAAAAATGCCTTCCCCCGAAATTTCTGCCCTTCTGTTGTCTCTCGCTCGGCATCCTCTTTTTTCTTTCCGGTTGCGAGACTCCCATTGTCACCCAGACTGCGGAGGATCGTGCCGCAGTGGATGCCTCCATCGCCAGGGAAACTCCCGGGAACTATTATATCGGACGCCGTCTTTACAAAGTGGATTACAAGATGTGGGGATGGGTCAAGAAACCAGGTGAACCGTGGAAACAATCCCGTCTTGTGATGTTCAACGAGCAGAAAGTGCTCGCCCCGGACAGGGCACGCAATGCCATCGGCTCCGACAATAATTACGAGTACAGGCTTTCCGGTTATTTTTCCGGTGAACAAGTCTATGAACCTGCCAGCGATCACGTCTATCCCGAGTTTGTGCTGACCGGGGCCTCCGTGATCTCCACGAATCCACCACTAATTTACCCCGATCAACGCTGGGTCGATCCGACCATCCGTCTTATTCTCCCTCCTCAATACTGAGAGCCTGTCTGAGGAAAAAACACACACCCGGAGACGGTGACATCCCAGGGTGTTGGTGCGGTATTCATTCAGCCTCTGCCCGTGCCAGAAGATTGGTCGTCGATTTCCCCGGCACAAGTGAAACAAGTCTGATTTCGGCACCGACAGACTCCAGCGCTTCCCGTTCACCCGAATCAAGGGTCTCAAGGGTATAGTCGCCTCCCTTCACATAGATTGCAGGCCTCACTGATCGAATGACTTCCGTCACCCGTTTCCCCTCAAAGATCACGACATGCTCCACGCTGCGGAGCGCAGCGAGCACCTCGGCCCGATCCAATTCCGTATTGAGAGGTCTCGGCGACCCCTTCAACTCACGAACGGATGCATCGTTATTAACGGCGACAAGGAGAGCATCTCCAAGATTACGCGCCTGCTGGAGATAACGAACATGACCCGTGTGAAGAAGATCAAAACATCCATTCGTTAATACAAGTTTCTTCCCTTGGGAGGCGTAATACGCACCCAGAACGGAAAGTTCTTCCTTGGCTACAAATCGGTTCATCAAAGCAAAATGAGAACTTGAGGCCATGGATGGAAGGAGATTCTTCTAAGGAACAGCTGATTTAATCCCATGATGACTGCTGTAGGACAAAAGCATAATTTTCAAGGCGTGAAGCGCAGTGGCAATACCCCTGCGGTCTTGTCCAAACGAACAACGCAGAATCAAGCCTCCGGGAGGAGGCGCGGAGAAGCCTTCCAAAGGAAGGATCCCGCAGGGACGGCACAGCCTTGCGGGAGCAAGGTGCCGTTCAAAATTAAGCTTTTGACCAACAGCCCCGAGGGGTTGCGGCGATAAGAGGACCGGAGGCTGCGTTGGCTTCGCAATTACAGCCCGCAAGGGGATGCTCACGCGAAGCAGCCTTGCCTGCGGCCAATGGCTTGCCCGGCCGTTGCTTCGCATCCGTTACGGCTTACCGCAACAGTCTCTATGCGATTAAATCAGCGGTTCCCTAAGAGCCTGTCTATCCCCTGGCGACCGTCACGGCACAGACCTCGCCAGCTCCGGCATCCAGGAGCACGGCAGCACAGAGATCGAGCGTGGTTCCTGTCGTGCTCACATCATCCACCAGCAGCAGCACCGCTCCCTGCTTAACCCCTCGCCTGACGGAAAAAGCCCCCTTCAAATTCTCGAGGCGATGGTTGCGATCAAATCCAGCCTGCGGTTTTGTCACACGATTCCTGCTGAGCAGTTGAAGGACAGGAATGCCAAGATGCCCGCCCAACCGCAACGCAAGAAGTGCAGCCTGATTGAATTCCCTTTCCCTCTCGCGCATGGGATGCAGCGGCACCGGAACGATGGCGTCGAATTTTTTGCCGTCAAATCGCGGATCTTCCATCGCGGGAAGCATCAGTTCACCCAAGAGTCGTACCAGGCTGAGATCCCTGCCATATTTGAATCGTTGAATGAGTTCGCGAACAAGCCCCTCATACCGGCAAGCCGCAACAATGAATTTAAGATGCCAGTCCCGCCCCTCGCAATTCGAGCATAAGGCAAGCTCTGACACGGGATGCGAACAGATGGGGCAAAGATGCCCGGAAGGACGAAGAATTTTTTCCCTGCAGGGCTGGCAAAGCAGTTCTTCACCAGAGCTCACCTCCACACGGATTCCACAGGCGCCGCAGTGAGAGGGATACAAAAGAGTGCGGATTCCATGCAATCCTTTGTGAAGGAATGGCAGGATTTTTCCAGGATTTCTCACCGGTTGAAGCGCCGGGGCTCCGGACGATTTCTCAGAAAAATCATTGCCAGCACACCAGCCACGATCAGTGAGAAAAGAGGGAAGATTCCTATCGGAACAGCTCCATGGCACTGGGGCGGGCCGATGTAGGGAAGAAACGAATCAGGCACCACTGAGTGGAAACCTGCGACCTGATGAAACATTTGCTGGATAAAAATCCAGCTCCCATGAAGTCCAATCGAAGCGGCAAGGGATCCGGTTCTCACTGTCATCCAGCCAAGAATGATTCCGGCAAGAAAAAGCGAGGCAAAGGCCCATCCCAGAATCGGCCAGGAAGGAAGAGTGCTCCAAAGCGCACCCATGGCCGAAAGGCCGCTCCACCACGAAGGAGCTGCTTCACCTGCGGCACCCGAAGGAAGATTCAAAAAATGGAGGACGGCAAAACCCACTGAGGCACTGGCAATTGCAAGTCCGTTACTAAGAGTCTGACGAAGATATCCGAGCAACAGACCGCGAAAAAGAAATTCCTCCATCAGCGCCACCACCGCTGCTGAGAGCAGGATTTTTGGAATGGTTGAGGGGGACCATTCCGAATGAAGCTCAAAAATTCCTGAAAAAATCGTCAGCCCCACCAGCAACAATGCCGAGGGTATTCCCGCTGCCAGACCGATCATAAAATCAATTCCCTTCCGGTGACTACGACTCAGTCCGAATTCTTCCATGGAACGGATGTTCAGCACACGAACCAGAGGCCAGAGAAGCAGGATCGCAGCGACCTGAAAGCTTCGGGAAAGATAGCGATGAAAGGGCATTCTTTGCACATCCCCGATCAATCCATGGAACAGGCTGGCCGGGAGATGATGGATCAAATGCCAAGCGACAGGTGCTGCAAGCGCCCCTCCCAAAAGGGCGAGGAGGGCATAGAGAAAGATCTTCCCGAGGGAACTCACGCCGTGAAAACTATCAACTTCCTCAAAAAACGCCATACTCCTTCTCCTAGGAACCGCTGATTAAAATTATGAGAAGTTGCCACGAATGGACCGTACGCGATGAGGATGGAGTCAAACGGGAACTCCGCGTCATCAAGGAAGCAGGCCTCTGGCGATTCCAGAGCAAGCGGGACGATGTGGAGACTTGGACTTACTACGACAACAAAAAAACAAAACCCCTCCCCGCTGATATCGAGTCCCTCATTGAGGTCTTGGAGCGGAAGTATCGCCGCCGCCGCGCCTCCCACGGTGACATTCAGCTCGCAAAAAAAATGCTTTCCGCCCTCCCGCGATGAAGCACATAGCATGGAACACCGAGGATCTCTCCTCCGGCGATCATCGGCATCTCTGGCATCCTTTCACCCAGCAGCAAGCGTGGTGCGCCCAGGAACCTCTTGTGATCGTCTCAGGAAAAGGAGCCATCCTGACTGATAGTCGTGGCCTTGATTATTTGGATGGAAACAGCTCCATCTGGACGAACATCCATGGCCACGCACATCCACGGATTGTGGAAGCCGTTGCCCGTCAGATCGCGACGCTGGATCACACCTCGTTTCTCGGAACCACCCATCCTTCCGCGATTGAGCTTGCCGCGCGGCTCGTTCGTCTCCTCCCTGGAACACCCCTTCCCCGCGTCTTCTTTTCCGATAACGGCTCCACCGCCATCGAATCGGCACTCAAGATGGTTATCCAATTCTGGCAACTGCAAGGGGCTCCGCAACGCTGCCGTCTCGCCAGTTTTTCAGGGGCCTACCACGGCGACACTGCCGGAGCCTCCAGCCTCGGAGGCATCGGCTCATTTTTTGACCGCTTTGCCTCCATCCATTTTCCTTCAGAACGATTCTCAAGTCTTGAGGAACTGGAATCCTTCCACCAGCCCGAATCCCTTGCTGCCATCGTGCTTGAACCACTCATTCAGGGCTCGGCGGGGATGCGGCTCTGGCCGGCTGGGATGCTGAATGCATTGCGAACATTTTGTGATCGCAATGGCACCCTGCTGATTCTGGATGAGGTCATGACAGGCTTCGGTAGAACTGGAACCATGTTCGCCTGCCAGCGGGAACAAGTCATCCCCGACATTCTTTGCCTCGCCAAGGGCCTCACCGGTGGCGTCCTGCCACTGGCAGCAACCCTTGTCACTGAAAGGATCTACAATGCTTTCCTGGGGACACCTGAAGAGCAAAAAACCTTTTACTACGGTCACAGCTACACGGCCAATCCTCCCGCCTGCGCCGCCGCACTGGCCAGTCTCGATCTCTTTGAAGAAGAAACGACCCTGGAGACTCTTCAGCCCAAGATCACGTTTCTCACGAAGGCGCTCCAGAGTCTTCAAACGCTCCCTGCCGTTGCCGACATCAGGCAATGCGGATTCATCGCTGGTATTGAAGTCCACGATCCGTTAACACGCGCCCCATTTCCCTGGCACGATCTGACAGGAGCGAGAATTTGCAAAGCAGCCCGCAAACATGGTCTCCTCACCCGCCCCATCCTCGACACCATCGTTCTGATGCCTCCTCTCTGTGTCACAACGGATCAGATCGCGCACATGGTGGAAGCGTTACGCGAGAGCATTCAGGAAGTCTCCGAAAAGTAGCTATCCGGTCATCAACACCCGCCAGCTCGACTTCAGAAAGCATTTCCGGAGAACTTCCTGATTCTTCTTACCAAGTTTTTTGAGAGAGGCTGGAAGTGGACTTTCTTTTAAAAAATAAGAAAGCGATTCCAGAATCATGAGGTGCTGATCTTCTCCGACACACTCCAGTTCATCCGGAACGCAGGCGTCGAGCAGCCATGTTCCGCCATCCGTGACCTGCACCAGCTCACCGGCCCATCGCAGAATCGTCTCCACCGAATCGCCCGGGATTTTCCGGGCCACCATCCCTAGAAGATCCTCCCGCCGATCCAAATTCAGCAACAAAGCCAGAAAAAAGCGGTGTTCCACATCTTCAATGGACCCGCGCAGAGCCGCAATCCCATCCCGCCGGATAATCTCCTGCAAGGAGGGCAAAATTGAAGCGGCCGGCTGCCCATGCTTCTTTAAAAAAACATTCCAAAAATCTTCCCACACTCCGAGATCCCTAAGGTGTCCCATGCAGTTTTGCAGGATAAAAAACCCCCGTTCCAGGTCGAGATGCTTGATCATCGCAAGCACCAATTCCGGGTAATTCGGATCTCCGCTCTGCTCCAGCGCATCGAGCAGTTGCTTGCGTCGCGCAGTCAACGAGTCGCCCTGAGTTGGATCAATCGCGAGATGCGGAGGCAAATAGGTGAACTGAGGCCCTGTGCCTGGATCGGAATGCGTGCGGATCACCACAGTCACCGACGGCGTCTCAAGATGAAAGAGGGAATGAATCCCTCTCCGTCCCGACGAAATTCGAACAGTGCTGCCGGTCTGGAGTAGTTCAGCATTCGTAAGACGCAGATCCCCAATCCGAAAATGAGCGGTGATCGAATTGGCATTTTCGAAAGCAAATTCCGAATGAATACTCGATCCTGCCATCACGTGGAAGGCACCTGAAAATTCGTGCTGATGGATATCCGTCGTCCCATCCAGCCAGAAAAGAAGTTGAATGTAGAATTTTGGCGAATCATAGACGATCAACTCCGGCTGTCCAAATCCCGAACCGGACTGGTATGGCTGGTCATCGGAGATCAGAAATTCCTGAATCAGCTCCTCCAGATCGACATGTTCCGAGGGGGGATTTTCTTCGAGAGTACTCCTCGCTATCCCGGGAAACGCCGCGAGCGAGAAATTTGCCTCCAGCCAGCGCCCGTAGACCTTCCTGCCCAACTCTGTGAAAAATGAGTTCATCTTCAATCCTCTTGCATGCCTTCTCTCCCTACAAGAAGAGAGTAAATTTGATATCTCCCTGAAACAAAACTGCCGACCGTGCAATCATCGCAGGGTCGGCAGTAATTAAGGAAGGAGACTTCGCTCTTATCTTAGCGTGAATACAACTCCACAACAAGCTGCTCATTCACCAAGGGATTGATCTCTTCACGGGTTGGAATGCGAACAACCTTGCCACTGAGATTCTCCTTGTCGACGAGAAGCCAATCGGGCGGCTCGACAATCTGGGTCTGCTCCAGACCGCGTTGGGCAAGGCGCTTGGAGCCATCCTTGGCCCTGACGGCGACCACATCGCCAACCTTGAGTGTGGCGGAGGAAATATCGGTTTTGCGTCCGTTGACGGTGACATGGCCGTGCGAGACAAGCTGACGGGCTCCTGCACGGGTCTTGGCGAAGCCGAGGCGATAGACAATATTATCGAGGCGGGTTTCCAGAAGCTGAAGCAGGATAAGACCGGTGATGCCACGGGTCTTGAGGGCGGTCTCAAAGTAACGGCGGAACTGGCGCTCCAGGACCCCGTATTGGAAGCGGAGCTTCTGCTTCTCGGCAAGGGCGGTTCCGTACTCGGAAATCTTGCGACGGGAACCTTTCGGGCCGTGCATGCCGGGAGGATAGGCTTTGTTCTCGAAAGCACGCGCCGATCCGGCGAGAAGGACGCCGTAGCGGCGGCTGACTTTGGTTTTGGGTCCTGTGTAACGGGCCATGGTATGTTAAAAGGCTAAGGGCTGAAAAGAATGCTGAAATTAGACGCGGCGCTGTTTCGGAGGACGGCAGCCGTTATGGGGAACAGGAGTGACATCCTGGATGACGGAGATTTCCAAACCGATGGCCTGCATGGCACGTACTGCTGATTCACGGCCTGAACCGGGTCCCTTCACCTTGACCTGGACTTCCTTGAGCCCGTGACCCATGGCCTGGCGGCAGGCATCCTGAGCCACCATCTGGGCGGCATAGGCGGTGCTCTTTCGCGAGCCCTTGAAGCCCATCTTGCCGGCGCTCGACCAACCGATCACGGCACCACGAAGGTCGGTGATGCTGACGATCGTATTGTTGAAAGTGGACTGCACATGCGCAACTCCGTGAGTGATGTTCTTGCTTCCTTTGGCCTTGACGATCTTGGGTGGCTCAATCGGGTCATCCAGATTGAAGCTGATCGGAGCGGCAGGTGCCGCCTCCTCAGTCTTCTTTTCCTTGGTCTTTTTGGCCTTTGGCTTTTCAGCTTTGGCGGGGGCTTCCGTTGCAACGGGAGCGGATGTCACGGCAGCAGCAGAAGGATGATGCTCTGCTGTCTCCTCGTGGCGTTTTGCGTCTTGGGAAAGGCCTTCAGAAATGGAATTCGGAGCCTCGGGTGCGGGTGTTTCTTCTGACATGAATGGAAATGCTAAAACGGTACGATGCGGTGAGCTCGACTAGTCCTTGGAACGGACAACGCCAACTGTCTTGCGGGGTCCCTTGCGGGTGCGGGCATTGGTCTGGGTGCGCTGTCCGCGCACGGGAAGACCCCGGCGATGGCGGAGACCGCGATAGCAGTTGATCGCCTGAAGGCGCTTGAGATTGCCCTGAATTTCGCGGCGAAGGTCACCTTCGATCATGACCTTCTGAGCCGTGATGGCTGAAATGATGGAACCAATCTGTTCGGGGGACAATTCCTTGGCCCGCGTGTCTGGATTGATGTTGGCCTGCTCAAGCACGCGCTTGGAGGTTTTCGGGCCGATGCCGTAAATGTAAACAAGCGAGGCTTCGATGCGCTTGTCGCCGGGGATTTCTACGCCGAGGAGTCGTGGCATGATCGTGGTTCTTTGTGGTGGTGCCTGGTGCTGGTTAGCCCTGGCGCTGTTTGTGACGGGGATTTTTGCAGACGACGCGAACCACATTGTTGCGGCGGACGATCTTGCAGGTTTCGCAGAGGCGTTTGACGGAGGCTCGGACTTTCATACTGAGAAAATTTAAAAATGAGATCAGCAGCGCAGGTCAGTGCGGCTATGAAGCGTCATTTTGCGTGTCGATTTTTTGTGTTCTGTGGTGGTGACCGGTAAGTCGCTGGATGATTGTTCCTTGATTCAGGTCGTAAGGAGAAACGCTCACAACTACATGGTCTCCTGCAACGATGCGAGTGAATTTCAAACGCAGCGTTCCTGAGACCGTAGCCAGCATCCTTCTGCCTCCGGCAAGCTCCACACGGAAGCGTGCCTTGGACAGTTTCTCTACGACGAGGGCCTGGTGTTTTAAGCTATGAGTGGCAGGCATGTCAAGACCTCAGGTTCATTTTCTGTCACTAAAATTGTGTGCTCGAAATGAGCCGATGGTTTCCCATCCGCCGTCACCACCGTCCATTTGTCATCAAGCACCCGGACGCCCTCAACACCGAGGTTGATCATCGGTTCGATGGCTAGCGTCATGCCGGGTTTGAGTTTTGGGCCGGAGCCGCGTCTTCCATAGTTGGGAATCTGCGGTTCCTCATGCAGTTTGCGACCCACACCATGTCCCACAAACTCACGCACGACTCCGAAGCCCTGTTTCAGGGCCTCCGTCTCGATATAGTGCGACAGATCGCCAAGCCTGCGCCAGGGAACGGCAAAGGGAATGGCACCCTCGAGAATGCGTTTTGTCGCAGCGCAGAGGCGCTCGGTTTCCGGATCAACAACGCCGCAGGGAACCGTCGTCGCCGTGTCTCCGATCCACCCGTCAAGGACGACACCGGTATCGATCTTGACAATGTCCCCGTAGGCGAGCCTGCGCTTACCGCCGATCCCGTGGACAACTTCTTCGTTGACGGAGATGCAAATGTGTCCTGGAAATTTCCTGTATCCCAAAAATGCGCTTCGACATCCCAGTTCGGCCATGAATTCCGCCGCCGCGCGATCGATCTCGCCTGTTGTGATACCCGGCTCGACGAGCTTTGCGAGACGATCCAGAATGATCGCCGCAGCGCGGCCAGCCATCCGCATTTTCTCAATTTCGGCAGGTGTTTTAAGGGGTATGGAATCCATTTTTCAAAAAGGGAATATCACAAGTGAAGTGGAATTTTGCCAGAAATTCAGAATCAGTCTTCGCGATCATTTTCCCAGACAAGTGTTTTGATGTCATCAAAAACGGCATCGCTTTCCTGCTCCGCTGAAATCCGATGAAGCAGTTTCGGTGCTGTCCTCTCATAATAATCAACAACCGGCAGCGTGATCTTCCGGTAGACGTTCAGGCGCTGATTCAGGGCCTCCACGGAATCATCATTGCGCTTTGCGAGGGGACTCCCGCAGCGCGGGCATGGATCATGCACCGAGAGGCCGTTTAGGAAAGGGCTGAATGTTGCCCCACATTTCAGGCATGTCAGTCTGGCGGTGACTCGGCGGCAAATCTCGTCATCCCCGAGTTCAAGCAGAATGATCAGATCCAGCGGTGCGAAGAGACTCCCAAGGATCGCATCGAGTCGTTCGGCCTGTCCCACCGAGCGGGGAAATCCATCAAAAAGGAATGTTGTTCCATGGGCTTCCAGCCAACCGGTGATCAGGCGAACTGCCAGCTCATCCGGAACAAGGAGTCCCCGGCTTGTCCAGGAATCAGCTTCGATACCAAGCGGCGTCCCTCGTGTGCATTCCGAGCGCAGGAGAGCACCGGTGGAGACATGGGGTATTCCAAGCAGCTTAGAGAGGCGGTCGGCCTGGGTGCCCTTGCCCGAGGCAGGAGGGCCCAGCAACACGATCCTCCGTTTCACGACACTCAGTGATGGCTCTTCTGGATGATCGCAAAAACAACACCCGCAATAACGAAGACTCCGATTCCTGCCGCAAACCAGACAAGCGAGGTATCACTGATTGCGGAGCCGCTCACCGAAGGACGGGCGGCACTCCGGCCACGAATCTTTCCTTTGCGCAGGAATCCATCGTAATGACGCTGCAGAAGAAATGTCTCGACCTGGCGCATCGTGTCGAGAGTCACGCCAACGATAATCAGCAGCCCTGTGCCACCAAAGAATTGGGCGGCCATGTAGGGAACCTGGAGTCCGCGGCTGACCAATTGGGGAAGAATTGCTATGATAACCAGAAACAGGGCACCTGCAAACGTGAGACGCCCCATGGTGTAATCCAGGAAATCGGCCGTTGGTTTTCCAGGACGGACACCAGGAATGAAACCGCCATTTTTCTTCAGATCATCAGCTATCTGGGCGGGTTGAAATTGGGTGGCCACCCAAAAATAGCTAAAGCTGAAGATCAACAGGGCATAGAGGGCATAATGTAGCCATCCGTTGGTCAGAAGGTTGGAGAGCTCAACCGCCCAGGTTCTATGACCAAACGCCATATTTAGGATCTGGGCCGGGAACATGAGGATGGCCTGGGCAAAAATGATCGGCATGACTCCCGAATAGTTGACCTTGAGCGGCATATATTGGGTCTGGCCCCCATAGACTTTGCGCCCCACGACGCGCTTGGCATACTGCACGCTGATACGCCGCGTGGCCTGCGTCACGGCGATCACCGAGGCAATGACAAGAAAGAGAAAAGCACAGAGGACCACGAGAACCATGGGGTTCACATTGGAAGCCTCGCCGTTACTCGGCACAAAGGTGCGCCAAGCCTGGACCAACCCGGCGGGAAGCTGAGCCAGAATGCCGATCGTGATAATCACGGAGATGCCGTTGCCGATTCCACGTTCCGTGATCTGGTCTCCCATCCACATGAGAAAGAGGGTTCCGGCAGTCATCACCAGAACGGTCAGCAGACGGAAGGAGAGCCCGGGATCAGCCACCAAGGGAATGCCAAGTTTGGCAATGGTGTCGGAGATTCCGGGAAGGAAGGGATTGGACTGCGGGCTCTGGAAGGAGATGGCAAGCAGCCACCCCTGGAAGATGCAAAGCAGGATCGTCGTGTAACGGGTGTATTGGGCTATCTTTTGCCGGCCACCATCCTCTCGGGCCAGGCGGCCGAGCTTCGGGATGACCGCCCCCAGAAGCTGGAGCATGATCGAGGCACTGATGTAGGGCATGATGCCCAGGGAAAAGATGGCGCAGTTTCCGAGCGCGCCACCCGAAAAAAGATTGAAGAGAGCAGCCACGCCACCTCCAACCTTGGCATCGGCAACATTCAAGAACCA
>Ga0302277_1000306_pt1 | contig 38829 bp, 36 predicted proteins | sample III_Bog_N3_1_FD_198759 | JGI IMG/M metagenome (GOLD analysis project Ga0302277, IMG submission 198759) | Peat permafrost microbial communities from Stordalen Mire near Abisko, Sweden - III_Bog_N3_1 | ecosystem: Environmental > Terrestrial > Soil > Wetlands > Peat | place: Sweden: Abisko... | reverse complement strand
TTTTTAGTCTTACCCTTTTCGAGAAAACCCCCATTCTACAGGTACTTCAGAGATTCAACTCCCAAGAAGAGTTACAGGGTACTTCCAATCAACTGATTCTGTTCGACTTTTAACCGGACAGCCGTGTCCTGTTTCATCTTTTGTAAATAAACATTGCGCTATGGCGGTCTGCGAGGACTTATCAGTCTTCGTGATCGCAGACGAGATTTCACGCCATTCAAACGCTTCGATATTACAGCGCAGAATAATCTTCCGCCTGAATGACAATGAATTCATGCGAGTATGTCCGATCATCTCGGCTAGAGATTACTGCAATAGTTTAACTATTACTCTACTGTTTAGTAGTATTCTTGAATGTCGAAACAGAATTGAGGCATTATGTACGAATCGGACAGCCCGCAATCAGAGCGACGTTTTACACGTGGACAAACTTTGACATTTAGATTGAGTATTATCTTCACTTTTGTATTACTCCAACTGCTGCTCTTTACTTTTATCCACGCAATTCTTTCAGGTCCCTTCAACATCCGGAATTATTCGCGTCAAACTGCTGGTCTGCCGTGGAACAAGGGGTATGCATCTCACGTCGGCCCCATTGCCCGTGTCGATCAATTGCATGGCAATGGGCGCATTTACCTCGTCCAGATGGGTGATCATAATGCTCCATACTCAATTAACGATTTTTCCCAGTGGCTTCATTCAAAGTATTCGCTGGATGTGATCGTGCTTCCGGCTATGACAGTTGATAAATCGGCCTGGGACTCGGTGCGTAGGCAATATGTCGCAGAGTTGCTCTTTGCGCAGATCAAGCACGAACATCCCGATTTGGCAGCTGACAAAGATGCCTACCTCATTGGGCTTACCGACGCCAACATGTTTTCAGTCTGGCATAAATGGCGTGCTAGCTTTACCCAGAGGAACGAAGAGCGGACTGCTATTATCTCGGCCTATGGAATGCAAGACAAATTATGGGGACTTATTAAAGTTGATGCCAAGGTATCGAACCAACATTTTCAGGCTCGGTTGCGGCGCATTTTACTAAAAGATGTCGCCATGCTCTACTGGCACCTGCAGCCCAATAACGATCCTACCAGTCTGCTTCATCAGACACTCGATCCTGATTTTCCTGCGGAAGACATTTATGAGTCAGATCTTGATCCAACCCGCACTCAGTGGGGTCAATACCAAGGAGAACCATGTATGTTCTTTAATTATTCTGCAAAGGACAGTCTAAAACCTTTGCAGGAACGGTTAATCCGAACATGCTCAGAGTCTATCCCTTCCCAGCACGATGAATCAGTGGAATTGTTCCAGGTTGACCTGCGCTTGGGCCTTTTGATTGACAAACACACTGACTTTAACTTGCCAGACACTATTCCTATACGGTTTCAACGTGTTACTCGCGATGGCTGGAAAGGCTTGCACCCATTCGGGATCAGCGGCACTGATAACTATGACAAGTTCTTGTTGTCGGCGGACAACATTAATTTCACTATTGAGGAAGCCGATGGTGGTGCAACCAATCTGGTTGGCAATCCCCGATGGCTCGCAGGTCTATGGCCTCTTAAATATGACTCATTGGTAAAATATGTTGATGCGGACTTCTCCGGGAAATATTACGAAATGCGCTGGCACCCCACACCGTTGAGTCACTACGAAGTGAAGCGATACGACGGCGAAATTGAAAATTATTGTACATGCGATACAGCACTCACCTGTTACCAGACCGGGTATCGTAACTCTCAAGGGCAGGAGATCAAGTTTGATCGCGACAAAGATCGCAAGCTCACTCAGCTTACCTCTCCGAACCAGAGTTGGCTGCACTTCAGCTATGGACCGAGCAACCACATCGCTCAAATTGACGATAGTCAGGGACGCACCGTGCATTACGGTTACGATGAGCGCAACCGGCTTATCAGCGTAACCTATCCAGATGGTGAGGTATATCACTATGAGTATGACAATACCCAGCATCTGCTGACCTTCAGTGTAGCTCCAGATGCAGAAACCACGCCGCGTTTAGTGCTGCGCAATGAATACGAAGACGGCAGAATTGCGAAGCAGACCTTCGCCGATGGCAGGACATATTCATACAACTACACTTTGGCCAAAAATGGGGCGATCCGTGAGGCTAGTGTCCATACCCCTGATGGAAGAATCTTCAAACTTGAGATTAGCGAGTGGGACTCGACTATTCGTGAGCAGGATACGCATCCCGCCGCAGAAAGGAGTTTGTCAACTCCGAAGTGACGGGCGCACAAGCAATTGTCCGAATGAAGGAAACAGTCCAAAGCACTCATCTACAGAACCTTGTAGATCAAAAACATTCGTTTTGTCAGCTCGTTCCAACAAACCCCGCCGACTCTCGCAACCAAGGCCATCCCAACCTGCCGTCAAGCGGTCAATGAAATTGCCGGCAACTTCTCCGCCGCGCAAGCCCCTCCGCGCATTTCCTTCGCCAATCTGTTAAGCTGAATGGTTTACCCGGACGAGGAGGAAGTAATGCCGGAACACAGAGCAAGGAAGCATCATCAAAACCGGGTGGCGGAGACGCTGCGTGAAGAGATCGGAGCCATGATCGAGGGCGAACTCTCCGACCCGCGGATTCATTTCTGCTATGTCAGCGAAGTCGCGCTCAACCCTGGCGCCAAGTCGGCGCGGGTCTATATCGCCATCGACGGCGCAGTGAAAGACATCGAACAGGCCGAGGCCGATACCGTGGCCGGGCTGGAAGCCGCCAAGGGCTTTATCCGCTCTGAAATCAGAGAGCGGATGGGCAAAAAGCATGTCCCGGAGTTGAGTTTTCTGGCCGACCGTTCCGGCCGCTTCCAGGCGCGCATCGACGAACTGATGACCCGCTCCCGCAAGCGCCAGAAGCAGTCCGCCGCGCAGGTTGCGCCAGCCGTTCCCGCTCCCGAGGTAACAGGGGACGCAACGCAAAAATAGAACAGCAAACACTTCCGGAGAACAGCGGTCCATGGAAGAATGCAACCGGAATCCAGCGGAGTTGCCCCGAGCCGCCAGGGGTGTCTCCGCAAAGCCTTTTACGGCCTCGCCGCTTCCCCACGAGCTTCCCCCAGTGGCGGCTGAGATCCTCCGCACCCTGCACCAGGGCGAACGCTTTCTGGTCTGCTCCCACTCGCGGCCAGACGGCGATGCGGTGGGCAGCATTTTAGCCATGGGCATGCTGTTGGATCAGTTGGGCAAGCGCGCCGATCTGGTCTCCGCCGACCGCATCCCCGAAATCTACCGCAAACTCCCCGGCGCCGAGCGCATCCAGACGGCTCTGCGCGTACATGGCCCCTACGACGCCGTAATCCTGCTGGAGTGCGATGGACTCGACCGCACCCGCCTGCGCGGCCTGGAAGATTTTTTCCTCATCAATATCGATCACCACGTCAGCGGCAATGCCTTCGGCGATCTGAATTGGATCGACTGCCAGGCCGCCAGTGTCGGCGAATTGGTCTACCGCCTGGCGCTGGGCGCGGGAGCAAGGATCACTCCAGAGATGGCCAACTGCCTCTACACCACGGTCCTCACCGATACCGGCGGCTTTTGCTACGGAGCAACCCGGGCCTCAACCTTTGCCCTGGCCCGCGATCTGACCCTGGCCGGTGCCGATCCCATCCGCATCGCCCAGGAAGTCTATTTCTCCCTCGCCGCCTCCAAGTTGCTCTTGTTGGGCGCGGCGTTGAGCCACCTGCACCATGCGGATCACTTGGCCTGGCTCTGGGTCACCCAGGAGGAGATGATGCGAACCTGTGCCAGTGAAGAAGACTGCGAAGGGGTCGTAAACTACGCCCTGAGCATCTCCGGCGTGGAAGCCGCGGTCTTTTTGCGCGAACTCCCCGAGGGAATCATCCGTCTGAGCCTGCGCAGCAAGGGCAGGGTCACTGTAGCTGCGCTGGCCGAGCGGCTAGGTGGCGGAGGCCACGAAAACGCCGCCGGTTGCACCCTGCCAGGCCCTCTGGACCGCGCCACAGATGAAATTCTGGCCGAACTGCGCTCCGCTGCGGCTGGCTTAGCCTGTGCGAAGGACTAAGAAAACTTGAGAATTCCTCCGAATCTGTTAGCCTTGTCCCTGTTGAAATTGAGCAAAACCAGAGTCCCTAAATCCTGATGAGCAACCTGGAAGGTCATCGCTCCCTGATGGTCGCGCCGACTTGAATGACGTGGTTTCGGGATACATCAACTCTGGTTTTGCTGTAAGGCTGAAAACTGCGCCAGTCCCCTCTGGCCAGATCCAGCCAACCCTAATTTTTACGTTGAGCCGGCTACAGGAAATTCAGAGTTGCTGTAAGGTGAGCGGATACAGTCAAGTGCCTTTTTCCTTCAGAAAAAGAAGACAAAGGCGCCTTCAACTCACTTCTTGTACGCATCTGTACTCTGAATTTGCTCTTAGGCTCGCACGATGGAGAACTGCTAAACGTGGATACCGCTTTGGAACCAACCGCACCAGACTCGCCCCAGCCCTGGCGAAAGCGCTTGCCCCGCTGGTCCACCATCGGCGAGGCAGCAGTTTTTCTCGCTTTTTCCATCTTCTTTTTGCTCTACGGCCTGGTGCCGCTACTCGGCGGTGATGGAATGGGCCTGGTGGGCGCCGACGAGCCCCGCTATGCACAGATTGCCCACGAAATGCTGGAGCACTTCGACTCCGCTCACACCCTGAAAGACCGTCTCAGCGCCTGCGTCACGCCCTATCTCTACGGCCATCCCTGGCTGGAAAAGCCCGCCCTCTACTACTGGCGCGCCATGTTTCTCTTTCAGGACTTCGGGGTTCATGACTGGAGCTCCCGCCTGCCCTCGACCACCTTCGCCTTCATCATGGTGGCCCTGATCTACCTGCACATGCGCCGCTTCCGCCCTGGCGGCCACCTGGACGCGGCCATCATCACCGTAGCCTGCGCCGGCATCATCGGCTTCTCCCGCGGCGCGTCAACCGACATGCAGATGGCCGCACCGCTGGCCATTGGTTTGCTCGGCTGGTACGCCTGGTACGAGACCGGCTCCAAGTTCTGGCTCTACGACATCTACTTCTTTACTGGACTGGCTACGCTGGCCAAGGGACCAGTAGCGCCGTTTCTGGCTTTGGTGATCATCTCCGCCTTCGCCTTCCTGCGCCGGGAGTGGTCGATCCTCCGCCGTTCCCTCTGGTGGCCGGGCGTCGCGCTCTACTTCGCCATGGTCTTGCCCTGGTTCATCGCCGTGCAGCGACAAAACCCCACCTTCTTTCGCGAATTCTTCATGGAACACAACCTGCAGCGCTTTGCCACCGACCGCTACCAGCACTCGCAGCCCATCTGGTACTACCTGATCGTGGTGATTCTGGCGGCAATGCCCTGGACGGTGATTGCCCTGTGTGCCCTGTGGGACGGCGCCCGGACCTCCTTCTGTGAGTGGCGCTCCCGTCGCTCCAGCCTCTGCAAGCCCTGCGCCGCCCGGCCAGGAGACGCCTTCCCCGAGTTTCTGGTCCTCTGGGCACTGATCCCCATCCTCTTCTTCAGCTTCTCGCGCTCCAAGCTGCCTGGATACATCCTGCCTTCCATCCCCCCTATCACCATCCTCACCGGCGACTACCTCTTCCGCTGCCGCCAAAAAGAATTGCCGCGCTGGGTGCTGATCGGCCACGCGGCTCTTTCCGGCGTGATGACCATGTTTGCTCTTCTGCTGCCCTGGTTCATGAAGCACGGGGCCCAGGTGCCGCCGCTGCCCGCACTGATCGTCGCCATCCTCGCCGCCGTTGGAGCCTCTCTGCTGATTCTGGTAGTTGTGCAGGGCTTTGGTGTGGCCAAGTTGCGGTTGGTCACCAGCTGCGTGCTGATCGTGCTGGTGCTCTTCCTCTACGGTGTGGGTCCCTTCGGGCCGATTCCTGCAGTCGAAGCCACCAAGCGGGTGATTCACCTGCTTGACCGCTCCTACTCCGCGCGTCCGCTGGCCGAACGGCTGGCTGCCGTCGCGCCCGGCGAGACCACCGTCGCCGTCTTCCGCGTGCGTCGCGATGTCGAGTACGGCCTCTCCTTTTATCGCAACCACGAGGTAGTGAACTACGACGAGAATGGCGTTCCCGACGAGCAACACCTTCTTGTAGCTCGCGTTACCGGTCGTGGAGGTGTCGATCTGCACACTCCGGCGGCGCTGGAAGAGTACCTGGAAGGCCGTCCCTACGAGCAGCTCTTCAGTTGGCCGGAGCAGGGTCTGATCGTCTATCTGGTCGGCAGCAAGTAGCGCTCAGCCAACCAACAGGTTTTCGCTATAGACTTATTTCCAATGATTTGGCAAGCGATTCGCGGCACGGCGGCGGGCGGGCTTTGGCCCCTGCGCCGTTCCGCGCCTCCCACCCCGGCCGAGTCGCACACCGAGGTTGTCGACATGCCCCCCCCCGAGGCCTTCCTCGAAGTTCTGGACCTGCGCCACTTTGGCGCTCTGGCTCTGCGCCCGGTGATGGATGCCGAAGGCGCTTTGTGGACCCAGCGTCTGCATTGGGACTACCGCCTTTCCGCCAAACTCCTCGCCCAGTACCTCGACAACCGCATGCTTCCCGGTTTTGCCGCTCTGGAGAACGGTCACCTTGCCGGCTACACCTTCTGCGTCTATGAAGATACCAAGGCCGTGATCGGCGACATCTTTGCCCTACCCGGCGGCGAGAATGGCGCAGTCCATACCGCCTCCACCCAGCATGTCGAGCAGACCCTCTTCCGCCATCTCTTTGAAATGCTCCTTAACTCGCCTCAAGTCAATCGCGTAGAGTCGCAGATGCTACTGCATCCCTCGGGCTTTCAGGCTCAGACCTTCCAGGATGCCGGCTTTGAACTCTTCCGGCGTCTCTTCATGGTGCAGTCTCTCGACGGCTACTGGAAGGAACCGCAAATCAATCTCCCCCGCGAGTTGGAACTGCGCCCCTGGCGGGATGAAGATCTGAACTCTGCTGGAAAGCTGATCTGCGAGGCCTACTCCAATCACCCCGACAGCATGATCAATGACCAGTACCGCACCGTCCACGGCTCTATGCGTTTCTTGAACAACATCGTCCGCTATGCAGGCTGTGGAGTCTTCTCTACCCAGGTCTCGCATGTGGTGGTGGCCCGCTACACCCACGATCTGGTGGCCCTGGTGCTGGGCTCGCGGGTCAGCCCGGAGAGCGGCCACATCACCCAGCTTTGCGTTCATCCCGCCTATCGCCGCAAGGGACTGGCGCGAATGCTGCTGAACCTGGCCTCGCACCGCTTTCTGCGCCAGGGCGTACGTGAGGTCTCGCTGACCGTCACCGAATCCAACGCCCAGGCCATCGAACTCTACAAGGACGAAGGCTACATCTGCGCCCACAGCTTCGACGCCACCGTCTGGCAACGCAACGGCTCAGCCTCCAAGCTGACCGACCTGGTGGCATAAGCGGCGGCAGCGCTTCCCCGTGCTTGTCGATCATCGATTCGAGAACAACAATTCGCGACAGGTAACACTCGATTCACGTCGGATTCCCAAGGATTATTCATTCTGAGAACCACAGAGGCCTTCGGACCGCCCATACGTATGAAAAGCAATGTTCGATCCAACAAACAAACTGTCATCCTTGAGCGAAGCGGGGTGCGTTTTGTGCGCCCTGCGCAGTCGAAGGACCTGCTCCTCTTCTTCACGCCACTGATCTCCAACGAAACGGTCTTCTATGTAACCAACGCGCAACATGCTTTTTGCCCTATGAAATGCAGATCTTTCGCTGCGCGCAGGAAGACACTTTTCTGAGACCAGTAATGAATCAACCTCTTACGACTCTTTCCGCTCCGGCTGCCACTGGTCCACGCGGTAGCGGTCAAGGCTGTCTTCGCGGTTCTCTCGTTCTTCCAGCTCCCTGCGCTTCTCCCGTTCTTCGCGCTCTTCGCGACCATCGCTCATGCTGCCACCTCCTCCCTCCAGTGTAAAAGAGTTCTGCCCTGGACGGATCTCAGCGCCAATGCGTGACTCTGCATCGCAAACCACCGGAGGGAGCAGTGGCCTTCAATCCCCCTTGCACTCTGATTCTTCCCGGCGTAATCTCTTGTGAATCCATTTCCCACGGGAGGCTCTATGGCTTCAGTCACCGGCTTTGGCGGAGCATTTGTCCGAGCGAATGATCCGAAGGCTCTTTATAAATGGTATGAGCAGCATCTCGGTCTAAAGAACTCCGGCGGTTATTACCTGTTTCCGCCCCCGGCCGAAGGCGATCAGGTCATCTTTTCCTTCTTCGGGCAGGAGGATAAGTACTTTCCTCCCGCGCAAAAAGCAATGATCAACCTCCAGGTGGATGACCTCGATGGCCTGCTGGACCGTTTGATCGAAGAAGGCGTCACCGTCGATCCCAAACGCGAAAGCTACGATTTCGGCAAGTTCGGCTGGGTTATCGATCCTGAAGGGAATCGCGTCGAGCTTTGGCAACCCATCACCACTGGTTAATGCCAGACCGACGCAGATGACTCCTCTGAGTCGAACTTCTTTGCCTAACCCGCGCCAGATCCTCACTTTTTACCGAAGATTTTAGGCTTCAGGCGCAAACTATCCCCAGGAGGCGAGCGCCTGAGCCGTTCCAAGCGAATATTCTTGGCCCCGTGGAACCAGTAAAAAACGCATACCCACCCCCTCCCCCCAAAAAACTACGTGGAGAGGGTCGTCATAATCCCCTTATCATTCAGAAAACAAACATGATAAAAAACTGCGCGTTAACCATTTGGCACATGAAGAACAATGATTCAGGCCGTTTTACGACGGTAAATCGGTCCTTTTTATCGCCAAATCAGGCCTTTTTGGCATCCTTTGGAACTGCTTGTTCCTGCTTCCCGCCGGCAGCCAGCTTTTGCAGAAACTCCGGCGCGCCAACCGGACGGCCAAAGAGCCAGCCTTGTCCCAACACCGGCCTTTCCGCCTCGGTAAAGTAGGCCGCCTGCACCTCGGTCTCGATGCCTTCCACGATCACCTGCAAATCGAGCGCCGTGGCCAGCGACAAGATCTGCGGCAAAATCGCGGTTGTAACTGCTTCTGTTCCGATGGCCTGGGTGAAGGCCCGGTCGATCTTGATGGCGTCGACCTCCAGATCGTGCAGATAGGCCAGGCTGGAGTAGCCAGTGCCAAAATCGTCGATCTTGACGCTGTGGCCACGGCGGCGCAGTTGCCGAATCGCCTCAACCGCCGCGTCATGACGGGCTGTTGAACTCTCCGTAATCTCGATGGCAAATCGTTCCGGCGCGACTCCGGCGTTGCGTAGCGCGCCCTCCAGCATGGGCAGAAACTTGGCGTCAGCCAGATCCGAAGCCGTTACGTTGATGTTCAGGCGGAAGTTGGCATGATTGCGCAGCACCGGCCCCAGATCGCGCAGTGCCTGACGCACCACCAGTTTGGTCAGATCACCCACAAACCCGAACTCTTCGGCGATCTTGACAAAAACATCCGGACCCACGGCCACTCCGTCTTCGTCCGTCCACCGCACCAGCGCCTCAGCCTCCACAATGCGGCGGTTGGCCAACTCCACAATGGGCTGGTAGACCATGCGCAGTTCATCGCGGCGGATAGCCCGGCGCAGTTGCTTGTCCCGGCTGCGGTTGCGCCGGTAAGCCAACGAGATCAACATCCCGATGCAAACGCCGATGACACTGCCTATGGCGACACAAAGTCGAAAATGGGTGGGATCGTTGTGCAACGCTTCAGGAACGGTGGTGTAGGCCGTGATGCAAAAGTAGTAGCGAATCGAGCAGCGCGTGGCGTACAGGCTCTTGCCGATGCGATCCTGCCCCTCGCTCATCAGGATCGGCCCGTGAAAGCGTGGCTGCTCACCCGACAACTGCCCCTGCTTCTGGGTTAAAGCGTCGACTTCCGTCTCCGTATAGTGCATCGGCGCAGGCTCCAGATGCATACGAGTCAGGGGAGTGAACACCACATAGGACTCATTCATCTGCAATGCCACAACCGACTCCGGCCGCTCCTGGTAGGGAGCGAGGTTCACATAGACCTTTGATCCGTCGGGCTGATGAAAGACCGGATCGGGAACCATGGCGGGGATGCGTGGAATGCCCAGTGAGGCCGAGCAGGCGATTCTGCCATTGCGCATTCGCCCAACGTCTTTGGTGTATTCGGATTCGAAGATCAGGGCACGGAAATAGGAGATTTCCTGGGCAGAGCAAAATTTGTAGGGCGAGGCGCTCAGAGCCGCAAGCACCGTGCGCAGCTCCGAAGAGGCTGCTTCACCATCTTCCATGAGCCGGGTGGCGTATCGCTCCAGCCGGATCTCAGCAAGACTCAGGGCAACAGCCCGCGCCGTCAGATAGCCCAGCCAGGCGCCCATGGCCCCCGCCAGCAGCGTGATCGCGAGTGTAACTCCGATACGTTTCTTGATGGCCCGTTTCATGCCCACTTTTCGCCCTTCGCTAGCACTGATATATGTCTTTGTTTCTGTGAAATCAGCGGACTCCATAAGACCACACACACTGAAGATTGCTCTACGATGAATGCCCGATGAAAAACCAGAAACACCCCTTTCCACGGATAGATGAGCCTATCCGGATTGAGTCTAATCGATTCCGTAGAGAAGGATTGTGGTTCATGACCAAGAGTGGGATATTGTTCCCGTTACAGGCATCGTGTAGCCTGCGTCACAGCGCGTGCACGTCAGGCACCGTACTCTCAACCTCGGAGTTTCGGAGGAATCACATGTCTGGTATCAGCGCGGAAAACACCGTGACCGTTCAAAATCTTATGGCCGCTTTTGAGGGCGAGTCGAATGCCCATGCCAAGTACACCGCTTTTGCCGTCAAGGCCGACGCGGAGGGCTTTGCCGGAGCCGCCAGCCTCTTTCGCGCCGCCGCGCGCGCCGAGCAGATCCACGCCACCAATCACGCCAGAGTCATCGGGCAGTTGGGCGGACACGCCGAGTGCGAGATTCATCCCGTTGAAGTGAAGAGCACACTGGAAAACCTGCAGGCTGCTCTGGGTGGCGAGACTTACGAAATCGACACCATGTATCCCGGCTTCCTGGCCGAGGCTCAGGAACAAAAGAACACCGCCGCCGTGCGCACTTTTAATTGGGCTTTGGAAGCAGAAAAGACCCACCAGCGCCTCTATGCCGAAGCGATCAGCCTGGTCGAAGCCGGAACAGCCGAGGCCTGGGTCAAGGAAGCCCGCGACTTCTTCGTCTGTGCGGTCTGCGGATACACCTCGGAGACGCCCGAAGAACACGAACGCTGCCCGGTCTGCAATCTGCCCTGGGAAAAGTTTGAAGTGATTCGGTAGCTTCTATTCAAAGCAACTCGACTTTTCATTTTGAGTCGCTGCGGAAGTGAAAAGTGCACGCCAACCTCCGCCCCGAAGTGGCGCAGGATAATAGCCCAGAACAAGCGCAGTGCAGTCCTGGGAAGAGGCAAAACAATCTTCAGCCCCATAGGGTCGGAATGCATTGTCTCTTGTTCATTGCGAGAACGACGAAGGGTCTGCATTTTGTTAGAGATAACAGAATGCAGACCCTTCGAGTTGCTCCGGATGACAAACCACTTTTTAAACCGGGATAAATGCCCTAACCAACCGGCTGCGCCGCCGACAGTCTCTCGCGCGCGGTTTGCACTTCCCGCTTCAGCTCTGGGTCTTCCGGATAATGTCGCTGTCCCTCGCTCAAGGTCGTCAGTGCCTTTTCCCAGTCGCCCAGATGCGCCTCCAAAATGGCAGAGACCACATAGCTTCCCGCTGGCGGCTGGCCCACTCCAAGCCGCGTTGAGGCGACCCGCGCGGCGGTCGCGGCATCGCCCGCCTGCAGCGCCGCAGCAGCCCAGATCTCGTACAACTCGCCAGCCTGTGGCTCGCGAGACACAGCGGCCTGAATGCGCTCCAGCCCCGCAGCGGCTTCACCCAGCCTTACCTGGCAAGCGCCGCGTTTGCAGTCCACCAGAGCCGAGACCAGCGGCCCCATGCCGGCCTGCTCGTACCAGCGCACCGCTTCGTGATCACTGCCACGATGAAAGTAAACATCGCCCATAGCCTCGGCCAGCAGATTGGAGCGGAAGCCGGTCTCTTCAACGTGTTGCAGGAAGTCAAGCGCCTCGCTCAACCGCCCCAAACGGGTCAGACAGATGCCGGCATAGATCCAGGCGATGCGGTTGCCCTGATTGAGCAGCAGGGAACGCTCCAGGCAAGCCAGTGCCGCCGCCGGGTCGCGGCGATGCTCCAGTTCGCTAAGGCCAAGTTCATAGAGTGCCCATGCGTCGTTGGGGTTTTCCAGCACTTTTTTTACACCAAGTTGGTGATAGCGTTCGTTTTTCTCGCGACGCATTCCCTCCGCGCCCTCGACAAAGCCGAAGTGGTGAATGACAAACGGCGCTTCAGCGGCGCGCAAGCCAAGAGCGCGCACTCGATTGGCCACGGTCTCGTGGACCGCAAATTCGAAGTGCAGCCCGGGCCGACGGCGAAAGAGCAGCGTATTCAGATAGCGGGTGTATGCAGGGTAGGGCCGCGACTCCTCCAGCCGGAAGGTGTTGGGCTCAGCCATCAAACCGCCGCTGCGACTGTTGAGTGTGCGCACGTAATTCCAGCGCCAGACCTCGAAGGCGTCTATCTCCTTCTGGTCGATGAGAACGGGAATCTGCGCCGCACCAGACGGGTCCAGCATCTCGTCGGCATCCAGCCACAGAACCCAGTCGGTCTGGACAGCTTCAAGCACGGTGTTGCGGGCCTTGGCAAAGTCGTTTTCCCAGGGAAACTCGATAACCTTTGCGCCGAAACGCCGCGCGATAGCGATGCTGTCGTCCGTCGAACCGGTATCGCCAATAAGTATCTGTTGCACGGCAGGTCGTGCGCTCTTCAGGCAGCGCGCCAGGCTCTCGCCTCCGTCACGAACGATCATGGCTAACGTCAAGGTTGGGCTGCTCATAGGTCCACTCTACTGGCTATCAAACCACGAAGCGACTTGGGATTAAGAATGTCAGGTGCCAAAAATAATTCGGGCTGTCCCAAAAGCGGACAGCCCAATTTGACGCAGTATGGGTGTTCCTTGGACCAGACTCTATTTTCTGGCAATGTTCAGCCGCGCACCCTTGCCTTCCTTGTAGACCACGGAGAAATTCCCCTGATCGATGCCCAGTGAGAGCCGTCCGCGCGAGTCAATGTAAAACAGCTCCTTGCCCACCGGCACATCACTGAAAGTCTTCACAAAAGGAAAGGAAAAATGCTTGCCGTCCAGCTCAAAGGGCACCTGATCGCCCAGTTTGTAGCCCAACTGCGCGAAGAGTTCGGCGGGAACGTTGAGCACCAGATTGCCAAAGGGACCATCGGTGCCCAGCACTTCGGCGTGCAATCCCGCCGCATCAACCACAGCATTGTGCAGGTCGAGACGAACCAGCTTGCTCACGTCCAGCGCCGGACCAGCCTGACTCCAGTCGTCGCCACGGGCCAGATGGGCGCCGGCAGGAGAAAAAATATCCCGCCCATGAAAGGTCGAGGAGATCCCGGAGCCGATCATCCAGGCGGAATTGGTAATCTCATGGGCCTCGACGATGCCGTCACGATCCTGAATCAACGTCAACAGGCCGTTGTCGGGAAGCACAAAGTACTGGCCCACCTTGGATTTGGCGATGATCGCCTTGCGCGTGGAGCCGACGGTGGGATCAATTACCACCACAAAGACCGCGTCCTTGGGAAAGTATGGGGCGGAGCCGGCCAGAAAACGCGCGCCCATGGCGATATTGAAGGGCTCGGACTGGTGGGTAATGTCGAGAATGCGCACGCCAGGGGCGATGCCGTCCATCACCGCACGGCAGATACCCACCGCGTCGTCCTTGACGTCGAAGTCGGTCATGAAGCCAATAACCTTGGTGGAACTCTGCGCCGGAACCATCACGGCTGCCGATAGAGTCAGCACAGCCGCAGCAAACAAACGAACCCAGAATGCACTACGCACGATTTTTACCTCGAAGATGGGGGATCGTTCCATGGTATTTGCAGATCGCGGCGATTCCAACTGCCTGACGCGTTCGGCATCACCAAAATACCCGTCAGCCCGATTGCGTTTCATTCTGTCTCGCCGCGCATACTATCGAAATATGCGCTTTCTCTCTCGTTCCTTCTGGGTGGTGTTGCTGGCGTGGATCGTCATGAGCGATCCTGCATGGGCTGCACCCATTCCCGTCAAAGTCGTGGTGGTGGCCATGTTCGAGGTGGGCGCCGACACCGGCGATGCGCCCGGCGAGCTGCAAAACTGGGTGGAACGCGACCACCTGGACCAGATCTTTCCCCTTCCCGCCGGCTATCATCCGGTGCGCATGAACAACGACGGAGAGATGGCTGTGCTCACCGGCCAAGGCACGGCACACGCCGCAGCCACCATCATGGCCCTGGGCCTAGATCCCCGCTTTGACCTCAGCCACGCCTATTGGATCGTCGCCGGCATCGCCGGAGCCAGCCCCGACCGGGCATCGCTGGGCTCCGCCGTCTGGGCCCGCTGGGTGGTGGACGGCAACCTGGCCTACGAGATCGACGCCCGCGAGATTCCCGGCGACTGGTCGACCGGCTTTGTCCCCCTGCGCAAATCCCGTCCCTTTGAAGCTCCCGCAGAAGCACTCGAAGGACAAGTCTTTGCTTTGAATCCAGGGCTGGCGCAGTGGGCCTTTCATCAGACAGAAAAAACGCAGCTGGCCGATTCAGAGCGGTTGCGCCAGACGCGCTCTCGCTTCGACGGTGCTGCCGCACAAAGATCACCGTTTGTGTCCATGGGTGATGAACTTTCTTCCTCCACCTATTGGCACGGCCGGCTCTTTGACGCCTGGGCTGCGGAGTGGGTTCGCTACTACACCGCCGGCAAGGGCACCTTCGCCACCAGCGCCATGGAAGACACGGGAACCTTGCAGTCGCTGGAGTTTTTAGCCAAGGCCGGGCGCGTGGATTGGAAGCGCATCCTGGTTCTGCGCACGGTGAGCAACTACGACCGTCAGCCCCGCGGCATGAGCGCCGCCGAGAGCCTCTCCAGCCAGCGCGCCGGAACCTCAGGCGCATTTCTGCCCGCCATCGAGAGCGCCTATACCGTGGGCCACGTGGTGGTCAGCGAACTGCTCGACCATTGGCTGCTGTACGAGAAAAACCCGCCTGAGAACCGGACGCTAGAAGCTCCAGATGCGACCACTGATAGTCAGCGTTGAAAACCGCTATACTGCTTCCCATGCAGAGGAACCCTATTGTGGAGTGGCAAGACCTTACCCAGCTCTACGCGGAGATGGGTGATGAAGAGTTGCTCGACCTGGATGCCGATCTGCGCGATCTGACCGACGTTGCGCAGCAGGTTTTGAGCAGCGAGATGCAGAAGCGCGGGTTGAAGAGACTGCCTGCACCTCCAACTGCTCCGCCAAAAAGGCGGGATGTCGCCTCACCCGCCGCCGAAGCTGAAGCCCGCGACAGCGAATCCACCTGCCTGGTCTTGCTCTGCGAGTGCAATAACTGGACGGAAGGCTGGCAACTCCACGTGCTTTTGCAAGACGCTGGGATCGAGAGTTATATCCAGAATGATGCCTCCTATTATGTGAAGCCAGAGACAATCCGTACTCCTGGCAGTGTCCGGGTCATGGTTGAAGCCGCTCAGATCGCTGGGGCCATCGAAGTCCGAGATAGGTCGCTGCCGAATTTGAACGGCGGCCAATCTCAGGGAGCGAATCCCGAATACAAGCTGCCTGTTTGCCCCGCTTGTGGAGCAGGTGATCCGGTGCTCGAAGGCGTCGACCCGGTCAATTCATGGTCCTGTGAGGCTTGCGGCGCGCGGTGGACCGATTCGGCATTGGATTTGCAGGAGAGCGCAAACGGCTAGCGTTACTTTCCGATGCAAAACGTCGAAAAGATGAGATGAAGAATGTCGTCCGACGTGGTTTGTCCGGTCAGTGAATCCAGAGCCCAGAGAGCCCTATAAAGATCCAGCAGAATCATCTCGTGAGGAATGGACGCCGCGTTGGCCTGCGCGGCATCGGCCAGGGCAGCCAGCGCCGTAGCAACCGCCTGCTGATGACGCAGGCTGGTCAAAAGGCCAGGCTCCGATGCCGCTCCTCCTGTCGCCAGCATTAGCAGGCCCTCGCGCAAAGCGGAAATCCCCTCGCCACTCAGCGCCGAGGTGGGCAGTGCTTTGATTCCAGCATCCTTGCAGGCCGCAAAAAGAAAATCATTGGCGGCCAGATCGCTCTTGTTGATCGCCACCAGAGCCGGGCGACCCTGCACAGCTTCCAGCAATCCGCGCTCTTCATCGTTCAGCGGCTGGGTGGCGTCGAGAACAATCAGTACCAGCGCGGCGTCAGCCAGCGCCTCGCGGCTGCGGGCGATGCCCAGCTGCTCCACCTCTTCGCCGCTCTCCCGCAGTCCGGCCGTGTCTACCAGTTCCAGCGGAATGCCACCCAGCGAGATGCGTTCCGTCACCAGATCGCGTGTGGTGCCGGGTGTAGCTGTGACAATCGCCCGGTCGCGCTCCACCAGCCGGTTGAAGAGCGAGCTTTTGCCGGCGTTGGGACGACCCACAATGGCCAGCGTCAATCCGTCATGGACGATGCGTCCGCGGGCAAAAGAGGCTTCCAGAGCGGTAAGCGGAGGAGTAAGAGTACCGATGCGCCGAGCGATTTCGCTGGCCGGAGTGACCTCCACATCATCCTCGCCAAAGTCGATACCGGCCTCAAGCAGGGCGATCAGCTCGGTCAGATCCTGCTTCACAGGCAACACGCGGCGGCTGAGCGCTCCGCCCAGTTGGCTGGCCGCTTGCCGGGCTTGGGTCAGGGTCTGGGAGTCGATCAGATCACGCACCGCCTCGGCCTGGGTCAGATCCAGTCGGCCGGAGAGAAAGGCGCGCTGGGTGAACTCGCCCGGTTCCGCCAGCCGCGCTCCCAGAGCCAACGCTCGGCGCAGCAACAGGTCGAGCACCACGGGTGAACCGTGCGCAGCGATCTCCACCAGATCTTCCGCAGTGTAGGAGCGGGGTGCTGCAAAATAAGTGACCAGCGCCTCGTCGATGCGAGCGGCTTCTCCAACGGCAGCTTCGCCCGCGCTGGGCGCGTCCAGCACATCGGCCAGTCGCGGCCGTCCAGGCTCCAGCGAATGACGCAGGCGAACCAGTTGCGTCGCGATAGAGGCCGCATCCGGGCCGCTCAGGCGCACAATCCCGATACCGCCCCGGCCGGGGGGCGTGGAGATGGCGGCGATGGTCTCCGTCAATACACCGCCCGCTGCATCGGAGGTTTTCTCTTGGTTTGTCATTGAGTTAGTTGGGCGTACCGGCAGTCTCAGTCGCGGCAAACTTGCATTCCGGGCACTGGCAAACACGGCGCAGGAAATCCCAGGAGTAGATGCCGCCGGAGTGGCCATCCTGCCAGTTGAATTGCAACGCATAGCGGCCCACCGCGTGCGCCGAGGCAGGCCGGGCAGGCGGGGTAAACATGGGCAGCAACTCGGTCTGCTTGGGCTGGCCCGGCTTGCGGCTGGTCTTGCCCCGCTCCTCGTTGCAGGTGGCGCAGGGACAGGCATCGCGCAGCCAGGCAAAGCTCCAGGCGCTCTTGTGGCCGTCCGACCAGTCGATCTCCAGGCCCTTGCCCTCGGTCAGCAGGACCCGCACCTTGGCCGGTGTGACTGCGGCGCGAGACAACTGGGGAGTGGCAGCTTCACGCGCGCGCTGCTCTTCAGAAACGAAACGAATGCCTTCGTGGCTCATAACCCTATTCTAGATGGACCAGGATCACCCAGCCAATGTGCCAGAAACACTGTGGACAACCACCCCGAAGTCGTATTTCCCTCATCTCCGCCTCTTTTGCGCCGATTTAATCAATAGCTGCCAGATTCCAGAAAGGTTGCGGCAATGGCTTTGATGACTTGGAAGAACGAATATTCGGTTGGCGTCAAGCAATTGGACGGCCAGCATATGCAACTGATCGATTCTCTTAACAAGTTGCATGATGGAATTTTGGCGGGTGCTACGGGAGAAGTAACCAACCGCCTGCTGCGACGCCTGATGGACTACACCAACAACCACTTTGCCACCGAAGAGGATCTGCTAGCCCAGGCAGGCTATCCGCAGCTCACCGAACACCGTGCCGAACACACTGCACTGACGCGCAAAGTCGAAGATTTCGCCGCCCGTCACGAGGAAGGCGAGCCCGACATCCATATCGAACTGCTGGACTTCCTGAGCGACTGGCTGAACACTCATATTCTGATCGAGGACAAGGAATATAGCCGCTGGCTCAGCAAAGCCAGCCCGAGCTAGGACCTTATGGGGACGAAAGGATCTAAGGGACTAAGGGACTGAGGGACTAGGGACTGATTTTGGTTCCAGGCGAGACTTAGATGCTTGCGAGGTTTGCATTTGGTCCATAATCCCTCAGTCCCTTAGTCCCTAGTCCCTTAGTCCCTTAGTCCCTCAGTCCCTTAGTCCCTACGTCCCTTCCGTCATATCTCACCTTCAGCGCCAGAATGGTCAACGCCAGGGCAAGAGTGACGGTATTGGCGGCAATCACCGGGAAGGAATGAATCCCGATGCCGTAGACCAGCCACAGAAAGACTCCCAGACTGAAGAACAGAAACATGGACAATGAGATGTCGCTGGCGCTCTTGCGCCGCCACACTCTGGTCAGTTGGGGAATAAACGAGACTGTGGTGCAGACGGCGGCGGCAGAGCCGATCCAGTCCATGGCGCGCGAGGCAGGGATCATTTAGCGGGTGCTCCAGAAGAACCATGCGGCCATGGTGAAGCCGATACAGATGACCAGCCCACGCAGAAACGGCTGGGACAGGCGACGGGCCAAACGGGCGGAACTGTAACCGCCGATGGCGCAGGCGACCATGGCCAGCAAACAGTACGGCCAGACCACCTGATGGCTGACTACAAAAATGATGAAGGCAATGCCGTTGGCCAGCGTGGTGGTGACCACCTTGAGCGCGTTGATTTCGGTCAGATCCTGGAAGCCGAAGAGCGAGAGCAGGGTAATCAGCAAAAAGCCCGCACCCGCGCCAAAGTATCCGATATAAAAGCAAACCACAATCGTGCCCAAAAAGACCGGAACCAGCCGCGGCGGCTGCATCTGCCCGCTGGTCAGGTTCTTGCGCCGCTTGAGCCAGCGCGAGACCGGGCCACTCACAGCAAAAATCGAGGCGGCCAGCAGCAGCAGCCATGGAACCAGCCGCATAAACGTCGTGGGCGGAGTGTTCAGCAAAACCAGCGCGCCCGCCGTCCCGCCCAACAGGCCAGCCAGCCCCATGGGTAGCACCATGCGGCGGTTCTTTTGAATGTCTTGCCAGTAGGCGGCAATCGAGGTGAGCTGCCCCGGCCAAAGAGCCACGGTATTGGTGGCGTTGGCCTGAATGGAGGTCATCTTCATGCCCAGCATCGCTGGAAAGGACAGAAACGACCCTCCACCGGCCACGGCATTGAGCAAGCCCGCCAGAAAAGCAGCCACCGTCAGCCAGATCCAGTGCCAGTCCATATACGCGGGGAATGCGGGCAGGTGCAGCATCTGTCCCTTATTGTAAGGGTCGATTTGATGGAGGAAGTGAATCTTCCTGGCAATAGAGATCGATTCCAGACCGTCAGAAGAAAAATATTTCACTCAAAATCAGCATTTTGCGAGCACATCAAAACAAAGTGAGCGTAATACACTCACATATTATGAATCAATCATGCTATAGTTTCATCAGATTGATTGAGTGGCGCAGACTCAACCCCTGCACCCCATCATCCCGAATCCATCAGGAGGTACACTCTCATGGCTATTACCCGTTGGGACCCGTTCCGCGAAGCGGTTGCATTGCAGCACCGCGTTAACTCCCTCTTCCGCACTTTGAACGAAGACGAATCCCCTGTCGCGGCTGCCAGCTTTGTGCCGGCTGTCGACATCTATGAGGACGCCCAGAAGCTGGTCCTCAAGCTGGAAGTTCCCGGCATCGATGAAAAGGATCTGGACGTGCGCGTGGAGGACGACACCCTGACTGTGCGCGGCGAGCGCAAGTTCGAGGCCGAGGAGAAGGAGCAGAACTTCCACCGCATCGAGCGCAGCTATGGCAGCTTCTTCCGCGCCTTTACCCTGCCCAGCACCGTGAATACAGAAGCAATCGACGCCAAGTACAATGCCGGTGTGCTCAAACTGGAGCTGAAGAAGAAGCCCGAAGCCCAGCCCAAGCAGATCAAGGTGAATATCGCTGCCTGACGGCAGCGACAAGCTTCTAGCTGTTAGCTTCTAGCTTTCAGCTTTTGAGGTTTGTTCTTTCGCTTGAGATTGCCGGGAAGTGTTTCAAAACCGCTTCCCGGCAATCTGTTTACAGGAAAAGTACTTGTCTTGTTTTCACGCTGGATTCTTTCGGCTGGCGACATCAAGCTAGAAGCTGGCAGCTAGGAGCTGTTCTACATGTCCATTCGTTGGGATAAACTGACCGTCAAATCGCAGCAGGCTGTTGAACTCGCGCAGGGACGGGCATCGGAACTTGGCAACCCCGAGACGCTGCCCGTTCACCTGTTGCTCGCCCTGGTCGAGGACCGCGAGGGCGTAATCCCCTCGGTGCTGGGCAAGATCGGCGTTCCCATCGAGCGGCTCGAGCTTGAACTCCATCAGATCGAAGAGAAGCTGCCCCGCGTCTCCGGAGTTGCTGCGCAGCCCGCGCTCAGCCAGGCGCTCTCCAAGGCTCTCGATCAAGCCTTCCGTGAAGCATTGAACTTCAAGGACGAATACGTCTCCACCGAGCATCTGCTGCTCGGCATCGCCCAGTTGAAGAACGACGACGCCCATGATGCCATGGCAGCTTCGGGCGCGACCAGGGAAGCCATTCTCAAGGCGCTGACCGCGGTGCGCGGAACCCAGCGCGTCACCGATCAGAATCCCGAAGGCAAATTTCAGGCATTGGAAAAGTACGCCAAGGATCTGACTGAACTCGCCCGCCGTGGCAAGCTCGACCCGGTCATCGGCCGCGACGAGGAGATTCGCCGCGTTATCCAGGTACTGAGCCGCCGCACCAAGAACAACCCGGTCCTGATCGGCGAGCCCGGCGTGGGCAAGACGGCCATCGTCGAAGGCCTCGCCCGTCGCATCGTCTCCGGCGACGTACCGGAGATTCTCAAGGACAAGCGCGTCATCTCCCTCGACCTGGGATCGATGCTGGCCGGAGCCAAGTTCCGCGGTGAGTTCGAGGAGCGCCTCAAGGCCGTCTTGAAAGAGATCGAGGACTCCAACGGCGAGGTGATCCTCTTTATCGACGAGTTGCACACTCTGGTCGGCGCGGGAGCAGCCGAAGGCGCCATCGACGCCAGCAACATGCTTAAGCCGGCGCTGGCTCGCGGCGAACTGCGCGCCATCGGTGCCACCACGCTCAATGAGTACCGCAAGTACATCGAAAAGGATGCAGCCCTGGAGCGGCGCTTTCAGATCGTCTACGTCGGCGAGCCCAACGTTGAAGACACGATCGCCATTCTGCGCGGCCTCAAGGAAAGATACGAGGCCCACCACAACGTGCGCATCAAGGACTCCGCGATTGTAGCCGCGGCGACTCTCTCGCACCGTTACATCAGCGACCGTTTTTTGCCCGACAAGGCCATCGATCTGGTGGATGAGGCGGCGGCTTCGCTTGCCATCCAGATCGGTTCCGTTCCTACCGAGATCGATCAGTTGGAGCGCGAGGCTACATCGTTGGAGATCGAGCGCGCCGCCCTCAAGCGCGAGACCGACGCCAACAGCCGGGCACGCCGCGACGAAGTCGAGCGCACTCTGGCCCATCTGCGCGAGCAGATCACTGCCCTGCGCGCCCGCTGGACCAACGAGCGCGAGGCCATCTCGCGCATTACCGAGACCAAGAAGAAGATCGAGGCCCTGCGCTTCGAGGCCGAGGAGCAGACCCGCAAGGGCCAGCTTGAACGCGCCGCGCAGATCCAATACGGTGAACTGCCCCGCCTGGAAACCGAACTGAAGCAGTTGAACTCGATCCAGGACGGAAACAGCGGAGTTGCCCGCATGTTGAAGGAAGAGGTCGACGAGGAAGACATCGCCGGCATCGTCAGCAAGTGGACGGGGATTCCCGTCTCACGCATGTTGGAAGGCGAAGTCAAAAAGCTCGTCGAGATGGAGCAGCGCCTGCGCGAGCGCGTGATCGGCCAGGATGTGGCTCTGACCGCGGTGGCCAACGCCATTCGCCGCTCCCGCGCCGGCTTGTCCGACCCCAGGCGCCCCATCGGCTCGTTTCTTTTTCTTGGACCGACAGGCGTAGGCAAGACCGAGACTGCCCGCGCCCTGGCCGAGTTCCTGTTTGACGACGAACAATCCATGGTGCGCATCGACATGAGCGAGTACATGGAGAAGCACGCCGTCGCCCGTCTGATCGGCGCGCCTCCCGGCTATGTCGGCTACGACGAAGGCGGTCAGTTGACCGAAGCCGTTCGTCGTCGCCCCTATGCCGTAATCTTGTTCGACGAAATTGAAAAAGCCCACCCCGACGTCTTCAACGTGCTGCTGCAAGTGATGGACGACGGCCGTCTGACCGACGCCAAAGGCAGGACAGTGGACTTCAAGAACACCGTGCTGATCATGACCTCAAACCTGGGCGCGCATCTGCTCATCACCGATGCGCTCAAGACTGAGAAGGACTTCGACAAGGCACGAGAATCCGTGATGCAGGAACTGAAGCAACACTTTCGCCCTGAGTTTCTGAACCGCGTCGACGATATGGTGATCTTCCGCCCGTTGGGTGCGGCGCAGATGGGGCAGATTCTGGAGTTGCGTTTGAACGATGTGAGAAAGCTCCTCGAAGACCGCCAGATCTCGCTGGAACTGACCGAACCCGCACGGCAACTGATCCTGGCCGCCGGCTCCGATGCCGCTTATGGAGCGCGCCCGTTAAAGCGCGCCCTGCAACGCATGATTCAGGACCCGCTGGCGATCAAGATTCTAAGCGGAGAAGTCGAGCACGGCTCCCACGTTCGGATAGGCGTCGACCGCGACTCCGATAAGCTCACCTTCGAGCCCATGAGCCGCGAAGCCATGGCCTAGCCACCTGCGGTGGGGCAGACGCCTTCGGCTCGGCCCGCGCTAGAAAAAAGCGCGGGGTTTAGCTCAATAGAGACCGGGTGCCGGGTGCGGGTGCCCCAGGTCCGGATTTTCGGACCTGGGATCAAGAAGTATTCGCTCAGGAATTCACGGCCTGTTGCTCTACTTTCCGCAGTTCCTCGTGAATGATCATCTTCAGGTAGGTCTGATAGCGCAGTCCGCGCGCAGCCGCCTGTACGCGGGCTTTGGCGATGTCCTCGGGATCGAGACGGATGGTGGTAGAAGGCAGAGCAGCGCGCTTGACCAGCGTTCCATAGCCAACTTGCCCCTCTACCGTGGCTATTTTGAAATCTTCGAGCAGATCGTCCTGGTGCGACTCCCACCATGCGGCTTCTTCGGCTTCATTCGCGAAGGTCATGCTCTTCAGTTCTTCCAACATAGCCACTCCTCTTCAACGATTCGAAGTAACGTTGATAGTTCTTGTTTGCGGACCAGGCAGTAACTACGCGAACCTTCGTGCCCACCATGGTGGTTACAACCACCAGCACTCTTCCACCATCGGTCTCGCCTACTAAGGCCAGTCGCGCCTCGCCATTGCGAAGTTGTGATCCCAGATCGACAGGCCTGTTCTGAATGGCTTCCTCGGCTTCGGAAGGCTTCACTCGATGACGCGCCAAGTGATCCACATTCCGTTCATCCCAGTCGAACTCTTCAAACTCGAGGATTGCCATCGCTGCCGACTCACCCTTTCCTATAAAGGTAGCTACGTTGCAGCTACCTTGCAACTGCTTTTCTGCTTCTCTCTGCCTTCCGTGCCCCCCCATGGGGTTCACCGACCGCTATGATGGTCCCGTGCAGCCCACCTTCCGTCTCGGCGACATTCTGGCCAACGCCATCACTCATGGCGTCGGCGCGCTGCTGGCCATAGCCGGCGCGATCTATCTGATTGCCGCCTCCATGCGCGGCTCGAACTTGTACGTGCTTTGCTGCACGGTCTTCAGCGTGACGCTGGTGCTGGTCTATCTCTGCTCCACGCTCTACCACTCACTGGTGCGCACCGGCGCGCGGCACGTCTTCCAGATTCTGGACCACGCCTCCATCTACCTGCTCATCGCCGGAACCTATACCCCCTTTACACTCATCTCACTGCGTGGCCCGGTGGGCTGGACACTCTTTGCCATCGTCTGGACGCTGGCGGTGGCCGGAATCATCTTCAAAAGCTTTGCCATTGGCCGCTTTGAGGTGCTCTCGGCACTGGTCTATCTCTTTCAGGGCTGGGTGGTGATCTTTGCCGCGCATCCGCTGCTGGCGGCGATCGGCTGGCATGGCGTCTATTGGCTGGGTGCAGGCGGTCTGGCTTACACGCTGGGCATTGTCTTCTTTGCTCTGGACCGGCTGCGCTACTTTCACGCCACCTGGCACATCTTTGTGCTGGCGGGTAGCGTGGCCCACTACTTCGCCATTCTCTTTTATGTCGTTCCCGCTCGCCCCTGATCACGCACCTTCATCCTTTAAAGTGGATGGTATGAGCCAGTCCTCCGCTCCCGCCGCCGACAGCAGCTTTCGTGCGCCTAAAATTCTCTTTTGGACCGCCTTTCTGGTCCGGATCGCCTACATTGTCCTGGCCCACAGCTACCACACCCCTCCTTATAACAACCACTTCGAGTTTGGCTGGGAGAACGGGCGCGTGGCCGCCTCGGTAGCCGCAGGGCATGGCTACAGCTCTCCCTTTAGTGGCGATACCGGCCCCACAGCCTGGATGGTTCCCGGATTCACCCTGCTGCTGGCCGGGGTTTTCAAGGTCTGCGGAATCTATACCAATCTCTCCGCGGCGGTCATTCTGGGCTTCAACAGCCTCTTTCAGGCACTGACCGCGCCGCTGGTCTACGAGATGGGAGCGCGCGTCGCGGGTCGCCGCAATGCGCTGTGGGCCGGCTGGATCTGGGCGCTTTATCCCGGCATCATGCAATACGGGGTGCACTGGATCTGGGAGATGTCGATGTCCACCTTCTTCTTTGCCGCCGTGCTGGTGTTGGGGATGAGGATGCGCGGTACGGGCGCTACTCCGCCGCAAAGGCAGCGGGTTCGCGACTGGGTCTGCTTCGGACTGCTTTGGGGCGCGGTCTCCATGACCAACCCCACCCTGCTGCTGATGGCCCCTGTCGAAGGACTTTGGATCCTCAGCATCTCTCCTCGTTTCAAGGACTGGATACGCGGGCTGGCTCTGGCTGTTCTCTCCGGCGTCGTGTGCGCCGCTGTCGCTGCTCCTTGGGTGATCCGCAACGAACTGGTCTTCCACGCCTTCATCCCCACCCGCAGCAACTTCGGCGCGGAAGCAGCCATGGCCTGGTCGCCCAGTTCTATTGGATTCCCCTGGGGCGCTACCGTACCTACCGAAGTTCACCAGCCCGAGCACCAACTCTATGCGCAGATGGGCGAGTTGGCCTACGTTCAGATGCGCGGTAGGCTGGCTCATCAGTGGGCCCATCAGGATCCCGGCCACTTCTGGCGACTGGTTGGGCTGCGCTTTTACATGTATTGGGCCAACGTGCCCCACGCCTCGGGTGGAAAGCCGGTTTCCGAGGTCTTTCGTGAGGCCAACTACTGCCTGGGCTCCATCGCTGGCCTGCTCGGCCTGGCTTTGGCGCTGCGCCGTCGTTTGCCCGCTGCGGGGCTCTTTGGGATGGCGATTCTGCTGCTACCCATCGTTTATTATTTTGTTACTGTAGGTTCGCGCTTCCGCAACCCGCTGGAACCGATCCTGGTGGTGCTGATCGTCTACCTTTTCCAGCAGGCGGAACTGTGCTGGGGCTTTACCTGGCCCGGTTTACGGCGGCTTTGGCCGGCATCTTGACACTGCACCGACATTGGTGCAAATTGACCTTGGCTCCTATTGCCGGTAAACTAATCTAGTTTGGCGATTTCTGCCAGGGTCTGCTGGTAGACGCTCGTTCTTTGCAAAAAGAGCTTGAGCGGTAGGCGACCCGGAAGTTCCGCCCGAGCTACTTTTTTGGAACGCGCACCGGCGCCGCCGGACGGGCGCAGGAGGGTTTATGTACGCGGTGATTCGCACCGGTGGTAAGCAGTATCGGGTCGCACCAGGCGACGTTGTTAAGATTGAGAGCTTGAACTCTCCTGACCAGACCGTCGAATTCAGCGACGTACTGGCCGTTTCCGGTGAGCCCGGAACCGTAGCCAAGCCGTCCACCGCCAAGGTGACCGCCGAGATCCTCGGCGAAGGCCGTGGCGCCAAGATCCTGGTCTTCCACTTGAAGCGCAAGAAGCAGTACAAGAAGCTTCAGGGACACCGTCAGAACTTTACCGAGGTTCGCATCAAGGCCATTGAGGCCGACGGCGTGACCTACACAGCTGCCGCCGCCGTCTAGCTCCTAGAGCAACCGGGCAGCGAGCGAATTGAGAAGGGGAATCGGCAATGGCACATAAGAAAGGTGGAGGCAGCTCCACAAATGGACGCGACTCCAATGCACAGCGGCTGGGCGTGAAGGCCTTCGCTGGCGAATTGATCACCGGCGGCTCGATCATCGTCCGCCAACGCGGCACCCGCATCAAGCCGGGCGTCAACGTGGGCATCGGCTCCGACGACACGCTCTTCGCCAAGGTCACTGGCCGGGTGAAGTTCCGCGATCGCGGCAACCTGGGCCGCTTTGCTTCCATCGAACCCATCGCCGCCGAGTAATTCCGGTTAGCGATAAAAAAGGGCTACGGCAATCGCCGTGGCCCTTTTCATTTCCGCGCAAACCCTAGTGTCCGTCCCGTTTTGCCACTTTATAAACTGCCAGGAAGAGATATCTTCCTGGCAGTTTCAAATTTGCTCCCTACGGCGAACAGAAACTTAAAGAGTTTCCGACTCATTAACGCTGATGCCGCAGATCGAACCACTCGATGTGAACGATCCATGTCCTGTTGAGTCGCTCGCTGAAATGGAGATATTCACATCGATCGTGCAAGTTGAACTGCCCGCTTTGACGCCGCCAGTCATCGTAACTGTATCTGTAGTTGTTGTCCCATTGTCCGAGCCACTATCCGTGAGCGTGACATTAGGATCGCCAACCATGGTGATTCCGCTGTCCTGGCAACTATTAATGGCCTCCACCATATCCATTGACACTTGGTAGCTCGGCGCCGCAGCCGTCTCGCTGTAGCTGCCACTGACGGTGATATTTCCACCCTGTGGACATGTGAAGGTATAGCTTGAAATGGTTCCGCTCACAGTAGATGCACTGCGAGCCTTAAGCTCAGCTTTCGCCGGAGTTATTGATTCCGCGATACCCGTGGCCGGAGCACCCTTCAGAATCGCCCTGTTCAGGCTCACTAGTTCAACTTTTCGAATCGCAGCGATTGCGCCCTCGCTCGCGGAAGCTTCTGCCATGGCGCTGTAGATATCAGTCATGACTACCGCGGCTTGCTGTGATGAAATGCTGTTACTGCCGCTACTACTGCCGCCACAGCCAATGGTTGACAGGGGAACGAGAACGGAGAAACCAGCAATCAGGATTTTACGAATCATAGAAACACTCCTCGAATTCGAAAAGAAACTAGCTACAGGAACCGGCGCCATCAAGTTACAGAGAGAACATTATCATAGGGATGCTGCAAGCTGTGCCTGCCGCATCCGAGCTACTCGCCAGAATCGGAATCATGGCTTAGATCACAGCCGGCTTCGACGTAGTTGGGCTTTTTTTGTGCCAGACACTTTCCATGGGTGGATAATAACCTTCATCTCAAGGATCGACTGCAAAAGGCATCGGGCCAGACTCTTGAGGAGTCCAGCCCGATGTTGGTTTTCTGACCCAGCATTTCGCTACGATTCGTTTTCTTTGATCTTCATGTTGCGCGCCAGGACCTTCTCGACCACCCGCTCGACATCCGTAAGGAAGAAGCCGGTAGATGGCTGCTGTACCGCCACCCTGGTGCCGGAGTGGCCCAGCGCCGAGGCAATCTCGTTCCAACGATAAACTGTAGAACTGACCGGCACAACAAATGGCTTGCGAACCGGCTCCGGTATTGCGCAGTAGCCAATCCACAGGCCCAGCGCCACCAAGGTCAATGCTTCGTAGACAAACTGAATCGGAGCCGTCATCGATGAATAATGGGACATCAAGGATGTGAGAATAAAATCAAGCGAAGACATTATCCCCAGAACCAGCGAGATTCCAAACGTCATATCCCGCGCAGAGAGGCGTAGCGCGCTCATACTGAGGCAAAGGAAGCCCAACAAGCACAATTCCATGATGCTGACTGATCGCATTAAGGCAAAACCCACATATTTAATCGATTCCAACCCTGGCCGGGAAAGCGAAACCGTCGAGAAACTCACAATCAGAGACACCAGAGCCGCCCAGCGGAAAGCCACCGTACCCAGGCGCAGCAATCCCTTGTAGGGCAACAGCGCTGCCCGGAAAACTTCCACACACACAAAATAGAGCATTGCCGCGCTGACAAAATAGACCAGCCAGTAGCTGTAGAAATAAAGGAAATAGCAATTGCCGTGCATCCATCCATGCGCGATGCCAAACAACAGGATCGCAAAGACCGGCGCAGTCACTGCGCGCAGCACGATATAGCTGCTCAACACCTGAAAACGGCGCTGCAACTTCTTTCGCCAAAATAGAATACCGAGCACGGTCCAAAGCAAAACTTCAGCCACGCCCATAATGGACATCGCAATCTGGGAAGACATAATGGTGCCTCTTGCCACTCTAACGGTGGCACCCAGAATAGCGCTTACCCTTTATCCTCACAACAAAAAAATGAGACAGCTTCTACCACTTAGGCTGTAGTGGTGTACGGTCAAAACGCGTAAGACGCATAATTACTTGTTCCAGACTGGGTCCGAAGGGCCTGAAGGAGGCGGGAAAGCTGCACTGGCGACCTGGTGGCTGGGTACAAAAGAGGCGGTCTTCGAGGTAGTGGCAGCGGCGGTAATGCCAACGACAACGACAGACAGGGCAAGAATGCGGACAGCAAGCTTCATAATGATGGAACCCCTTTTTTGTTTATGTTGAGCGGAGAATCAACTCCGTTCACGAACAAAATGTAAGTGATCTGCGCTCTCAAGTCAAACATTTAATTGATTTTAGAAAATTAGAGAATCTTTACAGTACCAAAGTACTATAAAGATTCTAAGAACATGGCCGATTACAGATTGGATATTCGACACTTAACTTATTGCCCTACAGTGAGATCCCTCCTGTTATTAAACGTTACGTGTGTCTGCTGCCTGCCCGGTCTGACCAGAGGCCTGATTTACGCATTTTCGCCTTTCTGAGAATCTTCGTAAGACGTTAGTAAGACAGGAGCGCTGATCTTCACCTCCTATTTCGCGGGTTTCCCACAAAGCCCACCGCTTCTCCTCCTCCCAGTCACCCACTCTTTTTATTGCGCAAGACAAGAATCGTGCGCTTCAGCTCCCCGGGGGACGGAATTCTGTCGTAATCAAAGCGATTCGGCAAAGCATTTTTTGCCGCAGGTGCTGTGCGAAGCAAAGTTCCAGTTCGGAAGTCCAGTTCGACCGGCCTTTACCAGCCCTCTGAGGCCCCCCTCATGCCCGGAATGGCGGCCAGACCTGATGCGCCAGCCACTCTACATCCCAGCCTTCCCGGACCATCTATAAACCCCGAACCGAACCCCGCCCATGCTAAAATGGATACCGGAGTAGCTGTTTGAAAGCCGTTGGTTTTCAAGTGGTTTATCCCAATATTTGGCCGGAATTTAGAGTTCCGGCGCCCCCACCTCCCGCGCGAGGCTTCGAGCAAAGGCACAAGACTTCTATGGCGACTGAAAATCCTGACGGCACTCCGGTTCACGGCGATAACGACAGCTATACCAGCGAAAATATCAAGGTTCTGGAAGGGCTGGAGGCGGTGCGCCTGCGCCCGGCCATGTACATTGGCTCGACCGGCGATATGGGCCTGCACCATCTGGTCTACGAGGTCGTCGACAACTCCGTCGACGAGGCGCTGGCCGGTTACGCCACCAAGATCGACGTCATTGTTCACGTGGACAACTCCGTCACCGTAATCGACGACGGCCGCGGCATTCCCGTGGACATGAAAACCCTGCCCAGCGGCGAACAGATGCCGGCCGTACAGGTGGTTCTGACCATCCTGCACGCGGGCGGTAAGTTCGACGCCTCCACCTACAAGGTCTCCGGCGGCCTGCACGGCGTCGGCGTGAGCTGCGTCAACGCGCTCAGCCAGGAGTTCAACGTCGAGATCTGGCGCGACGGCTTCACCTGGGAGATGGACTTCAGTTGCGGCGCTCCCACCAGCGAACTGCGCCAGGCGGGCATCTCCAAAAAGCGTGGCACCAAGGTTCACTTCCTCCCCGACAAGACCATCTTCACCGTCACCGAATACAACTACGACACTCTGGCGCAGCGTCTGCGCGAGATGGCCTTCCTCAACAAGGGTCTGGCGATTACTCTGACCGACGAACGCACCGCCGACCCCAAGACCGGCGAACCCCGCCATGCGGAGTTCCGTTATGCCGGCGGCATCTCCGAGTTTGTGAAGCATCTGAACCGTGGCAAGCAGGTTCTGCACGAGAAGCCGATTGTCATGGAGGCTTCCCGCGACGGCGTCGAGATCGATATTGCCTTGCAATATAACGATAGCTACTCCGAGACGGTCTTCAGCTTCGCCAACAACATCAACACAGTCGACGGCGGCACCCACCTCTCTGGCTTCCGCACCTCTCTGACCCGGACGGTCAACGCCATCGGTCAGTCGCTCGGCCTCTTCAAGGACATGAAGGAGAACCTGAGTGGCGACGACGTGCGCGAGGGCTTGGTCGCGGTCATCAGCGTCAAGTTGCCCCAGCCGCAGTTCGAGGGCCAGACCAAGGGCAAGCTCAACTCCGACATCGCCGGCACGGTTCAATCCTTTGTCAACGAGCGGTTGGGCGCATTTCTGGAGCAGAATCCGCAAGTTGCCAAAAAGATCATCAACAAGTCCATCGACGCGCTGCGCGCCCGTGAAGCAGCCCGCAAGGCACGCGATCTGACCCGGCGCAAGGGCGCACTGGACGGCGGCGGACTGCCCGGCAAGCTGGCCGACTGCTCCGAGCGCAACCCGGAACGCTGCGAACTCTACCTCGTCGAGGGTGAGAGCGCAGGCGGCACCGCCAAGCAGGGCCGCGATCGCCGCTTCCAGGCGATTCTGCCCCTCAAGGGCAAGATTCTCAACGTCGAAAAGGCCCGCTACGACAAGATGCTCGGCCACGAGGAAATCCGCGCCATGATCACAGCGCTGGGCTGCGGCATCGGCAAGGACGACTTCGACATCTCCAAGCTGCGCTACAACAAGCTCATCCTGATGACCGATGCCGACGTCGACGGATCGCACATCCGTACTTTGCTGCTGACCTTCTTCTTCCGTCACATGACGGAGCTGATCCGGCGCGGCCACGTCTACATCGCTCAGCCGCCCTTGTTCAAGATCAAGAAGGGCCGCCGCGAGGAGTACATCAAGAATGAGATCGAATTTGTAAAGGTGATGGTGAATCGCGCCGCCGACGGCATGTTGGTACGCCACGGCGAGGATGCACAGCGCATCGAAGGCGCCGACCTCACCCGCTTCATGGGTACGCTGAACGAGTATCTGAGCTTTGTAGAGAAGGTGGATCGCCGCATCCGCAACGAGAAGCTCACCGAGATGCTGGCCCGCTTGGAGATGGCGCACCGCTCCGACTTCAGCTCGCCTGCGGAGGGCGAGGTTCCCGCTAAAATCTCAGAACTGGCCGAGCGTCTGCGTTCCATGGAGGTTGAGGCTCAGTTCAAGCACTTGGGCGAGCCGGTCGAGGACGAAGAGCACCACACCTGGTCGATCAGCTTCACCGATTCCCAGGGCGCAGAACGCCGTATCGACTGGACCCTGGCTAGCAGCCCCGAGTTTCGGCAGATGATGGCCAAGTACAACCAGATCAAGGAGTTCTTGGAGCCGCCTTTCCTCATCGAGTTCGCCGGCAAGGCCCCGGCAGCGGTCGACGCTACCGCCGAGGATGCGGAAGCACCCGAAGTCAGCGAAGCCGAGACACAAGCGGAGGCCAAGCAAGCCCGCCGCGTCGCCCGCGCCCAGCTTGATCCGGTGGAGAAGCAGACCGCCCGCGAGCTCTTTACCTACATCGTCGAGCAAGGCAAGAAGGGCTACGACGTGCAGCGTTACAAGGGACTGGGCGAGATGACCTCGACGCAGCTCTGGGAGACGACCATGGACCCCGAGCATCGCACCCTGCTCCAGGTTAAGCTGGAAGACATCGCCGAATGCGAGACCATCTTTACCACCCTGATGGGCGAAGACGTGGAAGCACGCCGCAAGTTCATCGAAGACAACGCCCTGGATGTGAAGAACCTGGACATCTAGGCTGAATGCTCCAAATAGGAAAAAAGCCGGCTAGCGCCTTGAGCGCCAGTCGGCTTTTATTCTTGACCGTTCAACAATTCTTCACCGCACCGCTCGCAATATGCCTTTCTGGTACGAACCGATTAACCTGCAAAAACATTTTGCGAAGAAACAGAAAACTCCCTGAGCACAGTGTTATGTTGGAGCGGTTAGCGGTTTTTGCATTTCCGGCTTTGTGCCGGGAGCCTGCTACCGTGCTTTGCCCACCATGAACGTGAAGGAGAGCAATCGAATGATGGCACCGCAGGAAGCTGGAAACTGGCGCAATGTAACGGTCAATCTCACCGATCTGCTGTTTTCAGTCTCCGAGGCCATGGATATCTCCGATGTCTCGCTCGCCGACCATCAACTGCGCACCGCCTTTGTGGCCGCCGAGATGGCCCGCACCGCGCAGCTGGAATATCCGCAGGTGGAGCGCATCTTCGTAGCCGCCCTGCTGCACGATATCGGCGCGCTGTCGCCGGAAGAGAAGATCAGTGCACATATCTATGAAGATCTGCTGCCCGAGCCCCACTGCCAACGCGGCGCGAAACTCTTCCGCGAAGCCAGGTGGCTGGAACCTTCCGCACAGATCGTCCAGTGGCACCATACCCCGATGGCCGAACACGAGAGCATTGGTCACTCCCTGGCCAACCCCGATGTGCTCGGCGCACAGATCGTCTTCCTGGCCGATCATCTGGAAAGGGCGATCCGCCGTGACACCTTCATTCTGCACCAGACTGACGCGCTGCGCAGGAGGGTTCATGCATTGGCAGTCAAAGAGGTCCACGAAGATCTGATCAGCCTCTTCGACGAGATCTCCGGCGATGAGTACTTCTGGCTGGAGATGGTCTCAAAAAACCTGAACTTGCGCATCCGCGAACGCAGCGTATTGCGCTCCATCGAGGTAGACGGCACAACGGCCCGCTCCATCGCCCGCGTCTTCAAAGACATTACCGACTTCCGTTCGCGCTTCACCGCTACGCATTCAGCCGGTGTCGCCGTCTGCGCCGAAAATATCGGACAAGCTCTTTCCTTTACTGGCCGCGATCTGGAGCAGATCCATCTGGCTGGACTGATGCACGATATCGGCAAGCTGGTGGTTCCCAACGCCATTCTGACCAAGCCGTCGCGGCTCACAGACGCCGAGCACCTGATTATCCGCCAGCACCCTTACTTCACCCACCACATTCTCTCCCAGGTGCGCGGCTTCGAGCAGATCGCCGAGTGGGCCGGCTTCCATCACGAACGCCTGGACGGTAGCGGCTATTGCAAACATCTGGACCACAACAATATCGATTTGGGCGCCAAGGTCGTTGCAGTAGCCGATGTCGCCACCGCCATCTCCGAAGCACGACCCTACCGCCCAGCCGGGGACAAGAAATTCGTATTGCGCGAGTTGCAAACCATGTCCGACCTCGGCAAGCTGGAGCCACTGGTGGTCAGCGCGTTCAGCGACCGCTACGACATGATCATGGCGGCTTCCGCCCACGCCCAGGCAGAGGATGAAGATCGTTACCAGCAGCAGTATGCGTTGGCGATGTGAGGAAAGTCCCCCTCCCTGCCCGTAGAATAGAACTATCGTGCATACCATTCGCGTAGAGACGCCTTCGGCAAAATATGACGTAGTGGCAGGAAGCGGCCTGCTTCAGAAGCTGGCCCCGCGCATTGAGCGGGTTGTCGGCCGTCTGCCGCGCCGCGTCTTTGTGCTGACCTCGCCCGAGATCTGGGCGCTGTGGGGCAATGCCTTCCTCACCTCCTTTCACGATGCGCCGCTGACCCTCTTTTTACCCCCCGGCGAGAAGTACAAAACGCTGTCCAGTGTGGAGAAGCTCTCGCGCGAGATGGCCAAGGCTGGCGCGGACCGCGGCTCCCTGCTGATTGCCTTTGGCGGCGGCATTGTGGGCGATGTGGGCGGCTTTTTGGCCTCCATGTACATGCGCGGCATCTCCTGTATCCAGATTCCTACGACCTTTCTCTCGCAGGTGGACTCCTCGGTGGGCGGCAAGACTGGCGTCAACCTGCCCGAGGGCAAGAACCTGGTGGGAGCCTTTCACCATCCCCGCGCTGTCTTCGCCGACATCGGCGTGCTGGGCACGCTGAGCGACCGCGAGTTGCGCGCCGGACTGATGGAGAGCGTCAAGGCCGGCATCATTCGCGACCGGACCCTGGTTCGCTTCATGGAGCAGCATGTCGGCGATGTGCTCAGTGGCGACCCCAAAGCGCTGGAAAAGGTCATCGCCGCCTCGATCCGTATGAAGGCCGCAGTGGTCAATGAGGACGAGCGCGAGAACGGCCTGCGCATGATCCTGAACTTCGGCCACACTATCGGCCACTCACTGGAACAGACGACCGGCTACAAGTCGCTCTTGCACGGCGAGACCGTGGGCTGGGGCATGGTCGCCGCGCTCTTTCTGGCGCGTGAACGGGGCACCATCTCCAGCCACCAGTTCGACCGGCTGGAGAGCCTGGTCCACCTTTACGGTCCACTGCCGCCGCTCAAGCTGCGCACTGCCAAGGTCGTCGCCGCTACTGGCGGCGACAAGAAGAACGTCGGCGGCGTGAAGCGCTTTGTGCTCCCTGTAGGCATCGGCGACGCAGGAGTGGTGGAAGACGTGAGCGAAGCGGAGCTTGTCGCCGCCGTCGACTACATGCTCGCCCGCGCCGGAGAGAAGCACGCATGAGCACCACCGGAGCCAAACCGCAGGGAGCACAGGACGAGGCGGAAGCCGCGCAGGCAGTCCGCGCCATGTTCGATCAGATCGCTCCGCGCTATGACCTGCTCAACCACGTTCTCAGCGCCAACATCGACCGCCTATGGTGGTGGCGCGCGGCGCGGCGCTTCCGGCCCATCCTGCAAGACCCTGAAGCATCCATCCTGGACATCTGCTGCGGCACTGGCGATATGACCATGGCGCTGCTCAAGCACCGCCCGCAAAACTCCCGTCCCATCCTCGCCGCCGACTTTGCCCGCAACATGCTCACTCGTGGCGCTATGAAGTTCGGGGCTCCCACGAATGGCGCGCAAAGCGCGCGTCCGGCGTGTGCAGCACCCTACGCGGTGGCCTTGGAGGCGGACGCGCTGCATCTGCCGTTGGCCTCCGGTTCGCTTGACCTGATCGTCTCTGCTTTTGGCTTTCGCAACCTGGCCAACTACGAGGCTGGACTGCGCGAGTTCCACCGCGTGCTCAAGCCGGGAGGCCAACTGGGCATTCTGGACTTCAGCGAGCCCGGCGGACTGATCGGCAAGGCTTATGCCGTCTACTTCCGCCGCGTGCTGCCCGCCATCGGGCGCATGATCTGCGGCCAGGACGGCCCTTACAGCTATCTGCCCACCTCAGTCGGCAACTTCCCACCCCCTCCGCGGATGCTCCAGTTGATGAAGACCGTGGGTTACGCCGATAGCTCCTGGCAGCCCTACACCTTCGGCATTGCCGGCCTCTATTCCGCAACGCGAACGCCGGAACTATGAAATCTGTCGAACTTTAATCCTTTGCATTGAAGAATGCAGCCTTCAACCCGTACATTCAGGGCAGCAGGGTTGGCGATCTTTTGTCGAACGGCCCAATCACCCCGTGCCCCATCCTTTCCGCACTTTTTGCGGGAAGGGTGGGAGACCGTAAACTTCGAATCAGTTATGTGCAAGATCCCTACCCCATGAATGGAATTACCCTCCAAGCCGAACACTCTGCCGACAAGCGTCGCGTCGCCCTGCACTCGATGCTGGCAGCGGCGGCGATGACCCTGCTCAAGCTGGCCGCCGGCCTCTACTCCGGCTCTTTGGGCGTATTGTCGGACGCCGCGCACTCCGGCCTGGACCTGGTGGGCGCGACGCTGACCTTCTTCTCGGTGCGCGTCAGCGACAAACCAGCCGACGAGGACCACACCTACGGCCACGGCAAGGTGGAAAATCTCTCCTCCTTCGGCGAAGTGATTTTGATGGCTGTCTCCAGTGGCTGGATCGTCTGGGAAGCCATTCAGCGCATGGTGCATCACTCCGTCGAATTGCGCCCTTCGGTGTGGCCGGTTGCAGTGGTGCTCGCTTCCATCGGCGTCGATATCTGGCGTTCGCGGCAACTGAAAAAGGTCGCCGACCGCACCGGCTCAGCCGCGCTGGCCACCGACGCCTTCCACTTTGCCTCGGATATCTGGTCCTCGCTGGCTGTTCTGGCGGGTTTGGCTGCCAGTTTTGCTGGAATCCATCTAGGCATCGGCTGGCTGCAATATGCCGATCCGACAGCCGCCATTCTGGTCTCCGCCCTGATTCTGCGCCTCACCCTGCGTCTGGGCAAAGAGGCCATGGGCGTGCTGCTCGATGAGATTCCCGCCGCTACCCGCCGCGAGATCATCGCCGCTGTCGAGCGGGTTCCCGGCGTGCTGGCCATCGATCAGGCTCGCGTTCGCCAGGCCGGAGCCAATTACTTTGCCGACCTCACCCTGGCCCTGCCCCGTCGCTACACCTTCGAACACACCAGCGAACTGGTCCTTGCCGCCACGGATGCAGTGCGCCGCATCCTGCCCGACGCCGACGTTGTCATCCACACCGTCCCTCGTCAGGCCCGCGCCGAGAGCATCTTTGACCGCGTTCGCGCCGTCGCCGCCCGCCATAATGTGAGCGTCCACGAACTGAGCGTGCAGTCCCACCAGGGCCGTCTGCGCGTGGAGCAGCATCTGGAACTGGACGAGACCCTGCCGCTCAAAGAGGCGCATGACTTTGTCTGCGCAGTAGAAGCCGAGATTTTGCGCGAGGTTCCCGAGCTCGACTCCGTGCTCACCCACATCGAGAGCGAGCCCGCCACCATCGAGCAGCCCGAGGAGTTGGTTGAAGCCAACCGCCGCATCGAGCAGGCTATGCACGCCGCCGCCGGACATATCCCGGAGGTTCTGGATGTTCACGAGATTCTGGTTGGCCGCCAGGGCGAACACGTCAGCATCAGTTGCCACTGCACCCTGCCCGACGATCTGCTCATGCAGCGGGTGCATCTGGCAATTACTGCTCTCGAAGACCGCTTCAAGCTGGAATGCCCGGAGGTCGACCGCGTCACCATCCACCCCGAGCCGGCGACGGATAATCTTCGTTAGGAGAGAAATATGATTGCACACAGCGAATGGAAGGGTAACGGCTACTACGAAGGCCAGTCGGAAAGCGGACACAGCATCGAGTTCGATGCCTCCGACGACCACGCCAGCGGACCCAGCCCCATGGAGGTGGTGCTGATGGGCCTCTGCGGTTGCACCAGTGTGGATGTGGTCTCGATTCTGGAGAAGAAGCGGCAGCTCCTGACCGGTCTGCGGGTAACTGCCAAGGCGACCCGCGCCGAGACCGCGCCCCGTGTCTTTACCCACATCCTGCTGACCTACACCGTGAGCGGGCAGTTGAGCCGCAAGGCGGTGGAAGACGCCGTGGCGCTCTCCAAGGAAAAATACTGTTCGGTATCGAAGATGCTGGAGAAGGCCGCGACCATCGATTACGAGATCGTCTACACCGATGGTGACCCGGAGCTATGAACGGAAGACCGGTACTCAACTTTCTTCAAGTAGCGTCGCTGGTGACGCTGCTGGTGGCCGTGGCCCTGCTGGCAGCCATCACCACCATGCACTTTGCCATCCATGGAGCCGAGGTGCAGGTTCCGGCGCTCAAAGGCATGACCGTAGACGACGCCCGCCACCAGGCCGCCGGTCTGGGCTTGAATCTGGACGTGGACAATCGCTACTACTCCGCCGAAGTGGCCGCCGGGCACATCCTGACCCAGTCACCCGCTGCCGGAACGATCGTGCGCCGCGAGTGGAAGCTGCGTGTCTCCGAGAGCCTGGGCGCACAGAAGGTGGACGTCCCCGACACCGTAGGAAAAGACCAGCGTGTTGCCGAGTTGGACCTGCGCCGCGTCGGACTGGGCTTGGGCTCAGTGGCCTCGCTGCCCTGGGGCAAAGCCGCCGAGGGGATTGTGCTGGCTCAGGACCCTCCCGCTAAAGCCCATGGGATCGAGCGCCCCAGCATCAATCTGCTGGTTGCAGCGCCTGACGATCAGACACCTGACGGCTACGTCATGCCCGATCTGAGCGGACTAACAGGCGCCTATGCCCAGGCCGAACTGGCTGCCGTCGGCATCAAATCATCTTCCAAGTTCGTCGAAGCGCCCTTCTCACCTGTGGGAACCGGCGACGCTCCCCCCAAGCCTCCCATCCGGCCCAACTCGGTGATCGCTCAGTTCCCCGCCGCCGGCAGCCGCGTCGATCAGAAAACGGCGGTCAAGCTGGTAGTGGCGAAGTAGGGACTAGGGACTAGGGACTGAGGGACTAGGGACTGAGGGACTAGGGACTGAGGGACTAAGAGCCTATCCGCAAATAGTGACAATCTTGATTCGTTCTATCAAATCAGCTTCGTCAACGGAATACGTGTCGGCGATGCTTGATTTGTATGGCACAAATCAAGTCATGGACTGTCTCTGACG
>Ga0302277_1000301_pt1 | contig 39364 bp, 29 predicted proteins | sample III_Bog_N3_1_FD_198759 | JGI IMG/M metagenome (GOLD analysis project Ga0302277, IMG submission 198759) | Peat permafrost microbial communities from Stordalen Mire near Abisko, Sweden - III_Bog_N3_1 | ecosystem: Environmental > Terrestrial > Soil > Wetlands > Peat | place: Sweden: Abisko... | reverse complement strand
TCAGCAAGATGACGACGCCGTTCGCCTGCAGGCTGCCGTAAATCTGCGACGCACTCTGGCCGCCGATCCGGTTCCAGACAATCGAGCCGGCGTTCGGCTGGTTGAAGGTCGTGGTTTCGCCGGTGCCGATGTTGAAACTGTGCCAGTTCAAAACCGCGTTGTTGCCAGCGTTGATGGTGAGCTGCGAACCGTTGAGTGAAAGCGTGGCGTGGCCGCTCTGGACGGTCATGCCCGTCGGGTTGGCCAGCGCGTTGAAGGTGAAACTCGCGGCGGCCAGCAGCGCAACGGCACGGCGCAAGGACGAATCGCGCCGGAAAGTTTTTACGCCAACGAAGCGGGGAAAATATTTTTTAATTTTCATAAAAAATTAAAATTGCGCGCCGACGCCGAAATAAACCTGCACCGATTCCGCCGGCGTGTCTGGTGATGAAAGAATCGGGAAGGCCACGGTCAACCGTCCATCCATGTGACTGCCAATATTCGCCACGAGGCTGCCGCCGTAGCCCCAGAACGAAAGGTCGGGGCGATCCGTTGGCGTTTTTTGCAGCAGATAAGTCTGGCCGTAGTCCATGAACACCGAGGCACGCAGCCAGAACGGCACGTCACCATCCACCATGCCGATGTTGATCATGGGCGTGCGCGGTTCAATCGAAACCCGCCAGCCGGTGTCGCCGTAATCTTCACCTTCCTGGTAGCCGCGCACGCCGCCGCTACCGCCCATGGCGTATTGCTCGTTGCTGAAAAGCGGGCAGGACGACCATTGGCCGTCGGCGCTGATGAGCATCGTCCAGTCTTTGTAAAGCCGCTGTTCGCGCGTCGCGCCCGCCGTGACCGTGAAATAATTATTCTTCGCCGTGTTCAGCGAATTAGTATGGGCGACATTATTCGCATTCGTGGTCACGCTCGTGTAACCGGCGCAGTAGGCCAAATCCGACAACGAACCGACGCTGGCGATGTTGTAGTTCGCCTGCGCGTTGAACGTGGTGTTGCCCCACGGATCGGGCAGGGAATTGTTGATGCCGATGTTGATGGGAAAATAATCCACCTCGGAATACTTCGGGCTTTGGCCCGTGGCCAGCGTGGAGGAAATCCTGCTGAGCGAACCGTCGCTGTTGGTGATCACCGTTGTGGCCAGATAGATGTTGGTGTTGTAACTGACGTTCTGGTAGCGCTTCATATCCATGCCCAAAGAAAGCGTGGACGACAGGTTGCCCAGCGGCGGCAGCGGCAGGGAAAATTTTCCGCCGATGCCTGCATTGAGCGTGATGTTCTCGCCCGCCTGCTGCTGGTCAATGGTCAGCAGCGGGGTGTTGACGACATTTTCCAGCGGCGTGTTTATCACACCGGTGTCGGATGTGGAACGGCTGGCATAAATGTTCAACTCCGGCCGGCCGGAAGGCGGTGGCAGGTTGAACTGGTGGGTGATTTCGTTGTAGCCAAATTTTCCAGAACTGTTGTCCACCTGCGACTCGGTGGAAACCTGCCCGCCCAACGGCATCCGATAATAACCGCCGTAATTGGCGACCAGTGGATAATCCAGCGGCCAAAAATAATAATTGCTGTGATCCTTGAAATCCACCGGCGAAAACGAGTAGTTCACGCCGATCTGATGCTCGAGCTGCCACAAGTTGTCATATTGCGCGTTGAAGCTGACGCGCGAATCCGGCGTGCCGGGCGGGGCCTGATTGTTGATCTCCACGCGCGCGTGCAGCGGCAGCGTGTCCTTGACCTTGAGCGTAAGTTCACTCGTGCCGGGTTCCAATCCGGGGCCGATGACCGGATAAATCTGGCGGTCGCGGCTGGCGTTGGCCAGATCGAGTTCGCGCTGGAAAACGTGTGAATTCAACAGCATGTTCGTATGCAGACTCGGCAGCGCCCGCAGGACGTTCGCTGTGCTGAAATAATTGTTGCCCTTCACGTTGATCGCCGCGAGATGGCCTTCCGTGATTTTGATTTTCACCGTCGCGTTGGTGAGCTTCTGCGGCGGCAAGCTAACGGACACCGTCACAAACCCGCGCTCGCGATAGGCCATCTGCAATTCGCCCAGCGCGCTGCGGATGTCGGCGAACGTGACGTTGGTGCCGAATGCGTCCGGCACGTTCGTGAAGACATGGCCGATGCTCGCGGGCGACAGCACCGTGTTGCCGGAGAGTAGATATTTTTCCACCTTGAATTTCGGCCCGGCGTTGGTGGAATGATCTTTTTTCACCGCCGCCGCCAGCGCCGCGACCGCCAGCGCGGAATTCGTCCCGGAAGCCGGCGCCGGTTTGGGCGCGGGCGGCGCGGTGCCCAATTCCGCCAGCTTTTTCTCCAAGACCGCGCGCGCCTGCATCTGCAACGGCGTGTCCGCCAGCAGGCGCGGCGACAGAAAAATCGCCGCCAGCGCCAGCCACAACACCAGCGCCACGCCGGGCCGCTTAAAAAGATTTTTCGGCGGCGCGGTGAGATTCTGCTGCCGCCATTCGCTCGGTGTCACCCCAAATCGTTTTTTGAACATGGCATTGAAAAGCCCGAGGTGCCGGTAGCCGCTTTCGTAGGCGACGTTGATGATTTTGGCGTTGGCGTCCGCGAGCAACTGCCGCGCGCGCTGGAGCCGCAGCTCGGTCTGGCGCTTGCGCAGCGGCACGCCGAACTCGGCGCGGAACAGCCGGCTGAAATGCCGCTCGCTGCAATGCAACTGCCCGGCCAGCTCCGTGAGCGAGCGCGTCGCCAGCTCCGCGTCCGGCATCTGCGCGACGAGTTGGCGGAAGCGTTCGCGCAATTTGTGGCCGGGATCGGCGGCGGGCAGCGCATACAGCACGCCGGCCACCGCCTGCGACCAGAGTTGCAGCAGCGCGGAACGCATGGTCAGATTTTCGCGCTGGGGCTGGGCGACGAGGCGGGAAAATTTCTGTCCGACCGGATCTTCGGCCGCAAAGGCGATGGCGCGGGCGGCGGTATTTTTTTCAGCCTGCTCCAATTGGTGACCTTCCGTGACGGTGATGAGTCCGTTCAAAAATTGCGGCTGCACGCAGAAAAATTCCAGCTTCATCGGCCCGAGCTGGCTGGCGCGCAACACCAGATGGGAAATTTCAGTGGTGACAAAACCATCGCCCGCCTTGAGTTCCCGCGCGCCGCCGCCTTGCAGCCAATAGCCGATGCCGTCCGCCACGCGCACGACAATCCAGCCCGGCGCGGGCGGCGTCCATTCGCCGGACGGGTGCAGGATGACTTCCTGCAAAATAAGATGTCGTTCGCGGGCCATCGAAAGGCACAGGATGCAGGTGTTATGTGCCTGTCATGTTTCCTATGGGTGACGATTGGGAAACAAAAGAATCTGGTGCGTGTCTGGATTGTGTGTGTGTCGTTTTGCGATTGTGACGGCGCGCCTGGTGACTTCGCTTCCTTCCTCTAAAGCGGCCTTAACCTGATTGATACAATGTTTCACGCAAACGTCACCCATGATGCGTGTCCGCTGGTTTAGGATTGCCACATGGAGGATTCATTCCAAAGCAAGCTGGAGATGTATCAGGCCGTCAAGACGGTGTGCGACGATAAACCGTTGGTTTGGCGGCGTTCGGCAGCATTTGTGGCTGCTTTCACTGACTTTTGCGGATGTGTTGAGAAGCTCATCGAGTGGCAACCGGCCATCGGCATTTTTCACTCGGTGAGGAACGGCATTGCCTTGGAAATGGAGTCGGCCGAATTAATTTTGACAGCGCGCATGGACGAACTGATCGAACAGTTCGAGCAGGTGGACGTGGCCTTTGTTGATGATTACACCGCCGCGCGATCCAGGGAGATACCGGACGGAAATTTTATGCCGACTGCCCCGCGTCCATGTCCTGACAATTTACGGCCGTTTGCCATGAACGGAGAAGACATCGTTGGCCGGAACGCGGCGGCGTAAAGAAAATGCACCCCGGCTGCCTTCACGTCGCGGGGGACGCTGGAAATGTCTTCATCACCTAATGATTTAAATGCAAACACTCTACATCTTGGTCGGACGTTGCTTATTTCCGCGCCAGCAGGATTGGGAACAGCGAAAGAACGCCAAGATTTTTGTCTTTACGATAGCCTTTGCATTAACGTTGGGACTGGCCTTGGCCTTGGTCATCCGGATGATTTATAGCCGCGAGAGATAGGCAAAATGGCCAGTCGCAAGTTACAACTGCAAAGTGCGCGCCATTATTCTTATAAAACTTGCCTTGGTTTTACTAAACCTGTCCGAGAAAAATCACCTGGACGTGGACAGATCTCCCACCATGGAGAACTTGTAAAAATTGGGCATATGGTTCGCAAAAAGTCCGTCGTGGGAAATCAGATTAGCTGGCGTGCCGGCCGGCGTGAGCGGCGTGAGCGGCAACGGCGTCATTTGGCCGGACAAAACATCCTGCATGGTGCTCTGCCGACTTTGCTCAATGCTCAAGGCATCTTGATACCAATCTTCATTGGCATGGGATTTAAGTTGTTCCGCCGGATTCGGGCCGTTGCCATCGGCGGGGGAATTTCCACCTTGGGCGGCCGCATTGTCCGCAACCGGATTTAAGCCGCCGGCATCAGTGGAAGATTTTTTGGCTTGAGCCGCCGCCGCTCCGGCTAGCGGCGGTATCGTGCCAAAGCCGGGATTGCCCGGCTGGTTGGGGTCGATCACATCGTCATTATTGGTCAAAAGCAAATCGGTCAATGGCTGGCCGGCTGGCCAGCGCGAGCCGACGGTGGAACTGGCTGTCAAATCCGGCGCGCGGCAAATCCGCAGTGACTCACGCTGGCCGGCATATTCAATCTGAACCAGGTTGGCGACCGCATCTATGGCAATCAACTTGATGCCGTTCTTGGTTTCACCCGGGGACAGCGCGAAATTATCCGTGCCTGCTTGCGTCAAAACAAAGAAGGCCTGTTGCACGCCAAAAAAATTGGCGATGCCGTTCAGCTCCACGGGCAAAGGTGCGGCGGGATTTCCGCCCGCGTTCGCCAGCAGGCTGCCCATCAGGGCGATGATTGCGATGGCCGATAGAACTTTCATATCTTATTACGGAAATGGCCGGTGCGGAATCAATCCGCACCGGCCGTGCCTTATATTTCTAATTATTGATTACGGAGTGATCGTGCCGCCCGGAGCTGACCGGCTGGCCGACATGTCCGAGATGCGGATGGCCGTGGCGCCAGTCGGTTCACTTGCCCAAATTTCATGCTCAAGACTGCCGAGGGCCGGCGTTCCGCCGCTGCCGAGAACATCCAACACACCCAAAATCGTTCCCGGAGTGCGACCATTACCCAATTCTGCCGCCGTCAAGTTTTGATCACTGGAGATGGTTGACGGATCAACGGTGGGATAAACCACCACTTCATAACCCCAAAACGAATACTTACCAGTGAGAATCGGGGTGAAATCATTGGTGCCCGTGTTGCCGGCGATGCCGGGGCCGGCCACCGTCGGCCAGACACCGTTATACGCAATCACCTGCGCCCAGTTGGCCGTGGTGCCGATGGACTTGGCATCACTGATGGACAAGGCGCCCACCGCCATATTGCCGGACAAGTTGGTGGCCAGCGCCGTAGCGATATCACCGCCGCCGACATAGCCGTTGCCCCAGTTCAGGTTCGCACCACCATTGCCAACCGGTCCAACCACATAATTCGTGGTTGGTTTAAACCAAGTGCCATAGGTGGTGCTGTCAGCCGTATTCAAATCCAGAACATAGGTTGAAATGTTCTGATTATATGGAAAACCCTCTTCCTTGAAAAAGGTCAGGCGGGTGCCAGAGTCCTTGGTGCGTTCAGCGGTGTAGACATAGGTGCCATGGTCAGCGGTATTGCCGGTGAAGGCAGACAGGTTGATGCGGCCACTCTTGATCATAAATTGCGCTTCACCAGAGGTGATGTTCGTGACATTGTTCATCACTCCGCCGATGATTGATTTGGCGAACACAAACGGCTGCACCGCCACTTTCTCTTCAGCGTAATAGGCCGTGCCGGAGACGGGATAGGGCGTCACAGAGGAGGAGGCATCCGAAAACGCAATCGTGGGCGTATTGGTAAGCGTTGTCACGCCGTCAGCAGCCAAGAAAAGAAGCTTGGTGCCCGCTTCCACGGTCTGGATGCCTTGAATGGAACCGGTGAAGAGCGCATGGATGGTCAGCGGCGTCTGACCCAGAGCGGAAATGGTGTTGGAGACCGTGCCGCTCATCACCCATTGGGCGGCTTTCGGATAGGCTTTGCCATCGCCACCGGTCGCGCTAGTTCCTCCGTAGTAATTAATGATAGGGCTGTCAAACAAATTTGAACAGGCGGTGGTTACGTTGGCGCGGAACGCCGTGGAACCGGTGATGTAAAGGTCAAGCGCCTTGGAGGGCAGCACGGCCGCCAAGCTAGCCGCCAGAGTCAGGATCAGATGTTTTTTCATATTTTGTTTATCGTTGTTTTTTGTGGTTTTAATTTTGGTATTTCGTCAGATCAAATCAGAGTTATGCGTTGCGGTTTTTGAAACGGCGGATGGCGAACAAACTCAAGAATCCGCCGGCCACCATGGCCAAGGTGGAAGGTTCTGGAACCGTGGTGACGGTCAGCACGCCCGCCGAGCTCAAAGCAATGTTGCCGAGATAAATCTGGCTGTTTATTTCAGCGTTGCCGGGGTTTGACTGATACAGATCGGAGGTGCCGACACCAGTGTTGAGGAGACTTTCAGAAAAGTCGCCGCTCAAATTGCCGTCCGAGCCGATGGTTTCAGTAAAGCCGCCCTGCTGGACATTCACCGTCGAGGCGCTGCCGCCATTGATGGTGGCAAGCGAGGTAATCTGGCCAGGCGAAGCCTGACCGGGGTTGTTGAGGTTGATGATGGTTTGGATGTCGCCAACCGCCAAGCCTTGGGAATCATTATTGCCACTCACTAAAGGTGTCGTCGTCTTGACGCTCGGATTGAAGCGTGCGAGTGAAGACCAGATTGTGTTCGCACCATTTTGGGAGACCGAGGTTTGATAACCGGAAGCCGTCGGATCATTGACGCCCATGACCGCCCAGTAGATGCTGCTGCCGACGGTGCTACTGCTAAAGGCAGAGGTCAGTGCGGAACTGAGATTGTAGGTATAAACCGTGCCGGCAGGGACGGTAGTGAATTGGAACTGGGAAATTGATCCCAAATCCACCAACAAGTCTTTGTGAGAGCTATCACTATTGCCAGGCGTGTCGTTGCCCAGTGCTATGATGAGATCGCCGTTGTTGAAGTTTTGAGCCATGGCCGATCCGCCGCACAAGGCGGCCATCGCCAAAACTCCTGTCAGGATGGTGTTTTTTTTCATTTGTTTCTTTGGTTTATTTTTTGGTTTGAAGGTAATGAGGATTAAAATTCTGCCGTATCATTGGGCGCTGATGATGTAAAACATCCGCGTGCTATTGTTCGTATCGCTGAGCGAAACCGGGCTGCCGGTGCCAGCGGCCGATGAAATCGCCGGCCAGTTTGTCTTGGACGTCCCGGAAGCGAGGCTATTCGTGCCGAGCAAACTATAGGTGCCAAAGCCGCCCGTGGTGAAGGTGACGGTAGCGACATTATTGGTGCGGTGAATGGACAGGATGACCGGAACCACCGGGGTGCCGCCACCCGTGGTGGTGAAGGACAACGCGCTGCCAAAATTGGTTCCGTATTGATTATAGGCCACGGCGCGGAAGTAATACTGGGTGCTTGCCGCGAGGCCAGAGATCGGTAGCGCGTAACTACCAGAAGCGGCGCCGATATTGGTGACCGTCGTGCTGCTGCCGTAGCTGGTGGTCAGGCCATATTGAAAATAGACGGACGTGTTGTCGGTGTTGGTATTGATGACGCCAACCGTGCTGTTCAATTGGGCACCTGACGATGCAATCGCGCTGGCGGCCACCGTCGCGACCGTGGGCGCAGTGGGATAGGCCACATATGTCATCGCCCCATTGGTATTGAACTCAAAGTATCCCAGATACTTCACCGAACCTTGACCCGTCGGGGGAATCTGAAAGAAATCAGAACGAACCACAACCCCCGCCGCCGTGAAGCCGGATGACGTTTCATTTTCCGGTTGGAACTCAGCATCACCCCCGAAATCCAAATCTGGCCCCAGGGCACCGATGTAACTTTGTCCAAAAGTGTAGGCAGTGTTATTATTGTTCGGATCGTCAGGCTCGATCACCGCATAGTCGGAGCTGTCAGCACTGTAAGATCTGGTGGTCTGCGCCCCGATCAACACACTACTCATGTCATTGACCACTATACCTTGTGAATCATGAGGCGCCGCAGACGGGGCAGAAGCCATTCTGTTCAATGAATTGCGCGATATGGTTGTGAAAAGTGTGTTGGTGGCGATACCCAGCGTCGGGGTGTCATCAAACCAGGTAAATGCCGACCAACCGGTGCTGTTCGTGCCCACATCCGCCAGTTGGTTGCCGGTATATTGCGTGATGAGTATGCGCTGATTTTGCGGCGCATTGGTCAACGTTGCAACCGAACCAGCATCCACCACCAAGTCATACGCACCGCCACCGGCCGGGCGGAAACAGAGCAATACGTCACCCAATGAAGGACTGACAATTGATTGCGCCATGAGATTGGCGGCGAACAAGCTTGCTAAAACGACCAGCACTCCCATCTTTTTTATCTGATGCATATTAATTTTCCAATTCACCGAATGTTAGGTTTAATCACTTCTTGAACGGTCATCAGGATAGGTTGCCAGCAACCAAACAACCTCCATTAAACGGCCAGTTAAGCACAGTTTTAAGACCGCGTAGCCTGCCTTGGAAAAACGGTCAAACCGCCAAAAAAGCCATATAAAACCGCCGGTTTGATGAATTTCATGGCGATCAACCACAGAGCCATTCCGCCCTGTAACAAAATTGTGACTTAGATTTGGAAAAGTTTTCCGGCGCTTTGCGTTCCTTAAGCGAAACCAAACTGACTGTGTGTGGCAAAACTTGCCTCACGCCACGCCGCTCTGCTACCGTCCGGCAACTGTGCCGATTAATACCGCCCTGTCCGCGCTCGGTCGCCGCACCGCGCCGCCGCCAATCTCGTGGCTGATGAAAACCGCGCTCGCGCGGCCCAAACTCATTTCGCTCGCCGCCGGCTTCACGGATAACTCGACTTTGCCCGTCGAAATTTCACGTAAGCTGCTGAATGAAATTTTGCGCTCGCCCAAAACCGGCCAGCCCGCGCTGCAATACGGCACGACCGCCGGTGCAGAAGATTTGCGCCAGCTCACCGCCAAGCATCTGCAAAAACTCGACGGCGGACACGACCGCGCGCATTCGCCCGAACGCGTCCTCATCACCGGCGGCTCGCAGCAGTTGCTCTACATGACGCTCGAAGCGCTCTGCGACGAAGGCGACATCATCCTCGTCGAAGACCCGACGTATTTTGTTTTTTTGAGCATCCTCCAAAGTCGCGGCATCCAGGCGCGCGGCGTGAAACTGGAACGCGACGGAATTGATTTAATTCATGTAGAAAAAGTTCTAACGCGTTTGAAAAATTCCGGCGAACTTCGCCGCGTGAAGGCGCTTTACCTCGTCACCTATTTTCAAAACCCGACCGGCGCGACGACTTCGCTCGCGAAAAAATCCGCCGCGCTCAAGCTGTTGAAAAAATTCGAGCGCGCCGCCGGCCATCCGCTTTATCTGCTCGAAGACGCCGCGTATCGCGAACTGCGCTTTGACCACGGCGAGGACGTGCCGACCTCGCTCACGCTGCCCGGCGCGGCGGAGCGCGTGATTTACACCGGCACCTACAGCAAGCCCTACGCGCCCGGCGCGCGAGTCGGTTTTGGCATCCTGCCCGAAGAGATTTTCTCCGTCGTCCAGTACATCAAGGGCAACCACGATTTCGGCACGGCGAATTTGCTGCAACAACTTTTGGCGCGCGCGTTGTCGTCAGGTCTTTACGACCAGCACGTCGCGAAGGTGCAAAAAAATTACGCCCGCAAAGCGCGGGTGATGAAGCTCGCGCTCGCGGAACATTTTCCCAAAAGCGTGGAGATCTGGGAATCTGGCGGCGGACTTTATTTCTGGGCGCGATTGCCCAAGGGAATTTCCGCCGGCGTGAAATCAAACGTGTTTCAATCTGCACTGAAAGCCGATGTGCTCTACGTTCCCGGCGAACTCTGCTACGCCGACGATGCGTCGCGCGCCAAGCCGGACAACGAACTGCGCATCAGCTTCGGCAGCGCGAACGAGGAAAACATCCGCAAAGGCATCGCGCGGCTGGGCAAGGTGTTGAAGAAATTTGTCTAACAATTCAATTGGGCGCCCGTCGCTTTGTGAAACCGCCGGCGGCGATTGTCCTTCGGTTTTCTCCGCGCTTTGAAAATGGTTGTGTCCGTGAAGTGGAATTGGTGCGACACTGGCCGGACGGTTTTCCATCGTGAACATTTCATCCGCCATTTTTGATCGCAGCGCGCCGGACTTGGATGCGTGTCCGGATGAGTCGTTGCCGGAATTCGCCTTCATCGGCCGCTCGAACGTCGGCAAGTCGTCGCTGCTGAACCTGATCGCGGGCAAGGGCATTTTGGCGCGCGTCTCACCAACGCCGGGGTTCACCAAGCTCATCAATTTTTTCACGATGAGCAAGACGTGGCGGCTGGTGGATTTGCCGGGATACGGTTACGCGGAAGGGTCGCGCAAACACATCTCGCAGTTCAACCGCGCGGCGGCGAATTATATCAAGCACCGGCCAAATCTGTGCTGTGTGTTTTTGCTGATTGATTCCGGTTTGGAACCGCAGCCGATTGATTTGGAATTTGTGCAATGGCTCGCTCGCCACGCGCGGCCTTTCGTGATCGTGTTCACCAAGACGGATCGCGGCACGCCGGAACAAGTTCAGGCGAACATCGCGGCGTTCACGGCGCGCATCGCGGGATGGTTCGCGCAGTTGCCGGAAATTTTCCAGTGTTCCTCCGCGACCGGGCATGGCCGGAGCGAACTGCTCGGCGTCATCGGCAAAATCGTGGACGCCGGCCCGGCGCAGTCCGAACCTGCGCCCATCGCCGTGCCGCTGCCGCCGGAAATCGAGCCGCCGTTCAGCCTGAAAGTGCGTGCCGGAAAGTCACAGGCGAAGATTCCACGCACAAAAGGGCAGCTCAAAAGCGCTCGGCCTTGGTGAATTTTTGCGGCGCGCTGCTTGCACTTTTTCTTTTCCGGCCTACTTTGTCCGCGCCATGGCTGACCATTCAACTTCCGTCCCGCACTTGTTCCAACCGCTCACGCTCCGCTCGGTCACGCTGCGCAACCGCATCGGCGTCTCGCCGATGTGCCAGTATTCGGCCACCGACGGCGTGGCGAATGACTGGCATTTTGTGCATCTCGGCTCGCGCGCGGTCGGCGGCGCGGGATTGGTCATCGTTGAGGCCACAGGCGTCGCGCCGGAAGGCCGCATCACGCCCGGCTGCATGGGATTGTGGAACGAAAAACAAATCGAGCCGCTCGCGCGCATCGCGCAGTTTGTGAAATCGCACGGCGCGGTAGCTGGAATCCAGATCGCGCACGCGGGCCGCAAAGCTTCCGCCGCGTTGCCGTGGAACGGCGGCGCACATTTGTCCGAGGCGCAAGGCGGTTGGGAAACCATCGCGCCGAGCGCCATTGCGTTCGGGGGTGAATTGCCCAAAGTGCCGCGCGCGATGACCGATGCGGACATCGCCCGCGTGCAAAACGAATTTGTCGCGACCGCGAAACGCGCGCTCGCGGCGGGTTTTAATTTTTTGGAGCTGCACGCCGCGCACGGTTATTTGTTCAACGAATTTCTTTCGCCACTTGCGAACCGGCGCACGGATAAATACGGCGGCAGTTTTGAAAACCGCGTCCGCTTCCTGCTCGACACGACGCGCGCCGTGCGCCAAGTCTGGCCGGATAATCTGCCGCTCGCCGTCCGTATTTCGGCGATTGATTGGATGCCCGGCGGCTGGCAAATCGAAGACAGCATCGCGCTGGCAAAATTATTGAAGACCGAAGGCGTGGACTTGATGGATTGCAGTTCCGGCGGCATCGTGCCGGACGCGAAAATCACCGTCGCGCCCGGATACCAAGTGCCATTCGCGGAAAAAGTGCGGCACGGCGCAGCCATCGCGACGGCCGCCGTCGGTTTCATAACCGAACCGAAACAGGCCGAGGATATGATCGCCAGCGGCCGGGCGGATTTGGTTTTGCTCGCGCGCGAATTTTTACGCGACGCTTACTGGCCGGTGCACGCGGCGAGGGAACTTGGTTACAAATTGACGCCCCCAAACCAATACGCACGCGCTTGGTAATCGCGGCTTAAATTAAGTTGGTAACTGTCCGACAGTGTAGTTTTCTTGTAATGCGCTGCCTTTTATCAGGACATTTTTGACGGTCAAAAAGCCGGGCAGTCTTTCATCCGTGTTCAAAAAACAATTATTTTTTTAATAGATTTTGCAGTGGCGGCGCGGAATTCAAGGCTGTTGCTCGATTTTTTCCCGCTCAATTGGTTTTCTAAATCCGCTTCGGTAAGAATTTTCATGATAAATAAGACTTCCTAACTACGCTGGCACGCCGGCTGCGATAGCACTGGTATGTCGTGCGGTCCAGCCAGAGTTTGGACAAAGCCCTTTGTCACCTATTTGAGCCTTTGCAGTGCGTTGATGTTGTTTTTTCAACTCAATGTGCATGCAAGCCAAAGCGTCACGCTCAGTTGGGATACGAGCACGGCCACGAATGTCGCGGGCTACAAAATTTATTACGGAACGGTGAGCAAAAAATATCCCAACGTCGTGGTCGTGGGAAACACCAACACCGTGACCATCACCGGCCTGGTTCAGGGGACGACTTACTACTTCGCCGCGTCGTCCTACAACAGCGCGGGAATGGAGAGCACCTTGTCCAACGAAGCCCAATACACCGTGCCGATCACCACGGCCACGCTGTCCTCGGCGGTGAACACCGGCGGACAATTCAGTTTTGCGGTCACGGGCGTCACCGGCAAAGTTTATGTCGTCCAAGCGTCCACCAATCTCGTCAATTGGGTTGCCATCCAGACCAACACCGCGCCGTTTGTGTTCGTGGATACGAATGCCGTCCACTTCCAACAACGCTTCTACCGGACTTATGATCAGGCGCTCTACACGGTGGCCATGACCCCGGCCACGCTGACCGCCGCCACGCGTTCCGCCGGGCAGTTCAGTTGCCAAATCACGGGTGCCGCCGGCCAGCAATACATCGTCCAGGCGTCCACCGATCTAGTCAATTGGGTTTCCATCCAGACCAACGCGTCGCCCTTCGTGTTTGTGGATCCGAATGCCGGCAGCTTCCAACAGCGCTTCTACCGGACGCTGAATCTTCCGCCTTGAGCGAGCCATGATTTCTGCGCGGCGGCGCGCTTGAACATTCCCGCCGCGCCGACTATTTTGCGCCCATCCGCTTTAACGGCGCAAAACCAAAATGCATTTGCATTACAAAATCAATGTCCGCGCTCTCGTTGGCCAGTTTCAACTGACCGGTGAATTGCTCGACGCCGAACCGTTCGGCAGCGGCCACATCAACGACACTTACCGCTTCACGCTTGAAGCCAGCCGCGCACGCCGCCGCTATATTTTACAACGTCTCAACACCGCCGTTTTTCAAAATCCCGCCGCCGTCATGGAAAACATCCGGCGCGTCACGGCGCACCTCGGTGAAAAAATTTCCGGCCCACCTGACGCCGCGCGGCGCGTGCTCACGCTCGTGCCCGCGCGCGACGGAAAATCCTTTCACTGCGACGCGGACGGAAATTGGTGGCGCGTTTTCCCGTTCATCGAGCGGACGCGCGCAGTGAATGTCGTCGAGTCGCCTGCGCAGGCGTTCGCGGCGGCCAAAGCATTTGGCGAATTCCAAAAACTTCTCGCCGACCTGCCCGCGCCGCGCTTGCACGACACGATTCCCGATTTTCATCACACACCCAAACGTTTTGCAGCGCTGGAAAAAGCCGTTGCCGCCGACGCGTGCAACCACGCCGCGTCCGCGAAACCGGAAATCGAATTCGCCTTTCAAAATCAGGCGCTTTGCCGCGTGCTGCTCGACGCGAACCTGCCGGAACGCGTCACGCACAACGACGCCAAGCTCAACAACGTGCTGCTCGACGATGCGACCGGCGAGGGCGTGTGCGTGATTGACTTGGACACTGTCATGCCCGGCCTCGCGCTCTACGATTTCGGCGACATGGTGCGTTCAATGACGAATCCAGCGGCGGAAGGTGAGCGCGATCTGACGAAAGTGGAAATGCAATTTTCTTTGTTCGCGGCGCTGCTGCGAGGCTATCTCGCGGCGGCGGATTTTCTGACACCGGCGGAAAAAAATCTTTTGCCGGAGGCCGGCCAGCTTATCACTTTTGAATTGGGGCTGCGGTTTCTGACGGACTATCTGGCCGGCGACACTTATTTCAAGGCGGCGTGCACCGGTGAAAATCTCGACCGCTGCCGCGCGCAGTTCAAGCTGTTTGCCTCCATCCGCCGGCAGGAACCGGCCATGCGCCAATTGTTGCGAGGTTGAAAATTTCTTCACACTTGCGGCGCGGCGAACCAACCGCAACGTAGTTGCAGCATTCAGCGCAGCGGCTACGCTGGGTAAATACGTAAAATGAAAACAACTCTGAAGGAGTTGCGGCGGCGGAGGGCGAACCGCGAAAGACGCCAAATACGCGAACAAGAATTCCATTTCAATTTTCGCGTGGTTCGGGTGGTTCGCGGTTGAATCGGGCGACGAGTGGAATAGTTCGGTGCGAATGCCGGATTGGGTTAGACTGTCAGACCTGTGAAAATCCTCATCACCGGGGCCAACGGTTACATTGGCCGACGACTGATTCCCGTGTTGTTGGAACAAGGCCACGAACTGTTTTGCTGCGTGCGCGACAAGGCGCGCTTTGACTGGCATCAGCGGCACGAACATCTGCACACCCTCGAACTGGATTTTCTCAAAGCGGAACGGCCAGCAGAATTCCCCAAAGACCTCGACGTCGCGTTCTATTTGATTCATTCGATGAACAGTGTCATCGGCGATTTTGCCGCGCCGGAGCGCCAATCCGCCAAACGTTTCTGCGAACTGCTGGAGCCAACCCGTTGCCGGCAGATCGTCTATCTGAGCGGCATCGTAAATGAGAAAAAACTTTCGACGCATCTCTCCTCGCGGCTGGCGGTGGAGCAGATTTTGCGGTCCGGCCGGATTCCCTGCACGGTTTTGCGCGCCGGCATCGTGGTCGGTTCCGGCAGCGCCTCGTTTGAAATCATCCGCGACCTCGTGGAAAAACTGCCGGTGATGATCGCGCCGAAATGGCTGCAGACGCGCGGTCAGCCCATCGCCATCCGGAACGTCATCCAGTTTCTCGTCGGCGTAATGTTGCGGGAAGAAACCTTCAACCGGGACTTTGACATCGGCGGTCCCGAGGTTTTGAACTACCGGCAAATGCTCACGCAATTCGCCGAGGTGCGCGGTTTGCGCCGGCTCATCATCACCGTGCCGGTCATGACCCCGCGCCTCTCCTCCTACTGGCTCTATTTCATCACCTCCACGTCCTTCGCTCTGGCTGCGAACTTGGTGGACAGCATGAAGATTGACACCGTCCCGCGAAAAAATGATCTCGCTCAACAACTCGGTATCACGCTCATAACCTATAAACAGGCCGTGGAATTCGCACTGGAACGGATCGAATCCGGCAACGTCGTCAGTGGCTGGAAGGATTCTTTCGCCTCGTCCGGCGCGAGTCTGGCGCTGATGCACTCGGCCAATGTGCCGCAGCACGGCTGCTTCACGGATGTGCGGACGCGAACCGTCACCGGTCGCGTCGAGTCGGTCTGGCAACGCGTCTGGAGCATCGGCGGCGACACCGGCTGGTATTACGGCAACTGGCTCTGGGCGCTGCGCGGCTTGCTCGACAAAATGGTTGGCGGCGTGGGCCTGAACCGCGGTCGCACACAGGTGCATGACATCGCGCCGGGCGACGCGCTGGATTTCTGGCGCGTGCTGGTGGCGGACAAGCAGACCAAACGACTTTTGCTCTTCGCCGAAATGCGTCTGCCCGGCGAAGCGTGGCTGGAGTTTCAGGTTGTCCCGACAAAGGACGGCGACCAACTCATCCAGACCGCCACGTTCCGTCCGCGCGGTGTTTTCGGTCGGCTTTACTGGTATGCGGTGCTGCCCCTGCACCATTTCGTTTTCAATGGAATGATTAACGCGCTGACCCGGCCGGATTAACCGGGTGGCTACAAAGATTTCGCTCCTGACGGAGCGGCGAACCGGCGCGCTATTTGAATTGCTCGAAAAAGGAATAATCAACTTCAAAGACTTCTTTGCGGCGAAGCCCAAGTTGCTTTGATTCAAACAATTCCACCAAACGGTCGCCGTCCACCAATTCAATTTGGAGTACTCCTTCACGGTTGGCTTCCTTCTCGGCATCAGGGCTGAACCAGCCGGTCGTGATAAAAATACCTTTGTCCGCCCGACCCATTACCGCATTTCTAAAATCGCCAACTTGCGCGCGACTGACTGAAGTCCGAATCTTTTTGCACTGAAACAAAACTTTCATGGTGACAAATGGATTCAAACGCAGAAGTCCGTTGCCATCAATCCCGCCGTCGTGGCTTTTTCCAGTGACGACGACTTTTTCTAAGCCGTATTCGTGAAGCAATCGTTTACAGAGGCGCTCGAAACCATCAGGCGAGAGTGATTGAAGAACTTCGAGCAACTTGCCCTCCTCTGCCGTTTCGGGAGATTCAATCTCGGCTGTATCGCCTACAATTTCCGCTCCAGTTTTTGTGGCGCTTGTTGTTTGCTCCGCACCTTTTGCATTTGAGCTTGATTGCCCTTTCCGTAATTTCGCCTGTCTTCGGACAAGTTCGTAACATTGCTCCTCGGTCAAATGCGCTTTTGTTCCTGCTTGGCTTAACGTCCAGACGCCTCTTCGCGAGCTGTCGAGCAAACCTTCCCAAACAAGATACTGCCGCCCCCAATGCACCTGATTCTCGAAACGAGAGATATTGAATTTGTTCCTCTTTTCGCGCTCTTCATTTGGTAGATTGACCTTGTTAGCAATCCAGTCACAAACCTCGCGAGATTCAGCAGAACCACCCAGAGCACGCAGCGCGTCGAGCAACAGTGGAATCCATTTAACAAATTCAGCTTTGCCTTTAGTTCGCGCCATAAAATGCCTTTTAGTTTTTCGCCCCCGTCAACTCCTCTTCAAAATCCACGATCTCTTTGATCTGCACCAGAAACCAGCGGTCAATCTTCGTGAGGTTGAAAATCTCCTCGATGGTGAAGCCGGCGCGCAGGGCGTGGCGGATGAAGAAGATGCGTTCGGCGTTGGGCACGCTCAGCTTGCGGCTGATGACGTCGCGCGGCAGGATGTCGCGGTCGCCATAGACTTCCGTGCCGATGCGCCAGGGTTTGCCGTCGCCGCCCAAACCGCTGCGGCCAATCTCCAGCGAGCGCAGGCATTTTTGCAGGCTTTCCTTGAACGTGCGCCCAATGGCCATCGCTTCGCCCACGCTTTTCATCTGCGTGGTGAGCGTGGGGTCGGCCTGCGGGAATTTCTCGAAGGCAAAGCGCGGAATCTTGGTGACGACGTAATCAATGCTCGGCTCGAAACTCGCGGGAGTTTCACGCGTGATGTCGTTCCGTAGCTCGTCGAGCAGGTAGCCGACGGCAAGCTTGGCGGCGATCTTCGCGATGGGGAAACCCGTGGCTTTTGATGCCAGAGCGGAGCTCCGGCTGACGCGCGGGTTCATCTCGATGATGACCATGCGGCCATTCTCCGGGCTGACGCCGAACTGGATGTTCGAGCCGCCGGTCTCGACGCCCACGGCGCGGATGACGGCGAAGCTCTGGTCACGCATGATCTGAAATTCCTTGTCGGTCAGCGTCTGGATGGGCGCGACGGTGATGCTGTCGCCGGTGTGGACACCCATGGGATCGAAGTTTTCGATGGAGCAGATGATGACGCAGTTGTCGGCCTTGTCGCGCATCACTTCCATCTCGTATTCCTTCCAGCCGAGGAGGGATTCCTCGATGAGAATTTCGTTCACGGGCGAAAGCTCGATGCCGTTCTTGGCGATGGCTTCAAATTCTTCCTGATTGTAACCGATGCCGCCGCCCGTGCCGCCGAGCGTGAACGCTGGCCGGATGATGAGCGGGAACTTGCCAATTTTTTTTGCGACGTCGCGGGCTTCGTCCAGATTATGCGCGACGCCCGAAATGGGAACGTCGAGGCCGATTTTCAGCATCAATTCCTTGAACGCGAGCCGGTCTTCGCCGCGATGAATCGCGTCGGGCTTCGCACCAATCATTTCCACGTCGTGACGTTCGAGCGCGCCGTTTTTGTGGAGCGACATCGCGGTGTTGAGTGCGGTCTGGCCGCCAAGGGTGGGGAGCAAAACGAGTTTACCCTTCGCGTTGAGCCGTTTCATTTCCGCTTTCTCGCGCACGATGATTTTCTCCACGCATTCAGGCGTGATGGGTTCGATGTAGGTGCGGTCGGCAAACTCCGGGTCGGTCATGATGGTGGCCGGGTTGGAGTTGATCAGAATGACGCGGTAGCCTTCCTCGCGGAGCGCCTTGCACGCCTGCGTGCCGGAATAATCGAACTCGCACGCCTGGCCGATGATGATCGGGCCGGCGCCGATGATGAGAACAGAATGGATGTCGGTGCGTTTGGGCATAAATCGAAACGGCAAGATGAAACACGGACGCGACGGAAAATGAAAGTCAATTTGCAGCCGAAACAATTTGTTGCGGCGCTTTTCTACGGCTTAAAAATCCAATCACACCAAGCAAGGCAATGGCCAGTGCGGCGATTTGATAACCGGAAATCGGGCCTAATATTTGTGGCGTATCGCGAAGAAATTCGTGGAAGAAACGGAAAATGCCGTAAGCGATCAGATAAATGTGAAACAATTGTCCCGCCGCAATTTTTCCCCAGCGCAAAAGCAAAATCACGCCGAGCATGACGGCATTGAAAAGAAATTCCATCTGCGACGCCGGCCAGCGCGGGACACCGTTGGCGTCGTTGATCGTGAACCAATTTGCGCTGCAAACTTTGCCGAGGCAGCAGCCGTTGATCATGCAGCCGATGCGACCGAGCATGATGCCGACCGGAACGATGAGGGCGAACCAGTCGCCGGTGACGCTGTCGTATTTGAGCAGCCGCTTGGCGATTTCCACGCCGATATAACCGCCGAGCAGCGCGCCAGTGACGGATTTGCCGGTGGCGAGGATCACCCAGCGGTTCGCGTCGTGCCAGTGCAGCCAGCCTTCCGCGCCGAGATAGACGAGCTTCGCGCCAATGAAAGCGGAGACGAGCGCGGCGACGTAAATGAGCACGAGCCGTTCATCACGCCGCGCCAGCCGCGACCAGAAAATGATGCTCACGAAAATTCCCGTGAGCATCAGCCAGCCGTAGGCGGTGGAATTTAATACCGGTATTTTCAAATTCTTTTCTGTCGGTAAAATTCTAAATGCCGCCTGAATGTGAACACATTTCAAGCAACGCAACCAGCCAACTTAATAAAAATAAAAAAATTCCGAGAAAGATTCCGAGAATCACCCGGACCGTGACATTCTTGATGCCACCCAAACATCCGAATGCGCCGCATAAATTGCAAAGCGCGCAAATAATCAGCACAGCAACAGCCAAATCTGGATAGGGCTGTGGTCTTTGAGTCGAGGCAAATACAAGCAAAACGGGAATTGGAGCTAAACCAATCAGAAGCCACAAAAAAGCAAAAGCGGGATTGTGTTCCTTTTCGTTTGGGTTGCCAACTGTTGCGTCATCCTGCGAAGTTGTTACATCTTTTTCGGCAAATGCGCGTGACACAAAATAGGCCAAAATGAGCATTGCTGCCGATATGACAGGCAAATTTCCAGCAGGTCCAAATCTAAAAGAGTTTGTCACCATTGACAGCCCGGAAGCCAAAATAATCAGGACAACTGCGACCGTTAATGGTGACCAATAATTGAAAGGCTCTTCTCTTTTGGCAGGGCTTGCAAACAAGCACCCGGCTATTCCATAAATTGCTCCATAAAATATATTGAACATAACGATCACCGTTTCTGCCATGACATTTGGCCCGCGCGTCGGATGTCCCCAAAAATAAAATAAGAAAAAGCGCGCCACAATCGCTGGAACGAAAAGCAGCAATAACGCAAACCAAAGGCGATCACGATGGCGCAGAAAGCGCGCGATTGAACCATCGGGTTTTACCCGACAACAATACACCGCCAAAAAAACAATTCCCGCAGCGGCCAGCAATTCAATCAGCCGAAAACCATACATAAATAGAAAGCGATCATTCATTGGAGCAGTTTGTCATTTCACTTTGCCATCCGCAAAACCGGAGTAGTAGCGGCAGAAGGAATCCAGTTTGCCGTCCGGGCGGATGACGTGGGTACAACAGCGGTCAATGCGGTCCTCGTCCCACGTCGCGGCGTCCATGAACGGCTTGACGAAGAGCCGGAATGTGTGCGTCTCGTCCAGCTCGAATTTTTTAAGCAGTTCGCCCAACGGCTCGGATTCGCAGCCGCATTTCATCAAGTCTTCCAGCTTGTAACGGACTTTTGTGCTGAGAAAATCCTGCACCTGCGTGAAATCAATGAAGTCGCTCACGGAACGGATTTGCCCGTCAATTTTCAGCAAATAGCCAATGGTTGCGCAATTCGGGTCGCCGCACGGCAGCGGAGTGAAATCCTCGAAGCGCAGTTTGCCGGAGGATTGCGCGACGGCGGCCAAAATTATATCCGCCGTGTTCAAACGATTTGATTGCGAGTTCGGAATTCGCCCGCTGCCAAAAATCGGTTGAAAAGAAATTCCTCGCACGTTTGGAAATTTCAAACCGAAATCAATCGCGTCCCAAAGAAACGGCAGGTTTTCCGGCGTCACCGTCATGGCCAGCGTGACGGGCAGATTCATTTCGCGGCAGCGCTCCAGACAGCGCTCGCGCGTCGCGCGCAAGTCCGCGCCGCGCAGAAATTGTTGGCCGGCTTCCTGCGTGCCGTCGAATTGCAGATAAAGCTGGAACGCGCCGTAGCGAAACGCCGCGCCGAGTTCGCGCGCGAAGGCATCGTCGTGCGCGATGCGGACGCCGTTGGTGTTCAGCAAAACGTAATCAATCTTCGGATGATCTTGCAGCCAGCGAAGCAGTTCGAAGAATTGCGGATGCAATGTCGGTTCGCCGCCGGATAATTGAAGGATTTCAATCACGCCTTTGCGGTCAACGACGCCTTGGATGCGGCGTTTCAGATCATCGAGCGGCACGGCGTCCACTTTTTGACCGACGCCAACCGGCGAATCCGCGTAGCATGTCGGACAACTCAAATTGCATGAGTTGACGATTTCAATTAGGGCGAGGCAGGTGGAAAGTTTTTCCATCACACCGAGCGCGTCCCCGGGTTCGGCATTGCGACCGAGCGTGCCAGCCGGTGAACCATCCGAAGCGCAGCAAGCTTGACCACTGCAACAGCCGTTTTCTGATTTGCCTTTCGACAGCCAATAAAATCGCGCATCGGATGCGATGCACACGCTGGCCTCGCCGTGTTCGGGACAAATTCGCTTAAGAAAAACTTTAGGTTGGATTCCGCCCGAGCGCCAGACTTCCGCCGGACACGGCGCGTGGCAAATCGGACAGCGTGACGTGGTGCGTTTGAGCAATTCGTCGACGAGCTTGAAAGTTGGAAGTGAATTTTTTCCAGGTTGAATCGAAGCGTTCATGCGAAATTAAAGCCTCATGGATAAACTCGCGTGGAAGATACTGCTGCGCCAGCGACACAACCTAAACCCGAAAGGGCAAAGCTTAAAAAACAGAAAGCTGCTATGAAAAACAAGTTAAGAAACGCTCGCTTGAATCCAGTAGGGTTGAGGCTTCGCACATACAATATCGCGCAAACAAACCCTGAAACCAAGATGCCAAAGATGCCAGCAAAGGCAGCTATAAATTCAACATGTAACAGCAAAGCCGTAAAACTGACTATTGCTGGAGCAAGCAAAGAAATGAAAAACCCCTTGGTTGGCAATCGTTGAATACCGGATTTATCTTTCGGAAAAATTTTGTCCGTTGCCAAATCCTTTCCGCAAAACGAACACCAGTTCGCGCCATAATTTTCCGGCAATTCTTTCTGGCAATGTGGGCAGTTCATTTTCGCTTCAGAAAAGCTTCGACTGATTTCCCGTCACCGGTTTCAAGCCGAGTTTCTTGTAGCTCAATTCCGTTGCGACACGGCCTTGCGAGGTGCGGTTGAGATAACCTTCCATGATGAGATAGGGCTCATAAACTTCCTCGATCGTGTCCGGCTCCTCGCCGACGGCCACGGCGAGCGAATTCACGCCGACCGGCCCGCCGCCGAATTTCGTGATGACGGCTTCGAGGATGCGCTTGTCCATTTCGTCGAGGCCGTTTTCGTCAATCTCCAGCATCGCCAGCGCGCGGTCGGCAACGACTTTCGTGATGCGGCCGTCGTGCCGGACTTGCGCGTAATCGCGCACACGGCGGAGCAAATTATTCACGATGCGCGGCGTGCCACGGCTGCGCCGGGCGATTTCGTGCGCGCCGGATTCTTCAATTTCGACATTCAGCAAACGCGCGGAGCGGATGACAATTTTCTGCAAATCTTCGCCGACGTAATAATCCAATCGCTCGCGCATCCCGAAGCGCGTGAGCAACGGCGCGGTGAGCAAACCGCTGCGCGTCGTCGCGCCGATGAGCGTGAAGCGCGGGAGATTCAGCCGCACGCTGCGCGCGTTCGGCCCCTGGTCAATGATGATGTCGAGCTTGAAATCCTCCATCGCGGGATAAAGATATTCCTCGATGGTTTTTTGCAGGCGATGGATTTCGTCAATGAACAGCACGTCGCCTTCTTCGAGGTTTGTGAGCAGCCCGGCGAGGTCGGCGGCTTTTTCAATCGTCGGACCGCTCGTGGCTTTGACATTCGCGCCCATCGCCTTCGCCAAAATATTGGCGATGGTTGTTTTTCCCAAGCCCGGCGGGCCGCTCAACAAAATATGGTCGAGCGCCTCGCCGCGTTGCTGGGCGGCGGCGACGGCGATCTCCAACCGCTCCTTCACGCGCGACTGGCCGGTGAAATCGGAAAAGAGCGACGGACGCAGCGTCATTTCGAGCGCCACGTCGGGTTTGTTCAAAGTGGTAGCGGTATGTTCGGCCATCACGTCCAGCATGGGAAATGCGCCGCGCACCAGCAAGCGCGATTCCTTTGACGCCGACCAAGGTCTCCACAATCACTGGCATTTTTCGTCAGAAAAGGCTGGAAATTGAAATTGGGCTTGGGCATGATGCGCGCTTCCTTATGACCAAAACCAAATTACTTTTTCGTGGCCTGATTTTTTCCGCCATGGCGTCTTGCGCAACGAATGCCTTCGCCGGCGACGCCGACATCAACCTGCCGTCGTTGCAAGACGTTTCCTTTTATGGCGGCTTGGTGAGCGGCCATGGTATTTTGTATCTGGGATTGGTGATCTGTGCAGTCGGCGCGGCGTTCGGTATTTTGCAATACAAACAGACCCGCGCGCTGCAAGTCCACAAATCGATGGGCGACGTTTCCAACATCATCTGGGAAACGTGCAAAACCTATCTGTGGCAGCAGGGAAAATTTCTCGCGACCCTCTGGATTCTCATCGCCGTCTGCATGGTTTATTATTTTGGATTTTTAGTGGAACACATTGATCCGGTCACCCAGCAACCCTTGTCCAGCGGTGCAGTCATCTTTAATGTGACGGTGATTCTGGCGAGTTCCATTCTTGGAATTCTTGGCAGCTACGGCGTCGCCTGGTTTGGGATTCGCATCAACACGACAGCCAATTCCCGCGCCGCGTTCGCCGCGCTCAAAGGCAATTCGCTTAAAACCCTTTTCATCCCGCTGCAAGCTGGCATGAGCATCGGCCTCTTGCTCGTCTGCGTCGAACTCGTCTGCATGATTTGCATCCTCGCGTTCGTGCCGCCGCTGCTCGCCGGGCCGTGCTTCATCGGTTTTGCGATCGGCGAATCGCTCGGCGCGAGCGTGCTGCGCATCGGCGGCGGCATTTTCACAAAAATTGCCGACATCGGTTCCGACTTGATGAAAATTGTTTTCAACCTGCCCGAAGATGATCCGAAAAATCCCGGCGTCATCGCCGATTGCACCGGCGACAACGCCGGCGATTCCGTCGGCCCGACCGCCGACGGTTTTGAAACTTACGGCGTGACGAGCGTCGCGCTCATCGCCTTTCTTGCGCTCGCGCTCGCCGCGTCGCCGGTTCTTTGCGGCAAGCTCATCATCTGGCTGTTCGCGATTCAAAGTTTGATGGTGCTCGCGTCGCTCGGCTCGTTTTATCTGAACAAAGTCCTCGCCACCGCGCGTTATGGCGGTAAAAAGAATTTCAACTGGGAAGCGCCGCTGACCGATTTGGTTTGGATCACTTCGATCATTTCCATCATCGTCTGTTTTGTTGCGACCAAATTTTTGCTCGGCAATTTTTCCATTCCCGAAATGAAAGACAACGTGTTGACGGACGTGCCGTTATCGAATCTTTGGTGGGTGCTTGCCGCCATCATAGCGTGCGGCACACTGGCCAGCGCGCTGATCATGGAGTTCACGAAAATTTTCGTCAGCACCAGCTCGCGCCACGTCAAGGAAGTCACACGCTCGTCCGAGCAGGGCGGCGCGTCGCTCAACATTTTGTCCGGCCTCGTCGCGGGAAATTTCTCCGCGTTCTGGATGGGCCTCGTGATCCTCGCGCTGATGTTCACGGCATATTTATTTTCGCAGAACGCCGATTTTCTCGCCCTGCTGCCGGAGAAATTTAATTTCGCCGCGCCTATCTTCGCGTTCGGCCTCGTCGCGTTCGGTTTTCTCGCGATGGCTCCGGTCACGATTGCCGTGGACAGTTTTGGTCCCGTCACCGACAACGCGCAGTCCGTTTATGAATTGAGCCGCATCGAATCGCAGCCGAACGTCAGCGCGGAAATCGAACGCGATTTCGGCTTCAAACCGAATTTCGCCGACGCCAAACTGGAATTGGAAAAAGGCGACGGCGCGGGAAACACATTCAAGGCGACCGCGAAACCGGTTTTGATCGGCACTGCTGTCGTCGGCGCGACCACGATGATTTTCGGCATCATCATGCTGCTCGAAAATGTTTTCGGCAACGCCATCGCGCACTTGAGCCTCGTCCAGCCGCAGATCATTTTCGGACTGCTCATGGGCGGCGCGGTGATTTACTGGTTCACCGGCGCGAGCATGCAAGCCGTCGTCACCGGCGCCTACAGCGCGGTCGTGTTCATCAAAAAAAATCTTAAGTTCGACAAGGAAACCGCTTCGATTGAAGACAGCAAAAAAGTCGTCGAGATCTGCACCGTCTACGCGCAACGCGGACTCATCAACATCTTCATCGTCGTCTTCGCGTTCGCGCTTGGCCTGCCGTTTTTCAATCCGTATTTTTTCATCGGCTACCTCATCGGCATCGCGTTCTTCGGCTTGTTCCAGGCGATTTTCATGGCCAACGCCGGCGGCGCGTGGGACAACGCCAAAAAAATCGTCGAGGTGGACTTGAAACAAAAAGGCACGCCGCTCCACGCCGCGACCGTCGTCGGCGACACCGTCGGCGATCCGTTCAAGGACACGAGTTCCGTCGCGATGAATCCGATCATCAAGTTCACGACGCTCTTCGGCCTGCTCGCCGTCGAGATCGCCGTCAACATGACGCAGAAATACAAGGAGCATTTGAAACTCGACCCGAACACCTTCAATTGGAATCCGTGGATTGGTGGTACCTGCTTTCTCGTCGCGCTGATTTTTGTCTATCGCTCGTTTTACTGCATGAGAATTCCTGCTGACGAAACCGCCGGGAAATAAAACTCGAAAATCTCCCCGCGTGATTCAAAATTGAATCATGTCCGAGATTCAGCGGTTCATTCAAGTCAACTGGCAACTGCGCGTCTTCTTCACCGAAGACGTTTTTGCGGCGACCAATCTGACTTTGAAAACCGCGCTGGCCGACGCCGCGCCGCGCAAAGTTCTCGTCGTCCTTGAAGATTCGCTCGCGCTCGCGCAGCCAAACCTTTCGCGCCAGATTGAAAATTATTTTTCCGCGCACGCCGAAAAACTTCAACTCGTCTGCCCTCCAATCCTAATCGCCGGCGGCGAACGCGCCAAAAATTCCGACCAATTCATCGCCGAAATTCATTCCCATATTGACCGCCACCACATTGACCGGCATTCGTATTTGATCGCCATCGGTGGCGGCGCGTTGCTGGACATTGCCGGCTTCGCTGCCGCCACCGCACATCGCGGCGTGCGCCACGTCCGCATCCCGACGACCACTTTGTCGCAAGCCGATTCCGGCGTTGGCGTAAAAAACGGCATCAATGCGTTTGGTAAAAAAAACTTCATCGGTACGTTCGCACCGCCGTTCGCCGTCATCAACGATTTCAATCTGCTCGCCACGCTAAAGCCGCGCGACAAACGCGCCGGCTACGTCGAAGCCGTGAAAGTCGCCTGCATCCGCGATGCAAATTTTTTTGACGAAATCGAGCGCGACGCTGAAAAATTAACTTCTTTCGAGCCAGTCGCGATGCAACATTTGATCCGTCGCTGCGCCGAATTGCATTTTGAACACATCGCCACCGGCGGCGACCCGTTTGAAACCGGCTCCGCGCGCCCGTTGGATTTCGGTCACTGGGCCGCGCACAAGCTGGAACAGCTGTCGCGCTTCCAGATTTCGCACGGCGACGCCGTCGCCATCGGCATCGCACTCGACGTGATTTATTCGCGCAACATCGGACTGCTCGACGCGCAATCGTGCGGGCGGATTTTGAGCCTGCTGGAAAAACTTGGCTTCAAACTTTTTGCCGATGAATTGTTGAATGCCGACAATTCAAACCAGTTGACGATTTTGACCGGCCTCGAAGAATTTCGCGAACATCTCGGCGGTGAACTGACCATCACGTTGCTCAAGGAAATAGGACGAGGCGTGGAAGTCCACGAGATGGATTCGCAGAAAATCACCGAGGCCATCCACGAACTGCGCGCCCGCAGAAAATGAACCGTCTCGCCGTCATCAACGTTGTCGGCCTCACCGAGGCGCTCATCGGTGAACACACGCCGCGCATCGCGCAATACCACAAACGCGGCGCGCTCGCGCACATCGCACCGGCGTTTCCCGCCGTGACTTGCACGGCGCAATCCAATTATCTCACCGGAAAAGTGCCAGCCGAGCACGGCATCGTCGGCAACGGCTGGTTCAATCGTGAATTCGCTGAAACACAATTTTGGAAACAATCAAACCACGTAGTTCACGGAAAAAAAATTTGGGATGCGCTCCGCGAACAATCCCAAATCGTAGATCGTAAATCTTCAATCGCCAATTGCTTCTGGTGGTTCAACATGTATTCGAGCGTGGACTTTTCCATCACGCCGCGCCCGATGTATCCCGCCGATGGCCGGAAATTTTTTGACGTCTATTCCTGGCCGTATTCCATCCGCGAAGAAATCAAAAAGGAATTGGGCGAATTTCCGTTCTTCAGTTTTTGGGGCCCGGCGGCGGGAATTGATTCGCCGCAAGGCAAAGCCGATGCCGCCTCGCGCTGGATCGCCGAAGCGGCGAAATGGATTGAAACTAAATATTCCCCGACGTTGAACCTGATTTACCTGCCGCATCTGGATTATAATTTGCAAAGGCATGGAACTTACGATGACGCTGGTAATCTAAATCCAAAAATTTACCGTGACCTGCGCGAGATTGATGCCATCGTCGGCGACCTGATTGATTTTTTTGGCAAGCGCGGCGTACCGGTGGTTTTGCTTTCTGAATACGGCATCACCAACGTGGACACACCCATTCACCTCAACCGGATTTTCCGCGAGCGCGGCTGGCTGACGGTGAAGGACGAACTCGGTTTGGAAATTCTCGACGCGGGTGCGAGCCAGGTTTTTGCCGTGGCGGATCATCAGGTCGCGCACATTTATCTGAACGATGCGTCGCTGGAAAAATCCGTGCGCGAGGTTTTGGAAAAAACTGCGGGCGTGGAAAAGATTCTCGGCCACGCGGAAAAAATCGCGGCGGGCATTGAGCATCCGCGCGCGGGCGATTTGATTGCCGTGGCGCGGGAAAATGCGTGGTTCACTTATTATTACTGGCTCGACGACGCGCGAGCGCCGGATTTTGCGCGGACGGTGGACATCCACCGCAAGCCGGGCTACGACCCGGTGGAATTGTTTCTCGACCCGCGCATTCCGGTGGTGAAATTAAAGATCGCGTGGCGGTTGCTGCAAAAAAGGCTCGGCCTGCGGATGTTGATGGACGTGATTCCGCTCGACGCGACGCTGGTGAAAGGTTCTCACGGGCGGCGTCCGGCGGATAAAAAAGACTGGCCGGTGTTCATCACCAGCCAGCCAGAATTTTTGAGTGCTAAGGAAGTGGAATCAACGGATGTTTTGCAAATCCTGCTGCGGCATTTCGACACGCTATAAACGCTGGAAAATTAATTTACTGCAAAACGTGGGCTTGCGTGGAGTTTGTGCCAATTGAGCAAGTTGGATTGTCGCCAATCCTTTTTAAATTATAAATCCCGCCCGACGGACATGGCGGGATTTTACCATATTTATTCAGTTTGATATAAGGCGTAATGTCATTTGGAAAATTGATGGCGTCGCCGTTTGTCTTGCTATGCTCCAATGCAAACTGATTTGCAGCGGCATCAATTTGCCGAAGATTATTAATGCAAGCATTGGCCTTGCTAGTGTGTGATCCTCCAATACGGTTTGGAATTGCAATCGCAGCAATCAGCCCAACTATACAAATCAAAAGAGCCAGTTCAAGAAGCGTGAACGCCGCGCAAAACTTATTTTTAGGTTTGCTCATATAATTAAATGAACACCGCTCCGCCAATTCCGTTGCGACAATTCATTCACCCGCCCATCTGGCCGCGCGTGACGCCGAGTTGATTGAATAATTTTAGTTCGCGCCAGAGCTGCGTGCCGGAAATTTCGCCGCGCAACAACTGACGGTATTTGGTGATGGTGCGGACGACTTCCTCGGGATTTTCATTCAGAAATTCCACGCGGAAATTGCGGACGCCGAGCGCGAGGAGCCGTTCCACAAATTCCGCGCCGGTCTGCGCCTGCGAATTGAAGACGGTGTTGCGGCAGCCGGCATCGGCCTTGAGCGGATGCTCCGCGCCCACGCGGTCGCTCAGGCGCACGTCATGCGTGTCGCACGGGCGGCCGCAGTCGCGATAATCTTTTCCCTTCGACAAAAACGCGCAGAACACGCAGTGCTCCATGTGAAACATCGGCATATGCTGGTGAATCGTGACCTCGAACCATTCCGGAGGCGCGGCGGACAATAGCGCGTCGAGCTGCACCACATTCAAATCGTAGCTGGCGGTGAGGCGTTCGAGGCCAAAATGATTTTTGAAATAGTCCGCCGTGATGCGGTTCGCGACGTTCAGCGAAAAATCGCCAACGCGCCGCGTGTCCGCAAAAAATTTCAGATGGTCGTAGTTGCGGATAAGATAGCCGTCGGCATTGCAGGAACGGACGATTTTCAAAATCCATTCTTCGCCCATCTTGGTGATGCGCGGCGGGGCGACAAAGATGCCTGGCTGTTGATAGTTGAGAGTTGATGGTTGATAGACGGAGCAGCCGCTTGCAGTGTGAAAGGTCGTCACAGCCTCACGATATTTTTTTGGATCTTCGAATTCGCAATAAACGGTCTGCACGCCGCATTTCAGCGCGGCTTCAAGTTGCGCGTGGTTACGGACGAGGACAATCAATTGCGGATCAGATTTGCCACCGAGACGCAGAGATGCAGAGGATTGAGAAATTGAAATGGCCGAACTCTGTGACTCTGTAACTCTGTGGCTATTGATTTGCCAGCGCTTGGGTTGCGCGCGAAGTTTTTCCAGTTCGATGACAAACTCACGGCGCAAACGGTTCAGTTCGCTGACGGCCACCATCACTTCGCCGGACAAATTATTTTTAAGCTCGCCGAGTTTGAACGGCGTGCCGCCGAGGCGACCGAGTTGTTCCCGCAATTTTTCTTTGGTCAGCGGAAGTTTTTCTGCTTTCGCGAGCGGCATCGCGGATTCCACTTTCGCAACGTGACCTTCTTCGTCACGCGCAATGAGCGTCAGCGGTTTGCCGACGAGACCGTGAACTTCAATTTGAATCGGGCGCTGAAATTTTGGCGCGTCGCCCGCGAAACTTTGGCGCAAACGCTTGTCGAGTTCGGGATCGTTGGTTTTCCAAATTTTATCGCCGACGTGGACGCGCAAAAAATCAATGCTGCCGTAGCCGAAACGCAGTTCGGTCAATTTCTCGCCGGGAATTTTGAAACGCGGTTCCTGAATTTCGTAAATGCGTCCGCCTTCCTCTTTTTCATCCGGCTTGCCGGCGTCGAAAACAATTCCATCGCCGAGTTTCACCGGCGCGGCGAGATTTACAATCACGCCGTCGCGGACAATTTTTTTGACTTCGCCAAGATAGACGCCGCGTTTTTTCCCAAAGCGTGCGTGAACGAGTTTTTGATTATCAATGCCGCTGAACCAGCCGGTGAAAAGGCCGCGCGAGAAAGACATTTCTAAGTCGTAACGGTCGCTCGCTGGAACTGCTGTGGCTTGTCCCTCCGCGATTTTGTTTAACGCGGCGCGATAGACGCGCGTGATGCTCGCGACGTATTCGGGCGCTTTGAGACGACCTTCGATTTTCAGAGAAGCGACGCCGGCGCGAACGAGTTGCGGTAAAACTTCGAGGCCGGACAAATCTTGCGGGCTTAATAAATAGCGTTTATCGCCGAGCGGAACTTGCGCGCCGTCGGAAATCAAATCGTAAGGCATCCGGCAGGCTTGCGCGCATTCGCCGCGATTCGCCGAGCGGCCGCCGAGCGATTCGCTGGTCAAACATTGGCCGGAATACGCGACACACAACGCGCCGTGAACGAAAACTTCCAAGGGAAGTCGCCGGTTGAAAGTTGAAGGTTGAAGGTTCGTCGCAGTTTGTGCCGCGCTTATTTTTTCAATCTCCGCAATCGAACATTCGCGCGCGAGGACGGCGAGATTGCAGCCGAGGTTCCGGGCGAATTCCACGCCGGCGGCGCTGGAAATCGTCATTTGCGTCGAGGCGTGAATCGGAAAATCCGGCGAGAGTTCGCGGATTAGTTTGCAGATGCCGACGTCCTGCACAATCGCGGCGTCCACGCCGGCAGAAATAATTGAGCGTAGATAATTTTCCGCGTCGGCAATTTCATTCTGAAAAACGAGTGTGTTGAACGTGACGTAACCTTTGACGCCGCGCCGGTGGAGAAATTCCATGAGCTTCGGCAAATCGGCCTCCGTGAAATTATGTGCGCGCATCCGGGCGTTGAACTTGTCGAGGCCGAAATAAATCGCATCCGCGCCGTTTTCGACGGCGGCCTTGGCGCATTCCCAGTCGCCGGCGGGCGCGAGGAGTTCGGGCATTTTCAAATCTAAAATTTTAGATTTGAAATTGTCGGCAGCAAGATAGGTGGACGCGGCGGCGGTCATTGCAATTTAAATTTAACCGCGAATCGCGCGAAAGACACGCAAAGAACTTTGCGCGCCGGTTGCTAAAATCAGTTTTCATTGACGGACATCTGTGTTTAGCTGTGGCAGAAAATGATTCATCCCACGGCCAGCATTCATCCGTCGGCGAAGCTCGGCGCGAACGTCCGCGTCGGCGCGTTTGCAGTGATTGACGCGAGCGTGGAACTTGGCGCGGAGTGCGTGGTCGGGCCGCACGTCTATCTGACGGGCGCGACAAAAATCGGCAGCGGAAATAAATTTAACGCGGGCTGCGTCATCGGCGACGCGCCGCAGGATCTAAAATATAAAGATGAGCCAACGTTTGTAAACATTGGCGATAATAATGTTTTCCGCGAGCACGTCACCGTGCATCGTTCCAATAAAATGGCCGAGGCGACGGTGATTGGTTCGAATAATTTGTTCATGGCCAGTTCGCATATCGCGCACAATTGCCTGGTCGGAAATCATGTCATTCTCGCGAATGGCGCGCTGCTCGGCGGCCATGCAACGGTTCAGGATCGCGCGTTCATTTCCGGCAACGCGCTTGTGCATCAGTTCACCCGCGTCGGCACGCTGGCCATCATGCAGGGCGGCTCGGCCATCAGCAAAGACCTGCCGCCGTTCACGGTGGCGCGCGGCGATAATGGAATTTGCGGCCTGAACACGGTTGGCTTGCGCCGTGCAGGATATTCAGCGGCGGAACGGCTGGAGCTGAAAAAACTTTATCATGCGCTGTTTCGGAGCGGAAAATTATTTCGAGCTGCGCTTGCAGACGCGGAAAAAAATTTCACCAGCGCGGGTGCAAAAATCATGTTGGAATTTATCGCCGCCGCCAAACGCGGTGTGTGCGCCGACATCGGTTCCAGCGGACGCAGCTCCGACGAAGAATGATTTCACTGCCGGAATATAAAGTGATGGGCGAGGACGGTCAGGAATACGGGCCGGTCGCTGCCGAGCAAATCCATAAATGGATCGCCGAAGAGCGGCTGGAGCGAAAATCGCCTGTGAAACCAGCCGATTTGCGCGATTGGGTGTTTCTGGAATCGCTGCCGGAATTTGCCGGGGCGTTTCAGCCACCCACGCCGCCGCCGAAACGGCGCCGGCGAAAATGGCCGGTGGCGGCTGGGATTATTATTTTGGCAGCAGGATTGATTTTGCTAGTGGTGAAAAAATTCAAACATCTTTGAATCATGTATAAAATCGTCGGCAACGACGGAAAAACTTACGGGCCGGTCACGGCGGATCAAATCCGCGAATGGATCGCGCAAGGCCGTGTCGAAAATCGGACGGCGGTGCTGTCAACCGGTGCGGTGGAATGGACTTTTATTGGTCTGCTTCCGGAATTCGCGCCGCTATTTCACAGCTCGCCGCCAGTCATTGCGCCACTCAAAGCCGAAGCGATTTTAACCAATAAAACCAATGGTTTTGCCACGGCCGGACTGGTTTGCGGCATCCTTTCCTGTGTGTGCTGCTGCGGCTGCCCATTCAGCGTGCTCGGCCTGATTTTTTCTATCGTCGCGCTTGTCCAAATCAACGCCCAAGCAGAAAAGCAAGCGGGTTGGGGACTCGCACTGGCGGGATTGATCTGTTCGGCAATCAGTTTGTTGATTAGCCTTGGACTTGGAATTTTTCAACTTGCACTCTCGCCTGCCAACTTGATCTGGCATGTCGGCGCCATTTAAGTGAACTCTGCGCCACCCAAAATTAACTCCGGTAACGCGCGCTTTGCCGGAATCATTTTGGCGTCAGTGGTATTGGGCATCGTCGCCGTGGTATTTTTCTTTAACCCGGCGACGCACACATTTTATCCCGTGTGCCAATTTCACCAACTTACCGGCCTGAATTGCCCAGGCTGTGGTATGACGCGCGCCCTTTACGCGCTGCTGCACGGCAAAATTTTGACGGCATTGCGAGATAACTCGCTGTTCATTCTAGTTCTGGGAGTTTTGATAATCCGCGTGGCTTGGTTCAGCCTCAAAAAATTTCGTGGCGTTGCGACCGGTGAATTTTTTCCTGTTAAATTTCTCTGGGCGTTGCTCATGATTGCGCTCGTGTTCACTGTGCTGCGAAATTTGCCCGCATTTAAATTTCTTTCACCGCCCAACCAATAATTTTAAGAACTTATTGAAATATTGCAAGTTGTTTATATAAAATAACTTTTAGTAAATTAAGCACGGTCTGATTGCGTCACTTATAATCTCTATTTATTTTTGCTTGCCCTAATGAATTCAAAATCATTCAATCGTAAGCTGGTGAATTTTTATCGCCGATAGCTTAATTCGATGTTCATTTATCCCAAAAAATATGACGTGATTGTAGTGGGTGCGGGTCATGCCGGAGTTGAGGCTGCACTGGCAGCCGCCCGGATGGGCTGCGAAACTTTGTTATTGACCATAAACGCAGACTCTATCGGCCAGATGTCTTGCAATCCGGCCATTGGAGGCTTGGCTAAAGGCCACCTAGCGCGCGAAATTGATGCGCTCGGCGGCGAAATGGGCCGAGCCACAGATATGTGTGGCCTTCAATTCAGAATGTTAAACACTAAAAAGGGCCCGGCGGTTTGGGCACCTCGCGCACAGTGTGATAAAAAGGCATATCAATTTCGCATGAAATGGATTTGCGAATCCGAGCCGAATCTCGATGTTAAACAGGGTCAATCAGTAAAAATTATTCATCAAGATGGAGTTGCATCAGGGATAGAAACGATGCTTGGTGTTCATTATCTGGGTAGAACGATCGTTATCACAACCGGAACTTTTTTGCGCGGCTTGATGCACATCGGATCAAATCAACAATCTGGTGGACGGGCGGGAGACGCGGCTGCTATGAATCTTTCATCTTCGCTTCAAGCGTTAGGGCTCGAACTAGGTCGCCTGAAGACTGGAACGCCACCAAGGCTTTTACGAAAATCTATAGATTTTTCCAAAACTGAAATTCAATCCGGGGATGATCCAGTGCCGTATTTTACCTTTTGGAAAGATGCTTTGTTCCACATGGAACATTTTTCAGGAATCTCAAGCGAAGCTGATGCCGAAATTGGAAAATATCCCCCTCAATCTATTTTAAGTCGGATAAATGGCCAGTTGCCTTGTTATATCACGTTCACAACCAATAAGACGGCTGAAATTATTCGCAAAAATTTGCATAAATCTCCGATGTATTCTGGTGTCATTGAGGGTATTGGTCCTCGTTATTGTCCATCAATAGAGGACAAGATCGTTAAATTTTCCGAAAAGGAACGTCATCAGATTTTTCTTGAGCCAGAGGGGATTGAGACCGACGAGATATATGTGAATGGTTTTTCGACCAGCCTGCCGTTTGAAGTGCAGATTGAATTGGTTCATTCTATTATTGGGTGTGAGAACGCTGAAATTATGCGTCCAGCTTACGCAGTTGAATACGACTTTGCGTTTCCGACTCAACTTGAACCTTCATTAGAAACGAAAGTGTGCCGAAATTTATTCCTTGCCGGACAGATTAACGGAACTTCTGGCTATGAAGAGGCCGCAGCACAGGGATTGATGGCTGGCATCAATGCTGCCCGACGGGTGCAAAATCGTGAACCAATTATCTTGCGGCGTGATCAAGCTTACATCGGTGTTTTAATTGATGATTTAATTACAAAAGGAACTTCTGAACCCTATCGCATGTTCACCTCACGGGCGGAATACCGGTTGTTATTACGTCAAGATAATGCTGATTTAAGATTGTCGCGCCTAGGTCATGAAATCGGTTTATTGCCAACACGAAATTTTAAAAAATTTACAGCTAAAGAAGCTGCAATTGCCGAAGAAATCAATCGCTTGTACACAACTTATTTACAGCGAGATTGTTTGGCAAAAATTTTATCCCGAACCGAAATGTCCTATCAGGATTTACCGAGCAAAAATACGGCTCTGGATACGGAAGTGCTCCAGCAGGTGGAAATTGCCATTAAGTATGCAGGCTATGTTGACCGGCAGAAAATCGAAGTTGCTCGCACGAAAAATCTCGAAGACAAAATTATTCCTAATTCGTTTGATTTTAGCACGGTTCCCAGCTTGCGGCTCGAGGCACGACAAAAGTTGGATAAGATTCGTCCGCGTACCATCGGTCAGGCTGGACGCATTTCTGGTGTTTCGCCCGCAGACATCAGTATTCTGTTAATCTGGCTTAAACGCGGAACGAGAAATTCTCCCGAAATTTCTGAATGCGATAGTCTTTTGAATCCAAATGAGGATTTATAAAAACATAAATAATTTTTTAGTCGTTCATCAAGACTATCAAATGAGGATAAGAAATTTATATTTTAACATTGAATGTTATTAGAATATTTATAATAATTTGAACTGTTATTCATGAATTTTGATCCTGCTGAAATCGAAAAAATTGTGCGTGAAGTGATTCAACAAACACGCAGCCAAGTTGTGACGGCTTCGCCGACACCGTTATCGTCGGTCAGACCAGAAATTCGTTCCACAAGCCAGCCTTCGGCTATTCCGGTTCGCGCCCGCGCCGCCGTGCTGGTCGAAAAGAAACGGCTTGAGTTGAAGGAGTTCCCTCTGCGCAAGATTCGGGAAAACGAAATTCTCGTGCGCGTTGAAGGCTGCGGTATCTGCGGCACAGATATTCATTGCTTCAATAATGATCCGTTCAAACTTTGCCCAGTCGTTCTGGGACACGAAGGCACGGGCGAAGTTATTGAGGTTGGCAGCGCCATTCACATGGACAGCGTGGGTAAGCCAGTCCGACCCGGCGACAAAATCGTGACCAGCGTGTTGGAAACCTCCGAGGCCTGCATGGTTGCCAAGTATAACCCTGCCAAGGCGAATCTTTGCGACGACTTGCGTATCTATGGCTTGCTGCCGGACGAGTCGGACAATCATTTCAACGGTTATTTTGGCGAATACCTCATTATCCGGCCCGGATCTTCTTTCTTTGTCGTTAACGATATGAGCCTTGACCTTCGTATGCTGATCGAGCCAGCCGCTGTTGCAGCGCACGCGCTTGAACGCGCCAAAAAGACTGGCCTCATCAACTTCCGCAGCCGCGTTATTGTACAGGGTTGTGGTCCGATTGGTTTGATGATGATTGCCATCATCCGCACCGCTGGCGTGAATAATATCATCGCCATTGACGGCAATACGGATCGCCTGGCCATCGCGCGGCAAATGGGTGCGGACTACACCATCAACTTCCGTGATTATCCTGACCGGCAGGGTTTGGTAGAAGCTGTCAACGCGGTGACGAAAGGCATGGGCGCACACTTCGCCTTTCAAGTCACTGGCGTCCCTGCGGCGGCTTCGACCATTTGGAAGCTCGTCCGGCGCGGCGGCGGCATTTGCGAACTAGGCTTTTTTGTTGATGGCGGTGAATGCAGCATCAATCCACACGAGGACATCTGCAAAAAGGAAATCATGCTCGTCGGCAGTTGGGCCTATAACTCATGGGAATATCCCAATGCCTACCATTTTCTCCAACGCGCCGCGCGCATCGGCATCCCCGTGGAAAAACTCATCACCCACCGTTTTCCGCTCGACCAAATCGCCGAGGCCTTTCAGACCAACCTCCGCTTGGAAGGCATCAAAATCGTCGTTGAAAATCCCAACTTCCGTTCGGTTTCTTCCTGAACAAGCGGCTGGCAATATTTTCACCGGCATACACAGCGAACACCGCACCTGTGCCCCGCGCCCTTCGGCGTTTGACTATTCATCGTCAATTCACTAACGTCTTGTTCCGTAAAGTCAAAAAATTGCCCCTTTAATTTATGGCCGCCAAATCCGAGAAGTCTGTCGAAAAATCCGTCGTCGAAACCAAAGCGGCGGCGCGCGAACGCGAGCTGGATGCCGCGATCTCGTCCATCACCAAAGCCTACGGCGACGGCGCGATCATGCGCCTCGGCGATGCGCAGGCGCACGTGAAAATTGATGTCATTCCGACTGGCGGCTTGGCGATTGACCTCGCGCTCGGCGTCGGCGGTTTGCCGCGCGGGCGCGTCGTGGAAATTTACGGCCCGGAATCCTCCGGCAAAACCACTTTGATGCTCCACGTCATCGCCAACGCGCAAAAAGCGGGCGGACTCGCGGCATTCATTGACGCGGAACACGCGCTTGATCCCGGTTACGCAAAAAAACTGGGCGTGAATCTGGATGATTTGCTCGTCTCGCAACCTTCATCCGGCGAAGAAGCGTTGACCATTTGTGAAACGCTGGCCCGCTCGAACGCACTTGATGTCATCGTTGTTGATTCCGTCGCGGCACTCGTTCCGAAAGCCGAACTCGAAGGCGACATGGGGATGGCCACTATGGGCATGCAGGCGCGCCTGATGTCGCAGGCGTTGCGCAAGCTCACCGCGATTCTCGCCAAGTCCAAGACCACTTGCATTTTCACGAATCAATTGCGCGAAAAAGTCGGCGTGATGTTCGGCAGCCCGGAAACCACGCCCGGCGGCAAGGCGTTGAAATTTTACGCGAGCGTGCGATTGGACATCCGCCGCAAAGACCAGCTTAAGGACGCCGCCGGCAACGTTTATGGCAATCACACACGCATCAAGGTCGTAAAGAACAAGGTCGCGCCGCCGTTCGCCGAGGCGGAGTTCGACATCATCTACAACCACGGCATTGACAAGGAAGGCAGCATTCTTGACGTGGGCATCGCGTGCGGCGCAGTGGACAAAAAAGGCGCTTGGCTGCAATTCGACGGCGCGCTCATCGGTCAGGGCCGGGACGCAGCGAAAAAAACGCTCGAAGAAAAGCCGGAGCTGGTGAAGAAAATTGTCGAGGCAATCATGGTCAAACGCGCCGCCGCGCCCGCCGCCGAGACCAAGTAATTTTATCCATTCTGAATTTTTGACTTTAATGAGCACTGTTTCCGATCTCGACCTCAACTTGGATAATCTCTTCCAGCCCGCGTGGGCGCAGGAGAAAACCAAGTCTAACAAATTTGCAAAATTTACCGGCAACGAGGGCGTCAAGCCCGAGCGCAGCTACAGCAGCAAGCCGGGCGAACGCCGCGCGCCGCGCCGTGATGGTGCGGGTGGCGGCTTCGGCGGTGGTGAACGTCGTGGTGGTGCGCCGCGCGGCGGCTCCAAATTTGGCGATCGTAAAGGTGGAAATTTCCGTGGCGGTGAACGTCGCGATGAACCGCGCGAACGTCTCGCGCCGCCCGCGCCGTTGCCGCAGCTAAATGTCGCGTTTATTCCTGAAGAACGTGGTGTCGAACAGCTCGCGCGCCAAATCAAAGTAACCGGTCGCGCTTATCCGTTATTTCAAATCGCGTTGCTGATTTTGCAGAAGGCGGAACGTTATTCCGTCCAGCTCACGGCCAAGAAAAAAGACGACGGCACGCTGGAAAAACTTTTTGTCTGCGCGCTGGATGAATCGCCGTGGACGAGCGAAGACGCCGCCGTTGTGCACGTTCTGAAAAATCATTTCGCCACGTTTTATCAGGCCGAACGCACGGCGACGGAACCGCCGAAGGGCGTTTATACTTTTGTCGCGCAATGCGGTTTGAGCGGCGAAATTCTTGGTCCGCCGAATCATCACGATTACCAGAACCAGTTGCGGAAATTGCACGCGGAAAAATTTTCGCGGATGCCGTTCGACCAGTTCAAGGCGCGCGTGAAGATCGTGAAGGACGAAGCCGTCGTGAAGAAATGGGTCGAAGACCAGAGCTTCAAGACGCAATACAATTGTCTCAACGTGCCGGAGCCGCTCACGCTCGCAACGCTGGAAGAAGTGGAAAAACATTTTCGCGCGACGCACAAAGATTCGATCATCAAGCCGGTGGAGACGCTCACGGTCGCTGGTTTGCCGAGCCGCAGTTTGCGGGACAACGGATTGCAGCGTTTGATTCGTCAGGAATGGGAGCAGCAGAAATTTTTCCCGCTGCCC
>Ga0302277_1000290_pt1 | contig 39988 bp, 55 predicted proteins | sample III_Bog_N3_1_FD_198759 | JGI IMG/M metagenome (GOLD analysis project Ga0302277, IMG submission 198759) | Peat permafrost microbial communities from Stordalen Mire near Abisko, Sweden - III_Bog_N3_1 | ecosystem: Environmental > Terrestrial > Soil > Wetlands > Peat | place: Sweden: Abisko... | reverse complement strand
TAGCTGTTTGGGCTTATGCCATATTATAGAATTTTTTAATCAAGTCAATCGCATGCTCAGCGCCATAACATACTTTGGCCGAATAGCCTTCTTTGATCATATCAACTAAAAAATCTAACTGTAATTTAGTTGGCTTGCCAGATAAGGTTTTTAATTCAATCCATAAGCCAGAATGAATGCCATTACTACGAGGTAAAAACAAGTCGGCAGCGCCTGCTCTTACACCCATGCGCTTTAAAAGAGCACCATGTTGAGCAGATGTTTTCCGTTGATTTGCAATGTGGATTACTGGCAAATCTGAGCATTGCTTTATCCATTCGATAATTTTTATTTGTTCAATGTCTTCAAGTGTAACGGCCATTTAAAATCCTGTAAGCTAAATCCTTGCTTCTTATCGGTCCCACTTGTTCCGCCCACTTGCTAGCTAGAAGCGCCTTAGCAGCCTCAGGATACGACTTTCTTTTTAATGCGTACAACATATCGGCAAACTCAAGTAAATGCGAAATACCCATGTTAAATGCGAGCTCAACCAAAGCATCTGCACGCACTTGGTCTTGAATCTTATACCAATCATAAACCTGAAGTTGTAAACGAAAATATGCAATATCATTTTTAAGAAGATAAAAAATCTCATCAACACTTAATCCACGACCAACACCTTCTTGGATACATCTACCGCAACCAATAGTCATGTTTTTGTCTGAATCAAGATAACCAAATTGTTTTATGCCTTCATGTGCACCAAGACAACCAATTAACATCTCATCAGGAACAGCGCTCGGAGCTATAACCCCCTTGACACTAGTTTGCATAAATAATCGGCTCCACAGGGATTTGAACATAGCCATCATCGTTATCAACCTCAGATTGGTATACAACTACAGAATGCGTGGGATGTTTTGAATAATGTAACAGTAAACTGGAAAAGGCACCAAACATTAACATTAATAAGACAATAAATAACTTCATGATATCCCTTTGAGAACAGCCCTTGCGGATGACAAGAGCTGTACTGACTGACTAGGAGTGATGGAATGGAGGCCATCAGTTATTATAATATTAGATCTTAAGAAGTAATACTATTGTTATTATAAGCGTGGCTTGTTTTATGTATAATCTTGAATAAGATTTGATCATCAACAACTTACGCACAAATAATCCTGTGCGTAAGCCTGTGTTTAAAGCATGAATCAATTGTGAACTATTCTGCAGCGGCACCCGTAGCACCAGAAACAGCAGGTTCTACAGCATTATCCACATCATTTACCACATTTTCCACTGTATTAATAATGGCCGATGCGCTTGGAACTAATGCTTCTACAACAGGTGCAGCAATAGTTAGAACATTTTTTAGTTCAGCCAATGCGCCTAGAAGGCCGTTGTGATTTGCAAGGGACGTTGCAATTGCGGTTTCGTATTCTTTGATACGTGCTTCCATAGATGCTACAAAAGTTGATAATTCTGACATGATTATATTCCTTGTTGAGTTAATGCCCCTGCTCAACGTCAGGGGCAGTTTATGGTAGCATAGTTATTGATAATACTCTCTGATAACAATGTAGCCTGAGCCGCCTGCTCCACCGGCACTACCGCCTGTTCCCGCAGTTCCCGCAGTTCCCGCAGTTCCCGCAGTTCCTACAGCATAAGAATAAGTTGCAGAAGGACTAGTAATAATTGCATTTACATATCCTGATTATCAATTATAGATTTAATTATTATCTTTTAACCATTTTCTTTGAAATTTCATACTTTTGATTAGAGGCATGATTTTGTCCTTAAATGAATTCTGTAATTACTACATATCCTCCAGTTCCATTACCACCAGAAAAAGATGATGTTGTCCCATTTGCAGCTGCTCCTGCGCCTCCAGATGCGAATCCAGTAGCATTGGATCCAGTAGCTCCAGATGTAGCAATAGAATTTATACCTGTTCCACCTGATCCAATTAATGAAGATCCACCTTGACCAGAATTTCCATAAACAGAAGTGTTTCCTCCTATTGAAGACAATCCACCCATTCCCACGGAAGTAATGTCACCTACAGCTCCTGATAAAGATATTAAATATCCACCAATAGCTCCAGCTCCTCCTGATCCTCCTCCTCCAGCTCCACCTAATGCGACGCAAATTGTGCTTACTGAAGTATTTCCTCCTGCTCCTCCAGTAACATTTCCTCCTGAACCATTTCCAGCTCCTCCTATAGTTACGGTTTTAGATGCTCCAATTGTAGTCGCAGATGCAAATTTCCTAGAATAACCTCCGGCTTGTCCACCACCACCACCTCCTCCCTGTATAGATGATCCAGCTATGCCCCCTCCACCAGCACCACCGCCCCAACATTCAATGATGCAATAGACCATTCCTGACGTAGGCGTATAAGTTCCAGTTGCTGAAAATGTTTGGACATTAATTGAAAATGATGAACCAACTGGAGTAGTCCATGTGCCTGATCCAGACCAGTAAGTGGTGCTAGATGCTCCAGTTCCGCTATTAAGATTAGTCACAGGTAAATTGCCACTCACGCCAGTCGTTAAAGGAAGTCCTATAGCATTCGTTAACGTGGCGGATGCAGGAGTTCCGAGCACAGCATTACCTGTAAATGTTGGGCTAGCAAACGTAGGTGAACTGGTAGTATCAATAGCCTGAGGCAATGTAAGCGTAAGCGCTCCTGTTTGTCCACTTCCGGTAGTACCATTAACTAAGATTTCATTAGCCGTCCCGGCCACCGAAGTCACGCCTACCGCGCTCGTTTCTATCGTAGCCCATGTTGAGCCATCAACTGTACTTTCAAATAATGATGTCTGAGTATTAAGCCGAATCGTACCTGCTCCTCCTGCACGCTGAGCAGTCGTTCCACCCGGCAATTGAACGCCTCCTGTACCTGGTAAAATAGGATTGCTAACCAAGGATAATGTAACTGCGCCAGTTGATGCTGATGCTGCGATTTGATTGGACGTTCCTGCGATAGATGATACAACTCCAGAGGTCAATGCAACTGTTCCGCTCGCATCTGGGAAGGTGTATACACTAGTACTAGCGGCTGAAGGCAATGAGAATGCGCTAGTATGCTGATAACCAGAACCAGTAAACATTATAAATTGATTCGTTGCAGCAGTAGTGGATAAATTAAAAACACCTAGACCTTTGGCAGTGAAGTTAATGCCAAGGTCAGTTGGTATTCCAGCAGGAGATAAGCTTGGATTAGAAACCCCCGCTGCATTATTTAATACAAAATAATTAACTGCCGAAGAGGTGGCGGGGAATGAAGCTGCTATATTACCATTTGAGTCCAAAATATTAGATGCATTAAGTCTTACAGTATTAAACTGAACTGCACTACTTGTTGCAATACTCTGCGGCAAACTAAGGGTAACAGTCCCAGTGCTAGCAGAAGCAATCACCTGATTGGCAGTGCCAGTGATGGATGTAACTGCGCCAGCCGAAGTTAAAAGTGTTCCGCTTGTGGGGAAGGTAACATTTGTTGCACCCGTCATAGTAAACGTAGAAGCAAATGCGCCCGATGTTGAAAGAGTTCCCGCCAATGTCAGCGTATTAGAGCCGTTATTTACGCCGGTGCCGCCATAAGTAGGGCCAATCAATGTTCCGTTCCATACGCCGGTACCAATCGTACCTAGCGTGGTTATCGAACTCTGGCCAACATAAGACGCAGATATGTCTATGACTGGAGTAATTCCACCTGTGGATGTAACTCTGTTAGATGTGCCGGAAACACTTGTTACGCCCGTTCCCGCTGGCGTTCCCCATGTGCCATCACCGCGCCAGAAGGTCGTGCCGGATGCACTTGTGCCAGAATTTAGATTTGTAACGGGCAGATTGCCAGAGAAATTAATCGTGATTGAACCCGAAGCATTTCCTACCAGAATGTTTGTGCCAGAATTGATAGCCGCTGGTGCATATGTTCCGCCTGTTAATCCAATCGGTATTTGTCCGGCAGTGGGCGCTATTCCTGTGCCTAGGCCGCCATAGGTAGGTTGTACGACAGATGCCTGCCATGTTCCTGTCCCAATTGTGCCCAGAGTAGTAATTGATGTCTGGCCTACGTAACTTTGGGAAATATCAATTACTGGCGTTGTTCCGCCAGTAGATGTGATTCGATTTGAAGTTCCTGAGACACTGGTTACGCCGGTGCCTGCAGGTACAGACCATATGCCATTTCCTGCCCAATAAGTCGTGCTCGAAGCACTGGTGCCACTATTAAGGTTTCCTACTGATAAATTACCGGTTACCCCTGTTGTTAGGGGTAAACCAGTACAATTCGTGAGAATACCTGATGCAGGTGTATTTAAAGTAGCAGTTATTAACGAAGGAGAATCTGATCCAACAAAATTACCCGTTCCAGACTGACCAGAGAGCGATGTGCCAACACTATTTTGAGTCGTCATAATTATCCTTCGTTATTAGGCAACAACTATTGCTTGTTGTGAATTACTTATCACAGAAAATGTGACGCGATATCGTGATGGCGTAATCCCAACGGATGTGGATGTTATTTGTATCAATCCTGCAGCCGTCACCGCAAACGTATCCACCAAAGTTCCGACTGTATGATTAGACACTTCCGTACCAATTATCGTTGCTGTTCCTGATATCGTGCCTGCTTTGTTCGTGATTGCATAAGCCATTATGCCTGAGGTGCACTGATAATCTGTGCCGTCAGTAGCTTCAACGGTATAATGGATTACGCCACCAACCATAGAGCCAGAGGCAATCGTAGGCGTTACAATCGTGACAGCAGATGCACTTGTTAGAGCCGCTGTTCCGTTCAATACTAGACGAGGCACCGATGTTGCAGCCGCTGTTCCAGTTGTTCCGCCTGACGCATCGGCCAGAAGCTGTATTTGTGAAGGCGTTCCTGTACCTGTTGATGTAGGAGCAGTAATTATAATATTGGTGCCATTTTGATTTGTACCTACGGCAGCGCCACCAGTAATGTTCAATGCTCCGCCAACACCACTTGTCTGAGAAGATCCACTATTTATGGTTAATGATCCTCCTGCACCGCTTGTTGATCCGCCTAGACCGGGTGTTATGGCTATAGGACCGCCTGCTCCAGTTCCGGCTCCAGTTCCTCCAGTACCAGTTGTTATATTTAACGGACCACCAGAATTAGTTCCCGAACCTTTCCCGGTGAGTAATGTTAAAGTTCCGCCAAGACCATTCCCCGCTCCTGTCGTGATATTTATTGCACCACCAGCTCGACTTGAAGTTGAAGAAAGTCCGCTGGTTATATTTATTGTCCCACCAAAACCTGTTGATGAACCATTGGTGTTCCCCGCTGTAATATTAATTCCACCACCAGAGCCACTTGAATTCCCACTTGTACCAGCAAGAATAGAAATCATGCCTCCGCTTCCAGATGTGTTTCCTGTCCCGGATGTGAGTGTTATTAATCCACCATTACTTCCCGCGTTACTTGTGGCTCCTGCGGTAACATTGATTGGAGCGCCAACACCACTGCTATTGCTAGCTGTTGTCAATGTTAGACCAACAGTTGTACTCGTTAGCGTTGTTCCTGCTGTACCATTGAATGCTACGGATCCAGATGTAACGTCACCGACTGTAGTGATACCAGATGAAGCGACTGCCTGCCAAGATGGAGGAGCACCGCTATTTGCAGTCAATACCCAGCCAGCGGTACCACTATTTGCCAATAATGAAGGAACACTGCTGTTATTAGTGATTAAAACACCATTTGCCAAAGCACTTAATCCTGCAATAGTATTGGTTGCTGAGCTGTATAAAATTTGATTTGCAACAGTAGCCGCCAAACCTGTACCACCATTAGGAACTGTTAATGCTGCAGTTAACGTCAGTGCTGCAAAAGTTGGCGAACTTGTACTTGCTATGGATTGAGGCAAACTTAATGTCACAGCACCAGTTGATGAAGATGCAATAACTTGGTTAGCAGTTCCTGTAATGGATGTAACTGCACCAGCACTCGTTAAAAGTGTTCCGCTTGTGGGGAATGTGACACTGGTTGCTCCAGTCATAGTAAACGTAGAGGCAAAAGCACCCGATGTAGCTAGGTTGCCAGCCAATGTTATCGTGTTAGAGCCGTTGTTTACGCCCGTTCCACCATAAGTAGGCCCAATCAATGTTCCCTGCCACACACCTGTCGCAATCGTTCCTAGCGTGGTGATTGAGGTTTGACCAATATACGTGGATGCTATTGCAATCACGGGCGTTGTACCGCCCGTGGATGTAATTTGATTCGAGGTTCCGCTCACACTTGTAACAGTTCCTGTCGTAGTAGATAGTGTTCCACTAGTAGGGAATGTGACATTAGTGGCGCCTGTCATTGTAAATGTAGAGGAGAATGCGCCGGATGTTGTTAAAGAACCACCTAAAGTTAAAGCGCTTGTTCCTAACTGCAATCCTGCAAAAGTTGGCGAACTGCTCGTAGCAATCGCCTGCGGAAGACTAAGCGTCACAGCGCCCGTTGATGAGCTGGCTATAATTTCGTTTGCTGTTCCAGTAATGCTTGATACGTTGCTGATTCCCACAGCTGCTGCAAAATTTGCATAAGTAATGGCAGAGTCTGTTCCGGATGTGTATGGCGAGTGAACTAAATATAATAGATCGGCACTTAACATTGTTGTAGAAGGGTTGGACATGTATATTTGATCTAATGTCTGCGACATAATTATTCCTTAGGCTAATTCTAAATATTGACCTGTAGTCAAAAGCAATGGACTAAAATTAGTTTCCAATAAAACATTAACTTGTGGCGGAGTTGCAAAGCCAACATCCAATTCCTGAACATAAGGCGAGTCAGTCAAAGGATTTTGAACTATCCCATAGCTAGGAACCCCATTGTATATGCTCATAATTAATTCACATAAGGATTAATAATCAAAAGCTTCACACTAACCCATGGAGTAGACGTATCGGCAGTAATGAAACTCAATTTTTGTCCTGCTACTACAGCACGTGCAGAAGGATTTAATTCGGCCGTTGTCGCTGAAAATGTTGTGCCTGGAACTACGGCAGTATTAATACCATCAACCCAAATATTTGCTCCTGGAGTATAAGAAAATATAGCAATCCAGTTTCGATAATTAGACGGAACAGTAAAATTTTGCTCAGCATTTGCAGCCAATGAAGTGCCTTCTCCATCCAATGAGAATGAAATGCCAAAACCATTGTAACCTGCAATATCTTTTGTTAAATTGAATTTAGTTGACATTTTTTTCCTCATTAAACGATAGTTATGTCGCCTTGTGGTCCGCACGGAGTCTGCCACGTTGTATTTGCAACAGTGCAAATCAATTGAAGCGAATCAAATTGATTTGTTGAAGAAATTTCCCCGCTTCCTCCAATAGTGGTTTGTCTGCTTCCAATTATGATTTGTTGACCGGCATTCTGAGTCACAATCCATCCATCAACACTGCCGCCCATAATATAAAGAACTTGTCCAACAGAACTGGTTGCAGGCAATGTTAATGTTGCTAATCCACTAGAATAATTAACAAAATAAATATAATTAACTATCATCGTGGTTATTTCTGTGGTTACTGTTGTAAAATTAAGGCCGAGAGCAGGAACCAATGTCAAAACATCTGCTAATGTCTCTTGAACAGATGTGCCTAGAACGGATGATGATTCATAGCCTTGTACCGCACAGATTATATCTGTTAATTGCGGTACAGCAGTTGGTAAATTATTAAATCTCTCGTTAGACATAATCTACCTTCTTAAAATACTAAGTAGCTAATCAGGATTGTGCCATTAAGTGCTGTGGCTGCTGTGTTGTTATAAATGGTTAATGTCGCTGAACCAGCACCCGGAGCAACTTTGATGGTTATATTTTCTGTAGTATTTGTACCACCAGCAATTGTTACCAATACCACAGATGTCGCAGATATAAATGTATTGGTCCATGTAATGGCATAGCTGGAAGCGCCTGCTGTAGTCAAAGATGAAGTGGTAATAACACCAGCCATTCCGCTTGCTGTAACAGCATTGGTAGCTTCTGTTCCGTTAACTTTATTTGCTACAATTGATGCACCAGAAGCCAATGTATTAACGGCATTTTTTACCACGACATTGGAAAATAAAATACCAGAATCTTCGAGCGTTCCATCCACGTCTGCAAATTGTGATAATTGACCAACAATTGTGGGAAGAATAACGTTGCCCGGAGATACGGTTGATACAAGAGACCAGTTGCCTTGTTGTGGGACACCGGAGTTGGCCACATAGGATAGTTCATACCAGCCAACAGCAGCGCTTGCACTGGATGATGTTTGGGTGCTTACACAACACATGCATGGCAAAGAGAATGCTGCTAGACCACTTTGTACGGCTTGATTAAGATAACCAGTTGCCAATACTTGAGCCTCTGTATCAGAGGTCTGGATATAAGCGACACTGGGCAATGTTCCTGTTAAACCTACTGATGATGACTGAATATTTAATATTGGCATTTTGTGTCCTTGGTTATTATTCGTATCGGATATATTTATATAAAATTGTTGTTGCTTGAACGATACCAAAAGGAGTTCCTGATCCTTGTGATCCAACAGAAACAGTTGTACTTCCCCCAGCAACCATAAACATGCTAGATCCAGCAGACGGCCCAGATATCCCTAATGAAGAAATAGGCGCTGTAGATGCTGTTGGTGTGGAATGATTATGGGCAGGCATATTGTTGATAGCTAACGTTGCTGTTGAAGCTCCACCCGACTGCCCGAGAGTATCAAGCAATGGAGATAAAGCTATCAGATTTCCACCAGCTCCGGCAATTACTATTCCCGCAAGATTATAAACATTGAAAGTCGTAGAGCCATCGCCTTGTCCAGCAGCATAAAAAGTAGCTGAAAAAGTTCCTGTCGATGTGGTGGCTTGATTGACAGTAATTGTAGTTCCAGAAATGTCAGTAATATAAGTTCCAACCAGAATTCCAGTTCCTTCAACAAACATACCTAAACCAAGTTGCGCCGCGCTAGTAACTGTGAATGTTGTTGTAGACAATTCAGTTATCGACTGAATCAGTGTCATAGCTCGATATAATTGATTATATGTAACCCGACTATAAGCAGCTCCATTGCCTAACAAGTAATGCGCAGGGGCTGCAAATCCACCAAAATCAATCACAGTTCCCACGGGAACGATAGGATAAGCATCATGATAAAGATGATCAATTTGTCTTGGCGTAGTTTCCTGAATATAAACTGGAAGTGTCGCATCATCTGGAACGGACAATAATTGAATGCAACTAATATTGATATTTGCACTGACAGGAATAGATATCTGTATGTTTACATATCCAACTGAACCAGAATCAGGATTCTTTGTTAAACTTGATAAATCCACGTTGCCATAATATGCGGTATAACCTCCTTCAACCGCACTGCCAGATACAACTTCCAATGATGTTAATGCAGGATTGGAAGGCACAAAGTTCATGGTAATAGTAGGTGACAAAGAAGTTTGGGATTCGACAACGAATGTACCTGATGCATATCCATTTTCAAGAATACGTGGGCTCATTGCAATCGTTTGACTGAGCAATAATGCCGTTATTCCACTAGAGGTAATATTTAAAGCAAACGCAGGCAATCCTGGAACTGCTGTATCGGTAACTGCAACTTGATTAATAGTTACCGTTCCAGCTCCTGTAGTAATAATATTCCAATCCGGTGCAATCTGATTAGTAGCCGTTCCAGACACAGTAAATGTGTAAGGAGATGGATAGTTGATAACTGCAAATTGCGGATTGGATATAACATTATCTGAACTAATGAAGTTGTCAGATGTGGATGAACCACCTGATACTTCTGGAGGCCATGCATCTACCGTGAATTCTGGAGAATCTTCTGAGCCACCGGATGCGACTACCGCTATATAATACAAATCTACATCTGTAGACGGTGGGGTTGCAGATGGAGAACCAACAAAGGGCCATAAAAATGGAATAATATTATTGCCATTATCATCTACAAATGTACCAATGGCCGACAATACCAATGGATTAGGCAAGACAGCATAAGTAAATGTGTTGTCAGGATTTAATGTTCTTTGATACACATCTTTCATAACGGATGGTGCATTTTGTCGGTAGAAATAGACTGAACCGTCTGCCAATGCCAATCCTGTTATAGAATCAAATATGGTTTCTTGTATGGGAAACAAAGGGTAATAAGAATTACTTGGAAGAGACATGGTTCATCCACATTGAACTAATGGATTAAATCATACGCTTTTTGATGATTTATTCAAGTAGATATATTTTGATTAACTCTTTACACCGTGTAATACAATATGCAATAATATCCCCACTGAGTTTTAATTTTATGCATGTGGGGATGGTTATGATTCTTGAAATTGCATTTATATTGATTTGCGGAGCTATTTTACATTGGGCTACTAGTTAATTATTTACGAGATGATTCAAAGAATCAATGCGATTAATACAGAATTTACTTTCATGAAGGGCTGCTTAACGGGTAAGAATTTGTAGGTGATTTGACATCCTTGTCAGATTTTGTTTTGTTTTTTGGAGTCTATTATGATTTGCAGTATTATTTTAATTTTATTTGGTTTGTCATTAATGTGTGATTGTAATTGCGATTGTTAGTGTGTGATATCCCATCCTTTTTTAAACCCAACGCCAGTCAAAACCGACCCTATAGCCTTCTTTGCTATTTTGCTTTTTAATGCTTGATTTATTTTTATTCCAGGATGTTCTTTGCCAACAGATAACATAAAGGCATCATTATTTTTTAATCTTTGCAATAATTTCTTTTCAGTTAGTTCGCCATTTTTATATAAATTCAACGCTTTATTTGTTGAGTATGGGATTACATCAGATTTATATCCATGAGTTATCTTGTTGTATCGCTCAGAAAGCTCAGGATGGCCTTTAAACATGGATTCTTTGATCTTATTTTTAGCATCTACAATTTCTCGATAAGTCTTATGTTGACTAGATGTTAAAGGATTGACCGTGTTTGATTTTTCCATGGCTCGCTGTAATTTTCCTAAGTCACTTTGAGCTTTATGAGCATTTTCAACGGTAGGATTGATTTTGAATTCTTTTAATGCTGTATGATATTTTGGTAAAGAATTTTTTTCAATCAAAGAAAAATTAATCTTAGGCTTTTCGAGGTTTTTTATGCCTTTGGTTTCTGCTTCTTGAAATAATTTATTATAAAGTTTTCCATATTTTTGCTTTGCTAAATCATTTGCTGCTAATACTTCCTTGCTTATGCCTTTTGTAGTTATAGCAGGAATGGCTTTTATAGCTGTTTTTAGGCCTTTTATTCCATAACCTAAAGGCACTGCAAATTCAGTTCCTAATTGAATGGCTTTGTCACTTAATGTCGGCTGTCCAGTTAAGCCTAATTCTTTACCAAAATCATGCTCGCCAAAATGTGGGATCATTTCAGCAGTTTTCTGTCTTTGTTGAACTTCTTCTGGACTTGGATAGAACTTACCACCCAATAACCTTCCAAAATTAGTTGTAGATACAACTTTACCCAATTCATATGGTATATTGGCTAATCCTGTAAAAGCATTAGCCAGTCCTGCTTTAACATTAATAGGCAGTTTTGTACCAAAGGTTTGTTCGGGTTGTTTGGGCGCAATAGGGCCTTCATGAGCAAGCAAATCAATAGGGCCTGATTGTTGATCTTCATCCGCCAATAAATCAATAGCCATACTATTCTCCTTGATGCTCAACCATACTCATAAATTCATCAACATTAACACCAGCTTTCTTGGCTAACTTTTCAATAACATCATTTTCAGTTATGCCGCGTTGTTGAGCTGTATGTTGTATATCGGACCATTTGAATTTTTTTGATGGTGGACCACTTTTAATAGGAGAGGATGATCTCTGACCATTGTTTTTCAAAAAATCCTCTCTAACCCGATTAACATTTTTTACCGCTTCATTATGCCTTCTCTCAACTTCTTTTTGTAATTCAGGAGGTAAGTTATTGGTAATTAAATGACTAGCATTTCCCCAGCCTTGGCGAATAGCTTCTTGTTGATGCTTAAGAGCAGGGACAGTACCTCTCTGGCCTTGAGACATCAATTGAAAGCCAGCATATTCAGGGACTAAACGCTCAGCTACAGCAGCTTTAATTAGTCTTTCTTTAGCTGATTCATCTCCATTTTGAGCAGCATACCTATCTTTTAATAAATTATAGCTCGCGCCCGTTCCTGTGTATTCTTTAGGCATGGATACAGTGTTTTGCAATTCTTCACGAGCAACATCTGATAATCCAGTTGTAAGATTCGCTTTATTAGCAGCTTGCTCAGTCGCGCCTTTAATTCTGAGATTTTGTTGCTGTTCAGGAGAGCGCAAATAAGGATTGATACCAGTCAAACCTTGGATGACAGCAGCTTTTAAATTGCCATTTTCTCCGCCAAAATTCATGCCTTCTCCACCACCACCACTCAATGATTCAAGCAGCTTGCTCATCATTAAATTTTTCTGAGCACGTCCTTGAAGCTCTTGAATTTCAGCCTCGGCTTTCTGGGGAGCATTCTTCGCTTCTACATACCCCTTGTAGTTTCCGAAACCCTTATGCAATGCATCAGCCAAATCAAACGCACCCAAATCTTTTCCAGTCAACTTGAAGTTAAAAGGCTGTATGTTAAATGGCATTTTTATACTCCTTATTGTGCTGGATTATTAGGAAAAAATTTATTTGCGCCCCAAGAACCAAGCGATCCCAAACTGCTAAACAAATTACTCCAATTCTGCCCATGCTGCTGATTCTGCCCCGATGCGGTATTAGCAGCATTCGTTCCCTGAGCATTAAGCAACTGAGCAATCATGGAAGCATAATCTTTGCTGGCTCCATAACCTTGATTCTCAATGCCTTGCTCCCCCTGAACTCCTTCAGTATGCAATCCCAAAATGTGATTTATATACTGTTCAAAATCTTTGTTGGCAACATCCCCAGCAGCACCAGCCGCATATTGCTGATGGCCAGCAGTACCCAAACCACCACCACCACCTAAAGCAGCAGCATTATTAGCACCTGCCAACGCCTCTCTAAGAGTCGCAGCATAGCCCGGAGATTGAGTATAACCTGCGCCTAAATCACTAAATACTTTGCCTGGATTATCCGTCAAATCCCCATAATGCTTTGTTAACTTATCAAGACTATCTTTTCCAGCATTAATGTAAGGATCGTAATATGGTTTAACCTGACCCGGTATTTGATTTAAATAATTATTGGCCTCCGTATTGGGATTCTTGTTCCCACCAAATGCATTGCTTAACCAAGACATAGTAATTCCTTACGTGACATTCACGATATGAAAGGTTGGAGTACCATCTGAGGCCAATATACAGACCAATAGATTATTGTTTGTGCTGTCATAAACAAGGGTTCCTCCCTGGCAAGTGTATTGTAGCTCACCTGTTGCAGGATTTACGACCTGATTATTCTGAATGGTCAAGACAGCATTGTTTGGTGATGTGGTATTTTGTTGGCTAGGTGCAACCAATCCTTCATTGCCAAAATTCTGTTGTAAACCACTAATCAACGTTTGACGAAAAGTGATCTCAGATGCCGTGGGGTTACCCTTATCATCCACCATCGGACCAAGTGGCAAGTTGGGGACCCGTATCTGCTGGGGTTGTTGTACTGTCATGAATATGCCTCAACAATTCCATCGAATGCAACAAATCGTCCATATCCAATAAACTGAATCAAAATGGTTAAATCATTTTGCTGGCCAAGGCGCTGAAATATTAATCGACTCTTGCGCTTACCGGTAGGATTCATCTGATATCGTAACGCACTACTGAAGGTCTCGCCACCATCACGTGACACTCGCAAATCAATACATTCAGTTCCTTCACCATAGACGGTTTGTGTTTCAGCTCCCACTAGAAAATTATTATTTTGTGTTATCAAAAAATTACCGTCCTGAGTTACCAGAAATACATCTGCTTCAGCTTGTTTTTGAACGTTAGGTTGTCCATTCTCAATAGTAAATGCCACACTCTTACAGATAAACATTCGCTGACTAGGTAAACGTATTGGCGGACAAATTCTGAATCTAGGCATCTGCTGAATATTTGTCGCAGAATATTGCAAGTTAGTAAACTGCGTGCCAAATGTATAAAGATTGCCGTCGTTCAATGAAACAAAATAATAGTCATTGTTAAAAAATACAGTATTTCGAGCTATGTGATAATTCTGATTTTCATCACTAACAGTGAAAAATAACTTGGTGTTAAAATCATAAACATAACTTAGATTATCAGTTGGAAAAGTGAACTGATACAGCAAATGTCCGTCTTGACGCATCAGAAATCCCGTGCAATTGGTAGGATCACTGATGTTTGCCAACTTAAAATCAATACCATCGGTAGAAATAGGTTCTTCACGTGCACCGGAGCCTTTTATGATCATCAAAGTGGCCCCACCTTGTTCATTTGCTGACAACCAAACGATATATGAATCTAAAGCAGCAATACTGGACGCATTCAATACGCCATAATCTACGTTAAATGTGCTAGCTCTTTGATATGGAAAAATAGCATTACCAACATTTTGCCATGACTCCATAACTGTGCGGCCAAATAATACCAAACTATTACCAGAACCAGGAAATGGTAGGGCAGCCTGCGCTTTATCTGGTTTCAGATCTAATGCACCAAAATAAGCTTGGTTGTTTACATCTTTAATATCCCATTGTGTTGCTGCATTAATTCCAGACAAGTACCAATTTTGACTACTAGTATCGGCAATAATTAGTCGGCCCAATTGAAATGATACATATCCTGGTGACACAAAAGGAACATAGAAAAATCCAACTGGTGCAGGCGTGGGCAACGGGGATACATTACTATAAATCGATTGCTCAAAAGTATTGTTTGCGTAATTGTATACATACAAAAAAGAACTATCTGTGATTGCTATCTCAGATGCATTGTTTTCTGATATAAATACATCACCAACAGATGTTTGTAGCACTCCATTTGGAACTGGTGTAGCAACGAGATCGGTAGCAATTGAATAAACAGCCGAACCAATCACCGCAATCATTATCTGACCGTTATTACTGGAATATATACCACGACCCACTCCATTCGCTACCAAGGGCGACGGAAATACGTTTTGATAACCAGCATAATCTACTAAAGCGCCATCTGAAACAATCATATTCCAAGTCTGAGAGTCAGATATTTTGTTATAGCGACCAAACGTATTTCCTCCAGCCATAGGTAATGGTATCTCTTGCGGATTTACAGATGACATTGGGGCTGGGGATGGGAAAGCCATTTTAGTCCTTGTGCTTGTTAAGATAATTTATTGCTGATTGCAGCCTATCCACGTCATCCTTCATCTTGCCAATGGATGTATTACAGTCATGACATAACAGACCTCTAATTTTTCCACTAGAATGACAATGATCAACACATAATTTAGCCACTTTCATCCTCCCAGCATTCGCACCACGACCTGTAAATATTCTAGTCTCAGGCTGATTACATATAGCACAGAGATTCTTTTGCTCTTCAAACATTTTTCTAAATTCTTCGATTGTTAAATCAAATTTTTTAGCTTTCTGTGACTCACAAAGAGCATCATTGCCAACTCGATCTACTAATCTATCGTATTCTTGTTTTTTAACCTGCTTCCACCATTCTGGATTAGCTTCTTTCTTTAATCTCATTTTTTCATTAAATTCTGGACGATTATTGTTTCGTCTATCATTCATTTTTTTCATCTTATTATGAGCACAAACCCTGCATCCACCAGATTCAACGCGATCATCATCTGATATTACACCATGAACCTTACAAGGACGTTTTCTAATGGCCTCATAACAACATTTTTTACATTTCAAAGCATATCCAGAAGAATATTTCTTATCTTTACTTCGATAAACAAGTTCTTCTGTTAATTTACCATGTTTTTTACATATCTTTATTATTTCTAACATTATCATCTGCCATTAAAAAGAAGATAATATCATTATTTATGGCAAATATCCACCTATTTCTTAGTACGGTAACCACCCGCCAGAGAGATTCAAAATTTGCCAATCCAATCCCACTTCACTATTCCCAAAGTAATTCAAGTTATGCAAAGACAAATCTGCAGGACTAACATCCATAACCTTCTTCTCAAGAATCTTATATTGCTGCATAACGCCATCAGGTAAAGTTGCACCATATTCATTAGCGAGATACATAGCCAATTCATGACGAAGAAATTCTATATAATACAAATCCAAACTTAAACTTAAGTCAGTCTGAAGAGTAACCTCACTCAATTCAAACTTGCCCCAAATCTTCATCTGATATACATCAGCAGGAACAAAATACATATAGACGTTCATGCCGCCTAATGTGCGCTCCATGCGATATTGAAAAGGTAAGGATTGCACGTTGTCAATACGGTATTGACCGAAGTAACCCACACGGGTTTCCTCATTCATGGCATATCGAACAGGTCCAATATTGAATGTCATTGAATCAACGGAGGTAAGACCCGGGATATAATAGAGCTCTTGACCTTGTACGGTATCAAAAAAATATTCAGTATAATAAGGTATCTCACGCAAATCCGACCCTTTAGAATCTAGAATCGCATTCAATAGATACAGGCCGTCAGTGACTTGTGAGCCAGAAACGACCTGCAATTCACGGCTTACGATTTGTGACAAGTAATACGCACGCGTGATTAACTGTAACGCTGTGTAAGCCATGATTTACTCCTTAAATTGCCCAGTAGTAACCTTCAACGTTAACCGCAACAGAGCCAACTACTTTGTAATTAACAACTGGTGAAGGAATAGTGCTGATAGTAACTGTTTGCGCTAATACAGTACTTACACTGTTAACCACAACAGCGGCAACCTGACCTAATACTGTCCTTGCTGCCCCTGTAGCATTTCCCGGTTGCAAATTCAACGCACTTCCAGCAGCTGTTGGTGTAAATACACTATTAACTAGAACAGGAACATTATTCATGTTTGGAACAGCTGAATACAAATTCACATTTGCATATGAAGTTGATGTGCCTGCAGTAACGGCTGTGGCAAGAGGCGCATCATACATAAACAAGCGGAAACCACTGCTTCCAGCTGTCCAATATCCAGGCAGAAATGTTGCGGCACCCGCAGCTGTGGTCACATAGCCAATTAAGCGATATGCGCTGTAGCTAAAAGGCATTAAAGGACCAACTGCTGATAATGGACCTGCCAATGAAAGCATCCCACCGATAGGCTGTAGTGAAACAGGATCGGAAATCAAATAAACTGAATAAACTGTAGCTGCTGCTAAAGTTCCAGTATCCAATCCGTTTAAACCTTTTGCCAAACCATTGATAACAATAGTGCTTGGATTGATCATCTGAAATGTATCTGTAGAATCAATCGTTACACCTGCGCTGATATCTAACTGAGTTAATGGTGTGGTTGCATCTAAACTAATTTGTAAGCCATTGGCATAAGTAAAAGGGTACGCGCCATAGGAAATACTGCTTTCTTGTCCAACTGGTGTAGTGGTTGCCATTTTTATGTTTCCTTATTCTTTTCGTTATTGTGGTGCTCTCTATGATGTTTACGACAAAGCCATCTTACTTCAAGTGGTTTGTTGTAATCATCATGATGCGCTTCAACATCTTTATCTGTGCCACAAACTTCGCATGGTTTCCTAACTATAGTTCCGTCGGAAATTTTCATCCATGTAAGTCTTCTAACATTTTCTTTTAATATCTGTTCTTCATTACGCCCTGATCGACTTAATTTTTTTCTTAACATCTTGCATGCTTGGCAACAACTTTCATTCAAATAATTTGCTTCTTTTTCTTTGCCGCATATTGAACAAGTTGTTTTTCTTCCAAGTCCAGGTGTATTTCTTTCTCTTCGACCTTCCTCGATGCTTTTGATTCTATTTTTTTCGCGTTTACATTCATTGCAATAAGCATCCCTAGGATTTTCTTTTATTGCTCCGCAAGTTGCGCAATCAGGTTTATTTCTATCCTTCCACCTTTCTCGCTCACATGCTAAACAATATCCTCGCTCTTGATGCTCTTTAACGCCTTTGCACATACTGCAATAAATACCGCGCTTAACAACTGAACCATACCTTTCTCGATAGGCTTTAGCATCTCGCCTGTTCTTTTCTTTCTTGTTCTCTTTGCGACAATCATCACAAATTTTTTTCTGTGTCGATTGCTTCTCTTTTCCACACGCACATATTAAGCTACTCATTCAATCCCCTGTGTTATTTTGTACAAGCTACATTATAACACAGGAAACATAGACCTTACATGGGGATTATGATTCGCATGGAGTCTTCTGCAACGAGCGTCGAGCCCCAAGTACAATCGCGAACATAAGCGCGATTATCCAAGCCGAATTGAGCACCCCAATAGTGACGCAGCGAGGCACCAGACTCTTTGTCTTTGAAGTAAACAGTTTTGTATGGGTCGTTATCTGGGAGTTTTGGCATTGCCAAGTAGAAACTATTACCAGCATCCATCCAGCCAGCTTGATGAGAAGGAGTAGGGGTTACAGTCATACCAGCTTGAATAGTGTTATTCAAATTCTGGTTTTGGTTTTGTGCCCATACTAAACCCACACCATTAATAGTTTGTATTTGAACAGTAACCAAACCACCTGAACCTGTAGCAGCATTCGCAATGGCACGGAACTGAACTTTTTGACGTGTAACTTTATGACCAACAAATGTCAAAAAGCGCATGTTAGGATAACCACTTACACCATCATTGAATTCAAACAAATCGCCAGCTTTAATCGCGTTGGCATCATTGTTATCACCTGTGGTTTGGAATGTAATAGATATTACATTTGCACCAGTTGGATCGCTAACACTAACTACTGTCATCACATTATTAGGAGCAGCAGCATCGCCAATTGTTCCAGAAACATGAAGAGGCAGTAAGTTGGATACAGACCAATCAACTGCCATGCCGCCAAATCGACCTACTTTCCAAGTTTCAGCAGTTTCATTAGCACGATCAGGAGAAAATTGATTCATACCAGTACCAACAATTGCTGGAACGATATCAATCGGCAATACGCCACGTTTTTTAGTACGAGCAGCACCGAATGCATCAAAGTTAGCCCAAGCTTGTGCTAATTGAGTAAATGAGTTGATTGGTGTAACGCCATCGCCAAAGAAACGGAAAGGCCCACTGTTAACTTGAGACAATTGATATTCAGGTGATTTTGGATCGTTACCAACAACACCAGAAACAATATTCAACAACACGTCAGATTCAATTGCTGTACCAATTTCCATCGCAGCGGCTTCACCAAAGCGATCCATATAATCACGAATATTGAAAATGAACTGTTCATCAGTGTAACCTGCGGCAACGTTTTTAGCCTGAGAGCAAATCAAAGATTGCAGACGTTGAACTGAAGGCTGTTGAGTAATAACCAAACCATCATAAGATATGTAACGTGGAGTGGTATCAAAGGTGATTGTATCGCCCAAGTTACCTTTCTTGTCGTTGAATTCTACTAAAGATTTATTTGCATTCGCTATACCCCAAAATTCGTTATCTAGCCAAGCTAGTTCGGATTTAATGTATAGCTGTACGTTCTGTAGGACGTTATTAGGTGTGGTAGACACGATATAAGACTCCAAAAATAGTTTGGAGTGAGAGCACCATGTCTACGTGTCGATTATCGAGGCTGTCTTAGCAGCTTCTTCAGATCTTTCACGGACAAATTGTGATCATCAACTCCAGCATTTACTGAAGATTTAAGCTGTCCGATGGGTTCTTGTGCTGATTGTGACTGATTCAAAGCCTCTTGATTGGTTTTTATCGAATTACCAAGACTGCTCATACGTTGCTGAGCAAGTTTCGGCTGTTCGTGAATTAGATTCAATAAAACACCCATTTTCTCAGGATTATCTATCAACTCATTCATAATATCGCCAGTATTATCCATGTTATTGGCCATTTGCACCAATGCTTGGGTACCAGGTTTACTAAAGTCCAAATCTTCAAGCTTCTTCTCAAGCCCAGGATATTGCTTTTCGGCCGCCTGCATTTTACCAACGAAACTATCAACAAATTGCTTGTTTTTATATTCGTCAGCTTGTGCTTGCAAATAATGCGGAACATGTTCAGCAATCATCTTCTGGATATCTTCATGACTCATTTGCGGAGCCTGTTGAATCCCACCAAACGTCTGCGCCGCAGGTTGGGGTGCTTGTTGCACGGGTGGTTGCTGTTCTTGTTGTTGCTGCATTAATGCCTCCTGTTTGCCTTTCTCATAAGCCTTCGCACGCTCACGCGCGACAATTTTTGATACCGTTGCTTTATCTAACGCTTCTTCGGCAACACCATCGTTCATTGCTGGCTCAACAGGTGCTTCTTCCTGCAAATCAGTGTCTAAACCATCAGTCATAAATCTTCACCTTTTGACTAGTTATCGGTGTCACCGTAAGATCAATGCAATATCGCTGCAAAGTGTCGGCCAGGTTATCGAATGGCGGCGTAGATGTGCTAATTATTAGGTTTATGTCCTAATAAGTCAAGCTTTGTGCTTTTTGTTTTTCTCTAATATATCAATGCGCTCACGAAGAGATATCACTAATGCTTCAATTTGTTTAAGCGCCATGATTAAATCGTTTGTCGTGGAATTACCGGGTAAATATATTAGAGCGCTCATTTCTTTTTCTTCTTCTCTTTAGCAACACTGTATGCAATAGCGATTGCTTGTGATTGTTTTTTTCCGGCTTTCATTTCAGTAGCTATATTTTCACCAAAACCTTTCGTTCCTGGCTTAGCTTTCTTTAATGGCATCTTTAACCTCATCATCATCTAATTCACTAATAGCCCACTGAATAAGGTACGCTTTATCAGGAGTGGACATCACCGTCTCAACAATGTCATTAAGATAAATGGCAAGTATTTTACCTGTGGCTTCTTCAACCTCTGATTCCCCCAGTTTAATTGCATCATTGGAATGAATGATATTTTGATATTGCTTGATAAATTTTGGCATTATTTTAAACAACCTTTTTTGACTTTCTTTTTCAACATTTTCATGTCTTCTTTTGCATCCATATGCTTCTCTTTCTTTGGCTTTTTCATTTCTTTCTTCATCTTCATTTCTTTTGCCATAATTCATTTCTCCAGTTATTCGCCCTGTCTCAGGACTCCATCGTAAATATTGATTCATTTTAATATTCTGTCTAAAGTAATGTTCTGTTCAATGCGAACATGTGGATTTGCATAAGTCCAGCATTCACCAGTCTCAGTAATGAAACATACCCAATATAAGTGAGACTCCATGCCATAGTCAATGAGAAAATGTGCAATGGCCGCACCTTTTGGAGTTGTCATTGGCAATGGAGGGTCTAGCTGCAGAATCATTTAGCATTCACCCTTGCGATTGAATAATTCCTTAACAATTTTAGTTCGCTCCCGTTGATCCACACCAGGAGTAAGGTTATACATGGATTTCATTATGGTCTCACGTGAAAATCCATCCCGCTCTAATCGTGCAATGCCATGCTTGGTATCAAGATGATGCTCAGTAATTCTGTATTTTGGATCACTCATTTGTTTTCTCCGGCTTATTTGCTTGTTCAATATTATGATGCAATTCAACATGCTTCAAGTGTTGATTGTGTAAGTCGATACCTTTTTGATGTTCTTTAAACTCTAACTCCGCAATTTTGGTGGCATTATCAATCGAGTGATTAAAGCGGCTTGTCTCACCCTCTTCAAGTCGAATAACCTGATCAACTTGAGCCGCTGATATCTTCGCCTCGGCTTCCATCAGCTTGGCTTGAGCCAACTCCTTCTCAACTTGTAATTTAGCAATAGCAATTTGATTTTCAACTTGATCTTGCTGGCCTTTCTGTTGAACCTTCATCATTTCAGTTTGAGCGCGAATCATGTTTGGATCGTTTTTCATCTGTTCTTGTTGCATCTGTTGTGCTTGTTGCTGCATTTGCGCTTTCTTCTGGATCCACTTAGGCACAGCTTCTTTTAGTCTGTCAGAACCATAAATGGTTAAGTTATCAACCAAAATGGGCAATGTCTCATCGTCATTCATGAACTGTGCAAACTCTTGTGACGCCTGCATAAGTGCTGTTATTTGTTGCAATGCCTCGCTCTTTTGCACCTGAAAGTTAACACCTGCCTCAATACAAACATTCAAGGCATGCTCACCATAATCAAGTTTAGGAGACTGATCACCATTAACCTCTTGATAGTCTCTATCACCCGCATTGTTCATGGTTGGAAGCTTGCGTCCTTTCTCAACTACATATTTAGGCATGAGGTTTGTATGGATAATGCCCATTTGATTAAGACCAGCAAGATAGCCAACTACGTAAGGCATAGCCGCAGCATTGCCAGCACTTTGAGTGGCAATAACCGCTTTACCCGACGCGTCATTTTCATTTTGTCCATTATTACTCGCATAACTGCCAAGAATAGTCTGTGTGGTTGGATCGGTAACTTGAAACGCCGCCATAACCTCTGGAGGCGCAGGCATGTTAACCACTTCACGAATTGGATCGGGAATTGCTTGCTGAGGATCGTTTTCATAAAAAGCATTCACAACAAGCGTACTAGCCCGCTGCGGGTTAGTCAGAGCAGACAAATAATCTTTCTCTTGTGGAATAGCCTCTTTCTTCACGATAAACTTATGTTGCACCTGATTTTGGAGATAATTGGCCAATGTCTGACCCGCAAAGTTTTTTAAATCCTGAATGCCTTTAGCATGATAAACATAAGGCCTTGTCATTTGATAAGACTGCGAACTAGACTCACCACGAGACAATATAATTGAATGGCCATCAAAGAATACATGGGGCAAAAATGTAAAGTCTGTTTCGCGATATTCAAGAACTTTGCAACCAATAATCTTATAATAACAAATAGTCTCAAGCTCAGTAGTACGTCGAGCAGTAATTACAGGCATTTGCTCAAGTACATTCAATTCAACCCACTTCTTAGCAAGTTTATTATAATCACTCAATGGCATCGTAGATCCATTAGCAAGCTTAACTATTTTAACTTTGCGCTTCTTCTTTTCGTAATACTCGCCAACAAGAATAGTCTTGCGTTGCTGAGAGTCCTCATAAGTCCAACTGAATCCCTCAATATCGCGAAGATACTCTAGCTCCTCAACACGCAAATCAGGGTACATCAACTCAAAATCTTCTTGCAGCATAGGAAACAATTCAAAGCTGTACGCTCCATCCCCTTTATGACTAGATCTTGCTAATGGGTCAAATCCGCACAAAGTTGGATCAAACACGCGCGCCCAACGTATCACTTGCTCCATCGCCATGGGATTAGCATACTCAGTCCAGACCTTGCCGACTGAGAATCCACCAGACAACAAGTCTTTGTAAATCTCATAAGCAAATGAGTTTTTGTTAGCGTCATACATGACGTGACGTATGTTATTTTCAATAAGCTTTAATAGTTCGTCGGGTATTGGCGCGTCCTCAGCTGGTGATACAACAATCGATGGCTCTTGCTTGCTGAACTCACCCAGCAATCGACTAATAAACGCCTCTAAAATGTTGAATTCCGTAGCCGGTCGATTAAGTCTACGAAGCATGGAACGCTGGTCTTCAGTGACCGATTCACAAAACACAAACCTGCGAAAGTCTCTAAACCGCTTGTAATTGTCTTCAAAGTACAAATAAGATGTAGCGATATTGCGTTTGATGCGTGAGAGATTCTCGATGCTATAATATTCTTTATTGTCCGCCATAATATAAATCGCTCTCTATTTGTAGACGTTCAAGTTGAGGTCTCATAATAGTAGCAGATAATGTGTCATTTTGTGTAATGTTGCGTTGGATTGACTTGTCAATGAGTGCGATTTTGACAGCATCGCAAAGGGTATCTGCAATATCGTCGTGACGATGACTATCATTTGCCGTAATTTTAGACATGTGATTGATACACATACTAGCATGCTTGGCATCGTTGTTAAATGATATCTGCCTAGCTGCAACATATGGCTGAGTAGTTAGAAAACGCTGCGTCTTGCTACCGGAGGCACGTGAACGCTCTATTCCACGCACACTAAGCCCCCTTAAATCTGATAATACGCTGGTTAGTGTTACGCCAGTAGACTTACGTTCAATAAATGCGACTTTAGGGGGAACTTTATGACGCATGCAATCACCGTAGAAATCCATAAAGGCCTCTTTTAAATCCTTAGGTTCTATTCGTAACTCTTGGCAATCTATCCAGTGGAGTCCGTATTCTCCGGTCTTTCTACCCATCGTTTCAATTTCATATAAGCCCCAGAAGCTAAAAACCGTTGCATCATTGTAGGATTTGTCGGTTTCTGCGGTATCTGCTGTAATAAATGTAACAGTGATTGGTGGTTCAAAATCGAGTTTAATAAACCAGTCCATTTTAAATAATGAGCCACCCGCAGGCTGTGGGTCTTGTTGGTGCTGCGAAGCAAACACATAGATATCTTTCTCCTGGCGAATACGTAACATGGATAGTGGAAACGCTTCTGGATATAACGCATTGCCTGCCTCGTCAATTGATTTTAATATTACGCGACGCCATTCGTGGCCATCTTCACCGTTTAGTAAGTAGGCTGCTAAGTCTGCCTCGTGTAAGCGCTGGCCTATCATAATGAAGGGGACGTTTATTCCACGTGCGCGCTGTTGAATTGTATCTCGATAATTTTGTATAACTTTTTCTCTAATCGTATCACTATAGACTTCATCAGGTTTGTGTGGGTCGTCAAGAATGAGAGCACCTGAGAATCTATCAAGTCCTGGCAATCCAGCATCTCGTCCAGTAATCGCTCCAGCACTACCAAATGCTCCAACAGCGCCGCCTGCAGTTGTTTGAAAATAGTCTTTTGCTTTGCTATCTGGTCTAAGTTCGACACCAAATAACTCCTTAAATTCCCGCATCATCAATATACGTCTAATCGTATCCGTATGTGATGCCGCAAGGGTTTGTGAATAGGATATGTAAAGAAAGCGGCTATCAGGATTCTTAGCCAAGCACCAAGCCGTCCAGAACGCCAATAGAGTTGACTTACCATGACCCGGTGGAATGTTAATGACAAGCTTCAATGTCTCAAGATTGGCGCATTTAACGAGCTCACGGCTCACTGTAATGATGTGTGACTCACGACCGTGTGGGTTGCTAATAATAAAGTCACGACCGGTAAGTATTGGATAGAATGTACGTACGAATAGAAAGAATGAGGATTGTAGGTCGCTGATTAGTTGGGCGTGTTCTTGGTCATTCATTGGTGAGGCACCTGCTAGGGCTAACTACAGGATTTATGATCTGTGCCACAGTCGACCTCATAAACTGTTAAATATCACTTACATTAGTCTTATTTAAATCCGCAACCAATGCTTGTATTTTGTTGAGGGTGTCAGATGCATCTTGCTTGTCTTCAGGGACATCTGCAGTGCGCCACCGAGCTCGCGTCTTAAGCCAAAATATCTGAGCTTGCAAATCATCATTAACCATGGCTTTATTGTAAAGTTTACGTGCAACACCTGCATTAGCGCGAACTACAGCAGTACGAATCTCATGCTCATAATGCTTATTGAATGTTTTGTCAGTAATATCAAGATATGAGCATATTTCGGCTTGAGTATTACCGAAACTTAATAGAGCAGCGACCTCAGCTTTAGTTTTGTCTGTTGGCACATGTGCTACACCGGGTAATCCCATCATTGCTCCAAAACGGCTTTTTTGCCAGTGTATTGTTCGTATCGCTTAATTATAACGTCACAATATTTTGGGTCAAGCTCCATCATAAAGCATTTGCGTTTTAGCTTTTCACATGCGATTAGGGTTGAGCCTGAGCCGCCGAAAAGGTCAAGAATATAATCACCAATTTTAGTACACTTATCTAATGCTTCCGAAGCTAATGCAACAGGCTTCTGTGTGGGGTGGACATAAGTCATTGCGCCGTCTTTATTGATTGTCCAGACCGACCCAATGCGCTTACCGCATAGCGCGGCATCACGGTGCCAAACCAACCCAACCTCATAATCACTTGAGAATGTCTTTTTTAAATCACCAATCCCGCCACCCGGTTTATGCCAAATTATCATATTAGATGGATAGCCAAATGATTTAAATTGATCAATCCATTTGGTTTGCACTTTCCAGCTTGTCCAAATAAATACCCAGCCTTTTGATAGGTATTCAATTACAGGCGCGATATCTAAAAATACATCATCATTCGCTAATACATCGAATTTTTTTGTTTTTGTGCGCATATTGGATTGATAATTAACACCGTATGGCGGATCAGTAAATACCATGTGAGCACTAAAACTCTCCATGAGTTTTTCAACTGACTCAATATTAGTGCTATCACCACACATCAAACGATGCTCACCCAACAACCAAACATCACCAAGCTTCGTGACAGGCTCATCAGGCACATCGGGGCAATCATCCTCATCACAAAGAACCTCGGGTTCCGCATCAGGCAATAATTCACACAATTCATCCAGCGTAAAACCCGTCAGCTCAATATTAAAATCATCATCACGTAATAAATCAAACTCAGCACGTAACACTTCCAAGTCCCAACCAGCATTTAACGCCAACTTGTTATCTGCAATAACATAGGCGCGCTTTTGTGTTTCGGATAAATGCGCTAATATAACGCAAGGCAGCTGAGTCAACGCTAAACGCTTGGCTGCCTCAACGCGACAATGACCCGCAATAATAACGTTGTTTTCATCGATTAAAATAGGATTCGTAAAGCCATATTCCCTGATCGAATTAACTACTTGTTGCACCTGATCATCAGAATGTGTTCGTGAATTTTGTGAGTAATTTTTGATTAAATCGATTGAAATTTGCTTATAATTCGGAGGGTTCATCACGCATCAAGCTTAGAAAATTCATCATCAAAAACCCGCACAGCCTCGTCTTTATCGCAGCTACGCAAATTCATGATCCCATTTATAGCTTCTTTATATGTTTTACTGCATCTATCAAGGTTAACTACGGAAACAGGATCAACAACAGCCGGATCATCAGAAATCTTTCCACTGCCATCACACGCAACGCAATCCTGCATCATCATGCCACCACCCATAATCTCACCCGTACCAACGCAACGGTTACATCTAACTAATGCCATGAATCACCTTCAATACATCAATACGCAACGCAACACGATATAGATAAGCCGATAACAGCTCTCTGTTGTTTACATCATGCACGTATCGCTCGAACTCAAACATTATTAATCCACAAGAACTGTTGATAAAGCTGTGTGTAACTGTGAACGATGGTATCACAACCCCTGTCCACAGGCAATCAACAGGACTAAAGAGGTGCTGCACACATCTTTACCACAGCAATTCACTACAAAAAACTCATATTCCTCATCAATCCCTTGCAATTCATTACGCCGTGCAATATAATTACCACATCAAAACAACATAACAGGAGTTAAAAGTGAACTACAAACTAAAAGTATCCGAATACAACGGCCTATGGGCATGGTCAATAGAAAACTACGTAGGCGACTCAGTAGCAGAAAGCGGCAATGACTTTGCAACCGAACTAGAAGCACGCAAAGATGGACGAATAGCTATATCAGACTGGAATGAAGAATAATGGCCATCCAAGACGTAAAAGCAATAGCAAGAAAGATGCAGAACGTACTCGAACAATATGACGATAAAGCATCATACAACAAGCTCCTGCATCTAGTATCACGATGGTATGGTTATGATAATTTTCATACGTTAAGCGCTTATGCAATAGACAATAATATTGAATTGAAACCCGAGCCATTGAAGCTGGAGCAATCATGAACCTGACCGACCTAACCAAAAACTTCAAATTAAACATAAAATATATAGAGCCGTTAACCTACATCACCTTAAACGGTAGAACCACCGTATTAAACTACGAAGAAATTGAAGACTTAGAATATGGATTAACAAACCTGGCTCACGCGATCAGTCTATACAAACAATCAGAATTTCCATTAAAGCATTGCAATTCATTGCACGATGTAATATAATACAGGCATAACCAACAGGAGTTTTAAATGAATAAATACCAGCAATTTGCGGTCAATCATTATCTTCAAAAATACAATCCAGATATGAATTTTGATACGATTATCGAAACGTTATTAAATGACTGGGATGACGTCATCCCGTTTGATATATATGAGTCAAACCTATCGCTTGAAGAAATTGCAGACAGCATTGTTCAAATGGCATCTGACTTGGAGAAATTGTTATGAGTATTGAATTGGCTTATGAGCTTGCAGACCAATATACGGCTAAAACCGCTGGTTATACGAGAATCAGCATTGAACGCTACAACTTTAATCATGTATACGATAATAAACCAACAATTGAGTATATCTTGTCTGGTGACAGGTTGCCTCACAATACTTTTGATTCAGTTGATGCCTTGGTTGCTAGATTGAAAGAATTAACCCAGCCAGAGCCGGAATTAATTCATGGATGGTTCGTTAATGGTGACATGGATATTTCAGACCATCAATTTACTCTTGAACAATACAAGGAATGCACTGAAGGCGGATTAAAAATATACCCCACCAAAGCCCAATTAATCGAATCCCAGATTGAATATTGGCAAGAATTGAGGAATGAACAAATATTAAGCGGCGAATGGAAGACCTCATTCAATGAGGCATACAAAAAAGCATCGGAAGACGCTCTAAATTATGGGATAGGATTTATGCGTTCAAACTTTGAAGATAGCGAATACTGCAACGTCTCCGGCGCAAAGCTGGGTAATCGTGAAGAATGTGAGCATGAATTAATGAGTAAATATGGTGATTGCGGAGAATGCGGATTACAAATTGAATGCAAGCATGAAACCGATTGGAATCAATTTAAAAAAGAAGATGATGGTTATAAATTTAAGTGCATTAAATGCGGAGAATTCTACAGATGAAATCTGATGTTATCAACATGTTTTTGCGCTTGGAGCAAAGAATAACAAGTCTTGAGAACTTCATAAATAAATATGATTTCTCTAAACTAAAATCACATGAACATCATGCGGATGGAAATTGTTATTTGACCAATCCCCCACGATTTAAATGTATTCATTGCGGAGAGTTTTACAGATGAATAGTGAAGACATAGAAAATATATGCAAAACAGTCATTGCTTGTACTTTAATCGTTTGCGTAACGCTTTGGTTGTTATCATGAATAACTTCACGAAAAAAGAAATTCATACATTATGGCAAATGATTACTTGGGCAATCGAGGAGTATCACGAACCTGATTCGTCTTATGTACTGAGAGACAAACTGAAAGCGAGACTTGATAGTTATGGCAAACCAATGTATTGCCCAGAAGGGGGTGATGATGAATGACTTCACGAAAGAAGAGTTAAAAGAACTATTGGCAAGTCTATGGGATCGAATCTATGGCATTGAATGCATGGTTGAACCTAATCCTTTGATACACAAAATCCAATCCCTAATCGACAACTATTGTGATCATGAATGGATATGCTGGGATGATGAGTACAATACCCGTGACTGTTTAAAATGCGGAGAAGAATGCCAAGGAGAGATTAAAGATGAGTGTCATTATTCCATGCCAAAATCTATCTCATTATCCGGAAACGCAGCAACCGGCACGATACCATCAAACCTAACCAATATGGACTATACCATCAATGGATTCAGCATAAAGGACACGATACTGGAGACGATAGAAAATCATTTGCACATCAATATGGAGATCTGTGAATACCTAGAAGTCTATCCAGAAATGTTAGCCCAGGAAATAACCGACGCAATAGCAACCAAATTACGATACATTTAAAACAAGGATAAAAAATGTTAGGAGCAACATCAGGCGCATGGATGTTAATCGTCCTTTTGCAATCACCCTCTCAACCAAAAGAGGCGCACCAATGGAACATGCGATACAAAGCTGATACAGCCGAACAATGCGAAGTATACGCCAAACAAACATGGGTTAGATATAATCAACATTACGCTGGCATGATGACACCATGGATGCAAACGTTCACCACAACTTGCAGCGCTGAGTCGCATCATCATGAGTATCGTTGGTTCATTAAATGTGATCAGTATAATAATTGTGATACACATAAATATAAAGGGAAGAGGAGATGATTTTATGCACAACATGCCTTATTGAAAAACCAATTAATCAATATAGAATGTATAAAATGACTCGTGAAGGAAATAAAAAATATACTACCTGTTGTCGCTCCTGTACTGCTCGAGTGCAAAAGAAATGGCAATCAGAAAAAAAACTTTATTTAACTTTATAACAGGAGTAATCATGCTGAGTTTAACTAGACGCCTAAATGAGCGTATCTTTATCAATGGTACAGAAATTAAAATCAAAGTAATTTCTATCAGTGAGACACAAATTAAAATGTCCATTGATGCGCCTGCGCATATCAAAATCACCAAAGCCGAGAACGAAACCGATTTAAACGCGATTTAAGCCAATCAAAACTTAACCCGCCACTACCTATTGCCATCAGCCTCAATCACCTCAACATCCCCCGCCTGCTCGCCTTTGGTGCCAGGTTTTGGGATGAATGTTACATGCTGTCCTTGAACAGGAACAACTTTGTCTTTTATTGCTTTAATGTGAACGAAGTAGTCACGGTCATTGTTAGTGATAAATCCATATCCTTTGCTTTCGTTAAACCATTTTACTGTGCCTCTGTGTCTTGTCATTTTGAATCCTAAATGTAGATTAAGTGCGTGGGACCAGAATCGAACTGGCGACTTGACCGGCGTTTTAAGCCATCCCCTCTAACCAGCTGAGGTACCCACGCGGAGTGATTATAATCTAGCTTCCCATACTTCAGGTAGCTCTTCTTCCTCTTTTTTATCTTCTTCGATTAAGTTCATATCGGGTTGAAACATCATTTCTTGTTCATTTTCTGGAGGATCTATTTTTTTATACTGCTTTTTTAAATTTTTACTATTTTTATCAAAAGTAGATTCTTTGTAAATCGGCTCAATAATCGTTTCTTTTTTATCTTTCAATGCATTTTCCATTATTTCCTTCATGCATTCTTCTTTTGTTTTTGATTTTGTAGTAATAGGGGCTTTTTTGCGCGTCGCCTGTTCTTGTAAAAGCATATTCGCTTCACCTTTGGCTCTGTTTTTTATATTACGTTGCTCTCGTGCCCATTCTTTTGGCTCCTCAAAATTACCGGTCAAAATCCATCCTACAATCCCTTTGATGCGTCCTCGCAATGGCATATCGCCCCTGTCTTTAATCATGGAATCACACGCAGAAAGAAAATCATCTTCACAAAGAATGTTTTCAGAAAAGATCGGTCTGGAACGATATGCGGTTAATAGCTCGATGTCAGTCGTAGCCACAATCCTGTTAATCGGAATTAAGGGGTTGACCTTAGGGGTTGAAGTTAAAGAATCAGTAAATACTACTACCGGTTCAGGGTCAGGATTTTTGTTCAAAATTTGATCTCTTGTAGTAGTAGTATTTGGTTTATCATCTGGAATACTATTTGGTATAGGTTGGGGATTTTTCCCCAATGCATTGGGGATTTCTCCCAGGTCCATTGGGGATTTCTCCCAGGTCGAATTGGGATTTTTCCCAAATGAGGCTGGGCTTGAATTGGGAAGTTCTAATGGTTCGTTTTTGCTTGATTCTTGATCAGTTGGAGCTATTGGGTTGATCTTGTAAAGAGCCAAGGCTTTATCAGAAAGTGAATACCATTTTGTGCGATCATAGCCTTTGGAATTATAACAACCTTCGATCACTAAGTCGGATTTAATCGCATTTAAAATCACTGTGCGAAGTTGATCATCAGTCCAGTAAGGGAATAATTCCAAGAAGGCTCGTCGACTGTTATAAGTCCAATACCTAAAATCATAATAGTTTTTACGGTTGGCGATATTAACAACTGTCCAATGCGCCAAGTTATTTAAAAAGATTGCTATATTAACGCTATATTTTGTTGCTACATCTACATCAAAATAATGATTCATGACTTTCTATCCTTGTGAGCTTATGAAAATTCAGACGATAAAATCCCTGCCATAACAATGACATAGATTTATTTAAATTAATACTTGACTTTTGAACGCGGTATGTATAATATATCTGCATGTTTCGCCTGTTGTCGCAGGTTGAAATTGCCAACGGGCTACGCCCTCTGGCTCATAGGTACTGATATACCTTTGAGCCAATCATTCTACATTTTAAACACTATTAGATCAATCTAAATCCATGTTAAACTGATCATGACATCCACTAACTGAGGATTTCATCATGGAACATAATCCAGTACACAATTCAACTTCAACTACTTTTAAAGTCGATGCGGGCACCAAAAGATATCATTGTGGGTTCTTCTGTCAGAGAAAAACCACATCAGATGTTATAGAGCCGTCACAAACTCAGGCAATGACGCCAGTCGCCGAGACAAAGCATCAAGTTTCTCGTGAAGAGATTGGATCTCAAGTTCGGCTTTCAGATTGATTTTATAATCCTCTTCAGCACGTCGACGATCAATATGCGCCATTCTATTCTGAGACATCAGAATGAATGGCGCTTGGAAGACGCTCAAGCAGCTTAAAATCAGATTGAGTAAGATGTATGGATAGGGATCGATCGCATGAGAAAGGCAGTTCAATACCACCCAAACAACAACAAATACACTGAATGATGCGATAAAAGTCCAGCTACCACCGAATTCAGCTACAATATCGGCTGCGCGCTCTTTTAATGTGGAGGTTTCTGCCGCATGCTCATATCGAACTCGATCCTCGATCGCCTCTTTTACATTTATCATGACCATGCTCTACCACCATTTTTGAAGAAAATGTACGATGATATAAGCTACCACTAAAAATGGCAGAAAGCGAAGTGCTAATAAACCCAACAAGATAATCATCCCAATTAATAAAGTAAGCCATTTCATTTATCAATTTGCCTTTTTAATTCCATAATAGCCATAGCAATCACATTAAAAGGAGAGGACGAAGGCGTTTGGTCAATCAACTTCTGAAGATTAAAAAAAGCTCTGTCATATGGGTTGCTAATAATATTAGACGCATAACGTCGTAAACGCTCGAGCTCCTCCTTTTCGCTAATACTTAGCAACACCTTCTCCTTGCATGTGCATAATCAGCTTTTAAATGACCGCGGGAATGATCTTCAATCTTATGCTGAGCTTCAATAGGTATGTAGCCACGGAATGCCCAGACATGCGGAACAGATATCGCAATACCAACCGCCTTCGATAGTTTGAGCTTACTGCCGTAATGTTTAATCACTTCATCTAGTAACATAATCATCCAAATTAATTAAAAATTAATTGTAATTCATGTTGCAATAAATTACAAGGTGAAATATAATGGCCTCACGACATTACCGTCGCAATTGAAGAGGTAGCAACACATGAACGAATATCAATACAGTCCTGAAGAAGCCCGTGATAATGAATTACAAGACTTGGTGTCCACGCTGAATAACATAAATTTCCAACTTGCCGAGCTAAAAAGAATTAAGGAAGCGCTTGAGCCACGTGTTGCTGAATTACTCAATCATACTGATGATGGCAGCAAATCCTACACGGTTGGAAAGTGGAAGATAACAGCCAAAACCGGCTATATCTACAGTTTAAATAAAGAAGAATATCAAATATCAGCTGGACGATTACCTCAATGTTTCAATTTCGTCAAACAACGTATATCGTTTGATATCGATAAAGCTACTCTTCGTGATGCAGAGAAATACGCTAGCGCTGAAGAATTGGAGCTGATCGCAACGATGGTGAGCAAAAAACCATCTAAACTTAACGTGCTAATTACGAGTGCCAACTAATATGAAATATGGATTTTTACTAATTATGGTGCTCTTGGGCGCCTGTACCAACAATTACAAACCAGAGACAATCGAGATTGATACCCCTAAGTCTGCTGGGTTGTATGTTGAGGATTGCTGCTGATGAGTATTTTAGATAGTGTGATCACCACGCAGCCTGGTGCTCCACGAATTACACTTTATGGCAAGCCTGGGGTTGGAAAATCCACGCTTGCCAGTCACTTCCCTTCACCATTATTTGTGCTTACTGAAGATAATGAGCTTCCGGGGATTCAAGCATTACCAATAGCCTTATCATTCAATGAAATATGGAAAAACATCAAAGCGTTGTTGGCGCTCGAAGAGATTCCATTTAAAACCATTGTCATTGATAGCATTAGCAAGCTTGACCAGCTAATTGTTGAGTATATTCTTGAAGGTGAACCGATCGGTAAAAATGGCGTAAAGCCATCCACGCTGACGGCTGCTTGTGGCGGCTACGGAGCTGGATATCTGAAAGCTGCCTCAATCCATGCTGCATTCAAGGGTTTGATGGATAAGTTCAAAGAGCGCGGTATTTGCGTGATTTACGTAGCTCATATTGGGGTGATCAAACACAAAGCCCCTGATGCTGAGGATTTTGATATTTATTCAATCATTATGAATCATGAGAAAAGCCGCGCTGTTTACGTCGATGATGTTGACGGGGTTTTCTTCTGTCGACTGAAGTCATTTACTAGTGAGACTGATAGCGGAAGAACGCTTGTTCGAAGCACAAATGACAGAGTCATCATGGCTGGAGTATCAGATGGGCATGTCAGTAAAAACCGATTTAATATGCCATCAGAGATAAAGATGTCTTTCGATGAAATAGCAAAACATATACCGTATTTTAATCAGGAGAAATAGAATGAGTTTTTGGACCTCGGGAACGGGCGAATTACCAAGTGGTAAACCAGAAGATGCCTTTGTCGGCGACTTCACCATATTGCCAGAAGGAACCATTGCATCAGCAATGATTAAAAACTTTAATCTAGTTGAAAAAGAGAATAAACACACCGGAACTACTGATAAATTTTACAATGTTAATTTCAAACTGCTTGACGGTGATTTCAAGTCGCGTGAAGTGGCGTTGAAAATAAAATGCTTTGATGGAAAGCCAGAGCAAATACAACGCAATTTGAATATGCTTAAATTAATCATGCAGCTATGTGAATTCAAGCCTACCCATAATGAAGCCCCTAATGATATTGAACTTGGATTTATGATAAATAAGATTGTTTCCATTAAAGTTGGTGAATGGTCTATGCCTAAAGCTGATGGCGGGATGATGCAAGGCAACTTTGTCCGTGAAGTTCACGTTTCTGGCTCTATTGCCACTGAAACAGGCATAAAGGCTGAAGTTGTTCGCCATCCTACTGACAGTGCACTGCAGCGTAATGCTAATAAGATGCCGGATATTGGCGATGATTTACCGTTCTGATATGAGTGACGTTGCTGGACGTAAACCAGCACTAATTTAATAAGGAATCACAATGGATCTGTCGGCAATAATAACAAAAACAATAGCTGAATCTCCGCTAGACGCAAAGCGTCATTACATTGGCGCAAGCAGTATAGGGAATAAATGTGATCGCGCAATATGGTACGGCTTCAAAGGAGCCGAATCCTCAAAGCCGTCACCTAGTTTAAAGACCACCTTTGATATTGGCAAGCGTCTCGAGGGAATGCTATTGGATTATATGGAGCAGGCTGGATTGCATATTGTTCGTGATAAGCCATTGCGAGATGCTTCTTTTCCATTGTTTCAAGGTCACTGTGATGCCATTCTCTTGTCTAAAGCAGAACCCATTGCCATTGTTGAGATTAAAACCGCTAATACAGCTTCATTTTCAAGCTTTAAATCTAAAGGATTAATTGCATGGCGGGAAAGCTATTACGCGCAATTACAGGCTTACATGGGGATGGCTGGTTATTCGCGCGGTGTTTTGTTAGCAATAGATAAAAACACATCTGAGCTTCATCACGAATGGGTGACTTATGATGATATTTATTATCATGAGCTGCGCGAAAAGGCACGAAAGATTGCAATGGCTACAGAAGCCCCTGAAAAAATAAATAAGAACCCTATATTTTTTGTGTGCAATATGTGTTCATATAGGAAAATTTGCCATGCTGACTGAAATGGATGTATTTTTAATTGGAATGCTTGGTGGAGCTGCTTCATCAATTGCTTTGATGATTATTCTTTATTCACATTTTCATATTGTTTTTAAAGATTATTTTTATAATAAAGATTTATTTTTGATGATGGTTAACATTAAAAAATTAAAAGCAGAAATGTCAATTATTCAAGAGCAAATTAAAAATATGAATTTAGAGACTTATCAATCTATCGTTGAGGATGAATATAAGTGAGCCGTCCCAACCAAACAGGATTTAAGGGTGTTTATAAAAAAGGCGACAGATATTGTGCTATCGGATGGATTGATCGAAAAGGTCATTACTTAGGATATTTTGATACTATTGAAGAGGCTTCTATGGCTTATTTGGAATGGGAAAAAAATCCGAAGATTAATCTTCGTCCTGGTCGACACCATGCTGATACCAATAAAGAAGAACGTAGTTCGCCTGAGATGTATGCGATTGTTGAGAATGTGTTTCGGAAGATGCTTAGACCTAAAATACAGGCGGCACCCTGTGCTGGAGGTATTGCTATTGATAAGATACAAAGAGCTGTGGAGAGTGTTCGAAAATGACAGAAGCCGAAGTTGAGTTGATTTATGATTATTTGCATGAGAATTATGTGTATCGGGATGGTGAGTTGATACGAAGAAAATGCAACACGACAATTTATGGCTCCATTAACGGAAACAGTAAGAAATTATTATTCTCGGTTTCATTTCGCGTAAAAAACAAAAAATACAATTGGTCTTATGGTCATTTGATTTATTTATATCATCATAAAATAAAACCAGATTATTTAATTGAAATTGATGGCAACCCAACTAATTATAGAATAGAGAATTTAAAATCTGTAGACCACTCGCAGATGATGAAGCAATGTGACCTGCAAGTAAAAAATAAACATGGTTTAAAAGGGGTCTATCAAGACAACAAACGATTTGCGGCTCGTCTTTGGTTGGGGAAGAAGTACAAATATATTAGCTGGCACAACACCCCCGAAGAAGCCCACGCAGCCTATCTGAAAGCGAAAGAGGAATATTCGAGATTGTGATATAATGTTTATCCAAACCTAGCTCGACGGAGTGAATACATGCTCATCACATGTTGGTTTGGATCCTTTTTGATGCCTTGATGGAGGGGTTATGGCCAAGATATGTCGTGTTTGTAAAGAAATAAAAGAAATAACTGATTTCACAAAAAACAACCAACGAAAAAGTGGTTATGACAGTAAGTGCAAATATTGTCATTCTCAATATAACAAAAAATATGTTGTTCAGCGTAGAAAAGAAAACCAGACACTAAAAGAAAAAATTGTCATTGATAAAAAATATTGCAGAGGATGTTTTATTGAAAAGGATATTTCAAATTTCGTTAAATGTTTTTCAAGTTCTGATGGCCATAGAAACAAATGCAGCGACTGTCAAAAATCAAAATATCATCAAATTCGAGAAGAAAGATTTAGGTTTAGAAGTAATAATAATAAAGTTCTAACATGTTTTGTTTGCAAAACAAATAAATGCATTTCAATGTTTAATGCAGGAGGCATAAAAAGAAAAAATCCTCTATGCAAATCCTGTGAAAAAATAATTAATGAAAAAATAAAAGACAATACAAGTGTTTCTACTCGATGCATTATAAATAGAGTGGATTTTGATAAATTACTTATGAAACAGAAAAATGTCTGCGCTATATGCTCTAAACCAGAATCAAGAATGGTAAAAGGAACCTTATCAAAACTTTCCGTCGACCATTGTCATAAAAAAGGTCATATTAGAGGGTTGTTGTGTACAAAATGCAATTCTGGAATTGGATTATTACAAGATTCTTGCACCATCTTAGAGCGGGCAATTAATTATTTGAAAAAAAATGTTTAAATTAAGGGATTATCAAAAAACAGGGATCAATGAGGCATGGGTAGCATTAAAGAAAAATGATGATCCTGTTCTGTTTGTTTCTAGTGTGGGCAGCGGAAAATCGGTCATGATTGGAAGTATGATGCGCGAACTTGAACTTAAAAATAAACGCGCATTATGCCTTGTCAACAGCTCAGAGCTCGTACGAAATAATTCAGAAACATTTAAACGATTAGGAGGCAATCCATCAGTTTTCTGTGCATCATTAAACAAAAAAGAATTCGATACGAATATTATATTCGCAACGCCTCAGTCAATCATTGCAGCTATCAAGAACAATCACCCCATTAAAGACATTATTTTCAATATAGTGGTTGTAGACGAGGCTCATTCAATTAATTATACAGCTCATGATTCGCAATTCATGAGAATACTAAGACACTATAAGCAAGAGTATCAACCCATGCGGCTACTCGGCTTAACGGGCACAGATTTCAGAGGCTCTGGAAATGATATTGTTGGTGACTCATGCTTGTTTAAGTCGCGCGTAGCCAATATAACCACGTCATGGTTAATCGAAAATAATTTCTTAGCAAGACCGGTTTATGGTTATCCTGAAACACAATCTTTTGATTTTAGCTCGGTCAGAATGAAAGCCGGCAAATTCAACACTACTGAACTACAGGCAGTCGTTGACAAAAACAAGCGTTTAACATGGGAAATATTACAAGAAGCAAATCAAGTCATGGCGGACAGAAACGGTGCATTTGTGTTTTGCAGTAGTAAAAAGCACTGCGATGAAGCCTTAGCAGCATTACCTCAAGGGTCAGCATACATTATTACAGGTGACACTCCAGAAAAAGAACGTCACAAAATATTAACCATGGCTCGCAATAATGAAATAAAATACTTGATCAGCGTCAATTGTTTGATGACAGGCATTGACGTGCCAAATTTCTGCACAACAATATGGTTGAGGCCTACGGAATCTCTGGTATTATATGTTCAAGGAATAGGTCGCGCTCTTCGACTGCATGATTCAAAAAAAAATGCACTTATTTTGGATTTTGCTGGTAATTTAACTAGACATCAAGATATAGATAATTTAATAATTAATGAAGCTCTTAGGCCAAAAGAAAATGAAAAAGAAGAAGATTACCCGATACCATGTTTTACTTGCGGCTGCAATAACTCTCTTATGGCAAGGAGGTGCCGAGGTATTGTCGATGACAAAAGATGTGATCACTTTTTTGATTGGCGAGAATGCCCTAATTGTAGAACAAAAAATGATCAGTGCGCAAGAATGTGCCGATCATGCCAAGCCGAACTCATCGACCCAAATGCAAAACTAAAGCGAATCAAAGCTGAAACATACACTTTAACCGTCACTGAGGCCCGATACAGCGTTGTTCCAATGGGCACTACATTGTTGCCGATAATAAATATATCGTACGACTGTGGCGCTCACAGGGTATTTGAAAGCTACTACACTAATACACCAAAGAATAAAAATATACTTTACGCCAAATTTTTGAGACCACACGTCGATAATGCCAGCCAATTTTATATGCATTTATCCAATATCAACAAAATGCGTGAATTAATTGAATCGCATTATATCAAAACACCGCATACGTTGGTATGTACTTTGAGTGATGACGGATATTATCGGATTATTAAGAAGGTGTTTGATTGATACAATTAAGATCCCATCGGCAGCGTCTTGCGCATATGATCATCAATGATGACCCTCTCGATGGGAATCAGAAGGCCCTCACGATTTGAGCATAAGTATAGAGGCTTGAAGGGCTCTTATTTAGCTGTTTGGGCTTATGCCATATTATAGAATTTTTTAATCAAGTCAATCGCATGCTCAGCGCCATAACATACTTTGGCCGAATAGCCTTCTTTGATCATATCAACTAAAAAATCTAACTGTAATTTGGTTGGCTTGCCAGATAAGGTTTTTAATTCAATCCATAAGCCAGAATGAATGCCATTACTACGAGGTAAAAACAAGTCGGCAGCGCCTGCTCTTACACCCATGCGCTTTAAAAGAGCACCATGTTGGGCAGATGTTTTCCGTTGATTTGCAATGTGGATTACTGGCAAATCTGAGCATTGCTTTATCCATTCGATAA
>Ga0302277_1000289_pt1 | contig 40027 bp, 37 predicted proteins | sample III_Bog_N3_1_FD_198759 | JGI IMG/M metagenome (GOLD analysis project Ga0302277, IMG submission 198759) | Peat permafrost microbial communities from Stordalen Mire near Abisko, Sweden - III_Bog_N3_1 | ecosystem: Environmental > Terrestrial > Soil > Wetlands > Peat | place: Sweden: Abisko... | reverse complement strand
ATATAATTTACTTCCAACTATTGTCAAGTTGCCAAGGGGATATGAACCATTTATTGTATCGAAATTTAACAGTACTTTATAATTGCCTCCATTTGAATCTATTGAAAAAACAACACCACATCCATGTGTTCCACCACCATCCGTCATTCCATAAAATTTATTCCCTATCAAAATTAAGCTGCCCTTTGGATACCCACCATTAGAATTATTGAAATTAAATAGGACATTGTATCCGTTCCCACTGGTATCTATGGAGAAAATACACCCGTAATTATACCCACCTCCTCCGGAGGTCATCCCATATAATCTGCTTCCTGAAATGATTAATGAGCCATTAGGATAATTATTTGTCCCATAAAAATCATACAGGTCCTTAAATCCATTGCCATTTGAATCTATTGAAAAAATGTTACCTACTCCATAGGTCCCGCCATCGGTCGTCATACCAAACAGTACATTACCTGAGAGCGTTAAGTAGCCATTTGGATCTGAACCATTTGTACCATTAAAATCAAATAAATCTTTACTATTATTTCCGGCAGTATCAATAGTAAAAATGTTACCTACAGAAGCCCCCCCCAAATAATGTCATTCCAAATAACTTGCCTCCTGAAATAGTCAGTGTGCTTCCCGGAAAATAACCAAACGGATTATTGAAATTTAAGATTACAGAATATTGGCCTTTAATAATTCCAAAACATAGCAACCCAAAAAGTAATAAATAATACCTTTTCATACCGTAAATATAGCAAATCTATTGTATCATAAATGCCTCGCACTTGCCACCCATTTGCATTGCACGAAATTTATAGCGAAATATTTCCCTTTCGCCATAATATATAAAATTAATTCTACTGCCTTGATATTCAACTTGTACTGAAAGATACATTACTACCTTCGATATAGATAAATCGAAAAAACTGTCGCATATCGTCGCATATAAATTTGCAATAATTCAGTGTAAAAAAACAGAAAACAGTTGCAGCCCTATACTTAGGCGTTCACCAATTGGGCTTTTTTAGCCTGTATGGTTTTAATAAGGGAATTGAGAATATACCGGCCATCGGTATTGCCCAGGTATTCATCCGAAGCTCTTTCCGGATGGGGCATCATGCCAAAAACGTTTTTCGCTTCATTGCAAATACCGGCAATGTTTTCAAGCGATCCATTCGGGTTCGAATCGGCTGTTATTTCGCCTTTTTCATTGCAGTATTTAAAAATAACTTGTCCGTTTTTATTCAGTTTTTCAAGCGTGGCGGCATCAGCATAGTATCTGCCTTCTCCATGCGCAATAGGGATAGTCAGCACCTTTCCTTTCGGAATTCCACCGGTAAGCGCGCTATCATTATTTTGGGCTATCAGATATACATTCTTGCAAGTATAGTGCCTGCCCGAAGCCGGTTGCGTATTCAAAAGTAAAGCACCGGGCAAAAGCCCTGCTTCGCATAATATCTGAAACCCATTGCAAATACCCAATACATAACCCCCATCTCTGCTAAAGGATGCCACTTCATTCATAATAGGCGCATATTTTGATAAGGCACCCGCCCTTAGGTAATCGCCATAGGAAAATCCTCCGGGCACAATAATGGCATCACAGCCTTGCAGGTCGGTGCTTTTGTGCCAAAGCGGAACAGCCTCCTGTTTGAATATATTTTTAAGGGTATAAATAGCATCGTGGTCACAATTGGAACCGGGGAGAACAACTACACCAAACTTTAACATTTCGCTATGATTTTATGATACAAAGATAGGCTAAAAAAACATGCTGATTATTACTCCCGCTAACAAAGAAAGAAATAATAATTCCGGTATGAATTTGGCTTTCGTTTTCAAAAAATAAACGGATGCAATAAAAGAACCCGGTAAAGCAAGGATGGAAAGAGCCCTCGAATCTTTTACGGGACATATTAACACGGATATTAAGGCAATAAGCATGAACCATATTATTAGCGTCCAGAATTTTTGTGTTTTAACAACATTATCCATTATTTTATTTATGTAAAACCAAAAACTTCTCAGGACAATTATGCCTATTATAACTATAATGGTACTTTGTTCCCATGAAAATGAAAAATGAATAGCATGGTATTGAAACTCACTCGCTATTTTATTATACCAGGGATAAGCCGGGAAAAATACAAGGTTATAGGTAAACGTAAAAGCAAAAGGAAGTAAAAACCCTATAATGGAACACACCCACTCTCTCCAATTAATGGCTCTAATGATAATCAAGCCAATCCATAGTAAAATTAGGAATACCATAGAGGGTATGTAAAAAAGGGTGGCAATTCCAATAAACAAGCCCGAATCGAAAATATCGGCTAAAGCCTTTTCCTTCTTATAGGATGAGATCAGTTTATCAAGGAAAAGAACCAGAAAAAGCGAAGAGGCAAGTGCAGGATAAAACCCAATAAGGGAATAGCCTGAACTCAAAAATATGAGCATAAAAAAGAATGGGAACCAGGTTGAGCTGCCAAGTAAAGAATGCTTGGTAATTATCCTGTTCCAGATACCGGCCATAATTAATAATGTTGTAAAACCAAGCGCTTCTTTTAGTAATGGAAAGCTGTGAATCCAGTCAAAAAATGGAGCAAGCAGGGTAACGTCTGTATAAGGACGGATTATTCCACCTGTATGAAAAACAGTTCCCGCCCATGTAGCAATGCAAAAAGCAATGCCGAATATAAGCAAGAGCAATGGGTTGGTTTTAAACAATTTTAATAACACAGGGGGTAAAATTCGGAAATAAAAGGTATCTGTATAATATAATTATTACATTTGCGGAAAAATAAAAAGTATGCTACTTAATTGGTATAGTTATTCAATCACCGGCTTTTGGGATTGCTTAGGAGATTTATTTACAAGGTCTTTCCACCTTGCAGAGAAGATTCAAGGTGGCATTAATATTTTTTATATTGTACTCTTAAGTGTATTGTTTGTTTCTTGGATGGTTATTATGAATAACTATTACAAAGATCACAAAGACAAAGGGCTTATCCAGTAATTCTTATTTCTTTAACACCCTAACGATTGCTGAAGCCCAACACAGCAATCTTCTCAGTGCTTTTATACGCTATTCTTTTATAGGCGAAGCAATAAAGCCTGATTTCCCTCATAAAAAACTAAAAAAACAGAGGGATGTCCTGATTATATAGTAAATTTGAATTATAAAAAAGCTGCTATGTTTAAGTGGGTTTTATATACTTTATCCGTATTACTTATAAACTCATTTGGGCTTATGGCCCAATCTGCCCTTACTGTAAATCCCGCCGTTCCACTTTATGAAAAAATTCCCGCTGCTATAATAGATGGCGATACTGTGGCGCAGTTTAATTTAGATCCGGTAGTGGTTATTGCCGACAGGATATTCCTTACTACCGATGACGCCATGAAATATTATAAGTTGCGGCGGGATGTTAAAGTAGCTTATCCCTATGCCATTATGGCTGAAGCCACCTTTCGTCAATGCGAAGAAACCATGCAAACCATGACATCTGAATCAGATAAGCGAAGCTATTTGAAAACCATGGAAAAACAAATGATGGACCAATATAAAGAAGACCTTAAAAACATGACGATTAACCAAGGCAGGATACTTATAAAGCTTATTAATCGTGAAACGGGAACTACTTCTTATGAAATGGTGAAAGAGCTGCGCGGTACATTCTCGGCTTTTATGTGGCAAACCGTTGCCCGCTTATTTGGCAACAACTTAAAAGACACCTACGATCCTGAAACCGAAGACAGGGATATTGAAGGCATTATACAATTAATTGAGATGGGACAGATATAGCAGGTTAGATGCCCAGCTTTTAATATTTCCAACTTTTCTTTGTGTAAAACTTTCCGCTCCAATTTCGTTTAGCCTTAGTAATTTTGGACTTTAAAGATTTTTGTATTTCATGTTTCGAATTTCTTCAATAAAAACAGCTATCCTTATTTTTCTCTTCTTACAGGGATTGACAGCCTTTGCACAGCAAGATACCGGCTGTGGCGGAACCGATAATAAAAAAGCACTGGAGCTTTATACCAAAGGAATAGACAAAAAGAAGTATCAGCAAAATGAAAGAATGGGCTTCCTGAAACAAGCCCTTGATTTAGAGCCCGATTATGCTGCTGCCAATTTTGCACTTGGCGAAGAAAATGTAAAATTTGCCATGCTTAATAAGCCACCTGACTATAGCCCTTCTGTTCCTTATTTTATGGCAGTTATAAAAACCTGCCCCCATTATCACTCCGATCCTTATTATTTTATTGGTATAAGTTCACCCGATCCAAATGTAGCCATAGAGTATCTTCAGAAGTTTATAGACTTTAAAGATGATGACTTAAAAAAATACTCCAAAAACTATGACGATTATTTATACGCTGCAAAACAAAAACTGAAATCAGCCAAGTTTTATCGCGATTTATATTCTAAAAAAGTCCCTTTTGAACCCCATATAGTAAAAGGTTTATGTACAAGCTATGACGAATACCTTGCAATTATTTCACCCGATAACCAGCTTTCATTTTTTACACGCAAGATGCCCGTTAAAAAGGATTTAAACTCTGCTGTGGGGGCTGAAGACAATATGAAAGAATATTTTATGATAAGCCACCGGCAAACAGATGGAATATTTGAAACAGGTTCTCCTATGCCTTCCCCATTTAATCGGGGGTTAAATGAAGGAGGCCCTTCCATCACCATTGACAATAATCATCTCTATTTCACAATTGGCAAGCCGTCAGATGATGGAGGCTCCAGCTACCAACTTTACACCTGCGATTTCAGCGCGGGAAAATGGGGAGAGATAAAAAACATGGGAATCATTAACGAACCGTCTTCCTGGAACAGCCAGCCCAGCATTTCATCAGACGGACAAACCCTTTATTTTTCCAGCAACCGCCCCGGAGGCAATAGTAAATGCCATATATACGAAAGCACTAAAGATGCGGCAGGTGACTGGGGAGCAGCCGTAAGCTTAGGTCCAATTATAAATTCCCCGGGAGGTAATGAAAAAACTCCATTCATACACTCTGACAGCCATACGCTTTACTTTTCCTCCGATGGCTGGCCCGGTGTAGGAGGATTTGACATTTTCTATTCCCGAATGGATTCATCCGGCAAATGGACAGAACCAAAAAACATAGGATATCCTATAAACTCCGAAGGAGATGATTTAGGATTTTTTGTTAGCACCGATGGAAAAACAGGCTACTTCTGTTCTAACGACCCTAATCGTGCCAATGGCGAAAATCTGGGCGGTTATGATATTTACCAGTTTGACCTATACAAAGAAGCCCGGCCGGAAAAAGTAGCTCTTCTGACGGGTAAAATAACCGACGCCGATGGTAGCCTTCTTACCGGGGCGCCCATTACCATAACCAACGTAAAAACCCACAAAACCGCCGCTGTAATAAGCGATACCGTTAATGCATCGTTTTCAGCTGTGGTAAATGAATCGGAAGCACAACAGTATGTAGTAACAGTCAACAAAAAGGGATATGCGTTTAATTCAAGTGTTGTTACTGCTAAAGATACCTTTACAGGGAAGCCCACAAAAATGGACTTTAACATGAAACCAATAGCTACAGGCGGTAACTATGTGTTAAATAATATTTATTATAAAACAAATTCGGCCCAGCTTGAAACAATTTCTCTGGCAGTAATAAAAGAATTTGCAAAATACATGAAAACGAACCCTACCATTAAGGTTAAAATAGCCGGATATACTGATAATGTGGGCAACGACCAGTCTAATAAGTCACTTTCATCTGACAGGGCTTTTACAGTTATGCAAGCCCTGGCAAAGGAAGGCATAAAAGGAGACAGGCTGAGTTTTCAGGGTTATGGGGCTGCTAACCCCGTTGCAAGCAATGATACAGAGGGAGGCAGGCAGAAAAACCGCCGGACCGAATTCATCATTACCCAAAAATAATAGCTGATTTAAAAAAAATATTTCGAAATTTGTTTGGATTTAAAAAAATTTTATACTTTTGCGCCCTATTTTAATCCATCAAACCTACACAAAAAATGAAAAAATTATTGACAATTGCTACCGCTGCAGGCTTGTTAGCCTTTATCGCATGTGGTCCTAGCGCTGCTGACAAAGCAAAAGCTGACAAAATGAAAGCTGATTCTGCTCACATGGCTGATTCAATGAAAGCTGCTCAATCTGCAATGATGATGAAAGCTCATGCTGATTCAATGATGATGAAAGCAAAAGCTGATTCAATGAAAATGGCTGATTCAGCTAAAGGCGAAAAGAAATAAGCTTTAAGTAAGCAATTTTATTAGAATAAAAGGGAGCCCTATATAGGGTATCCCTTTTTTATTTTTGTAACTGAACCTATGAACATAGAAACGGAAGGGCTGGATGCTTCAACGGATGACAAGGACCTGTATGAACACTTCTCGTTCAAGGTAGATCCCGGACAGGAACCTCTGCGCATAGATAAATTCCTCCTCCATAAAATTGAGAATGCCACCCGAACACGCATACAATATGCCCTCGAAGAAGGTAACGTCCTGGTAAATGGCAAGAACAGTAAGTCAAGTTATAAAGTACGGCCGGCCGATGAAATAAGTGTAGTATTCCCCTATCCTAAAAGGGAAATTGAACTTATACCGGAGAATATCCCTTTAAACATTGTTTACGAAGATGCCGATTTAATGGTAGTTAACAAAGTGGCTGGAATGGTAGTACACCCAGGTGTTGGCAATTTTACCGGAACACTTATGAATGCGCTTGTGCATTATGTAGGCACTCTTCCAAAATCAACCCACCCAAGTAAAGACCCCTTTAAGGAATTACGACCGGGACTTATTCACCGGATAGATAAAAACACCTCCGGCCTGCTGGTAATTGCTAAAAACGACAGGGCAATGACTAAACTTGCCAAGGAGTTTCATGAAAAGAAAGTAATGCGTAAGTATATTGCTTTGGCATGGGGCGACTTTAAAGAAGAGGTTGGAACGGTTAACGCCCACGTGGGCAGAGACCATAAAGACCGGAAAAAAATGGCTGTGTATCCTGATGGAACACATGGTCGCAGTGCTGTTACACATTACAAAGTATTAGAGCGTTTTCATTATGTCACGGTTCTTGAATGCCGACTAGAAACAGGCCGTACTCATCAAATACGAGTACATATGCAGTATTTAAAACACCCTTTGTTTAATGATGAAGTATATGGTGGAAATAAAATATTACGCGGAACAGTTACTGCAAAATATAGTAAATTCGTAGAAAATTGCTTTAAAATCTTGCCCCGTCAAGCACTTCATGCTATGTCATTGGGGTTTACACATCCCACTACTGGCGAAGCTATGTATTTTGAGTCACCCTTACCCGATGATATGCAAAAGGTGATTGAAAAATGGAGAACATACTCTTCTTCATAAAAGAAATATTAATTTTGATGTTGGTCTGCCAAGGCAGAATCATTATTCATAAAGCATGAGGGCTTTTTTAATAGTAATTATTTCTCTTTCCTTTGCAATTTATGCTATTGGACAAAATACTTTGTCCGACTCAGCCATGCAAACTACCGGCTTTACTAATAAAATGGAGGCCCAAAACATATTAAAAGATAGCGTAAAGGAAGGCAGGTGGTGCGAGTATATAGACAGTAGCGGTAACATTACAAAAAATGCAAACGCTCCTTACTACAGCCTTACTTTTTACAGAGGCGGCAGGCCTTTCGGACTAGTAAGGACATATTTTAAAAGCGGGAAGATACAGGGGGAGATCCCCTATGTAAAAGGAAAAATAAATGGAGAATACAAACGGTATTATGAAAGCGGCAAAATATATGTAGATATGCCTTACATTAATGGCAAAGAAAACGGAGTGGCAAAACTTTATTATAAAAGCGGGGCATTATTGAAAGAAGCACCCTGCACCAATGATAAAATAAACGGAACCGTAAAAATATATTATGAAAGCGGCAAAATAAATCAGGAAGATACCTACACCGATGGAAAAATAAGCGGAGTAGTGAAAATATATTATGAAAATGGTAACTTAATGAGTGAAGCCCCTTTTGTAAATAATAAAAGAAATGGAGTATATAAATGGTATTATGAAAGCGGAACATTGCAGGGGGAAGTAAATTATAAAGATAGTCTGGAGGATGGTATTGCAAAAGAATATTATGAGAATGGAACATTGCAAAAAGAAATCCTTTGTATCAATGGTAAAAAAACCGGGATTGGAAAAGAGTATTATGCGAGCGGGAAATTAAAAGGTATCTGCCCTTATGTAAATGACTTGAAAAATGGTTTAGACAGCATATATGATGAAAACGGTAAAATAAGCGGAGTAATTCCCTACAAAGACGATACAATAGTAGGATTAGAAAAGATATACTACCCTAGTGGTACCTTAGATATGGAAATTCCGTATACAGATGATGGAAGAAATGGGATTGAAAAAGAATACTACGAAAATGGAAAAATAAAGAGCGAAATCCCTTATACCGATGATGAAATTAGCGGAGATATAAAGTTCTATGATCCGGACGGCAATGAAATTAAACAATAATATCAAGGCTTTATTACCTGCCTTATTATCCTTTATATTTTCATTTATTTCCTTAGGGCAAAAGGTTATATTGGATGATAACTTTAGTAAAACCGGTGCTGAAAATCATTTAGTAAATGGACTAAAAGAAAATAAGTGGATTGAATACATTGAAAAAAATGGAAAAATCACTACAGATATTAATGCACCCTATTACAAACTGACTTTTTACAATGCCGGTAAGCCTGATGGAATAGTAAGAGCGTATTATAAAAGCGGCCAATTAGAGGGCGAAGCTACCTATAGCGACGGGAAAGAAACCGGAGTTGCAAAAGAATACTATGAAAGCGGTACATTAAAAGCAGAAGTATCTTATATTCATGGTCAAAAAAATGGGGTTGAGAAAGAATATTACGACAGCTTAAAAATAAAAAGGGAAACTACGTATAATCGCGATCAAAAAAATGGCGTTGAGGAAGAATATTATGAAAACGGTTCATTAAAGGCTGCTATTCCATATAGCCACGATCAAAAAAATGGGGTTGAGAAAGAATATTATGAAACCGGCAAAATAAAGCGGGAGAGCGTTTACAGTCATGACAAAATAAATGGTATTAAGAAAACGTACTATAGTACTGGTGAATTATTTAATGAAACACCTTATGCTGAAGGAAATATTACCGGCGTAGAAATAATTTATGCTAAGAGTGGAAAAGTACTGGCTAAAAACTATTATACCAATGGCAAAGCAAGAGGAATAGTAAAAGAATATTATGAAAGCGGCAAAATAAAATCTGAGATTCCTTATAATGATGGAACTATTAATGGGCTGGTAAGGATATATTTTGAAAGCGGCAAAATAAACAAGGAAATCCCTTACACCAATGACAAAAAAAACGGTGTGGGAAAAGTATTTTATAAAAACGGTGTATTAAAACTTGAAACACCATATAGTGATGGAAATGCAAATGGGTTGGAGAAATTGTTTCGGGAGAACGGGAAATTGTTATGGGAAATACCCTATACAAATGGATATACAAATGGAATAAAAAAAACATATTATGAAAACGGGATGAAAAGGCTTGAAACCCCTTATATTAATGACTCTATAAATGGGATGGAAAAATTATATAATCCGGAAGGGAACCTACTATCGGAAATTCCCTATACCGGAGGCGAAGCAAATGGAGTGAAAAAGACCTATTATGAAAGTGGAAAAGTATTGTGGGAAACTCCATATGTAGACGGGAAAGTAAATGGAATAAAAAAAACATATTACGAGAATGGAAAATTAATGTGGGAAACCCCTTATACCGGCGACTCTATAAACGGGGTAGAAAAACTATACAGTAAAAGCGGGCGGCTACGATCAGAAACTATTTATAATAATGGCACGCCCGGGGTAACAAAGTACTATTATAGCAGCGGAAAGGAAATAAAATAACCCCGGTAAATATTATATACCATAATCAAGAATAGAACCTTTTCAATTTATTTGCGTTAAAATAAGAAAGACACTCCTATTATGTTAGATAAATTCCTCGATTATCTCCGTTTTGAGCGGAATTTCTCAAAGCATACCATACTATCTTATAAAAATGATTTGGAGCAGTTTACTGCATTTCTGAAGAGAACGTATGAGATAGAAAAACCGGAGGAAGCTACTACCAGCATGATTCGTTCATGGATGGCTGAAATGATGCAGGAAAAACTGTCAGCCCGCAGTGTTATTCGCAAAGCATCGGCCTTAAGAACCTTTTACCATTTTCTTTTAAAAGAAGGCATCATTACTCTTGACCCTATGGTAAAAATAGCTTCTCCTAAGATGCCTTCCCGTTTGCCGGTTTTTATCACACAAAAGGATATTGGCGTATTGTTCAAGGATATAGAATTCCCAAAGACATTCAATGGGTTACGCGATAGGCTTATTATGGAAATGTTTTATGCAACAGGAATAAGGTTGTCGGAGCTAATTACTATGAAAGAAGGCAGTGTTAACATATATAATCTAACTATAAAGGTATTTGGTAAAAGGGCTAAGGAACGTATAATACCCATTCCCGGAATACTGAAAGAATATATTTCCGCATATCGTGCCGAACGTAATAGACTTGGGTTAAAAGGAGAATTCTTTTTTGTTAACGAGAAAAGGGAATCGCTATACGAAAAACAAGTATATTTGATTGTCCATAATTATTTAGGAATGGTTACCACACTCCACAAAAAAAGTCCTCACGTGCTAAGGCATACATTTGCTACTCACCTGCTTGATAACGGTGCGGATATTAATTCCGTAAAGGAGCTTTTAGGCCATGCTAATCTTTCTGCCACCCAGGTATACACACACAACTCGCTTGAAAAGCTGAAGAATGTTTACAAACAAGCGCATCCGAGAGGATAAAAAATAATAGAACAAACCCAATTTATAACTCCAAAGAATAAAAGCCATGCAAATTAAAATTCAATCCATTCATTTCGATGCAGACAAAGTTCTGCTTGAATTCATTCAAAAAAAATTAGACAAACTAGGACATTATTATGATGGTATTATGGGCGGCGAAGTATTTCTCCGTCTTGAAAAAGCGCATGATACTCAGAATAAAATTGCCGAAATAAAACTACAGACACGCACCGGTGATTTATTCGCGAAAAGGCAATGCAAAACTTTTGAAGAAGCTGTTACTGAAACTGCGGAAGCCCTTTCAATGCAGGTGAAAAAACATAAAGAAAAGGTCAAGGGAAATTAAGATAAACCCCTGCTTTGTCAGTTTTTATAAATTCTATTGAAAGTACAAATTGTTTCAACGGGCGTTAGGTTTGCTCATATTTAATTTCGGGTATTGGGCATCTCTAAGATTGTATATTTGTAGCCCAAACTTACCTCGCATTTGAAAAAAAATATTGTTACCGTTGTCCTTTTATTGTCCTGTATACTATGTTTTGCTTCAGGGGGTGATACTGCCAAATATAAGAAAAAAGAGAACAAATTAGAATTCAGGCCGGTGCCTGTAATATCATATGCACCTGAAACCCGTTTACTTTTAGGAATAGGTCTTTTAACGCCTTTCAAATGTTATGATGACAGTATCACCAAGCATAGCCTTATAGCCGCCTATGCGGTCTATTCCCAAAACAAACAAGATTATATTTATATTCCTTATCAGATTTATACCAAGGATAATAATTATTACATTGAGGGGGAAGCTGACTACTATAACTATAGTTATTACTATTGGGGAATTGGAGAAAAAAGGGTTCCTCAGGAACTTTATAATGTTCAGTTCCCCAGAATAGCCATTAATGCCTACCGGAAGATACTTCCTCATTTTTATGCAGGCTTGGATTATTATTTGGAAGATGATAAGATAGGCGCTACTCAACCCGGCGGTTCTTTAGCTGCCGATACAGTGCCGGGAAGTAAAGGGAGTATAACATCCGGAGCTGGAATAGATTTGCTTTATGATACCAGGGACAGTGTATTTTTTCCACGGCATGGTTGGTATATAAAAGCCACATCCTTTTTTAACCAGGCAGAATTCGGCTCTAATTATTCCTTTGATAAAGTAGTAACGGATGTTTCCTGGTATCACCAGCTTTCAAATCCTATAGTGTTAGCTGTAACCCAGCATAATCAATTAACATGGGGAGATGTTCCATTTGATCAGTTGGCATTGGTTGGTGGAACCAGGCAGATTCGGGGTTACTATATGGGATATTATAGAGACGATATACTTAGCTACCTGCAGGCCGAAACAAGAATACATGTAATCGGCAGGTTTGGTGTTGATGCTTTTGGTACCATGGCATTTTTTGGAAACTACCGTACCTTTCCGGAAAACCCTAGCCCTATTTTTGCTGAAGGAGTGGGACTTCGGTACAACTATATAAGGAGGAGGCATATAAATGTACGAGCTGATATTGGCTATGGCTTAACGTTTGAATATTACCTTACTATTCAGGAAGCTTTCTGAAAATTTATGTTTTGTTAATGGAGATTTTCTCTTTTAACATAGCACCCACCTTTTTATCAATAGGAAATGTGAATTGCTCTTCCGAAATAATATTTACTGGAATTTGCCTGAAGCTGATGGCTCCTTCCTTTATTTCATCAAAGTCAAAAGCCTTCTGTTTGATGAGAACATTAAGTGGAGAAAGCGCTTTTATCAAATAATAAATACTTATTACCTGTGCATGAGGATTAAATGCTGAAACCTGAAAGAAATCGGTTGTATAAAAATGTCCGGTTACTTCTATAGCTGTATTTGCTTCTTCCATCATTTCTCGTTTTATGGCATCTATAGTTCCTTCTCCAAACTCTAAGCCCCCACCGGGAAACTTAGTAATGTACTTACCCTGAATTAACTCATCAGAAACGAGTAGGTTTTGGTGTTTGTCTATCAAAATTCCATATACCCTGATATTAAACGGATAGCTCACAATACTTGAATTAATGGGATAAAATTAAACAAAAAATGCAGGAAAATTTTTCCCTGCACTTTTTTATATAACCATTAAAATGTTAAATCCTTTATGGTACCAAAAAAGAAACAGAGTTAAGCGAAGTAGTACTAACCGGAGTATAAACAACATTTCCAGAAGCATAATCCGTATAGTCGCCATATGTATAGTTATTAGCTGCTCCATAAACAGCAACATATGCGGTGGTCCCCGCTGCAAAGTAATTATCAAGGGTACTTAATGGTATTGTAACAGAATATTTAGTAGCATTGGCAGCAATAGTGGAAGATACAACAAATGAATACGAACTTGGTAAAGATGCACTTACTAATGAAGTTGTTCCTACATAAACAAGGAGGGTTGTTACGCGGCTATTGGCAGCTGAAACAGTTCCTTTTACAAATACATTATTAGCCCCGATGGAATCGTAACCGGTAGCCGCATATAATTTAGGTATAGCCGCAAATTTAAGGTCATACGTTCGCGTGCCTCCGGTAAAAACTACATTTTGGTCCGTTTTATTCACCCCATATCCTGGACATTCACCAACCAGATTATAGGTGCCTGTTTGAACAGTACCTGTATATATTCCCGAAATACTTGCATATGCGGTATCCACCACTGTGGCGGTGGTAGTATTATAAACTAAAGCATACGCTTTCGAATAACCGGTATCAACAGGGTCTCCATAAGCATCATACAAAAACACATACCCCGTGACAGTATTGGTAAGAACAGGTCCTGCAGGGCCTGTTGGGCCATTAGCACCTGTTGGGCCTTGTGGACCGGTTTTAGTGCATGAAGCTAATAAAAATACGACTCCAACTAAAAGGACACTTAAGAATACGGATATTTTTTTCATTCTATTATTTTTTAGGTTTGTTTTAGACTTTGAGTAGCCATTAAAGTTTAATTAATAACTTTTTATATCCTTCTCTATTTCTAACTAAGATTAAACCATTCTGTCACTTTCTCTATTTGCCTATCCTTAAAAACCAAATGGTTGAATTCATTGGTAGTATTATCATAATGATATTCCAATGCCCATGACTGATGGTTGACAGCTAATGCTTCAATTGCATCACAAATAAAGGAAATATCTTTATCGCTCATGGTTGGATGGGTAGAAAATCTTATCCAGCCGGGTTTTGAAGAAAGATTTCCATTATGAATTTCACACATTATTTGTTTAGAAATCACCTGAGAAACATGTAGTAAATAATGCCCGTATGTTCCGGCACAGAAACAGCCACCCCTCACTTGAATGCCATACTTATCATTCAATAATTTAACACCAAGATTATAATGCAAATCGTCAATGTAGAAAGAAATAACACCTAAGCGTTCTTTTATATGACCGGCCAAAATGTGCAAATTGGGTATTTTTTCTAATCTATCGAAGATAGTTGAAACCATTTCTTTTTCACGCTCCATGATATTTTGAACGCCCATTTCTTCTTTTAACCTTATACATAAAGCAGCTTTAATGGTTTGAAGAAATGGAGGCGTTCCACCATCTTCCCTGTCTTCAATATTATCAATGTATTCATGTTCTTTCCATGGATTTGTCCATTTTACAGTTCCTCCGCCCGGATGGTCAGGAATCTGATTGTGATAAATCTGAGAATTGAAAATAAGAATTCCGGGAGTTCCCGGTCCGCCAAGGAACTTATGCGGGGAAAAGTAAATGGCATCCAGGCTCTGCAAAGGGTTCTCATTATGCATATTAATTGCTACATAGGGGGCAGAACATGCAAAATCAACAAAACAAAGACCCCCATTCCGATGCATTATTTCTGCAATTTGATAGTAAGGTGTTTCTATACCTGTAACATTAGAACAGGCTGTTACAGAAGCTATTTTAAGCTTTCTGTTTTTATATTTTTTTAAAAGAACTTCCAGATGTTTTGGGTTTACCAATCCTTCTGTTGTGGGTTCTATATATTCAACTTGAGCAATCGTTTCTAACCAAGAGGTTTGATTAGAATGATGTTCCATATGCGTAATAAATACAAGGGGAATATCTTCCTCTTTAAGCTGAAGATTTTTTTTGAATTGGTCCGGCACCCTAAGACCTAAAATACGTTGAAATTTATTGATTACCCCAGTCATTCCCGATCCGGATAAAATTATACAATCGGATGAAGAAGCATTTACATGCTTTTTGATGATATCACGCGCTGTCTTATAAGCAGCAGTCATAGTTGTACCGGTTACCGATGTTTCAGTATGGGTATTACCAACAAACGGGCCAAAATCTTTTACTAGTTTTTCTTCTATTGTGCTGTAAAGCCTGCCGCTGGCTACCCAATCGGCATAGTATATTTTTTTTAACCCGGTGGGAGATTCAAAATATTGGTTGAAGCCAATAGTCTTCTTTTTGAAGGCTTCAAAATGCTTTTCAAGATAAGATACTGTAGCTACTGTCTTTTCCATAAAATAAATAATTACCGGATATAACTACTAAAAAACAAATCTCTAAACCGTCAAAATCTCTTTTTCCTTGCTTTCAGAGTGCTTATCACTTTGTACAATAAATTCATCGGTAAGTTTTTGTACTTTTTCTTCTGCACCTTTCACTTCATCTTCCGGCATTCCATCTTTTAAAAGGACTTTGAGAGCTTCATTGGTTTCCTTACGAATGGTACGTATGCTCACCTTGCAGTTTTCAGCTTCACCTTTTACTTTTTTAACCATTTCCTTTCTTCTCTCTTCGGTAAGGGGAGGAAAAGCAAGGCGAATAATATTTCCGTCGTTTTGAGGAGTTACTCCGAGGTTGGCAGCTTGTAATGCCTTATCAATAGCCTCAAGTGTAGATTTGTCCCAAGGCTGAATAACGAGTGTACGGGCATCCTGGGAGTTAATATTGGCAAGAGATTTCAACTGGGTTCGGCTTCCGTAAGCTTCTGCCATTATATTTTCGAGCATGGCGGGGTTTGCACGTCCGGCACGAATTTTTGCTAATTCATTCTCCAAGTGGCTGATGGCTTTTGTCATCTGGTCCTTAGCATCATCTAAAATCATTTGCATTTCTTCGTTCATATTCTATGATAGCTTGATTAATAATTGCAAAGGTAGGAAATTTGGTTTTATCCCGATTCAGATAGAATTTGTAAAAGAAAATCAACAAGCCACTATATATGATAACAAAACCATGTCAAAAAATCTTTGGGCTGAATGTTTTGATATATATTTGCCGACCTAAAACTATTACAATGAATTTTCCGGCAGACCTAAAGTACACCAAAGACCACGAATGGATTCGCATAAGTGGAAATGATGCCTATGTTGGCATTACTGATTTTGCACAAGGCGAATTAGGCGATATTGTATTTATAGATATTACAACCGTTGGACAAAATGTTAATCACGGCGTGCTGTTTGGTACAGTGGAAGCGGTAAAAACAGTATCAGACCTGTTTATGCCTATATCAGGCAAAGTGCTTGAAACAAATCCAAAACTGGAGTCGAACCCCGAATTGGTAAATACAGACCCCTATGGTGATGGATGGATGATTAAACTGTCTATTACAGATCCTTCAGGCATCAGCAACCTTCTTTCCGTAGAGGAATATAAAAAGGAAATCGGCCAATAATTGGCAAATGGCACAAGAGCTCAATATGACACAGGAGCCGATGGCTCCTGAATTAAAAGAAAAATCGAAAAAATTTTTACTGTGGATTGGCCTTATAAGCATCGGTATGATGTTTGCCGGCCTCACAAGCGGGTATATTGTGCGCAGACAAACAGGTACCTGGCTGAAATTTGATTTGCCTTTTACCTTCTGGATAAGTACTGCTTTAATACTAATAAGCAGCATATCCATGAACTGGGGCGTTCAATTAGTTAAGAAAAATACACTTAAAATACTGCCCACTGCAATATTAATTACGCTCATATTGGGAATCGGATTTGGAGTATGTCAATTTATATCCTGGAATACGCTTATTACAAAGAATATTTTTTTTACCGGACCCGAAAGCAGCGCTTCGGGGTCCTACCTTTATGTCCTTTCGGCCTTGCATTTGTGTCATATCCTTGGTGGGTTAATTGCCCTAACCGTAGTTTATTTTAAATCCATACGGAAAAAATATAGCGCAGACAACTACCTGGGTATTAAGTTATGTGCCATTTATTGGCACTTTCTTGACGGATTATGGGTTTACCTGTTTTTGTTTATGCTCATGATGCGGTAAGAAAAATATTTTTTTTATAAGGTAGTACTTAAGTTAAACTTTTTAATTTTGCGCCCCAAACGGTATATTTAATTATTCAATTTAATTCAAATTATGTCCAATCAAGCTACAGCAGTTCCTTTAAGAAAAGACTGGGAAGGCGGCGTTTCACCATTTGGTGTTAGCTACGGGAAACTCTTTATGTGGTTCTTCCTGGTATCTGATGCGCTTACATTCTCCAGCTTGCTTTGTGCCTATGGTTTCATGCGCCATAAATACACAGGCGAATGGGCTCATCCTAATGAAGTGTTCCATCACTTTCCTTTCATGGGAGATGCAAAATTGCCCCTAGCTTATGTAGGGTTTATGACCTTTGACCTTATTATGAGTTCGGTAACCATGGTATTGGCTGTTGAAGCAGGTCACCGTAAAAACCGTAAACAAGTTATGATGTGGTTGTTTTTCACCATTATAGGCGGTTTAATATTTGTCGGTTCACAGTGCTGGGAGTGGTACCATTTTATTACAGGACCTGAGCTTTCAGATACCTATCACGGGGTATATCGAGATTATATAATGAATGGCAGGCATATTATTGATCCGCACTTTACTGGAGCTAACCTGGTAGTAAATTCATATACTATGCTTCCTACATTTGGTGACTTCTTTTTCTGCATAACAGGCTTCCACGGGTTTCACGTATTTAGCGGTGTGATAATAAACATCATTATTCTTACTATGGTTGCCAATGGAATAATGGACAAGCGCGGACACTACGAAATGGTTGAAAAGGCAGGCCTATACTGGCACTTTGTGGATTTGGTATGGGTATTCGTATTTACTTTCTTTTATTTACTATAAACACAACATTTTAAACTCCATCAGATATGTCAAGTTTTTTTGAAGAATATCCGGGTTATCCAAATTATGAAGAAATGGCCGTTCATGATGAGGCCCATGGCAAGGTTATAAGAAAAAAACTTTGGATGGTATTTTGGATCATGCTTATTGTAACCCTTTTTGAGCTTTTTATAGGTTTTAAATATTCCGAATCACTGGGTGAAATCAATAAAGAATATTTATTCATATTCTTAACTGTTGCAAAAGCGTTCTTTATTGTATTTGTATTTATGCATCTTGGCGATGAAAAGAAAGCATTGAAATATGTTATTATTGCTCCCTATACTTTGTTTATATTCTACTTAGCATTTATGGCCATTACCGAGGGAGTATATACATCAACTATCAGGGATGTTCTTGCAAATGTAGTTATGCACCAGTAAGGTGAAAAAGAGCAAAAAAACATTTCTACTTCTATTCATTCTTATTTTTCCCTCCGCTTTTTACGTTTACCTAACCGCAGGTAAAGAAAAGTCTTTTGTGCTTTTGCCCTACTATGGTCCCAAACACCCTATAATGGTTGACCAAAAAAAGGATACTATTTATTATGGCATTCCCGACTTTAAATATACCGGCCAAAATGGCAATACGTTAACCTCACTTTCTTTACTAGGACGAATTTGGGTATGCTGTTTTGAGGATTTAAAAGATACAAAAAATTCCCCCTCACAAGCAATACTGATGAACCGGATTGAAAGCCGTACGGACTTAGATACCACATTACGACTCGTTACTTTTGCCCTTGATTCGGAAAACACCAAAAGTCTGGCCGGGTATGCTGAAATGGTACATGCCGGAAAAAAACAATACTTCCTTAGCGCAAGTAGTTCCGGAATAATGAGGGAATTTGCCACTAATGCTTTTTACTTACCTGTAGATTCATCCTATAAGAATGGTTTTATCCATTTTTTCCTCATAGATAGAGAAGGGCATATTCGCGGAATATACAATGGTCTTCATATAAAAGATATAGATGAATTGATCGATAATATCAGCATGCTGGAAGCAGCCTACTATGTTAATAAAAACAAGGAGGAAAGCAAGAAAAACGATGATGGTATTTAACCCTGCCGCTTTTAATAATTAAAAGGGTTTCCTCAGGTATGCTATCTTTGCGAAATGACGGAGGAGAAACCCAAGAAAAGTTTACTTAAAAGACTTCAGACAAAGTATATTTTCATTGTCCGTAATGAAGAGAATTTTGAAGTGAAATTTACCATTCGTGCTTCCTTTGCCTCATTAGGAATTATATTTGGGGGATTAGGTGTTGTATTGATTGTTCTAATAACCAGCCTTGTGGCATTTACTCCATTAAGAGAATACATTCCAGGCTATTCTGATGTAAATATTCGTAAAGATGTGCTTTACCTGAGTTTTAAAGCAGACTCCCTGGAACAGGCTTTGCAGGAGAGATCTGATTATATCCGAAATATTAGGCGTGTTCTCAATGATTCTGTTGATGTGGGCGACACCACAAAAGTTACCCAAAAGGATACTGCTTCATCTAAACACAATAAAACATTTACCCCCCCTTCACATGCCGATTCTCTTTTAAGAACAGAAGTGGAATCGCAAAACCCCTATAATGTGTCTTTAAATGGCGGCCATGATAAATCGGGCAGCACATTGAATGACTATTTCTTCTTTGCTCCTCTAAAGGGCATTATTACCAATGGATTTAACCCAGCCGGAAGTCATTTTGGAGTTGATATAACATCCAAAGAAAATGATGCGGTGAAAGCTACGTTGGACGGCACCGTTGTTCTTTCCACCTGGACCCTCGCAACAGGTAATGTTATCATCATTCAGCATAAGGACAATATCATATCGGTTTACGAACATAATTCGGTACTGATGAAGAAGTCCGGTGACCATGTACAAGCCGGGGATGTGATTGCTATTGTCGGCAACTCAGGCGAATTAACCACCGGCCCCCACCTACACTTTGAGCTGTGGTATCAGGGCAGTCCGGTAAACCCTATTGACTACATTACTTTTTAGTTGGATTTTTCCTCTCGAATTTTGAAAAATTTATATGCGACGATATGCGGCACTTTTTCAAGGTGTGAAAATGGCAAAATAGCTCATATCTTATTGATAAATAAATACTTGTGAGATTATTGTATATTATATATAGGGGAAATTTTTCGCTATAAATTTTGTGGTATACAAATACGCAGCAAATGTATTGGAAATATTTTTACTTTATATTATCATAAAAACAAAATTTGAATAAATCCATTTCTACAATTCTGTGCCTGGAATTCATTTTATCTTCATCTAATATCCCGTATTTAACACCCTTGATATCAGGAGGGGTTTATGGGAGAAGAAATAAGTGATACCGAGTTATTAGAGATGTTCCGTGTAGAGAGCACCCGCAACCATGCTTTTCACATCCTTGTAAACAAATACCAAAAGCGTATTTATTGGCAGGTGCGCCGCATTATTATAGACCATGATGATGCGAATGATGTGGTACAGAATGTATTTATAAAAGTATGGAGAAACTTGAGCAATTTTAAAGAGGCCTCCAGCCTGTATACCTGGCTCTACCGCATTGCCACCAATGAATCGCTCACCTTTCTGAAACAAAAAAGAGCTACTATGTTTGTACCGTTCGATAGTGTATCGCGCTCCCTCTCCCGCAAACTGGAGGACGATGCCTACTTTAGCGGTGATGCCATACAGAAAAAATTGCAAAAAGCCATACTCACACTTCCTGATAAACAACGGATTGTATTCAATATGAAATATTTCGACAATATTAAATACGAACAAATGTCTGAAATGCTTGGTACATCGGTGGGGGCGCTGAAAGCATCCTATCACCATGCTGTAAAGAAAATAGAGGTATTTTTGAAAAATAATTAAACTTCCCCCTATTATAAGCGTCAAAATAGGCAAATGAGTAAGATTTCGGACATATTACCGGACGAAGAATCCCTTGCAAAGGAGAACCCTTTGCTCCATTCTATATCAAAGGAAAATCCATTTTCGGTACCCGCAAACTACTTCGACAGCCTTCCTTCCGAAATTATAGAAAAATGCAGGGAAAGGGTTGAGCCTAAAACATGGGGCAAAGGTATATTGACCAATATTTTAGGCTATAAATGGAGGCTTTTGACAACTATGAGTTGTGTAGCTATTATCTGCTATTTTTCAATGCATATAAATAACCGGCCTGTGTCTTATGAAGCAATAGCCAAAAATATCCCGGATAGCCTTATTGTTGAGCATTTTGACAAAAACATTGCAGATATTAACATCTCCACTTTAGAAGATTTTCAAGAGACCGAAAATAATTCGACTCCTGTTAAGAGCGTATCTGATTCTACTAATACCGACCAGGATATTATTGCTTACTTGATTAATCATAACATAAGTGTTTCTGACTTAGAAAATGAACCTTAAACCCCCTATGAAAACTAACCGAACATTCCGACTTTTTTTGTTGATTATGATGCCTATGGCCGTTTTTGCACAGGACAGACAGCAAGACAGAAAGGACAAAATAGAAACAATGCACATAGCTTACCTTTCTGAAAAATTGAATTTGACTTCCGGAGAAGCTGAAAAATTTTGGCCCGTTTACAATGAATATAAGGCAGAACAAGATAAGTTACGAAAACAACGTATGGATAATGTGCAGGCTGTTATAAAAGCCAATGGAGTTGATAATATGAGTGATGCCGACGTACAAAAACTTATTACCGATGAAACCGACCTTGAAACCCGTCAATTAGACTTGCGTAAAGTATACATTACAAAATTTCAGCAAGCCATCCCTATTCGCAAGGTGGCCAAGTTCTTTATAGCCGAAGATGAATTTAAGCGCTATCTGCTTAACCAGCTCAGAAAACGCAGAGAACAAAATGGCAGGGGCATGGGCGACGATGATATAGGTTCACATTAATTGCCAATCTAAAAGAAATTATATTTGCAGGGAATAAACCACTGCATGAAGTCCGGCCTTTTTAAAGTTAATCTTGGTATAGCCTTCTCCTCTATTAAGGGGCAGTTGCTGCGTACAATCCTTACTATTATAATTATTGCCATAGGAATAATGGCTTTGGTTGGAATTCTTACCTCTATTACCGCTATGAAGGAAGCAATCAATAATAACTTTTCCAGCATGGGCGCTAATACTTTTGCCATACGAAACAAAGAAGCTGATATTAAGGTATCCAGTAAGGGCAAGCAGGCAAAAAACTATAAAAGTATTTCATATGATGATGCTGTTGCATTTATGAAACAATACACCTTTCCGGCAGAAATCTCTATTACTACAGATGCTACTGATATTGCTACCCTTAAGTATGAAAACGAAAAAACCGACCCTAATATTGAAGTAGATGGCACCAATGAGAATTTCATACTTACCTCGGGCTATTCATTAAGTGCGGGCAGAGATTTTTCTCCCCAGGAAATAGAAGATGGCAAAAGGGTAATCATCCTTGGGCTGGACATTGCAAAAAGCTTGTTCAAAAAGAAGGAAAATCCCATTGATAAAATAGTAACTATTGGAACTGCCGGCGACTTTAGAGTAATAGGCGTACTCCAATCTAAAGGAAACAGTTTTGGCTTTGGAGGCGACAGAGTTGCCTTAGTGCCAATTACTGTAATACGGGCATATACAAACCTGTTAAATTCCAACTGGACTTATACTATCAGCGTATTAGTGCACGACCCAAGCACTATAAATGCGGCTGTTAGTGAAGCAAAAGGAATATTTCGCATTATCCGTAAAGATAAAATCGGCGAAGAGGAGGATTTTAGTGTTGAAAAAAGCGATGACCTCTCTAATGTGCTCATAAGCAAAATGTCTACTCTTACCATTGGCGCTACTGTTATAGGATTAATAACCCTGCTTGGCGCTGCTATAGGCCTCATGAATATTATGCTCGTTTCGGTTACAGAAAGGACCATGGAGATAGGAATCCGTAAATCTATGGGGGCCACCAAAGGAATTATAAGAAGCCAATTTTTAATAGAAGCCATTGTAATATCTCAAATAGGAGGGTTATTTGGTATCCTTCTGGGCTTAGCCATAGGAAACCTAATTGCTATTAATTTCGGAATAGGATTTATAATACCCTGGGTTTGGATTATTACAGCTGTAATTATTTGCCTTGTAGTGGGTGTGATTTCAGGCATATATCCTGCCATAAAAGCTTCCAGACTCGATCCAATAGAAGCCCTTCGATACGAGTAATTAGTTATAAGATATGGAGCTACACTAGCCCGACGGCTTGTGCATCTGCCGGCATGCCTTCATGATGAATATTAGGATAAGTCCTTATCCCCAACAATTTATAAGCCCCGAATTGTTTAAAATATTTTCTGCCTATATCTTTCTGCCCCGTATTCACGTATAACTTTGCATCAACGTATCTTCCCTACTCTATGCAAAAACAACTGGTATCTCTGCTCTTTCTTTTTCTATCCGTCACCGCCTTTGCCCAACCTGTAATAGAGTATTGGGACAGTGCTGCAGGCATAAAAAAAAGCGAAATCAATTATTTAAACGGCATGCAAAACGGCTCTTTTAAATTGTATTACAAGACAGGAAAATTAGAGCAGACCGGATTTTTTAAAAAAGGAGACCAGGATAGTATTTGGAAAACATATCATCAAAATGGAAAACTGGAATCTATCCGGCAATATCAGCGGGGAAAAGCCAACGGAACTTTTGTGTTTTTCTTTTTAAATGGAGATACTGCTTCGGTTAATTCATTCAGCAATGATATGAAAGACGGGATATGGAAAGTCTGGGATACAACGGGAGCGCTGCTTAGTATAACTCCATATGAAAAAGATAAAAAAGAAGGTGAATGGATAAATTACTACACCAACAGAAAAATTCAAAATCAGGTAACCTTTGTTAAGGATAAGAAAGAAGGAAATTATACATCCTGGTATGAAAACGGAAATAAAGAAAGCGAAGGAAGTTTTCATAACGACAACGAAACGGGCAAGTGGCAGGAATGGTATGAAAACGGCAAAGTGAAAGATATTGTCACCCATTCCGACAGCTTAGTATATATGGAAGAATATTATGATCCTACAGGGGAAAAAACGGTTTCAGGGGGTAATGGAAAAATTACCTTAAAGTATCCGGGCGGAGTTACGCAGGCTTCCGGCAAGTATTTAAATGGCTTGAAAGAAGGACTTTGGAAATATTATTTCCAGGTTGGAAGTGAAGACAATGAAGTTACCTATGCAAGCGGAAAACAAAATGGTCCTTATACTTCATGGTACCCGGGAAATAAAATAAAATCAAAAGGTTTTTTTATGAATGGCATTGTAGAAGGGCACTGGATTTTTTATTATGAGAATGGCAAGCCCAAAACATCGGGCGATATGCGCCATAAAAAAAGAGACGGGTTCTGGATTTACTTTGAGACTACCGGCGATACGGCCGTAAAAGGATATTTTAAAAATGGTGAGCAGGACAGCACCTGGACCTATTACTATGACAGCAGCAGCACAAAGTTGAGAGAGTGCCATTACAAAAACAATTTGCGTAGCGGACCCAGCGCTATCTGGTATCGCAACGGACAATTGAGTCAGCAGGGCAACTACTTAAATGATATGGAAGAGGGCACCTGGAAATCATGGTATGAAAACGGAAAGGAAAAAGACGAGGGCGGTTATATAGCCGGTAGCATGGAAGGAGACTGGAAAGGCTGGTACGATAACGGCACCTTAAAATACGAAGGCCTCCGTACCAATAATTTAAAGGAAGGGCATTGGAAGTATTTTTATGATAAAGGAACACTGCAGCGGGAAGGCGATTTTCATAAGGATTTAATGGAAGGCCATTGGGTTATATTGCAACCTACAGGTGCTAAGATTCAGGAAGGAAATTACAAAGATGATAAGCTGGATGGTACATGGAGTTTTTATTATGAAACAGGTGTGCTAATGCAGGAACAAACACTTACCAATAGTGAGCCTTCCGGTAAATGTACTTCCTATTTTCCCGATTCAAAATTGGAAAGTATAACAGATTATATATTGGAAAAAGATAAAGACGGCTCAGTCCGCAGTGTTCCAACCGGTGAATGGATATTTTACGATAAAAATGGAAATATTTCGCGTAAAATAAAATACGAAAACGGAGTACAGGTAGGAAATTAAAGCGCCTTTTTTTATTAGTGCTGGCTATGCGTAGCAGCTTCAGCTATGGTGATTCTTTCCCCCATGTAATAAGGCGCAATAAAGGCTTGTGTCAAACCTTTGCCTTTCAATTCAGTGCAACGTGCTTTTGCTGAATTATAATCAGCATAATTGCCCACCATTACCCTAACCGGAACATCAGTAACCGGATCGTAGTAAATTTCATCGGTAATATTATTTTGCTTTAAAAACCGGGGTAATTTCGACCTGTCACCTACAACAATAATTTGAACGCGATATACAAGGCCTGCACTGCCGCCGCCGGAAGAAGCTGAAGGAGAAGAAGCTGTATTATCAGCAGGCGCTTGTTGTGCAGGAGCCGGGGTGCTTGCTATAGGTGTTTCTTGCTGCGCTGCAGCAGGAGTTTGTTGCGCCGCAGCAGGTGTACTTGCCACAGGAGTTTCTTGCTGTGTAGCAGCTTGAGTACTTGCAGCAGGAATTTGTTGCGCCGGAGCAGGGGTGCTTGCCATAGGTGCTTCTTGCGGTGCAGGAGCAGGGGTGCTTGCCATAGGCGTTTCTTGCGGTGCAGGAGCAGGGGTGCTTGCCATAGGCGTTTCTTGCTGTGAAGGAGCTGGAGTACTTGCAACAGGGGTTTGCTGTGCAGGAGCAGGAGTACTTGCAGCAGGAGCTTGTTGTTGTGCAGGAGCAGGAGTTCCGCTAACTGAACTAAATAAATCATCTAAAGTCGATGAATTATTATTGGTAACAGGAGCCTTATATGCCTGCAAATTAGCAGTATCAATTGTAAAGGATGTAGGGTCTATACTGAAAGTTTGATTTTGGTAAAAAAACTGCCCTGAAACAGTTTGATTTTGTGCTGTTTTTGTAATGGCTTCCAGGGAGTACGAAACGGTTATTACGCGATCTTCCTGAATATTATTCCAAATAAATGTGGCTTTACCGCTATTGCTTTGAAATGTAGCCCGACTACCTGAAATTAATGTGGCCTGAAAATCACTCGAAAAACTTTCTTCTATTCTACCGGGACCGGTGTAAGCATATTTATTTATGGTGATAGTAACAACTACCATAGGTCTTCCATCAGAAGCATGCTGGCCGGCCGAAACACTGCGAGTCACACTAACATCAGACTTGGCTTGTTGCGCCTGAACATGGCTACCCATAATTACACTAAAGAAAAATAAACTTAGTGCAAAAGATAAAATGGAGGATTGCTTTTTCATTAATTTTTCATTGATTGAGACAACAAAGGTAGAAATAATAGTAGATATTGACAAAAATAGAACTTATTTCACTTAATACGCTAATTCTATATTCTTATTACAAAAATCATATATATATTAACTATCAGCCATTTCAGCGTTATTTTCAGTAATTTTATGTGAAAAGCATACTTTTGGAATAAATAAAAAAGCATTCTGAAAAATAGCCTAACGTATACTATAATCCCTGATAAATACACCATAGAATGATAAAAAATATTTCTGCGCTTTTCAAATGGAAATATGTGTTTACTATTTTAGGGATTACTTCTTTTTTATCGGTAGATGCCCTTGCACAAACAAAACCTGAAGTTATTTATTACAACTCCGGTGATTTAAAACTTAAAGCTTACATATATAAACCGGAAGGCAAAGGACTATTTCCGGTTTATATGTGGAACCATGGAAGTGAAAAAAATCCGGATTCCAATATAAGTCAAGCACGATTTTGGGTAAAACATGGATATATATTTTTCATGCCTATTCGTTCCGGACAATCTGATAATCCAGGGACATATATTGTTGATGCTGAAAACCAAATAACGAGAAGAAAAGAAATGGAATCTGTGCAATGGAAACAGATATATGCACTCCATAAAAAAGCAAATGACGATGTAATTGCTGCTTTATCGTGGATAAAAAATCAACCTTTTGCTGACTCGAATAACATAGTTGTTTCCGGCGAAGGCTATGGAGCCATACAAGTATTATTAACAGCAGATAAAGATGGACAATCATCCTTGGGTATAAAGTGTTTTATTGTCTTTTCACCGACTTTAGGTACATGGAATACGACTTGGAGTGATGGCCTGAAACAGACCATCAATATAGCAAAGAGGCCGATATATCTTTTACAGGCAAAGAATGACACTAACCCATCCCCTATTGATTCTTTGGGAATTGATCTTAATAAAAAAATATATCCCAATCGCTATAAACTTTATCCTGCTCAAGTTGGGTTTTCTATTGACCCAAAAGCTTGGGAAAAAGATGTAATGCAGTATTTGAAAGATTGCGGGGTGAGGAGGAGGAAATAAAATCTTCAGTATATTTGTATTATTCTCTACAAATTACTTTTAGTAGCAATGAGAAAGTCCATTCGATACTTGCTTTTAACTTTCGGTATTTTGGTATTTGCTTTAAATAGCTTTGCGCAGAAACACGCACAAAGCGATGCAGATAAAGCCTTCAATAATGGAGCCTATTATAAAGCCATTGTACTTTATAAAAAGGCTTTGGGATATATTAGTAATCAGCACATTAAAGGAGCTAAGAAAATTAGAGCAAATATTATGTTTCAGATTGCAGAATGTTATCGGTTGACCGGGGACTTCAAACACGATATTGAAGAATATGGAAAGGCTATCAAAGGAAAATGTGATGACACTTTAGCAGCTAAACAATATATTGAAGAGGCCGAAGAAGAAATGGCAAAACATAAGGACACTGTTATACATTATCAATCAAAGGTTCTAATGGATCCCCGTTAAATCTCCATCTCCGTCACCATTGGGCAATGATCCGAGTGCCTGGCATCGGGTAAAATGTATGCCTTTTTAATAGCTTTTTGCAATGGTTCGCTTACCAGGTTATAATCAATTCTCCAGCCCAAGTTCTTAACCCTTGCATTGGCACGGAAGCTCCACCAGGTATATTGATGGGGTTCTTTATTTAAAAAACGGAATGTATCTATAAATCCTGATTTCATAAAGCCATCCAACCATTCCCGTTCTTCCGGTAAAAAACCCGATGTATTGGCATTGCTTATGGGGTTGTGTATATCTATAGGCTGATGGCAAATATTATAATCTCCGCAAATAATAAGTTTAGGACGTGTCTTTTTAAGCTCGTTAATATAGGACTGAAACCTACGGTTCCAGTCCATTTTAAAGTGTTGTCTCTCATCGCCCGATGAACCCGATGGCATATATACGCTCATAACGGAAACATCGCCAAAATCTACTCTTAAAACGCGGCCTTCATGGTCATCAAATCCGCAACCATATTCCACATGGTCTGGCTTCTCTTTGCTGAATATAGCTACCCCGCTATATCCTTTTTTTTCCGCAGAATACCAATAGTGGTAATAGCCGGCATTGGTAAAATCGTCCAGGTTCAATTGGTCGGTCTGGGCTTTGATTTCCTGAACGCATATAATATCAGGGTTCACTATCTTTACCCAATCAAGCCAACCCTTAGACATAGCCGAACGTATGCCATTCAAATTATATGTAATGATTCTTTTCATGTTCTTTATCCAACAAATGTATTCTTTTTGCGTTATTTCACGATATTAGATTTTTCTACCGTTGAATAGATCCCTCTTTTTATTGATGCTATCCTGCTTGCTTTTCCTTCACAAAGGAGATGCTCAAACGTGGTCTAACCAGCGTAAAAGGGCTGTTTTTATTCCTCAAAATGCGGATACTGTAAGACTTGACACTTTGAGTATTATATCCGGCACACTAAGTCTTGCCATAGGTTACCTGGAATTGGATTCAACAGATTATAAATCTTTGCCGGAAGACGGAGAAGTTATACTCAACAGGAAAAAATTAAACAAGATGGGTTTCAAAATGGATTCCCTCACTTGCACTTACAAAGTGTTTCCTTACCTCTTCTCTAAAACATTGCAACATAAGGATAATTCTGTTATTCATCCTATACTCTATAATAACCAGCAGGCTTACATGTATCAGGTAGGGGCCAAAAGTACTTCCAACGATCCTTTTGATTTGGGTACTTTGAGCAAAAGCGGCAGCATTTCCAGAGGCATTTCATTCGGGAACGACCAAAATCTGAATACCAGTTCAAGCCTTAATCTGCAACTTGCCGGTAAGCTCAACAATAATATAAATATATTAGTAGCGGCCACTGATAATAACCTGCCCATTCAGCCGGAAGGCAATACCACGCAGTTGCAAGATTTTGATAAAGTTTTTGTAAAACTGTATGATAAGCATACCAGTTTAATTGCAGGCGATTATGAAATAAGCAATCCCAACAGTTATTTTATGAAATTTAATGAAAAGTCGGAAGGAGGGTTATTTACAACAAGCTTTATAACAAAGCAAAACAGGGATACCAACAAAGCAGGAATAATGAAGCTTACATTGGCCGGTGGCGTTGCCAAAGGGGAATATGCGGAAAATAATATACCTGCGATTGATGGAAATATGGGACCATACAGGCTTACCGGAGCAAATGGCGAAACATTCATCGTGGTTCTTTCCGGTACGGAAAAGGTATATCTTGACGGGCAATTACTGCAACGTGGGCAGAACAATGATTATATTATAGACTACAATGCCGCACAAGTAACTTTTACTCCTAAGCATCTTATTACGGCTTCCTCAAAAATTACAATTGATTTTCAATACACAGACCTTACCTATGAGCGATCACTTATCCATACCGGTTTGGAATATCATGAGGACAAAATTGCCTTACGATTCAATCTTTATTCCGAACAGGATGCTAAAAATCAGCAACTCACACAATCCTTAAGCCCTGCACAGGAACAATTTCTTGCATCGTTGGGAAACAATACTCAGAATGCTTTGGTGCCCGGAGGAGCAAGTTCAAGCTATAGTAACTCGCAAGTGCAATACAGAGAAGTAGATTCAACCGTAGGAGCAATTACCTATGGAACCACACCGGGTACCGATTCCGTATTTGTTTACTGTACTGATTCCATTATAAATATTCCAAAATCTTCCACCAACCATTTTACTGTTAGCTTTTCTCAAGTGAAGCAAGGACAAGGTAATTATATACAGATTCAATCTGCCGCAAATGGCAATGTTTACCAATGGGTAGCTCCCATTAGTGGTGTACAACAGGGAAATTATATTGCACAGGTATTGCTGATAACTCCTAAGAAAAAACAAATGCTTACAGCCGGAGGAGATTATCAGTTTTCAAAATACACTTATGTTACGTTGGAAGGAGCGCTTACCAATAATGATATAAACACCTTCTCTAATTTCGGTAAAAGCCAGGATGTAGGTTATGCAGGCCGTATCTTATTTCATAACATTACTTTCCTTGTAGACAGCACAAAAGAAAATAAAGGCAATGTTTGGAGATTACAAACCAACATAAGTTACGAGGGAGTGAATAAAGATTTTTCACCCATTGAAAGATACCGTCCTGTTGATTTTGAACGAAACTGGAACCTCACCGGCGACAGCATTTTAGCAAGCCAAAATATTATGGATGGTAATTTTCTTTTCGGCAATAGAAAAGACCAGGTAGGATACGATTTCCAGACCTTTCTGGAAGGAGCGGAATATAATGCTACCAAGCAAACTGCAACCCTGAAACTGAATGAAATAGGTTTTATGACCACATTTAATGGTTCACTGCTTCAAACTAAATCATTGGAAAACACTAGCAATTATTATAAGGAAGCAGCTACCATTTCGCATAAATTATTTTACTGGATTGGCGGTGTGGGCGAATCATCGGAAAAAGACCTATTCCGTTCACGGGGCAATGGCGACAGCATTGTAAGTACCAATTCCACTCTTTTTGAACAGGCAAGCAATTATCAATTTTACGAATGGAATGCTTTTATAAAAACTCCTGATACGGCAAAAAGGAGTTATGGAATTAATTATTCTGAGCGCACAGACTATGGTGCAGACCTTCAACATAATGAAATGGTAAAATCTCTTTTCAGTAAAAATCTATCCTTAGATGCAGCCTTTCTTAGAAATCCTAAAAGCCGTTTTAAAGCCAATGTAACCTATCACATCATGCAGGTTTTAGCCGACTCTGCCATTGCAGAAGGTCAGACCCCCGTAAATGCTTTGGTCGGGCAGGCTGAATATGATGCAAGCCTTTTAAAAGGGGTTATTAATTCCACTACGTTTTACCAGGCAGGCTCCGGCTTGCAGCCCAAGGAATCTTACACCTATGTGCAGGTTGCCGCGGGAACAGGTGTTTATGCATGGACTGATTTTAATCACGATGGTATTCAGGAATTGAACGAATTTTATCCGGCTCCCTTTCCCGATGAGGCGGACTATATTAGAGTATATACACCAACAACGAACTATCAAAAAGTATATACGAGTGGCTTTACCGAAACATTTAATCTGCGTCCTTCTGCCGCATGGAATTCAAAAAAGGGATTCCGCAAATTTCTTTCCTTGTTTTCAGAACAGTTAGCCCTTCATTCTGATCGTAAAACAACCTCAACCAATCCCTTGAATTCCTACAATCCTTTTATTCAAAATACAAGCGATACCAATGTAATTGGATTAAACTCTTCCTTACGAAATACCGTTTATTTTAACCAACTCAATCCTCACTTCGGAATGGATTATACCTATAGCAATACCGGCAATAAAACTGTTTTGGAGGAGGATGGCGGACAGGCAAGAGTGGGCACTTATCAGGATTTGCACGCGCGCGTGGCGTTAACGCATAAATGGATTGTGGAAGGAGAAGGTAAAATAGGGGCCGATATAAGTAATTCAGAGTTTTTCCCTACCGAAAACTTCGATATCAATTATTACCAAATCATACCCAAATTAAATTATCAACCCAATACCAGTTTCCGGTTAACACTTACCTTCACGTATTCGGATAAAGTAAACGCCCTGTCGGATGGAGGCGGAACTTCCATACAGGATAACAGCGGATTGGAGTTAAAATATAATATACTTACGAAAGGAAGCCTTACTGCCAATTTTAATTATGTGAAGATTGCTTTTGACGGAGATGCATCTTCTCCACTTGGGCTTGAAATGCTGCAGGGGCTTAACATAGGGAATAATTATACCTGGGGTATTTCTTACCAATGTAACCTCTCCGGAAATATTCAACTTAACCTCTCCTACACCGGCCGCGCTGAACCGGGCTCCCCTATTGTAAATACGGGCAATGCTTCCGTAAGGGCGTTTTTTTAGTTGTAGATTATTTCCCTATCCAATAACCTAATCCTACTGAAATGTTCAAAAGAAATATATCTAGAGAATAAATGTTAGAGACATTTGTAACTTGACCGCCTGTAGGAAAAGGATTGTAATAGTCAGTAAATTGTATATTTTGGTTAATACTCGATTCTTTTTGCGATAATAACGCATCAACATTAATTGAAAATATTAGTTTTCTATTTAGTGAATGTTTTAAACTAAAGCCAAAGTCATAAGCAATAGATGAAATGCTATTATTGTTGCTAATATCCCATTTGCCACTGAAACCTCCTCCAGCGCCAAGGCTTCCCATGATTGTTAATACGTATGACATCCCGGGGTATATAAAGTATGAGGGGCCTGCTAAAACCCTGAAATCAAATAATGTTTTTTTTACAGGTAATGATAAAAATGGGCCGACCATTAAGACATATTCTTTGTAAGTACCAATATAAGGACTATAGTTGGGGTACTTGTTTGCCCCTATATCAAATAAAGCCATAATACCCCAATGAGACCTCTGTATTGGATAACCTACAGTAAGATTTATATTATATCCGTTCGTGGTTTCACCAGCATCCCAGTCATGCGACTGAATGGAAGATACATAAGGATTTGTGGAGAGATTATTAAGTGCCGAAAAGAAATATCCACCAATCGGTATTCCCATACCTGCATTTATTTGAACAAAGGCATAATTTTTATGCATAGAAGTATCCGTTTGTCCCTTTGTTTTTAAACTCAACAATGGAATCAAAATAAAACCCAAAAATATTTCAAGATTGAATTTTCTCATGATATTAAATCTACTCTTAATTTAAATAAGATGATAAAATATTTAGAATCGCTTGCTTTTAAAAAACATGATGATAAAACAAATATAACAATTTTTTGATATCCATAATAAATAAGCGGCAATGAGAGCTATGAGTTAGTAATAACAAAAAAGAGTAGATTTGGACTTTTCAAACATAATACATATGTTAACCCGAGACCTTATTAGTTTGGATATTCCGCCGCTAACCATTCACGATGATGGTAAAAAGGCCCTTGAGTGGATGGATGAATTTAAGGTATCTCACTTGCCTGTTATTGATAAAACCCATTATATAGGCCTTGTCTCCGATACCGAAATAATAGACTTTGTTGCCTCCTCCGAACATGTGGGGAAGCTAAGAAAGACCTTAGGAAAACCCTTTGTATTTGAGTACCAACACGCGTATGAAGCTCTGAAACTTTATGCCATGCTCAAAATTACCCTTATACCTGTATTGGATGAAAAAGAAAGGTATATGGGCGTAATTACACAACAGCAATTACTTAGTTATTTTGCCGAGATGACCGATGCAAAAGACCCGGGCAGCCTTATAATACTTGAACTGCATGAAAAAGATTATTCCCTGTCGCAAATAGCACAGATAGCAGAAAGTAATGGAGCAAGGGTATTGAGCCTTTTCCTGACCCCACACCACGATTCTACAGAGCTGGATGTTACACTTAAAATTAATCTGCAGGATGCCTCTGCCGTATTACAGACACTGGAACGGTACGGATATAATGTGCGAGCTTCCTTTACACAGGGGAATTCAAAAAAAGATTTGAAGGACCGCTACGATTCACTTATGCACTACTTAAATATTTGAAAAACGGTAATGAATTTTTATCGCCGCGTCAAACTTGTTTCATTCCTCGCGGTTATAGCATGTATATCCGCATTTGCTCAAAAAAAAGATTCGGTACAAGGGAAAAAAATGGTAATAGCAACTATTACTATTGATGGCAATTACATAACAAAAACCTCTGTCATCTTGCGGGAACTTACCTTCAAAAAAGGAGATACCGTTCTTTTATCTGATTGGGCGGCGCTATCACTGCGTTCCAAAAATAATATCATGAATACTTCCCTTTTCAATTTTGCGGATATTGATACATTGCCCAATCCAGGTGGTGTAACTAATGTTACTATAAATGTAATAGAGCAATGGTATATATGGCCATATCCGGAATTTCAGTTAGAAGAAAGAAATTTCAATGTATGGTGGAACCAGGATCACCGCAGTCTCAATAAAGTTGATTACGGTGCCTTTCTTTCCGATAATAATACAACTGGTAACAAAGAAATATTGAAAGTAAAATTACAACTCGGCTATACACAACAATTGGGACTGTCTTACAATATCCCCTACATTACCAAGAACCAGGATTTTGGATTACAATTTAATATTACTTACTCCGAAAATAAGGAAATAGGGTACACTTCTGTAGGAAATATTTTAACATTTTTAAGTACCCCCAATACTCCTCTTCAAGAGCAGGTCACTTCAGCGCTTGACCTTACTTATCGACAAGGATTTTATAACATTCATTATCTCGAATTGAATTTTGCTTCTTGTTATATTAATGATACCATTTTAAAGCTTACTAATACCTATCTGCCGTTTAATCTTACTTCTACAGCCTTTTTCGGAGGTAAGTACTATTTCCGGCGCGACCTGCGTGACTATTCGCCTTATCCATTGCATGGGTATTTTTTTGATTTTAGCCTTAACGATTATGGTATGGGTGTGGCCTTACCAAAGCAACATGCTTTTAATATTGTTTATATCCAATCTTCCATACACAAATATTTCAAACTAACCGATAAATTATTTTGTTCTGCTGAAGCTGAAGGCAAAGTTTCGCAAAATGAGGTACAGCCTTATTATTTGCAAAGAGGACTGGGTTATGGAAACGATTTTGTAAGAGGGTATGAATATTACGTAATAGATGGAAATAACTATGCGCTATTAAAAGGCGAAATCAAATATCAACTAATAAATATAGCGAAAATAGATTTACCAACACAGGGTATGCCCTTTTTAAGACAAAGGCAGTTCAATAAAGCTAATTTTGCACTGTACCTAACTGCATTTTCCGATTGGGGATATGTAGGCGCAGCAAATCCCAATGTGGAAAATAACTTTTTGGCCAATACTCCACTTTGGGGCAAAGGTTTAGGACTTGACATGGTTACCTATTATGGTATTGTTGTAAGATTTGAATATTCATTCAATAAACTTAACCAAAGTGGCTTCTTTCTGCATTTTTTGGCAAATATGTAAATCGTTTCAAGTATATCTTACGTATATGGCTAATAAACTATTTTAATCTGTCAGGGTTATAGTTTATTTAAAAATACTATTTTGCACTTTTACATTTAAGATTACATGCTCAAAAAAACAAAATTTATTTAATAATTTTGAAAAATGAGATGGTTTTTATTTCGGATAAAAGGAATTAACTACATTTGTATACACACTCAAAACTAATTTACTAAACATAATTCAAAAACATGAGAAAAATTAAATACTTGCTTGCATTATTATTTATTTCAGTTATGGCCAATGCCAATCCTGTTTCAGAAACTACAGCCGCAGTGGTTGCCGGAAATTACTATAAACAAACTTATCATGCAGATGCCGGAACCCTCACATTAATTTATACTGAACATACCCCTGACGGGCAAGCCGCTTACTATGTTTTCAACGTTAATTCCAATAATGGTTTTGTAATTGTATCGGCGGAGGATGCCGGTTACCCTATTATTGGCAGTTCAAATTCCGGGCAATATGTAATTCCAACAACCAATAACAATGTTGGATTTTGGATGAGCCGTCGTAAAAATGAAATTATATCCATGAGAGCGAATAATATTCAGCCAACTTCAGATGTTTCTACTATTTGGAATGCATACATTAACAATACGCCGAGAAATACCCATCAAGCCATGTCAAGTGTTAATCCTCTTTTGGATAGCATCACTTGGGACCAATCTCCTCATTATAATGCTTATTGTCCCGGCGGTTCAGTTACCGGATGTGTGGCAACTGCCATGGCGCAAATTATGAAATATTGGAAATATCCAAGTGTTGGATCAGGTTCATCTTGCTATTATGATGAAGTATTATATGGTTTCACAGAAAATTACGGAGAACTTTGCGCAACTTACGATACTTCGCATTATGTGTGGTCTGCGATGCCTAATAAAGTTACTGCGGCAAATAATGAAGTTGCCAAATTAATGTATGACTGTGGTGTTGCTGTAGATATGGATTACAGCCCATCCGGCAGTGGTGCTTTTGTTGTTAGTGGCCCGACTAATGCGAAGAGTGCTTATGTCAGTTATTTTAGCTACAATTCATCTACAATAAAGGGGGACCTGCAATCAAGCTATTCGCCCACTGCATGGGTTAATTTAATTGAAAATGAATTAAACCATGGAAGGCCAGTGCAATACCAGGGTACCGATCATAATTATGGAGGACATTCATGGGTTTGCGACGGTTATAATTCAAGTGGTGATTTTCATATGAACTGGGGTTGGAGTGGAGCAGATGACGGATATTATTCCCCAACTGATTTAGCTCCTATTGGTTCCGGTTATAATTTTTCCGATACCCTGGTAGGCGCAATTATCGGCATAGAGCCTCCCGGCGGATTAGGAATTGATCAAATTTCAAATAATCAAACCATTAATGTTTATCCTAATCCAAGCAGCGGAGTATTTAATGTTGCACTTGAAAATGTAACCGGAACGCCGCAAATTACTGTTTACAATGTGCTTGGCCAACAGGTTTATTCTAACAGAATAACTACCTTACAAACAACTATAAACATAAGCAACCAACCAAAAGGAATTTATTTATATAGAATACAGAATGAAAATGGTGAATCCATTTCAACCGGAAGGCTAGTAATTCAATAAGCGACCGGCGTTTATTTTCACTCTACTAAAAGTGAGGACATTGTTCCTCACTTTTTAATTTATCTACTCCCCCTAATTCAATATTTTTCTGCAAAAGCCACCGTATATTTTTATTTTTTAACTGAAAAATGATTAAACTTGCATATAGGCAAAGTAGCTTTAAACAAAAAATATCCATCCGCAATGAAAATAAGTAAACTTACTCTTCTCTCATTTATTTTCTTAGCCGGATTAATTAAAGCTAATCCAGTTAACATAAGCGTAGCAGAAAAAGTGGCAGAAAATTTTTATGCAAGCAGCCATTCTGCCATTATTCCAAACCTCGTATTAGCTTATACGGAAAGAGATTCATCCGGCCAGCCGGTTTTTTATGTTTTTAATATAATAGGAACCACCAATACAAAGGGCTTTGTTATTGTTACAGCCGATGATGCTGCGCATCCTATTATCGGATATTCCGATGAAGGTTCTTTTATATCACCTAATTCAAATAATAACGTGTCATTTTGGTTGCAAAATCGCAAAAATGAAGTAATTGCCATGAGGCAGCACAATATTGCTGCAACTTCTGATATTACAAATGAATGGACGTCTTATATTTCCGGTTCAATGCATGCAACGCACAGTATAGCGTCAAATAGTGTATTGCCCTTATGCCAAAGCTATTGGAACCAATCGCCTTATTATAATGCTTATTGCCCAGGGGGTTCAGTTACCGGTTGTGTGGCAACAGCCATGGCGCAAATTCTGAAATACTGGGCATACCCGAGTGTAGGTCTGAATTCAAATTGCTATGATGAAGCACCTTACGGAAGCCTGTGCGCCACCTTTGATACTTCGAATTACATATGGTCTGCTATGCAAAATACTGCTTTGGGAGACAGTAATAACCAAGTTGCAAAACTGATGTATGATTGCGGTGTAAGTGTGAATATGGATTATAGCCCTACCGGTAGCGGAGCATATGTAATGGGCGGATATCCTTCTGCAGAATACTCTTATATTAATTATTTTGGTTACGATGCGTCCACTATTAACACGGCCTTTTATGACAGCACTCAACAAGGTAGTTGGATTGCATTATTGGAAAACGAACTGAACAATAACAGACCTATGCAATTCCAGGGATTCGACCCCGTTAATGGAGGACATTCATGGGTTTGCGATGGATACAGCGCTCTTAATATGATGCATATGAACTGGGGATGGGGTGGATATGATAACGGTTATTATTACGTTAATTCATTAAATCCAATCCCTTTTGATTTTACATATAACATTGGTGTACTTTATGGAATAGAACCTCCAGCCGAAGCATTGGGGGTAAAACAGATTATTGATAATGCCGTAATAAATGTCTATCCGAATCCCGGCCACGGTGTATTTACTTTTGCTACCCCCGACAATACTGCTTATAAAGTATGCGTTTACAATGCTCTAGGACAAGAAATTAATACTTCCATCATTAGTTCCCCAAAAAGTGAAATAAATTTAAGCACCCAAACCAAGGGTGTTTATATCTATAAAATATCGACCGAAACAGGCAACCTTGTTTCTACGGGAAGACTTATAGTAGAATAGTAAAATTTTCTTCGACACATTATAAAGGGAGCGTTTGCTCCTCATTTTTTTGTTTTTGAGCTGTTTATGTTCAGATACATCTGAAAATACTGCTTTATATCCTTATTTATTCGTTAATAAATTACTATACTTGCATTTGAGTAAAGCTGTTTTAATAAAACCTATACCTACAACATGAAAAAAATTAACCTTCTATTCATTGCATTTATATTTGGAATTATTGCCGTTAAAGCAAATCCGGTTAATGCAAATGCTGCCCTAAAAGTAGCGGAAAATTTTTATGCAACTATCCATTCGAATGGCAGTGCTAACTTTACATTAGCATATACCGAAAGAGATGCATCTGGTGAGCCTGTTTATTATGTGTTTAATATAGGTGATGCCTCTAAGGGCTTTGTTATTGTTACTGCCGACGATGCTGCAAGGCCAATAATCGGATATTCTGATGAAGGCTCATTTGTAGTTCCAACTTCGAACAATAATGTTTCCTTTTGGTTACAAAAACGCAAAAATGAAGTAACTGCCATAAGAAAGCACAATATTGCTCCCACTTCCAATATTACCAATGAATGGACGTCTTATATTTCTGGTTCCGTGCATACAACACATAGTGTAGCATCAAGTAGTGTATTGCCCTTGTGCAGAACTTATTGGAACCAAGAACCTTACTATAACGCATATTGCCCCGGCGGTTCTGTTACCGGTTGTGTAGCAACCGCAATGGCTCAGATATTAAAATATTGGGAATATCCCGGTGTTGGTAATGGTTCCAATTGTTATGATGATTCAAGGAGCCATGGCTATTCAGAAAATTACGGAGAGCTCTGTGCTACTTTTGATACGTCACATTATAAATGGTCAGCTATGCAAAATACCCCCTTGGGCGATAGTAATAACCAAATTGCAAAACTGATGTATGATTGTGGGGTAAGCGTTGATATGGATTATACACCTACCGGCAGCGGAGCCCAAGTTATTGGTTATGGGCCATCTGCTTACAATTCATATACTGCATACTTTGGGTATGATGCCAGTACTATTAATGCGGCCATGTATAATGGAAATGATGCGAGCTGGATTTCTTTATTGGAAAGTGAATTAAATAGCGGCAGACCGATGCAATTTGAAGGTACAGATCCCAATGAAGGAGGACATTCTTGGGTTTGCGATGGATATAGTACTCTCAATATGATGCATATGAATTGGGGATGGGGCGGAATTAATGATGGTTATTATAGCGTTGATTCTTTAAATCCAACCGGTTTTGATTTCAATGAATATATCGGAATAATATATGGGATACAGCCTCCTCCCGGCGCGCTGGGCGTA